>Ga0307425_1001353_pt1 | contig 14780 bp, 14 predicted proteins | sample SalMarWE160330MG_FD_202152 | JGI IMG/M metagenome (GOLD analysis project Ga0307425, IMG submission 202152) | Salt marsh sediment microbial communities from the Plum Island Ecosystem LTER, Massachusetts, United States - WE1603-30 | ecosystem: Environmental > Aquatic > Marine > Intertidal zone >... | reverse complement strand
TCCGTCTGTTATTGGAATTGCAATTCTCATTGTACTTTTTTCTCCTTATTAACATTAATGTAATTCTCTTTGCGAGAGGCATTGGAAACTTGTGCGCCGGTTTGAACTTGCTTTCCGATATTTAGCAACAGTTCAAAGACTGAACTGATAGCATCGGCGGTGAGACTTTGGCGGGCAGCATCTACGAACGGCCTGCCTAAGTCACAGGCATGAGCCAGCGCAGGATCCATCGGGATCTTACCCAGAAAAGGCACGCCGAAGTCCACGGCCATCTGCCTGCCGCCGTCGCCCGCGAACACCTCTATCCGCTGATTACAATGCGGGCAAACAAAACCGCTCATATTCTCAATCACTCCCAGGACCGGCAGGTTCAACTGCCTGCAAAACGTAATGCACTTTCTGACGTCCACGACAGCGAGCTGCTGGGGTGTCGTGACAATAACGGCCCCGTCAATCTGACCGAGGAGCTGAGCTATGGACAAAGGCTCATCACCCGTCCCGGGCGGACAATCGACGACGAGATAGTCCAGATCGCCCCAGCAAACATCCGTCACAAATTGTTTTATGACGCTATGTTTCATGGGACCGCGCCAGATAAGAGCATCGTTCTCATTCTGCAATAAGAATCCGATGCTCATAATTTTCAGCGTGTCACTGTAAACAACGGGCAGCATCTTATCACCCACCGCCTGCACGTTCATACGTTCAAGATTCAAGAGTTTCGGGATGCTCGGCCCGTGAATGTCAATATCCAGCAGCCCGACGTTTTTGCCTCGCATTGAAAGCCAGACCGCCAGATTAACAGCAATGCTGCTTTTGCCGACGCCGCCTTTGCCGCTCAAAACAAGGAACTTGTGTTTCACGTTTTCCATTATTCTGCTCCTTTGTTACTCGCCGTTCCCTTCTAACGCGCCCAATACCGATTCCCACAGGGAAATGATATGATCCTTCAAACCGCCGTTTGAGTACTCGATAACGCTCTTGCCGGCTACCTGGGCCTTCGTCACCGCCGGATCGTATGGAATGTCACCTATCGTTTTCAGTTTCCACTTGCGAGCCGTGCTGCGTATTTGCTCTGCGAGTTCCTGGTTTATATCAAACTTATTGATACAAATCACGGTCAGGATCCCGAAATGCTTTGTTAATTCAACCACCCTGGCGATATCGTGCCGGCCTGAGAGTGTCGGCTCGGTGACTGCTACGACCAAATCCGCTCCGGCGATAGATGCGATCACCGGACAGCCGATACCTGGCGGGCCATCTACGATAATCAGATCATTGTTCTGTTCACCGGCGATTCGTTTCGCTTCTTTACGTATCAGACTAACCAGCTTACCGCTGTTCTCCTGGGCAATCCCCAGTCTCGCATGAACCATGGACCCGAATCTTGTTTCGGATATGAACCATTGGCCGTTGACAGCATCCTCAAACTCAATCGCATTAACCGGGCAGAAATAAACACAGACGCCGCATCCTTCGCACGAGATCGGATCAATCGTGTAGGTTTTCCCGACTATATCGTTCCCGGGACCATTAAACAGGACAGCATCAAAATTGCAAACCTCCCGACACCGGCCGCAGCCGATACATTTTTCGGCAACAATCGACGCCAGTTTGCCGCCGCTAAAATCATGCGTTTGTTTTACATCCGGATCTAACAGCAAATGCAGATCCGCCGCATCCACATCGCAATCGGCCAGGACCGCGTTATTCGCAAGGGCCGCAAACGATGCGACAATGCTCGTCTTGCCTGTGCCGCCTTTACCGCTAATTACAACTATTTCCTTCAACTTCGTTTCCCCTCGGTATCTGTACCTTCTTTTTCCCTTTTATAACGTATAAACCGGCTAAATTATGATCTCGGGTATGGAATATCTCCGCACCCTTAATTCCTAAATAATATTCTGTTCGAATAGAAAAATACTCAGCAATTGTTCTCTCAATATCCTTTAAGCCTATATGCCTAATCTTGTTTACATAGGAGGCTGGATTTCCGGCTTTTTCCTTAAAGAATTCAGACTCCGGATTCAGCAGCATAACCAAAAGTTTGCCGTGTCCTCTCAGGACGCGGGCGGTTTCTTTAACAGCCTGCTCATACTTTTCAATAAACTGAACAGAGGCAACATAAATAACCGCATCGAAACAAGATTCCGGAAAAACCATATTTTCTGCCGAGCATGCCACAGTTCTTAAACTACCCGATGCCCGGTTCAAGGCCTCTTTGGAAATATCCAAACCGGTAATGTTAAAACCATGCTCGGCCAAACCTGCCTCTATAATCGCCTGCCCACAGCCAACACTTAAAACATCCTTAGCTCCTTTTAATTCCTGCAAAGCGTATTCTAACTCGGCTTTGAAAACCTTTTTCCAAAATTCAGTCCTGCAGGATTGTAAATACTTGTCCATATAGCCAACTCTGCGCTTACTCGAAAAACTTTTCGCGCCACCACAGGAAGTGTCCCCAGAGATTATCAAGTTCATATTTATCATCCTTCGGAACGCCGGGCCAGGATTTGATGCCATCTAACAACATCTCACAGGGTTCGTCTTCCACTAAAAGTTTATACGCACATTTGACAAGCAAGAACTTCCTATGGGCATCGCTGTCGTTCGGATTATGGTCCGGGTGGAACTGCAAGGACACTTGTCTATACGCCTTTTTCAATGCTTCTTCACTTGCATTTTCTTCAACACCGAGAACTTTCCGTGCAGCACAGCGGGCTTTCAAGTCACTGGATATTCTTTCTCCGAATTCGTAATTGTCCCTGTTCATTGAGCTTTTCTTTAAAGTCCTCTAAATCGTCACAGAGTTTTGAAAAATGCTCTTTGTATTCTTTCAATACATCTACAATCATTTTGCCGGACGAATATGCCTCGGCGATGCGCCTATCGTCCGGCAACTTCATAACAACAGCTACGTTTTCATCTTGGCAGTATTTTTCCACGTCTTCAGTGCCGATACCGTGCCGGTTAATGACAACGGCAAAAGGCAAATTCACCTGGCGGACTAACGCGACAGCCAATTTCAAATCATTCAGGCCAAAGGGCGTTGGTTCGGTCACAAGCAGGACGAAATCCGTATCTTTGATCGCTTCCACGACCGGGCAAGATGTTCCCGGCGGAACGTCGATGATCGCCAGGCACTCTCGGCGTATATACTTTTTGACTTCCTTTATGAGGGTCGGTGTTCGTACATGGCCTATGTTCAGTTTTCCGCCGACAAAATCGATCCCGCCGGCCTTGCCGGACTCGGCGGTGCCAATCTCCAGCGGTTTTGGTATTATAGCTTCATCAGAGCAGATGCGGAAACAACCGCCGCAGGAGTGGCAAAGCTGTTCGAACGTCAACACACTCTCTTTAATGCAGACGATGGCGCCGTGCTGGCAGATTTGTCCGCACTTACCACAGGCCGTGCATTTTTCCGAATCGACCTGCGGGACGTCTATCGTAACCTGTCGGCTGACGGTAATCTGCGGCCTCAAGAAAATATGGCCGTTCGGCTCCTCAACGTCGCAATCGAGATACTGGATCTTCCGCCCCGATTCGCAGGCTGCCCAGGCGAGATTGGCAGCAATCGTGGTCTTGCCTGTTCCGCCCTTGCCACTGGCAACAGCAACAACGAAGTCATCCGGCATCTTAGTTATCCATACCAAAATGAGACTGGACGCTCGGCCCGTCCACCGCGGTTAGTCCACCGCTTCTGAACAACTCAACAGCTTCGGCAACCGTTCCTGTCACACCTATATAAAGTTTTATGCCGGCAGTACTGAGAGTACGCTGAGCGTTCGGGCCGCAGTTACCCGTCAGTATCGCTTCGACGCCCTGGTCGATGACGAGCCTGGCCGAACCAATACCCGCCGCACCACCAGCAACATTTTCATTTGCGACGGCGGCAAAATCCATCGTTTCAGGATCGCCAATGAGAAAAAAAGCTGCCCTTCCAAATCGTGGATCAACCTTAGAATCCAGGTTCTCCCCTGTCGACGTCACTACAATTTTCATATTTCGCTTCCTTGTCTTAGAAACAGTGGCTCATTATTTTTGGATTTCGGCCTCGAGCTGCTCGATGCGTTTGTTGATCTCGCCAAGTTCATCCTGGAAATACTCCGCCTGCTTTTTAAGGTCGCCAAGTTCCTGTTCGGCCGTCATTGTCGGTCCAAACGGTCCGGCAACAGGCGCGTAAGAAGCGGCGGGACCGCCCCAGGCCGGATTACCAATCCCCGCCCTGGCCCAGCCGGGCAAGCCTGTAGCATGGTACCAGTGTCTCCGGCCGCGACCGCCACCCCGGCCCCAAAAACAGCGACCACCTCTATAATTCATAAAACCAGGTGCAGGGTAACCGGCACAATGTCCGGCAGCCCTTCCCGTCATTGGTCCTACTCCGGCAGGACCTGTTCCGTCTCCGCGTGGCATAGTAAAGCTCCTTTCAAATTTAAAATTGTTCCCTTGTTATTCCTAGCCCGTATGCGTTCGGTTTCCTTTCGGTATCAGTGTCGACTTACCTAATGAGAGTTTCAAGTTATCACACAAACACGGCTACCTTTATATATTATGGGCATATGCCCATAACTGTTCAAGGAAAATTCTACAAAAAATAAAATAATTCACCAATTGCCGGCTTTTTCTGGAGATAAGACCTTATAAATATGGAAAAAAACGCGTGCAATCAACACAATTCCGGTTAAAATTGCCGCATTGGCAGTGTTTTGCCACGGAAAGAAAATCGGAATACAATCAAAAGCTCATAATCTCTACCGGCGCAGGTCAGAAGCCTGGACACCGGCAATAGTAAATGGAGATCGATATGAAGGATGAAATGATTATGGAGACGATTTTAGAGACAAACATAGGCAACAGGCCGCCGAGCCGAGGCAAAGTTCGCGACATTTATGATCTCGGCGATAAATTGCTCATCGTGGCGACCGACCGGCTTAGTGCTTTTGATGTCGTGATGACGAACGGCATACCCTATAAAGGAATCGTGCTGACACGGATTTCGCGTTTCTGGTTTGATTTTCTCAGCGACATCGTCGAGCATCATCTAATCAGCGACGATGTGGCCCATTTCCCGAAGCCGTTCTGCAACTACTCCAAACAGTTGGCCGGGCGGAGCATGCTGGTAAAGAAGGTCGAAGTGCTGCCGGTCGAGTGCGTCATTCGAGGGTATCTGGCGGGCTCGGGCTGGAAGGAATACCAGCAAAACGGCACGGTTTGCGGGCAGAAGCTGCCGGCAGGTCTAAAGCAATGCGAAAAGTTGCCGGAACTAATTTTCACGCCCGCTACAAAGGCAGAGAGGGGAACGCACGATGAGAATATCAGCTTCGAGCAGTGTGTGGATATCATCGGCGAAGATGCGGCGGGTTATGTACGCGACAAAAGTACCGAGATCTTCGAGAAGGCCGGCGAATACGCCGAGAGCCGGGGAATTATCCTAGCCGATACGAAGTTCGAATGGGGATACACGGACGATAAGATAATTTTGATAGACGAGGTTCTAACGCCGGACTCTTCACGGTTCTGGCCTGCGGATAAATACCAGGCCGGAAGGGACCAGGAGAGCTTCGACAAGCAGTTCGTCCGCAATTATCTCGAAAGCATCAACTTCGACAAATCCGGTCCCGGCGTAGAGTTGCCCGAAGATATCACGGCAAAGACCAGCGACAAATACATCGAGGGCTACGAACGCCTGACCGGCAGGAAGTTCCCAAAAGAGTCGTTCTGACAGATCGGGTCTTTTTTAGATAAAGTTTCCCGCCGAAGAACTCGGTTCCGGGAAAGATTGGGATTTTAAAATATCACTTTAATCAGTGCTCGCTGGTTCGAATACAACCGTTGGCTTTCCGGTGATTTGCGATCTGGTGATTATCCTTCTTGCAGGAACTGAGGATTGCAGAATTTTAAAGAAAATTTATTTTCTCACAATTCTCTCATCATTACTTTGTCAATATTACAGCGAACAAAGCCGACAGTTTGCGGCCGACCTGACCGCGATGGGGCGCTGCTCGGCAAGGAGGTGGAAAGCGAAGGTGACGATGATGATTAAAGTCAGGAAAAGTACTGACGTATCGTCTCTTCAATGTTAAGATATGCACCGCTTAGCAGCGGATATCTGCTGCTCAACGGTTTTTCACTGTTATTGTGTGCGGTCGGAAGCATTTGCACGTGAGACGAGAACCGTATTCCGTCAGGGAGACCATACGGTAAACTATTATTGCAGGAATATGCCAAATGCAAGTTATCATAGGTAACAGATTCAGATGCGTTCTGTTTGCGACATTTTCTGTATTACTCTTATGTTGTTCGGCAGGCTTCTCGGCAATCATTGCCGAGGGAGTCACGCTGGTACCGTTGACAGATGACGGCAAATCAAGGGCCGTAGCCTGGGCCTGGCACGGCGACTGGGTGGCCTTTGTGCGACAGGTGGGTGACTCGTCCCAATGGCAACTACACGTCATGAAGGCCGACGGCACTGAAGCCAGGCCTGCCTGTCCGGCGGGAGATGTGTTTTTTGCCGAGTGGTCCTGGGCCGGCGACCGCATCGCATATGAATTCTCCAACGCAACTGAGGACGAAAGCCAGGGAGCGGCCTATATTTATGATATCAGCCAGAACCAATCCGCCGCCATTTCCCCTCCATATCGAAGAAGTAATTTCGACGCCGACGATGGGCCCTACTGGTCGCCCGATGATCGCTACCTGGCCTACAAAGTCCGCGTGGGCCTGACGGAAACGAGGCAGATCTGGCTCTACGACTCCGTTACCGAAAGAACCTGGCATTTGTTGCCCGAGCGAGGCCAGGGAAAACACCCGCAATGGAGCGCCTCTCTGCCGCCGAGGCTAAGCCTGCTCGTGGAGTCCAGCGGCAACTTTGATGTGGTCACCGTCAATCCCGACGGAACCGGCCTTGTCATGATAACCGACATCGGGAGTGAATCACTAAAGGCAGGAGACCCGCGCTGGTCTCCCGTGGATGATATCGTGTCCTTCACCTTCGATAAGGACATGACGCAAAGCGAACGCGGACAACGCTGCGATGCATGGGTAGCCCGCGCTGACGGGAGCGATGCCAGAAATTTGACCAGGGCGAGCACGCCCGCCACGGAAAACCAGCTTGAGCTTGATGACCCGCACTGGTCCTGGGACGGGCGCTACATATTGTCCAAGGGCGACCGTTTTGACATCCAGGGTAACGGCATCGACACGCTGTATCTTATAGATCCCAACAGCGGTGGATACAAGGTACTTTTGACCAGCTATCCGCGAAAGGATGGAATACTCGATGACTTCGAGGCAATGAAATGGTCCTATGACAGCACGAAAATCGCTTTTCTGACCAAACGCTCAACGGTTCGGAACTGGGGTCCTGATTCGCGAGAAGAGAACCGGCGGACGGCACTAACCGTTTATGACATGACCACGGGGAAGGCCGAGGACCTTCTGCTGTTGAGCGAAGAGCAGGACCGCAAGCGGATCGAAGCCAGCGATGATCGTGATGACGGCGTGGTCAACATCTCGTGGTCACCGGACAGCCGATCGCTGCTTGTCACGATATCGAAAATTATCAGCATAGCCGACCGGATTCTGCAGCCGGATGTTTATCGTGTGGACCTGCCGGAGCGCCTTATCAGCCCCACGGCCCAGGCCTGTGACGGGCCACCAATGGGCCGGGCCGCGTCAATGACGACCGACGTGAAATCGCCCGGAGAACAGCAGGAGCAATCCTCCGCCGGCATTACACCGGAGCCTACCGCTCCGGCATCTTTCGCAGACGAGTCCGGCATTATCACCCGGACGATTGAGCCGTTGCATATGACCGTGGAAGAAGCACTTGCATCGTTACCGACCAAGTACAATCAATATGTCACTGCGAACACATCCCGCAATCTGATGCTGTTCATGGGGCCGGCCGAGCTTCTGGCCGAGCTGCAGGCGAATCTGAAACTGATTGACACCCCAGCCAGCCAGATTCTTGTCGATTTGTTGGCCGTGGAACTGACCGACGAGGCCAACCGTGAGCTTGGGCTGGACTGGACCTACGCCGAGGGACGGTTCGCTATGTTCCAGCCGATGGGTAACGCGATTCGTGATCTGAGCCCGGACGCTTCATTAGACGGACTTACCACATACCCCGGAACCGGCCAGGTCTTCTATCAGGGCGTGGGAAAATTGCCTCGTGAGTTCTTCGTTCGTCTGAACGCACTGGTCCAGGACGGCAAGGGCACGATTCTGACCAACCCGCGTACGGTCGCGGTCAGCGGTCTGGAAGCCTCAATTCAGATTCGCAAAACGCTGAACTATTTCTTTAATGAAGGATATGACGTATCCGGCCGGCCCATCGTTAAGAAGAGCGATATCTCGGCCGATACCCAGGGCCGCATCACCCCCACCCTTTTAGCGGACGGCCGAATCAGCATGGTGGTCTCGATCAAGGTAGGGAGCTTCACTTTTACACCGGACGCCGGCCTGCCGGAACAGGTCAATCGGGAATCAACGACTACGGTTATCGTTCGAGAAGGCCAGACTCTGGTGATAGGCGGTCTGCGCCAGCAAGAAATGAGCGAAGCCGTTATCAAAGTGCCGATCCTGGGCGATATCCCGATCATCGGACTTTTGTTCAGGAAAACCCAAAAGGCGACTCGAAACAGCGTGCTGACGCTATTCATCACGCCGCAGGTCCTTCTCCCCGATGCCCCGGCGCCGGACTGGCCGCAACTGGACGCCGACGACCATACGATACAGCCTATTATGAGTGAGACCCCGTCGCAAAATGGCAAGCGCAGCAAAGACTGACCACAGGTTGTGATGCAGAGGCAAGGAAATACTGACACGATTTGCCTCAGCCGATAAAATGTATATGATGCCGCTGCAGACGGCGGCTTTACAGGTGGACATGAAGATGCGTTTACTGGTAGTAGAAGACTATCGGCCTTTGCAGCAATCACTCACAAAGGGTCTGCGCGAGGCCGGCTTTGCCGTGGATACCACGCGCGACGGCAAGGAGGGTCTGTGGTACTCAACAAACAACGATTATGATGTTATCATCCTCGACCTTATGCTGCCCGGCATGGATGGGCTTGAAATCCTCAGGAAGATGAGAACTCAAGGCAAAAAATCTCACGTGCTGATTCTGACGGCCAAAGACACCGTTCAAGACCGCGTCAACGGCCTGGATCTCGGCGCCGACGACTACCTGGTCAAGCCGTTCGCTTTCGAAGAACTCATGGCGCGGGTTCGTGCCCTGCTGCGCCGCAGCTACCGCCAGAAGAATCCCAGCATTAAAATAAAGGACCTGCGGCTCGACCTTACCATGCAGAAAGTTTGGCGCGGCCGAGAGGAACTCCAGCTTACGCCGCGGGAATACGTACTCCTTGAATACCTCGCAATGCGTGCCGGCCAGATGGTATCCCGCTCGGATATATGGGAACACGTCTACGAGTTCAGCTCGTCGGCTTCCAGCAATGTCGTGGACGTGTACATCGGTTATCTGCGAAAAAAGATTGAATGGCCGGACAAACCCACTCTAATTCACACTGTCCGCGGCCGGGGCTACTTGCTGGGAGAAAAACCATGATGAGCTCGCTCCGAACCCGTTTGCTAAGCGGCATAATCGGCGGGATGATTCTCCTGCTGATTGTCTTCAGCCTGCTTATATACGTCGTGATTCGCAGCGACCTTGTCAACCAGTTCGACACGGCGCTGGCATCCGTCGCCCAAATTCTGGCGGCCGCTGTCGAAACAGATCCCAACGGGACCGACATTGAAATCGGAGTCCGACAAATGCAGGAGTTTACCAATCCCGATCATCCCATGAACTATCAAGTATGGAAGCTGGACGGCGAAGTTGTATCCAAGTCTCCCTTATTAGGCAACGGCGATCTTCCATGTTTCCACGGCACTCTCGACAAACCGGTTTACAAAGTATTTCACGGCCCCGAAGACCATCCGTACCGAGCGGCCGGCACCACGTTCTTACCGAGAATCGAGACAGACGAGCCAAACGGTCCCGCGCAGACCGCGGAGCAACCTTTGATTCTGGTTGTGACCCGCGATGCGCACGAGCTTTACGGCCAACTCAGCCTGCTCAAATGGCTTCTGTTCGTCGCGGCGAGCGTAAACGCCGGTCTTGCCCTGATTATTGGTGTTTATGTAGTCCGCAGCGGCCTGCGTCCCCTGAATACAATAGCCGCCGAGATCGCGGCTATCAAAGTCGACAGCCTGACAACCCGAATCGGCGCCCGGCAAGTACCGGCGGAGGTGGTCCCTATCAAAAACCGCCTCAATGAGCTGCTGTCCCGGCTGCAAGCCTCGTTCGACAGGGAGCGGCGGTTCAACGCCGACGTCGCCCACGAGTTGCGAACGCCGCTGGCGGGAATACGCTCGACGATAGAGGTAACGCTTACACGCAGCCGCGACGCTACCGAGTACCGGACGGCTCTTTCCGACTGCCTGGAAATCGCCAAAGACATGGAGTCAGTGGTCAATAACCTGCTGATGCTCGCCCGGCTGGAGACTCAGCAAATCAGCTTCAAAACCGAGCCGGTTCAACTGGCCGAACTTCTCGATTCCTGCTGGCGCTGCTTCAGCAAAAAAGGGGGCGAGCGCAGGATCGTCTTCGAGAATCAAATTCCCGCCGAATTGACTTGTCAATCGGATCCCGAACATTTGTCTATGGTATTCTCAAACCTTCTGGACAACGCCGCCGAATATTCAAACGATGGTGGCCAAATCCGGACAACAGCCCGCCGAATCGACGATTCGGTGGAAATCTCAGTTTCCAATACCGGCTGTGAACTGACCGCCGCTCAGGTCTCAAAAGTCTCCGACTGCTTCTGGCGGGGCGATTTGTCACGCTCGGACGCCGGTGCGCACTGCGGACTGGGCCTGGCTCTGGTCCAGCGAATAGTCAAGGCGTTGGGAGGCACATTCACTATCCAGTTGGAACAGGGGGGCATTTTCACGACGAAAGTGACATTGCCGGCTGATAATCAGAAGACAATTGCGGCATAGCCCACCGCGTCGGCGCTCGTTGTGCTCATCTTCCTGAGCATGACTTCATTGCTGGTGGTGTGTCCCAGCAATAAGCCTTGTTTGCAACCGAGCTTTTTTGCCGCTGCGACCGTTGCCGCCGCCGCGCCGGGGCCGCAGGCATTGCCGTCCTTTAACGCACTTGCGAGCAATTCTTCCGGCTTGAGTTTTAAGGTCAAATCGATGAACTTTTTATCATTAACCTTCTTTGCCCAGGCCAAAGCATTCTCTCCTGTTCCCATCGGCGCAAAGCCGTAACGCGGGCCGTAGTGGGTCAAATCGGTCGAGCCTATGCAGACGATTTTCTTGCCCTCCTGTTGACTAATAATCTCGCCAACACACGTGCCCAGCTCAACAGCCTGCTCCGTCGGCGGGACCACAACTGGAACTATCTTGGCGCCGGGAAAGAGATACTGTACGAACGGGACCTGCACCTCGATGCTGTGTTCGCACAGGTGGGCTTTCGGATTGCTGACGGCTTGATCGGTACCCAAAATGGCTTCGGCCAATTCCTCGTCAATCACAATCTCGCCGAGCGGCGTAGTCCAAAAGCCTCCGTCGCTAACAGCCGGCGAGGCTCCAAAATAGCTGTGGGCGGCGCCGAATATGATAAAGGTATTGACCTTTTCGTGCTGCCGTTTGATCGCAGAGAAGACCAACGCCGCCAAACTGCCGCTGAACGTCCAGCCGGCGTGCGGAACTATTCCCGCTACTATCGTTTCCGGCAGCGGCCGGCTTAGATTTATCGCTTCGAGGTACTCGTGAATTTCACTGACGCAGGAATCGTGCTGGCCGGGATAAAATTGGCCTGCAACAACCGGTTTTCTCGCTTGCATTTTTCGGCTCTCCTTAAAGCTATTTTTTGATTGCCGATTGCCGACTGCCGATTTACAATCGAAAACCGTAAATCGAAAATGCCAAATGACCATTGTAACCTTATAATAAGAGAAAACAATATGGTATCTGAAAAAACAGCTCCCGTCGCAGTGGTAATGGGCTCCGACAGCGATATGAAGGTAATGAAAAGCTGCATCGAGCAGCTCGGCGATTTCGGCATCGAACCCGTCGTGCGGATAATTTCGGCCCATCGGACGCCGGAGATTGCCGCTGAATTCGCAGAAAACGCGCCTAAAAACGGAATAAAGGTCATAATCGCAGCCGCAGGCATGGCCGCTCATCTGGCCGGCGCCATGGCGGCTAAAGTAACGCTGCCGGTCATCGGCGTACCGCTGGACTCGGGCGGGGGCCTGGGCGGGATGGATGCCCTGCTTAGCACCGTACAGATGCCGCCCGGCGTGCCGGTAGCAACAATGGCTGTCGGAAAAGCCGGCGCTAAAAACGCCGCTGTCTTCGCCGTGCAAATCCTCGCTCTGGCCGATGCAGACTTAAGCAAAAAACTGGCCGCCTTCAAGCAGGACCAGAAACAAAAGGTAATCAAAAAAGACGCCGACCTGCAGTAACGCCGGCACGGAACGAACCTTGAAATTGGCTTTGTTTGGCTTTGTTTTTTCGCCGCCAGAAACCGCCGAATTTCTTCGTAATTATCTGTTATTACTGAACTTGCGTTCATTTCCACCCCCGACAAATTGGCTTTGTTTTTTCAAATGTAACCACAGATTTCGCTGATTTACCCCTGTGAGATAACGATTTTATCTATCTCACGGGGTGAATGCAGATCTTTGACTTTCGATATTCAATCCTGATTTCCTAATATCCTGTTATCCTGTCTTATATATTCATTTGTTAGGTATTATACAAACCGCCTGACGAAAAAGCAACCATATTCTCAAAAAATCTCCATTACACGGCGTCCTTTATTCAGCCACAGAGAACACCGAGAAATAGTAAATTTATGCCATAGGTAACCCCCGCCATTAACTATTAATCCGCTATTAACCACAACGCGCGGACTATAGATAAATGTATAAGGATAGAAAAAGAGCTTTAAAGCCGGATCACACACTCCTTAAAGCAGGATCACACACTCCTTAAAGCAGGAGGTCGACTTTAAAGCTCTTCAAAACGAGACCATAAAGGAAGTTTTTATAACTCCCGATGGTCACGCCGGTCGTCTATTAAGGATAACAATGCGGCTACGGCTTTGGAGGTACGTAGCTGCCTGTAACAATTTGACTCTGGCCCATCTGAACGTTCAGAGAATTGTTAACCACAACGTTGGAACCCGGGTGGGCCGACACAGATGCAAATTGTGCCGCCCCGACAACCTGGTAATTCGCACTGGTTCCGCCCGGAGTAACCAAAATCTGATTCTGGCCACCAACAAAACCCTGCGCGCCCGCCGCGCCGCCTACTCCGCCGGTTTGACGTACTACATTGTCAAGGCCAACGGTAAGACTTTGCCCTTGTGCTTGAAAGCCGTGTTTGCCGTGCACGACAAGCTGGCTTTGCAGTCCATCCACCGATGCGTTCTGCAGAACCTTAGTTGCGCCGCAAAAACCAACAGCCCTTGCACCCTGGGTCAATATGCCTGTTTCCTTCTGTATGGCCGAAATACCCGCAGCATGTACCTTCTGGCTTTGGCCAACCATTACCAGATTTCCACCTTCCGCCCAGCCGGCTCCTCCGACCCTTTGGACTATATTCAGTGCACCAATGGAAAAACCTTCTGCCTGGCCAATGACTGCAAAAGCACCAGAGGACAGCAATAGAATGACCGCCACAGAAAGTGAGAAACCTCTAAGCATTTTTTTAAACTCCATTTTCATACACATTTCGTATTCCATCCGGACTGCTAATCAGTGATCAGCAATACCAGGATAACAGATAACTCAACTGCTGCTTGCTCGATAGGCAACCTCCTTCCCGTTATTACTTCTATCCTGGGCAATATAATCACGGCAGTTTCTTTCGAAACTACTGGCTTGCATTAAAACTATTTTACTGTCAAGTTCTCTATTCGCTGGTTCTCATCAAATCCCGCCATATCGTAGAGCTCCTGGCTGATTTCCACTCCCGGGGCCTGTCTTTTTCTCGCCACGGGGGCGGTCTGTCGCACAGTTCCTACGGCGTTCTGTCGAGGCTCGGTAAGTCTCGCACCGGACGGCCCGCATATGACCTGCGCGCGGATTCTATCGTAGAAGGTTTGGGGAATTCTTCTGCTTTGAACAGCCTTAGGCCAAAATCTATAAGCTTCGGCGCTCAAAAGAGCTTTTCCTTTACCTTCGGTAATGCCGCTCGAGGCCGAGCCAAGCAACGAAATTGAATAGTTGGCCTGGCTGTACGCGCCGGCAGCGCCGGGGAAAGAAGTATTGGAGCCGATCGTAACACCTTTCATGCCCCCGGAGATAAGCAGGATGTCCACGTCCCACGGCAAAGTTTCCGCTACCGCGGCATCATACACCTGGTCCCAGTTGCGATTGACCTTGCCTTCCAAACTCACTTTCCCTACATAAGCGTAACCCGCTTTTTTCAGAAGATTCGTGTCCACATTGGTATCGACAAAAACCAACAGAGGTTTTTCGTTGGGCCTGCGAGTCCGAACAAGAGAACTTGATATTTCAAATCCTCTGCCGTGATGGTAATTATCAGGCCCCCCGAATATCGCTCCAACGCCATTCAGGAAACCTCCTATACCTTCCAGCGGGCCTTCATAAGACAATGCTTCAATAACACCCCTGAGATCTCTCATGTCATCGTCATTATCAGGATCAAAAGCACGCTCATAAATCTGGTCGTCACTGTTCGGGCCGTTAGGAAAGTAAGCCTTTACCGTGCCCCATCCACCATGATTCCAA
>Ga0307425_1001352_pt1 | contig 14781 bp, 13 predicted proteins | sample SalMarWE160330MG_FD_202152 | JGI IMG/M metagenome (GOLD analysis project Ga0307425, IMG submission 202152) | Salt marsh sediment microbial communities from the Plum Island Ecosystem LTER, Massachusetts, United States - WE1603-30 | ecosystem: Environmental > Aquatic > Marine > Intertidal zone >... | reverse complement strand
TCGGTGTTAACACTTGAATGTCATGCATCGGATCAAAAGAGAACGTCTCGGGAATAATTTTTGTGCTCAATTCAACAATGGCGGAAACCACCTTATTCGGATCACCCTGTTCCAAAAAGTAAAACTCTGAAAGATCCTCCGGATCACTTAAAGACCTTAAAACCGGCAAATCACCATTGCGAATCCTGTGAGCATTCAAAATGATGGGACTTTGATGAGCCTGCCTGAATATTTTTTTAAGGTAAAAAACAGGGATTTGAGCTGATTTGATCATATCGGAGAGTACGTTGCCGGGCCCGATGGATGGAAGCTGGAAAACATCACCCACCAGAACCAATACAGCGGTCATGGGAATTGCATTGATCAGATGAAACATTAAAAGTGTGTCCAACATGGAGGCTTCATCGATAATCACGGCATCCGCTTCAAGGGGGTTATCCTTGTTTTTATTAAACAGTCCGTCTCGGAAATTAACGCCCAACAATCTGTGAATGGTTTTTGCATTCCTTCGGGTCACCTCGGACAATCGTCTGGCGGCTCGACCGGTGGGTGCCGCAAGGACCACCTTTTTCCCGAGCGCTTCAAATATGGCATTGACAGATCGTATCAACGTTGTTTTACCGGTTCCGGGTCCTCCGGTGATGATCGCAACCCGATGAGAAAGTATTTTTTCGAGGGCATCAATTTGTTCCTTAGAAAGCGCTATGGCCAATTTTTTTTGAACTTCCGTTGAAATACGTTCTGCATTGATGGAATGGGGTCTCACCGGAACAGACATCATCGCTTTAAGCCGGTTCGATATACCGTTTTCCGCCTGATGAAATTCTTTAAGATAAATGATTCTGCTTTCCGAAAAATCCACTACATCTTCAATGACCAGTTCCTTCTCGGCAGCCAGCGTCTCGATGAAATATTCCATGATATCGGGTTCCAACTGATAAAGACGCTGACAATGTTCAATCAATTGATGTTCATAAGCCAACACATGTCCTTCATTTGTAAATTGATGCATCACATGGATAATACAGGCCCTCACACGCGCTGGATCATCGCTTGAGACACCCTGATTCAGAGCGATCCTGTCCGCCAAATAAAAACCGACACTCGGAATATCAATGGTCATACGGTAAGGATCGTTGCGGATAACATTCGCTGCATCTGTGCCATATTGTTTAAGCATTTTCGCACAATAAGATGTTTTAACGCCTGCCTTTTGCAACAATTGCATCAGATCTCTTGCCGCATGATTGTATTTCCATGCATTGCATATCAATGCGGCTTTGGCTTCTCCAATACCTTCTATTTCCAGAAGTTTTTCCGGATATTTTTCTATGATTTCAAAAATCTCGGCTTTAAAATGGTTGACCATTTTGTCGGCAGTTGAAGGTCCGATCCCCTTGACAATACCGGATCTTAGATATTTTTTGATACCGTCAATTGTTGCCGGCAGGGTTTCCTTGTAGGACTTAATCTTAAACTGCTGTCCGTATTTGGGATGGATTTCCCAGGTGCCTTCAATCTTAAGGGATTGACCGGCTTTGACAGCCGGCATTGTGCCGACAATCGTAACGATGCTATTGGTTTCACTGGTTTTTAACTTTGCAATGGTGTAATGATTCTCGGCATTAAAGTAGGTAATTCGTTCCAGCTCTCCTTCAAGGATGGTCGTGGGGAGGGGCCTGTTCATCGGTATTACGAGTTGTCCGGCATCACTGCCGGATGGTTGCGGGTGATGATCCAGTTGGCGGCTTCTAAAAGACTTGGAACGATAACATCCGGATGGATCATTTTTTCTTTTAATATTTTTTCAGCCATAACGCCATTGCCGGTTTGAACCAAAATCGCAGTTCCACATCCGGCATTCCGAGCACATTCTATGTCCTTTGCGCTGTCACCCACCATGATCGACGTCTTAAGGTCGATCCGGTATCTTTTTTTAGCCCTATAAATCAATCCGGGATTGGGCTTACGGCAATCACACCCGTCTTGGGGTATATGGGGACAATAAAATATGTCTTTTATTTCACCGCCGTTCGATTGAACGACTTTTTGCATCATATCATGGATAAAAGCCAGATTTTTTTTGGATACCATCTTGCGATGAATCATAGACTGGTTTGTAATGATAATGATGGGAAATCCATTCACCGTCAGCTGTTTTAATGCTTTCAAGCTGCCGGGGAGAAACTCGAATTCAGACCAGCTTTTGATGTAATCCGGAGAATCATGATTAATGACGCCGTCCCGATCCAAAAAAACCACATTTTTCATTTTCTTTTGTCCGGTCATCAAGACTATAATTTGGGTCGACTTTTGTGAGTGACCACGGGGTGTCCATCCACGAAAAAATAGTGGATAATAGTTAGTTTCCAATGCAGAAATTAGCAATTTTTCGCAATGTCAAGGCAATCAAGGAATTGCGGAGAGGCATACAAGTGATATGCCGCACAAGTAATTCCGCAGATTAACGCAGAGATTGCGGAAAAGAGCAATTTCTGGATGGAAACTAATCCTCAGCGATAGCAAATGCGTCCCTGTATCCGTTTTGGATCATGATGCTTTCAAACCGGTTTGCCTGGGCAAGGTTTGTATACTTGCCGACCTTCACCCTGTAGAAGGTATTCCTTCCATTGAAATAGGACGTAATATAAACATGTTGATAGGTTCGAGCAAGTTCTTTCCTGATTCTTTCAGCGTTTTTCATTTCACCGAAAGCTCCGATTTGAACCGTAAAATTGCCTTCGTACAAATCTGCTGCCGGATGCGACACTGTGTTACTTTTCGACATGTCCGATTGAATGGACCTGGAAAGTGCAACAATGGCAACATTCGCTGTACCCGGTCCGACCATACCGAGTTTTTTTGCCGCCGTATACGAAAGATCGATGATCCTGCCTCTGACAAAAGGTCCACGGTCGTTTATTCTCACTTTGATCACTCTGTTGTTTTTCAAATTTCTCACGCCGACAACGGTATCAAATGGAAGAGTTTTGTGTGCAGCCGTCATGGCATACATATTGTAAATTTCACCATTGGCTGTCCTTTTCCCGTGGAATTGCGTTCCGTACCAGGATGCTTTTCCCCGCTGACTGAAACTTTTTGCATGCGGCAGCGGTTTATACCAGGTCTTCCCGATTTTATAGGGTTTGGGGTGGCCGGGGGGTGTCGGAGGAGGCTCTACTGTCAAACATCCACATAAAAGAAACGCTGAAATACCGGAAAAAACAAAAAGTCTATAAACTATTTGCCAATGTCTTTTTAAGAAATGAATGGCCATTACTTTTTTTCAAATGCGATTTTTAAAACATCCTGCATCCTTTCCACAGGTTTAAAATCTATTTTCTTTTGAATCTCTTCGGGGATGTCGTACAGATCTTTTTCGTTCAACTTTGGGATAATGATCGTTTTTATTCCCGCGCGATGAGCAGCCAGCACCTTTTCCTTTAGGCCGCCGATCGGAAGAACCTGGCCTCTCAATGTGATTTCACCGGTCATGGCAAGATCTTTTCTAATGGTCTTATTGGTCAGAAGCGATGCCAGGGCAGTCAGCATGGTCACACCCGCGGATGGGCCGTCTTTTGGGATAGCACCTGCGGGAACGTGAATATGTATATCGTGTTTTTCGAAATAATCCTCAGGAACGCCGATTGAAGCAGCGTTGGACCGAATGAAACTCAATGCCGCGGTGGCGGATTCTTTCATGACATCTCCGAGCTGGCCGGTCAAGGTCAGGCCCTTGCTCCCTCTCATGGAGGTGGCTTCTACAAAAAGAAGTTCCCCCCCGGTTTGTGTCCAGGCCAGACCTGTGGCTACGCCGGGAATTGACGTTCTGGATTTGCCTTCATGGGTCAATCTTACAGGGCCCAGGTAGTCGAAGATATTTTCAACTTTTATGGTAACTGACTTTATTTTTTCCTCAGCGATACCGGCAGCAACACCACGACAAATATTTGCGATTTCCCGTTCAAGATTTCTCAAACCGGCCTCACGGGTATATCCGGAAATAATATGTTTGATAGCGCCCTTTGTAAATTTTATTTGACCGGCTTTGAGTCCGTGGGCGTCGCGTTGGCGAGGAATAAGGTAACGAACAGCAATTTTTACTTTTTCTTCAAGGGTATATCCGACAAGCTTCAATACCTCCATCCGATCCTGCAGCGCCGGGGGAATGGTATCAAGTATATTGGCGGTGGTGATAAACATGACTTTTGACAGGTCAAAAGGGACGTCCAGATAATGATCGGAAAAGGAAAAGTTTTGTTCCGGATCGAGAACTTCTAACAGAGCGGACGACGGATCTCCTCGAAAATCACTTCCCACCTTGTCGATTTCATCCAGCATAAACACCGGATTGTTTGACTCAGATCGTCTAATCCCTTGAATAATTCGGCCGGGAAGCGCCCCGATATAGGTTCGCCGATGTCCTCTTATTTCAGCTTCATCCCTTACACCTCCCAGCGAAATTCGAAAAAATTTTCGCCCCAAAGCATTGGCAATGGAACGGCCCAGAGATGTTTTCCCGGTGCCGGGAGGACCGACAAAACACAGGATGGGCCCTTTTGACTCCGGTTTCAACTTGCGCACCGCTAAATATTCCAGAATCCGCTGTTTGGCCTTATCAAGTCCGAAGTGATCTTGGTCCAATATTTTTCTGGCTTTTGCGATGTCCATGTTGTCTTCTGTACTGTCATGCCAGGGAAGTGCCGTCAACCAGTCCAGATATGTGGAGGCCACCGTATATTCAGCTGAAGAGGGATGCATCCGGGAAAGGCGGTTCAGTTCCCGCTCAGCTTCCTTGCGGGCTTGTTCAGGAAGATTTTTTTCCTCGATTTTTGCTTTGTAGTCTTCAACTTCAACAGCAGCCTCATCTTTTTCACCCAATTCTTCTTTAATAGCTTTAAGCTGCTCGCGAAGAAAGTATTCCCGCTGCCGTTTATCCATATCCCCTTTAACCTGGGATTGGATTTTGCTGCCCAGTTCTAATATTTCCAGCTGATAGTTTAGAAGCCGTGTGACTTCTTTCAACCGCTTCTTTATATCGTAAATCTCCAGAACCCGCTGCTTTTCCTCAAGACTGGAATTGATGGTGGAGGTAATCATATCGGCCAATATCCCGGGCTCCTGTATCGATCTGGCCATCACCACGATTTCCTGAGGCAACCCCGGAGAAAGCTCGGCTACCCTTGTAAACTGACCGACCATGTTGGACATTAACGCCTCTATCTCTTTATCCTTTGTTTCTATTTCTTTAATATGTTTGACACTGGCTTTGAGATACGGCTTTTCTTGCACATACTTTTTAACCTCGAATCTACCCAAACCCTGGGCCAGCAATTGCAGTTTGTTATCTTCCGTTTTTGCCATTTTTAGGATCAACGCAACGGTTCCCACCCTATTCAGGTTATCCCGCATGTTCATATTTTCTTCTACCGGCATTTTTGCAACAACAAGTCCTATGAGTCGATTCTGTGACATGGCTTCATCCACCAATTGAATCGATTCCGGCTGCATAACCACAAGGGGCAAAACCATTTTGGGGAAAAGAGCGGCGTCAAACAACGGCAGGATCGGAAGAATATCCGGAATTTTTTCCGCGCTGATTTCAGGTGTGGTGCGCTGTTCTGTCATAAGAACCTCCAACTAATCTATGTCGAGTTCGATCCGGCATTCAAGAATCAAAGTCAAGAATTAAGGCCAGAATTAATGTCATTTTTCCAGACGTTGCTTCAAATAAATCATTCAATAGCTATTCTTCTGTAATTGGAACTTTGAACGTTTTGTCCAGTTTGAGCTTTGCGAGTCGAACCTGAAGAAAACCGTTCGCGTATGATGCTGATACGACTTCAGGATCAATGGGCGTAGGAAGATAGAGGATTCGCTCAAATTTACCGTACTGTATTTCCGCCAGTCTGTATTTGGCGTTATCTGTTCGAGGAAATTGAGCTCGGTTTCCTTGAACCCTAACTGCTTTACTGCTGATTTCAAGTTCCAAGTCCTCTTTGTTAACCCCGGCGATTTCACCCATGATAATTATTTCGTCAGGGGTTTCATACATATCCATTTGAGGCTTCCATTTTTGTTCAGCAATCCTAAACATCGGGTTTATCGTTCTGAACAAATCCTCAACCGTTTTTTCAAACGTAGAATCAAGCTGATCGAAATCTTTAGTGAATCTTATTTTGATATAATCCATTTTAAAGCTCCTAATTGTTAAAGCTTACAACACCCTAAACCCAAGCATTCAAATAGTGACAGGGCTATAAAACAGTTTGGCTGTGTTTAATTTAAGTAAAATGTTGACCCTTCATATCTTATTATATTATGAATCAAATTGGTTACCCTATATCACCTCTCCCTGGTAATCCTGGTACTGCAGCTCCTTCTTCAGAAACTCGACGGCACCTTTCAACTCCGCCTTTTCCGCCTCAAGCTTCTCAACACGCTCGATGAGCCACTCAATCTCTTTCCTGAGATGGTCGGGAACTCCCTTTGTCAATTGCTCCTTGATCTCGCCCAGTCTGTTTTCAGACATTTGCCTATTCCTTTCAGATGATTCCATTATTCTTTTTTGTCACTCTACCAGTCTGCTATAAAAATTGCAATAGTCCAGACTAATTGCCGCAGTATTACTTATATTTCTTACAAAATTGCAAAAAAGTCAAACCCTTGAAAAAGGATTTGCCTAAAAACACCTATTTTGGGAACGTTAATCTATAATATCAAGAAGTTCACATGGTCCGACCCAGATTGTCTCTTAATTTATAGAATGGATCCGTAAATCTATGGAAATACAGGAGCCATCTCAAGCACGGGAGGTTCTTCTGGAATTTATCAGTTGACATCGCAACTGTAAGCGCATATTATTTTACTAAATGGAAAGAGACCCCCAGAAAAGGAGCTCTTGATGGTTGCGGCAAGCAACAAGAAACATTTGACCCCCTGGATTTGTCTTATCTCCAGATTGTCTACACTCTTTGTCGGCAGGGAAATGGGTCGGATTGGTTTTGGACCGGGACAATTTTTTCTTCTTTCGGAACTTTATACCGAAGAAGGGCTTAACCAGGACGAATTGTCCCGTCGTGTAGGCGTTGACAAGTCAAATACCTCACGTGCTCTGGCCAAACTTGAAAAATATGGCCTCATTCGCCGGGAAAGTGATCAAAAAAATCACAGGGTCAAAAAAATTTATCTTGAGCCAAAAGCACTCGAGATAAAAAAGGAATTCAGAAAGATTCAAAATCAGTGGAATGCTGAACTTTTGAGCGGGTTTTCAGAAAAGGAAAAATTAGAGCTTCTCTCAAGCCTAAAAAAATTGGCCAACAACGCAGAATCCGTTTTCTATACTGATTTTCCCCAAGCGCAGCCTTCGGGGGGACGCGAAAAATAAAAAGCACAACCAAGGGAGATCGTATTACATGGAGCTGACCGACATCTTATCGAAGGAAGAATGGGCCCAGTTTGAAAAAGAGCTTTTTGACCGATTTTACATAAACTGCACTGTATACGGCACCTCAGGAATCGGGGTTACGGGAAAACCCAACTGGTGCAATAAGTTGTGTCCGGAAATAAAGGCAAACAAAGATTCCTTGGCCGCGATATGTGCGCCGGGAAATCAAAATTTCATGGCTCAGGCCAAACAAACGAAAATGCCCATTATCGGTGAATGTGATGCAGGGCTAATAAAAATCGCCGTTCCAATCTTTGTCAATGGATATTTTTTAGGTACCGCCGGAGGATGTGGACTGCTGCCTGAAGGAGGGGAAGTAGAAACCTTCATGATCGAAAAGTCGATGGGTCTGAGTGAAAGTGAGATCGCCGATTTTTGTGAAGGTCTAGATTCAATGACAAAAGAACAAGCCGAAGAAATGGCAGATTTTATCAAAAATCGAATTGATCAATATGTGAGCAATTACGTGAAAAAATCTGATAAGTTTTGATGAATTTAAGGTGAAAGCACCATGGTAAAAGTGCAAAAGTTTCTTGATGAGTGGACAGGCGATGCCCTGAGTACGAAACCTATTTTTATTTCCCTTTTTCAAGACCTCCTGGAGAAAGACGAAGCCGGGTTTGAGTTTTATGAGCGCCCTGGAATCAGTTATTCACTGCGTGGCATCCACAACAACCATAAAGACAAACCGCTTTTTGTCATGGTTGACGTCATTGACGACGATCCGAAACAGCGATGGCTTTCTGTCTGCTTTTACGGCGATATGATTGAAGACCCAGATGAACTAGGGGATCTCATTCCAGAAGGTCTATCGGGATCGGACGGTTATTGTTTTGACATCACCGAATCGAACGAGCACCTCCAGCAATACGTTCGTAGGCGTATCCAGGAGGCTTACGAAAGTTCATGCAAAAGCATATTACATCAGAAGGCCAAAACATGAAAGCCAAGGCGTTAGTCCTTCAAAAAAGCATCGAAATTGATTGGAACGACTTTGAAGAATCGCTTCATAATCATTTCGGTGTGAATGCCGTGACGTTAAAGAAAAATGGCGCTCGCAGATCGGCGGGTGATATTCTTTGGGCAAACGGCCTCTGCGCGCTAATAAAAACAAATCCTAAAGGTGCAAGCAGAATCTGCGATACCATACAAAAGCATTTGATTTATGAAGCCGAAGCCAGAAGAAGATATGCAAATGATGAGTGCGCTGCCGGAATATTCAAAATCGTAGTGCCAATAATTCAAAAAGACGAAATAGAAGGGTTTGTCAGTGTATGCGGCAGACCTTTTTTAAACACAGACCGTATTTATACCTACTATATCCATAAAACCATCAATGCGGATGAGGAAAAGATCGAAAAGCTTTTACCCTCTCTAAATCCCATCGACCCTCGCACAATAAAAGAAATGAAACAATTTATCACAACCTATGTACAGTGAACGTCTTCGTCCGACACTGTCTCTTTAGTCACATGGGAGCCGCCTCCAAAAAAAATATCAGGTCTTCAGTAGTTATTAGAAACAGATGTTTCCCAGTTGGTGATTTCTAATAAGTGTTTTATCCATAGCTGATATCTTTTAAAGGTATCTTTTTGGGTCAGGGCATACCTCTTTTATGTTTTCCAAAAAATCAGTCAAAAATTTCAGAGTAATCGACTAACCCGCCGCAAAATTCAAGTGGTTTGGCAGCCGCGCACGGTATTTTGGTATTTGTGCAAAAAATTACATCTTGCCTTTACTACAGCAGAGACAGATTATTATGTCTGTTCTCGAAAGTTTTTGCATCATTTCTTCAAGCGAAGCCATTTCCTTTCTAATTGTGTTTTAACTATAAATAACATATTGATGACCTATGGGCAATTCTCCCAAAAATTCGTTTAAGCTGGTTATCGGTTCCCAGTATTTTTTATACTTTGGCGTTATGGGTGCATTTTTGCCCTATTTCAATTTATATTGCTACCATCTCGATTTCAGCGGGTTTCAAATCGGCGTTCTGTCAGCCATCAGATCCATTGCACTGGTTTTATTTCCGCTGGTATGGGGTAGCCTGGCCGATCGGTTTCACATCAGAAGACCCATATATATATTGTGCAGTTTTATCAGTACGGCAATATGGGCCTTTTATCTTTATACCACCGATTTTTGGGCGATGCTGTTGATCACCGTTTTTTACGGGATATTTTACTCTCCGATCATTTCCTTTCTGGAAGCCTTTACCATGGATGTGTTGGGCACAAAAAAGAAAAGCTATGGAAGGCTAAGGGGATGGGGATCCATTGCATTTATTATAACGGTTCTTTTGCTGGGCAAAGTCATCGATATTTACTCCATTGAAATCATCGTGATACTCATTTTTTTCGGTTCCCTGGCACAAGCGCTCATTTCCGTCAAAATCCCTGACATTCAGATCAAAAAACAAACCTCTTTTTCTTCAAACGCCAAAGTGCTTTTAAAAAGGCCTGTGATTGTTTTTCTGTTCTGTGCCTTTTTAATGCTGGTAAGCCATGGAACATACTATGGTTTTTATTCCATTCATCTTGAAAACCTGGGTTACGGCAAAACATTTATCGGCATTTCATGGGCACTGGCATCCATCGCGGAAATTATCGTGATGATAAAATCCGATATCATCTTTAAGCGCTTTTCCACAGATAATGTTCTGTTTTTTTCTTTTATGGTGGCGGTACTCAGATGGATGGGCCTCTTTTTTACGACATCTCCTGTGATCATTCTGTTTTTGCAGATTTTACATGCCGTCACGTACGGTACGTTTCATGTATCCAGCATTCTCTATATTGATTCATTAACGCCGGATGAAGGCAAAACCCTGGGACAGGCGGTCAATAACGCCGTAACCTATGGGCTTGGGTTAATGGTCGGGTTTTTCATAAACGGATATCTGTTTGAAACACTGGGAACATTTACACTTTTTATGATCAGCAGTTTCATTGCCCTTGCCGGGGGGGTGCTCTTGAAATGCTCTCAGTTGATGGATCGCAGGGCCACTAGGTAGTTTCCACCCATAAAAACTAGCCCTGTATTTTTTCCCATTCATTGAAGATTTGTAATAATTATATCCTTTTAAAAAACCTATTCCAAATTCTTTATATACTTAGATTGACATTTTCTTTTTCACGATGTAAAAAAAAACCGGTTTTGTTCACGCTCAATTGAAGTTGGATAAAAGGCTGCTCTATGAATGAAGAGTTGACAGAGGAAGAAAAAGAGGCCTTAAAGCATATCGCCTTAAAACTTGAAGCCTTTGAAAAACATAGAAAAAATCTAATCCCCATCCTTCAGATGGTCCAGAACAACCTGTCCTATCTCCCTCCTGAAGCCTTACAAATAGTGGCACAGCACCTCGAAATCCTCGAAAGCGAAGTTTACGGAGTTGCAACGTTTTATAACCAGTTCCGATTTCATCCCCCCGGCAAGCACCCCATTAAAGTTTGCCTGGGTACCGCATGCCACGTTAGAGCGGGTGATATCATCCTTGAAAATTTTGAACGTAAACTTGAAATTCCCGAAGGCCAAACCACACCTGACAGGGAATTCAGCATAGAGAGGGTGGCCTGCGTCGGTTGCTGTGCGCTGGCGCCTGTGGCCGTTATTGATGAAACCGTACACGGACATATGGCGCCCAGCAAGGTCGAAGGGCTTATTTTGCGGATTAAATTACAAGAAGAGATCGAAGAAAGAGAAAAAAAAAATGAGCCCGGACAATCATAAAAACATCGATATAAAATTCAACGTCATTCTTAAAGAGGCCGAGAAACGCCGGAATGCATTCCGGGATGCCCCGGTCCCCAAAATCCACATCGGCATGGCCACCTGCGGCATTGCTTCCGGTGCCCTTGAGACTCAAAAAGCGTTTGAAGAAGCCCTGGTTGAAAACAATATTGACGCCCGTATCCATCCCGTCGGCTGCTGCGGCCATTGTTATGCCGAGCCGGTGGTGATTATCGATCATCCTGATTCCGGGTTTCCCCCGATTTTCTATCACGAGGTTACCCCGGGTAAAGCCAAAATGCTCGTAAAACTCTTTTTGGGTGGCGGCGATCCGCGGTTCGAACACGTTTACGGGGCCACCGAGGAAAACGAACTGATTCCTTCAGTGAACGACTTTTCCAGATTTAACCAGGAAACACGGATCGTTATGGAAAAATGCGGGCAAATTGATCCCAAAGATATCTATGACTACATTGCTGCGGGCGGATATTCAACCCTTGCAAAGGCGTTAAAGATCGATCCTGAAAAAGTGATCAAAGAAGTGGAGCATTCCGGTTTAAGAGGCAGAGGCGGCGCCGGATTTCCAACCGGAAGAAAATGGAAACTGGCAAGAAGTGTCGAGGATCCGGAAAAGATAGTGATCTGCAATGCGGATGAAGGAGACCCCGGCGCATATATGGACCGAACCATCCTGGAGAGCAACCCGCATCAGGTGATAGAAGGCATGGCCATCTGTGCCTATGCCGTCGGCGCTCAAAAAGCCATGGTATATGTCAGATCGGAATATCCTTTGGCTGTCAAACTCGTCACAGGTGCCATCGAACAGGCAGAAAAACTGGGACTTTTGGGAAAAGGAATTTTGGGCAGCACCTTTAATTTAAAAGTTGATGTGTTTCAAGGATCCGGGGCCTTTGTTTGCGGTGAAGAAACCGCACTGATTCGATCCATTGAAGGGTATCGCGGCATGCCCCGGCATCGGCCGCCGTATCCGGTTCAAAAAGGTCTGTGGAACAAGCCGACAATAATCAATAATGTAAAAACCCTGGCGTCTGTTCCTCCCATATTGGATCACGGCGCGACCTGGTACAGAGGCATCGGTACCCAAAACAGCCCCGGGACCGCAATTTTTTCCATTGTGGGAAATGTTGTTCATGCAGGGTTGGTGGAAATTCCCATGGGGGTGTCGCTACGAACCCTTATATTTGATATATGCGGCGGGATCCCGAACAATAAAAAATTCAAAGCGGTTCAGATCGGCGGGCCTTCCGGCGGATGCCTTAACGAAGATTTTCTGGATACACCCATTGATTTTGATTCTCTTACAGAAGCCGGTGCAATGATGGGATCCGGCGGCATGGTGGTCATGGATGAAGACACCTGCATGGTGGAAGTCTCCCGGTATTTCCTCGATTTTACCCAGAAGGAGTCTTGCGGCAAGTGCACATTTTGCAGAATCGGAACCTATCACCTGCTTAAGATACTCGAGCGATTAACCAAAGGAGAAGGACTGGAAGGTGATCTGGAATTGCTGGAAGCATTGAGTCAGGATATAAAAGCCGGTTCACTTTGCGGCCTGGGTAAAACCGCCCCGAATCCCGTGCTCACTTCCCTGAAATATTTCAGGGATGAATATGATGCCCATGTCAAAGAAAAGCGCTGCCCTGCCCTGATGTGCCGGCCGCTGACCGCTTTTTATTTCGATTTGGAGCTCTGTGCACGCGGCTGTGATGCCTGTGCCACCTGCTGTCCGGTTGATGCGGTGTTTACCACCAGCAATCGAAAAAAAGGGGTTGACCAGGAACTTTGTGTAAAGTGTGGAGAGTGCCTGGTGGCCTGTCCGCCGGAGTATGATGCGGTTCGGAAAGTATCGCCCCCGCATTTGGTGCCTTTCATCGAAAAGCCGCCGGAAAAAAAGAACAAGGAAGATAAATGATGTTAAAATTCCGGGTGGACAACCAAGAAATTGAAACAAAAGAAGGAAAGACTCTGCTTCAGGCATGCCTTGACAACCGGATTTACATCCCGAACCTGTGCTACCTGGAAAATATGGAGCGCCCTTCGGCTTCCTGTAGAATGTGCTTTGTTGAAGTTGAGGGTATACCACAGCCGGTCCCGTCATGTACCCTTGAAGTCAGGGAAGATATGGTTGTTAAAACCGATACGCCTGCGGTTAGACAACTGCAACGAACCGCCCTTCGCCTTCTTTTGTCGGTTCACGATGTGGATTGCAAGAATTGTCACGCCAATAAAAAATGCGAACTTCAGAATATTGCCAAATTCCTGAAAGTCGGTTTGAAGCCAAAACGTCTGGAGCGATATCTTAAAGAGACACCGATCGACGAGACCCATCCTTTCTTAAACCACTATCCGAACCGATGCGTTTTGTGTGGGAAATGCGTGCATATTTGCAGGGGAAAACATGGTCAATCTGTTTTAACCTTTGCAAAAAGAGGGTTTGACACGATCATCAGCACCTATAGTGCAACAGATGTGTCATCGCTTACGTGCAGAGACTGTGATACCTGTGTCAAAGCCTGTCCGGTGGGTGCTCTATCATTAAAAGAATCCAGTTAGTGTCCATCCATGAATTCAAAATGAACAAAATGGGTGTCCAATTCAGAAATGAGCAATTTTTGTTCTGATCAAGGCCGCACAAGGGTTTGCGGTGAGGCGTACGTCTGTACGCCGCAGCCGGAAACCCGCGGAGAACGCCGAGCAGGACAAAAAGGGCCATTTATGGATGGACACCAGTTAGGATTGGCCGATGACTCTGACAATTTTGGGCCGGTATTCATCCCTTTGGGCCAGTTTATTCCCTTTGGACCGTACGAAAAGAATGGTAAGCCCGAAAAATAAAAACCCGAAAATTGCGGATAAAAAGGATGGGTTAAAGCTGAAATTGGGGGCCAGCTGCTGACCGACAAACGCGCCGGCAATCATGGCAATAATCGGAACTACATAAAGCAAAAACGTGGCTTTTAATAACGGAGATGTGTCAAAACTCAGCACCACCTTTTGCCCCACCTGTGCCCCTGCGTGATTAATCGCTTCCACCTCCATTTCCTTTCCGCCCCCCAGACTGTGACAAGAACTCCTGGCTGAGCAAGATTTGCAGGCACCGCTTTTCGTGGTTTTGACCCATGCGGTGGTCGTGGATTCGATTTTTGTTACAATGGCTTCTTCAGTGGCCATGATGTTTCCTTTTTCGGGATTTAACGCCTTCTATCAAATAATATAACTCATGTTTTTAAAAAGTCACGACCTTTAAATGAAATTGAGTGTTGAAGATATTTTGATCAATCCGATTGAGCGATTGCTGAGTTTGCTGGTCGCAAGATCCCGAACTTTCGGGGAGATGCAAGGCGCAGGGTGCACAGCTGTAGTCGGCTACCGCAAGTGCCCTGCAACACAGCAGATCCGGTAATCCTCCTGAGGCGGATAAAAATCGGTAATCGCTCAATCGGATTAATACTCCTTGGGCATATTATTCAACTGATCCAGGGTAAAGACCGGTCCGTCTTTACAAACAAATTCTTTACCGATGTTGCATCGTCCGCAAATCCCGATACCGCACTTCATGCGCATTTCAAGGGACATGATGATGT
>Ga0307425_1001350_pt1 | contig 14791 bp, 13 predicted proteins | sample SalMarWE160330MG_FD_202152 | JGI IMG/M metagenome (GOLD analysis project Ga0307425, IMG submission 202152) | Salt marsh sediment microbial communities from the Plum Island Ecosystem LTER, Massachusetts, United States - WE1603-30 | ecosystem: Environmental > Aquatic > Marine > Intertidal zone >... | reverse complement strand
CCGACCGCGACGGCCAGCCGTACGCCCACGAATACCCCAACACGCACCCCGTTGCCCACCGCCACCTGGACGGCTTCCAATACACCTACAAGCACGCCAAGCGCAACGCCCAGCAGCACCGCCACGCACACCTCAACCCCTACGGCCAGCCGGACACCGTCAAACACGCCTACCAATACAGCCACCGCCACTTCCAGCAGCACGCCCACCCGCACTGCGACACACACACCATCCCCCACCGCTACCGCCAGCCGTACACCCACCCATACCGCCACGCGCACGCCATTGCCCACAGCCACGCGCACGGCCACTGCAACACCCACCTTCACGCACACAGCCACGCAGACCGCATCGCGCACGCCCACAGCTACGGCCAGCAGCACTGCTACAAATACACCGACACCCACCGAAGACCCCAACTGCAACCGCGTTGAATTCATGGAAGATGTGACTGTCAGCGACAATACTGTCTTCTCTCCCGCCGAGCGCTTCACAAAAGTGTGGCGTCTGAAGAACGTCGGCAACTGTCCCTGGACGACTTCCTACTCGTTGGTGTTCGTCAGCGGAAATGCCCTTGGCGGGCCAGAAACGCTGGCTTTACCCGAGTTGGTGGCACCCGGAGAGACAATCGATCTGGGTCTGGATCTGGTGGCTCCCACCACTCCAGGCAGCTATCGAGGGGACTGGCTGCTCAAGAGTGATATTGGCAAATTGTTTGGTCTTGGGCCGAACGCCAACCAGCCGATCTGGGTCCGCATTCAGGTGGCTGTGCCTCCCACGGCTACGCCCTCTGCCACGTTCACACCCAGCCCGACCAGCACCTTTACGCTTACGCCTTCCTTGACGCCAACGCTCACACCCACTTCGACGGCTACATATACGCCTACCCTGACGCCTTCCGTCGCCCCCACGCAAACACCAAATCCCCCAACGGCACAACCCCGGTGTGACCAGGCAGCCTTTGTTGCGGACGTGACTGTGCCGGATGGGATGGTCTTTACCTCGGGTGGTACTGTGACCAAGACCTGGCGATTGCGGAATACTGGCTCCTGTACCTGGACGACCTCGTATACGCTGGTCTTTGTCAGTGGGGACAAGATGAATGGACCGGACGCCGTGAAATTATCCCAAAGCATAGCTCCGGGACAGAACGTGGATCTGACCGTCAAGTTGACCGCGCCTTCCACGCCGGGCACTTATCGCGGGAACTGGGAATTAAAGAACGAGAGCGGCGCCATTTTCGGGCTTGGCCCGTCATTCAAGCCATTCTGGGTTGAAATCAAGGTACTGCCAGCGCTCAGCGAAGATGGAAGTTATGATTTCGCTACCAACCTGTGTGCAGCTCAATGGTCCAGCGCAGCCGGCGACTTACCCTGTCCCGGAGACAGGAATTCCAGCAACGGCTTTGCGCTCCGGGTAGAAAACCCGCGCCTTGAAGATGGCTCCACACTTCCCACGGATGGATTGTTGCTTGTCCCACAGAACACCTTCAACGGCTACGTACAGGGCGAATATCCGGCCATAAAAATTGAAAAGGGAGACCGCTTCCAGAGTCTGGTCAGTTGCGGCCAATCCCCAAGCTGTTTTGTAGCTTACCTGCTGGAATACCAGATCGGTTCCGGACCCTTCAACAGCTATTGGATCTTCATCGAAAGGAATGATGGGATCTATGCTCAAGCCGATGTCGACCTCAGCGCGCTGGCCGGGAAAGAAGTCCGCTTCAGGTTGAGAGTCCTATCGCTGGGTTCGGCGACTGGCGACGAAGCTTACTGGATCCGACCCCGCATCGTACGGTCAAAGGAGACTTCCACACCATAATCCCATGCCAGAGGACCGCTGCCCTTGACAAAAATACCATCCTGCGTAGAATCACGGCGAGATGGACATGCACATCTTACGAGATTTGATACCTGCTCCAACCACATGGATCGTTTCCCTTTCCCTCACAGAGAGCCGCTGATGGCTCTCTTTTTTTATCGTTTTAAAGAAGAAGGCCATGCTTAGGTTCCCTGGATTGATCGATCCGCACGTGCACATGCGTGAACCAGGCGCGACGCACAAAGAAGACTGGGACACTGGCACCTCCGCTGCCCTGGCGGGCGGGATTACGATAGTGCTGGCCATGCCTAATACCAAACCACCCATCTTCGATGCGCGTACCCTCGACCTGGCCCTGGCAGCCGCAAAGGTCAAAGCACGCTGCGACTATGCCCAATTCTTAGGGGCGGGGCCTGACAACGCTGAGATCGCCGCACAACTTGCGCCACGCGCTGCCGGGCTGAAGATGTACCTCGACTCGACCTACGGCGAGCTGCGCCTGGATGACATGACGCTGTGGATGCCGCACTTCGAGAACTATCCTGAAAACCTTCCCATCGTAGTGCATTCGGAGAGCCGCAGCATGGCTGCCGCGATTTTATTCGCGGCCATCTACGATAGGCCGGTTCACATTGCTCATATCTCACTCAAGGAAGAAGTCCTGCTGATCAAAGCCGCCAAAGAGAAAGGGCTCAAAGTTACCTGTGAAGTATGCCCACATCATTTGTTTTTGACAAAAGATGTACCCCCACCACGCCCTCCGCCATTTTCTCCGATAATGGCGGAGAGTAAGGGAGAGGGTCGGGGTCGAGCTGAAGTCCGCCCACGCCTCGCCACGAAGGAAGACGTCGATGCCCTGTGGGCCAACCTGGACGTGATCGACTGCTTTGCCAGCGACCACGCCCCGCATACCCTTGAAGAAAAAGACTCCGAGAAACCACCGCCTGGTTTTCCCGGAGTAGAAACGATGTTGACTCTGCTGCTCACTGCGGTAAACGAAGGGCGACTGACAACGGACGACATTTTCCTGCGCATGCACACCAACCCCAAGCGCATCTTCCACCTACCCGACCAGCCTGAGACCTGGGTCGAAGTGGACGAAAACGCCACCGACGAAATTCACGCCACCGACCTGCACTCCCGATGCGGCTGGACTCCTTTCGAAGGCTGGAAGGTTAAAGGCCGCGTCACAGGTGTTGTATTGCATGGTGAAGAAGCGTACAAGGACGGCAAGATACTGGCGAAGAAAGGGTGTGGAAAGAACCTGCGTGAAATTTGACCCCAAGGACGTTGAGAATATGGAGATTCTCCCTCGCCCCGCAGCTCAAAACCGCCTAACCACCCACTTATCCAACGATCGAACCACCAACCAGGAGACAAAATTATGCCCACTGATCCCCAATCCCCCTACCTGCCCTTTGGCGACAACACACACGCTCCCTGGTACGGCAAGGACATCCTGTCGGTCAAGCAGTTCAGCCGCGCCGACCTTGAGTATGTGTTCGGTGTGGCGCATGAGATGCGCGGCATGGTCGAGCGCGTCGGCACGTTTGACCTGCTGAAAGGCAAGATCCTGGCCAACCTGTTCTACGAACCATCCACGCGCACCTCGTCGTCGTTCACGGCGGCCATGGAACGGCTGGGCGGCAGCGTCATCCCGATCAATGAGGTGAAATACTCGTCGGTGTCGAAAGGTGAGAGTCTGCCCGATACCATCCGTACGCTGGAATGCTACGCCGATGTGATCGTGCTGCGCCATCCTGAGGTCGGCTCGGCTGCAATCGCGGCGGCAACGGCCATGAAGCCTGTGCTCAACGCAGGCGACGGCGTGGGCGAGCACCCTACTCAGGCACTGCTCGACACGTTCACCATTTTCGAGGAACTTGGCGTGGGCCAGATCGACGGCATGACCGTGACCATGCTCGGCGACCTGAAGTACGGCCGCACCGTGCACTCGCTGGCGCGCCTGTTGACGCTTTTCGAAGTCAAGCTCAACTATGTCTCGCCCGAGATTCTGCGCATGCCCAAAGACGTGATGGAAGAGTTATCCGCCAAAGGCATCCCACAGGCCGAGCACGCTACGCTCGACGCCTGCCTATCTGAGACCGATGTGCTCTACGTGACACGCGTGCAAAAGGAGCGCTTCGAGGACCCCGCCAAGTACGAGAAGGTCAAGGGCGCTTTCGTGATCGACCCCAAGATCATGAAAGCCGCCAAGAGTGATATGATCGTCATGCATCCGCTGCCACGCGTGGGCGAGATCAGCCCCGAGTTCGACGATGACCCGCGCGCTGCCTACTTCCGTCAGATGGAATACGGGTTATACGTGAGAATGGCGCTGCTGGCGATGGTGTTGGGGAAGGCGTAAAGTTATCATGTCATTCTGAGGGCACTTAGTGCCCGAAGAATCCCGCCGCTTTGCGGCGAGACTCCTCGCTTCGCTCAGAGTAACATGTAACAAAATCATGGAAACTTTCTTCTCCTTCCTCGAAAAACGCGTCGACGACTGCTCCTCCCTCCTTTGTATCGGTCTTGACCCGCACGTTTCAGATCTCGACAATCCTACCGCTGCCTCCGCTCTGGACTTCTGCCTGCGCATCATTGAACAGACCGCTCCCTACGCAGCGGCTTTCAAACCCAACGCTGCCTTCTTCGAGGTCTTCGGCCCTGAAGGCTGGACCGCGCTCAAGCAGGTGATCGCAGCTGTTCAGGCCGAATCGAATCGCATGGGCTCGATGATCCCGGTGATCCTGGACGCCAAACGCGGCGACATCGCTTCCACAGCCGAAGCCTATGCAAAATCGGCTTTCGAGCAACTCGGAACGCACGCGATCACGCTCAATCCGTATTTGGGCAAAGACTCGATCGAACCATTCCTCGGATACAAGGAAAAGGGCGTGTTTCTGCTTTGCAAGACCAGCAATCCCGGCGCGGGAGATTTGCAGGATATGACTGTGAATCGTGAACCGTTGACCAAAGACGCCCAAGCATCATCCACCGTCCACCGTCCACCTTCTGTTCCGCTGTATATCCATGTAGCGGAACTCGCCCAGACCTGGAATACCCGCAACAACATTGGTCTCGTTGTTGGTGCAACCCAACCGGAAGCGCTATCTCGCGTGCGCGCGGTGGCACCTGACCTGTGGTTGCTATCGCCCGGCGCCGGCGTCCAGGGCGGTGACCTGGAGGGTGCGCTCAAGGCCGGTCTGCGGGCGGACAGCAAAGGCATGCTCATCAACCTCTCACGCTCGATTGCGCGGTCCACTGAAGGTCCCGGCTTTGCCGCGGCCGAATGGCGCGATACTATCCTCAACATCCAGCGGCAGTGGAAGGCTTAATGCCCAGAGTATTGATCCTATCTAACCAGGCTGACGAATACCGCGTGTTGCTCGAAAATGCCGGGCTGCCGGACCTGGAGCTTGTGGGCACTTCGGAAGTTGGCGAAGCGCTTTCCATAGGGGCTGACAGCGAGTTCGTATTCGGCGAACCTACCCTGATACGCGAGTTGCTGCCTTCTTTAAACCACCTGCGCTGGGTCCAGGCCACCTGGGCCGGCGTGGAACCGCTGCTTGATCCCTCCCTGCGGCGCGACTACATCCTGACCAACGCGCGCGGAGTCTTCGGGGAATTGATGTCGGAGTATGTCGTCGGCTATCTGCTACTGCTCGAACGACGCATGCTTGAACGCCATCAAGCCCAAGAGGAACAGCGCTGGGACGATACCCTTACAGGCACGCTGCGCGGGAAAACCATTGGCTTGCTAGGAGTTGGGTCGATCGGTGCCCACCTGGCAGGGACAGCCAAACACTTTGGCATGTCCGTGCGCGGATACACGCGCGCCAGCGAGAGTTGTTTGGAAGTGGATACTTACTTTCACGGCGATACACGATTGGCGTTCGCCAGCGGGCTGGATTACCTGGTCAGTGTGCTGCCAAACACCCCAGAGACGCATCACATGGTGAATTCTGAGCTGTTTGCGACCCTGCCCGCCCATGCCATCTTCCTCAATGTCGGGCGCGGCAGCGCCGTTGACGAAGCGGCTCTGGTCGATGCGCTTGAACAGGGGCTGATCGCTGAAGCGGTGCTGGATGTCTTCGAGCAGGAACCCCTGCCCAAAGACCATCCCTTCTGGTCAACACCCAACCTGTGGATGACCTTCCATACCGCTGCGCCCAGCTTCCCGGCGGATATCACCAGGCTGTTTGTGGAAAACTATCTTCTCTATATCCGTGCAGAGCCCCTCAAATACCAGGTTGAATTTGAACGTGGGTACTGAAACGATCGCGTTGCCATTCTAAGCTCCATAGCAGAGTAACCTTCTCACTGCTCACACCATTCCTGTGTCCTTCGGGATGGTCGCATACGAAGAGGCTTGTGTGTCAGAAACCACTCTAAATTCCCAATCAGAAACCCTTGCCGACAGCCTGCTGGGCGCAGGCTGCATCAAATTCGGTGCATTCACTCTCAAATCGGGGCTTGAATCGCCCATCTACATCGACTTGCGCCTGGTTGTCAGTTTTCCCAAACTGCTGGAGCAGGTTGCAACGGCCTATTTACCTGTTCTCCACCCATTGTCTTTCGCCCGGTTGGCAGGCCTGCCTTATGCCGCCATCCCGATCGCGACGGCCATATCCCTGGCAGGGAATTACCCTTTGATCTACCCGCGCAAGGAGGTCAAAACATACGGTACCAAAGCCGAGATCGAAGGCGAATACCGGGTCGGCGAGACAGTCGTGGTCATCGATGACCTTGCCACCACCGGCGGCAGCAAGTTCGAAGCGATCGAAAAACTGACCGGCGCGGGGCTGCTCGTCAAGGATGTGGTCGTGCTGGTGGACCGGCAATCCGGCGCAAAAGAATCACTGGCGCATGCGGGCTATACCCTGCACGCCGTGCTGAGCCTCAGCGAGATGCTGGAGCATTGGGAAAGGTCTGGCAGGGTTGAGAAGGAAAAGATCGAGGCGACAAGAAAGTTCATTTCCGGTTAATGTGAGCTGATGACGTTTACACAGGCTGAATTAACTGAAACGGTTGAAGTAGGGGAAGTAGGGAATGTATAAACTCGTTCGGTCGCTTTTGTTCCAACTTGAACCCGAAACGGCCCATGCTCTCACACTGCAACTTGTGCGGATGGGTGCTGTGCAGCCTGTTCGTTCGTTATTGCAGAGGATGTACGCAGCGCCAGCCAGGCCCGTGCAGGCATTTGGGTTGACCTTCAAAAATCCTGTCGGGCTGGCAGCCGGTTATGACAAGGACGGTCTCGCCGTACGCGGACTTTCTGCGCTAGGGTTCGGCCACATTGAAGTGGGCACGGTCACGCTGCGACCGCAACCGGGCACCCCCAGACCGCGCGTCTTCCGTCTGGTGGAAGACCAAGCGGTCATCAACCGAATGGGCTTTCCAGGCCGCGGGGCAGATGTTGTCGTTCGCCGTTTGTCGTCCCTGCGCCGTCCTCCTTCGGTGGTCATCGGTCTGAATCTGGGCAAAAACAAAGACACCCCACTCGAAGAAGCCTCCAGAGATTATCTCTCGTTATTGCGCATGTTCACTGCGCTGGTAGATTACCTGACGATCAACATCTCTTCGCCCAATACAGTGGGATTGCGCCGCCTTCAAGGGCGCGAGTTGTTGGAGCAACTGCTGGGGGCAATTGCCACGGAGCGGGAGCAAATCCAGTTGGGCCGCGGGGGGTACTGTCCTGTGTTGGTCAAACTTGCACCCGATTTGACGAACGAAGAGCTGGGGGATGCCATTGGCGTCATCCTTGACCAGGGCATGGATGGGATTATCGCCACCAATACCACCCTGGCACGTGAAGGGCTCCAATCAACGCTTCGAGCCCAGACAGGCGGGCTGAGCGGCAACCCGCTCAGAGCGCGCAGCGAGGAGATGCTGCAAAAGATCGTCAGGCGTGTCAATGGACAAGTCCCGGTTATCAGCGTCGGCGGCATCATGACGCCCGAGGATGCCAAACGCCGCCTTGAGATGGGGGCGGCGCTGGTGCAGGTGTATACCGGTCTGGTCTACCACGGGCCGGGATTGGTCAGGGAGATTGTGAAGAGTCTTGGTCCTGCTGCCTGAATTGCCCCGGGGTGGCTTCCATATGCCTGGCAACCAGCATTAGGAAACGCCCCTGGGTGAACGAGTGCAACCATTGTCCTGCCGCCTGCCCAGCCTCTGAAATCAATGCCTCATCGAGCGCCTCGCGCGATTCAAAATACAGTTCATGGATCTTCCGTACATCCTGGTTTGGCGGACCAAACACGAGTTGTTCGGAGTCGCTGACCACCTCTTTTTGTAAGCCGGGTAATTGTTCTACCAGTCCCAGGAACTTTTGCCAGCCTCCTTCGAACGTTGCCCAGGCAAAAGGCGGCAGGAAAAGGATCACTACTTTATACATGTTTGCACTCCTGTAATGATTATAAAATACCTTTTGTGGTATCATACCGCCGCAATAGGAAACCTCATGGACGATAAAATCACAATCATCGAAGGCCCACCGCCAGTATTCGAACAGGCACAGGACGGTTGGGCCATGAGCCTCAACGAAGGCCCCAGCATGGGTATAACCGCGCTGACACACCTGAGAACCTTTAATGGTCCCGCGCTTGTCGAGCGTTGCTACCGGGCCTGGCATAAGAACACTCCCATTCATTTGCATTACCGCAATGACCTCGGCATCGAACAGAATGCTCCGATCCTGGCCGTCCGGAATGTCGACACCGACGAAGGGCATGTGCTGCTGTTGTGGGTGTATCTGGACAGCGAAAAAGTGGAGTACGAAATCGACTCAGGCGATGACGACGGCTACGAAGACGATTTTGACCAGTAAGAACCTGACCGGGTTTTCCAAGCCCGGTCATTTATAATTAGGCTATGCCCCCCCTGCTCACCAACCTTCAGTCCAGTACGCTGACCATCCGTTTCAACCGCCCTGAGCGAGCCAACGCGTTCAACTTTGAAATGCTCGCCGCCTTACGGGATGCATTTACGCAGGCCACCAGGGATTCCGGGATTCGCGCTGTGGTCCTTACAGGTGCGGGAACCTCTTTTTGTGCCGGCCACGACGTGGGCGAGATGCTTGCCGCTCAGGAACAGGGCGTATCCTATCAAAAACACTTGCAAGAGACCTACAACCCGCTCATTCTGCAGATACGCCAACTGGAAAAACCGGTCTTGGCAGCACTCAATGGCCCGGCCGCCGGCGCCGGATTGGGAGTAGCGCTGGCCTGCGATTTACGTTTCGCAGCCGACACGGCCTCCTTTACAGTCGGGTTTTCAGGCATTGGCCTGGTACCTGATTCCGGGGTGTCCCTGCTATTGCCGGCATTTATCGGCCTGGGACGCGCCATGGAATTCTCTTTGACCAACCAGCCCATCAGCGCCGACCGGGCCTTGCAATGGGGTATGGTAAATCGGGTTTTTCCGGCAAACCTATTACAAACCGAGTCCGACCAATTTATCGCAGCGTTGATCAGGGGACCAATTGGCACCTTTGGGCTCACCAAGCGTCTTTACAATCACACCATGCTGCCCAATTTAGCGGAGGCGCTCGAGAAAGAAAGTGAATTCCAGGAAATTGCCAGCAAAGGCGCTGAGCACGCCAACGGAGTCAAGCGGTTCATGAAAAAATCCGATCGGAAATCGTAGCCTGTTCTTCCAACACTGAAGAGATACACAAGATGGAATTGTTCGGGATTCAGTCGTATCCAGTACGTTGGCAACGCTTGTTGTGGTGGTTCTCGCTCTCCCACGCCATGATCGCGCTGACATGGATCGGAGTCCTCGGCAGCGTGATGGCCGAACCCTCTGAAGTGGCCAACAGGGTATTTCTGTCCTACTCACTCGAACGGCTGGTTTTGATCTCGATCCTGATAACGTGTGTGATCTCCAATTTGACGGCAATCTGGGTAATTAAAAACCGGCGCAGGTGGGTGCAAACCAGCCTGAACTTCCTTGACCAGACCAGACCGGCCAAAAGGATCGCGGCTCTTCTAACCATCGTGCTATGCATCCTTGGGGCCGTCTTCGCCTGGTGGCCTGGGAGCGTTTCCCTCCAAGCCTATTTCAATAAAGCCCTCCCCCTGCTGGCCTGGTTCGTAGCCGTGACGATGCAGTCCTTAGTTTTTTTGGTCTACCTCAAACGCAAGGAAATCCTGGAGTTCGCCAATCGTTTTACGCCTGCCGATCCGGGAGGGCATCTTCACTCGAACCAATCGTTCGACAAGACAATTCTGGCCGTTCTGGCCGGCATCTCACTGGTTTACGGCTTCTTTCAATTAATGAGTTATCTGGATGTGCGCCAGGCGGCGATGCTCGGGGATAGTTCAAGCTACCTGTACGGTGCGGGCTTGAGTCTCAACGACCCGGCCTTTTTCTCCGAAAGGCGCCCGTGGGGCATCTTATTGATCTACAAACTGCTGGGGGGTTCGCAAGCTGCCATTGAAGTATTCCAGCTTGGCCTTTCCACTGTGGTCTGGCTAAGCCTGGCTTGGACATTTATCCGCTCTTTACGGCAACGATGGAGCGGGCTCATCGCTTATTTAACCATTCTCGGATTCAGCCTGACACCTGCTGTCCAGGTATGGAACCATGCCGTGCTGAGCGAGTCGCTCTCCATCTCGTTGCTGGTACTGTTGCTGGCATTGCTCATCGGTCTATTTCAACAATGGCGTTGGAAGGTTCTCTTCATGACCTGCCTGGTCTGCGGCATGTGGATGAGCATTCACGAAGCCAACACCTATATTGGGCTGCTTCTGGCCGTGGGGTTCCTCGTGTTTGGGATTGCCCGGCCACACATGCGTGCCTTCTGGCTGCTGACCTTTTTCGTAGGTGTCGTTTTTACGATCAATACCCAGCTTTCAGCAGCCTATGGTTTGCCCCGCTGGGCCCTGCCGGTTGCGGAAGTCATTACCAAGAGAATTCTGCCCAACCAGGCGTATCTGGAATTCTTTTCCGCGCACGGGATGCCCGTCACACCGGATCTGATGGCCTTCAGCGGCAGGTGGGCCAACAGCGATAATTATGCGATCATCAACAGCGATCCGCTCAAGAAGTTTTCGTTCTGGCTGTTTCGAGACGGCAGGTCCGTCTACACACAATTCCTGCTGTCGCACCCGTTCTACACGCTGGCCTCACCGCTGAAAGAGATCGACCTCCTGCTCGCCGGGAATTACCTCAACAGCTTCCCCATTCCGGGCTACTCCCCGGCGCTTCCAGGGCTGATCAACGAGTTCTTCTACCCTGAAAGCTGGTTCTGGCTCTACCTGTGTATCGCGCTAGCCCTTACCGGAGCGCACCTTTTTGCCCAGCGAAAGGCCAGGAACAGGGTGCTCTGGGCTGTTTTCCTTTTTTTTCTGCTCTCCGTTCCTAATCTCTATCTGGCCTGGCATGCCGACGCGCTGGATGTGGTCAGGCATGCTGCCATCGCAAATGTCCAATACCATCTGGGCCTTTGGTTGATGCTTCTTTTCTACCTTGACCTGTTCACAACAAATGGACGCTCAAAGACGGCATCGGACCTTAGCGCCCAGACCCCTCCACGATGAAAACCACTCTAAACCGGCTGCGCCCTTCGACCAGAGTGCTATTCCTTCACGTCCTGTTGATCTTTATGGAAGGCTGTGGGGTGGTCATCGCCTTGCTGGCTGAACCCTCTCAGAGCAGCGACTTTTTGGGATTTTCGGCGGGACGCTGGGGGATGCTTTGCGCGCATCTCGTGGCGCTGGCCGGGTTGCTGGTGACGCTCTCCCGGATCTGGCAGGGTCACGCCAACCAAGTGGAAGCCTGGTTTTCGGACAGGCGGCACCTGGTCTGGATCCTGATCCTTGCGCTGGCCTGCTTTAGTTTCACCTTACCGGCCGTGTTGGGGTCTATCCCGCCGCTCAGGGATTTTCCCTATTTCGGACGATTGCAACCCTCCCTCGCCTGGCTGGCGCTGGCAAGCGGCCAGATAGGATTGACCCTGCTGGTTGGGCTGCGCCGCAGCACCCTGCGCTGGTTCCGCCAATTCTTTCCTGACTCGCCCATTGCACCAGCGACCAGCCGCCTGACGAACACCCAGCGCTACGTCACAGCTGGCATAGCGATACTCTACGTGATCCTGCAGGCGGCCAGTCACCTGCAGGTACGCGAGGCACGCTGGTTGCCAGACAGCATCGATTACATCTTCCCTGCCACAACCTATCGTTGGAATGAACCGGGGTTATGGACACACGCCAAACCCTGGGGAGCAGCCGTGCTCTACAAACTGACAGGCAGCTCTCCAACTATGATCGATGCGGTACAGACAGGGCTTTCGACGTTGGCATGGCTTTCGCTAGCCTGGGTGTTCAGTCGCTCGTTGAAAGACACCAGGGTGAAGACGACCGCTTTCGCCATGCTGCTAGGCTTCAGCCTGGCCGCCTCGATCCAGGGATGGAACCACATCATCCAGAGCGAATCGCTTTCGATCTCGCTGATGGCGTTCCTGCTCGCAGTCTGGATCTCATTGCTGCAGCGCTGGAGGTGGGCCAAGATCGCAGCCCTGGTCCTGCTGCTGGCATGGTGGATCGGCACCCGCGAGACCAACCTTTATCTTGGCTTGTTGGTGGCCGTGATCCTGGCAGCGCTGGGGATATTCAGAAAAAGACAGCGCTTTTACTGGGCTGTCAGCACGTTCTTGGTACTTTTTGGGTTGTTCAACCTGCAATTGTCGGAGGTCCCAACCTTGCCGCGCTGGCTTTATCCCTTGACGAACACACTACTCAACCGCATCCTGCCAAACGAAGAGTTCCTGGGCTACTTCCGAGCGCACGGACTGGATACCCCTCTGGAACTGATGGCCTTGAGCGGAGGGCTGGCAAACAGCGGTGACTTTGCCGTGTACAACGACCCTGCTCTGGCCAGCGTGGAAGACTGGCTCTACCGCAAAGGCAAGGATACTTACATCAGGTTCCTGATAGACCACCCACTCTACACCCTGACCGCCCCCTGGCAAGACGCGCGTACTTCGCTGGCTTCCAGCGAGATTGCCAGTTACGCCCCCGGGAACTTTCGTCAGGTTGCGATCTGGCTGTTCGACGGGCTGCTCTTCCCGCGCTCGTTGGGGATGCTGGCGGTGCTAGCCATTGCCGCGCTGGCCGTCACACTCGGGGCAAATACATGGCGCGCCGGGCCCGTTTTCTGGCTGGTGCTCGCCGCATTAGTCCTTTTCTTCCCGCACTTCTACCTCGCCTGGCATGGCGACGCAGCCGAAGTCCCGCGGCACGCCATCCAGGCCAGCATCCAATTGCGGCTCTCACTATGGCTGCTGCTTTTTCTGGCTCTTGATACAATTATGGTACAGGATCATGGTATACGAACCCGTCATCGGCCTTGAAGTCCACGCTGAACTGCGAACGAAATCGAAGATGTTTTGCGGCTGCGCGGTGGTGGATTCCATCTCTGCGCCGCCCAATACCGCCGTTTGCCCTGTTTGCTCGGGTATGCCTGGCACGCTGCCTGTCGTCAACCGCATGGCCGTGGAATATGCCATGCGTGTGGCGCTGGCGCTGGAATGCACAGTCCAACCGGTCAGTATCTTTGCACGTAAGAACTATTTCTACCCCGACCTGCCCAAAGGCTACCAGATCTCGCAATACGAGCAACCGCTGGCCGAGCACGGCCGGTTGGCCATCCGCACTGCTGAAGGGGAAAAAAGCGTCCGCATCCGGCGCGTACACCTCGAGGAAGACACCGGAAAGTTGACCCACATTCAAGGAGGCTCACTGATCGACCTCAACCGCGCCGGGGTGCCACTGCTTGAGATCGTCTCGGAGCCCGATATGCACACTGTGGAGCAGGCGCGCGCCTACGCCGAAGCTTTGCGCGCCATCCTGCGCTATTTGGAAGTCAATTCGGGCGATATGGAAAAAGGCGTGATCCGCTTCGAAGCCAATATCTCGGTCAGGCAAGCCGGCACGCAGGCGCTGAACACCCGCGTGGAGGTCAAGAACCTGAACTCCTTCCGGGCGCTCGAGCGCGCCACAGCCTTTGAAATCGAACGCCAGAGCCAGTTGCTGGCGGCCGGCGGCGCGGTGGAACAGGAAACCCTCGGCTGGAATGAAGCCACGGAAAGCACCTATTCCCAGCGCTCCAAGGAAGACGCACACGATTACCGTTACTTTCCCGAACCGGACCTGCCTCCGCTGGTGATCGCGGGGGACTGGCTGGAACGCATCCGCGCGGATCTGCCCGAGTTGCCACAGGCGAAATACGAGCGGTTTATCGCCCAGTACGGCCTGACGGAGTACGACGCCGGCGTTTTGACCGCTGAGAAAGCGATCGCAAATTATTTTGAGCGTGCGGTCCACGAACTCCCGGCTTCGGTAGCGCCAAAGATGCTCGCCCACTGGACGACTGGGGAGTTGTTCGGATTGATGAACCAGGCGGATCTTGCAATAACCGACGTGAAGGTCCAGCCGGAGGCGCTGGCCGGGATGGTTACTCTGCTTAGCGCAGGCGAGATCAACCCTTCCACCGCCAAGACCGTGCTGGCCGAGATGTTCCAGTCCGGAAAGAGCGCAGGGGAAATAGTGGAGGCGCAGGGGCTCAAACAGCTCTCGGACGCGAGCCAAATCGCCGGGCTGGTAGAGCAGGTGCTGGCGGAAAATCCGGAGCAGGTAGCCAGCTTCAAGGTCGGTAAGGACACGGTCATGAACTGGTTGTTCGGGCAAGTCATGAAGAAAGCGGCCGGCAAGGCCAATCCCGAAGTGGTGCGCCGCGAATTGGAGCGGCAATTGCAAAAAAATCGACCGGCCTGAAGCGTTCCCATCCGCCAGGAATCACGCTTCAGAACAGCGTGTAGCCGTCTATCGGCACCTACACGCCGCTATCTCCCCTACTGGACGGGCATTCGTGATGCGCGCGATCATTCCGCTTCTCAGGCAGATGGAAGCGGATGCAACGGCGCCTCGCATCAACTGAGACGGCATCTCCCGTTACGTGAGTCGGC
>Ga0307425_1001348_pt1 | contig 14796 bp, 13 predicted proteins | sample SalMarWE160330MG_FD_202152 | JGI IMG/M metagenome (GOLD analysis project Ga0307425, IMG submission 202152) | Salt marsh sediment microbial communities from the Plum Island Ecosystem LTER, Massachusetts, United States - WE1603-30 | ecosystem: Environmental > Aquatic > Marine > Intertidal zone >... | reverse complement strand
ATTATATTGATCCAGAATTCTCGAATAATTTTCATATCGTTTTTTCAGGTTGGATTGAATCGCTTCCCAATCTTTTCCATTCAGCTTTAAGCCCAACGCATCATTTTTTATTCGTTTTCTCCATAGATCGTTCATACTTTTTTCATTTTCCTGCCAGACCGCTTTATCCCTGTTAATAAGAAAATTTTCATCTTTAGTATAATCGAACTCTGTATCGAGCAGAGTATTTATATAGTTTACCCGCTCCACCATTCTTGAAAGAAATACATTAAATATTTGGTAGAAAGGGGAGATATTTCCCGATTTAATATCATCATCAAGTTTGTTTCTATACATTTCGAATGATTCTATATCCGATTTAAGGAAATAGTTTTTCCCGTTATCAAGCGAGTTGATGTAACGATCCAGAATTACTGATGAAAGTGAGTCATTTAAATCAAATTTTTTATAATGATAACGTGTAAGAATTGTGTTTACTAATTGATCTTCAAGTAAATAGTAGGAATTTGGTTCGACTTCTTTCAGCGTATCAGGGAAATTATTTGTTAATTCTGCATTTTGTTGAGTTGTTCCTGCAAAAAAGAAATTAGCTATTAAAATAGTAATCAGAATCGCAAAGGATATTTTCATAGTTGTAATTAAGTATTTGTTTTTAAGTTTCAATTAAATTCTTTTCTAAGTTAATATTTTAACAATTAGATAAAAACCTAAATACAATCGGATATTTATTCTGACCAGAAGTATTTAGTTAATCGGGTTCACTATTTCCCAAATATAATGTTCCCGCCGGATTCCGAAAATAAATTCTGATGAATGGAGCTATTTTGTGAGGATGCTAACTTTTAACCTTATTTATCATCATATATTGAGCGTTCAAAAATATAATCGATATTTTTAAGCATCTTTTTTGTATTAAAAATTTCTTCTATCTCTTCTTGTTTAAGGTATTCTTTTATCTCCTTTGAACCTAATAATTCATCCTTCAGATTTTTATCCTTGTTTTTCCAAACCTCCATAGATGACGACTGAACAAGCTTGTATGCATCTTCTCTCATCATTCCTTTATCTGTTAGTTTTAACAAAACTGCCTGGGAAAAAATTAATCCTCGTGTTAAGTTCAGATTTTTCAACATGTTTTCGGGATAGATAATTAAATTCTCAACTAACTTAGTTACGAGATTAAGCATATAATCGATAACGATACAACTATCCGGAATGATAACTCTTTCAACGGATGAATGTGAAATATCGCGTTCATGCCATAAAGAAACATTTTCCAGCGCCGCAATTGAATTTCCTCTTAAGATTCTTGCCAATCCGGAAACTCTTTCACTTATAATGGGATTTCTTTTATGAGGCATTGCTGAAGAACCTTTTTGCCCTTTTGAAAAATATTCTTCTGCCTCAAGAACTTCGGTTCTTTGCAAGTGCCTTATTTCTGTAGTTATTTTTTCAAGAGTTGCACCGATAACAGCCAAAGTACTCATAAATTGTGCATGCCTGTCGCGTTGAATAACCTGAGTAGATACCTTTGCAGGCTTTAATCCAAGTTCTTTACAAACATATTCCTCGACCATTGGTGAGAGATGTTCAAAGGTTCCAACTGCACCGGATATCTGACCTACACTAATTGTTTCTATAGCATCTGTTAGTCTTTTTATATTTCTTTTTGTTTCTTCAAACCAGAGAGCAAATTTCAATCCCATTGTTGTTGGTTCAGCATGTATTCCATGTGATCTGCCTATGCAAAGCGTATCTTTATGTTCGATGGCTCTCCTTTTCAAAACTTCTTTAAGACTTTTAAGTCTGTTCAACAATAATTCTCCTGCGGCTTTCATCTGGAAGGAAAGGGTAGTATCAAGAATATCTGACGAAGTCATTCCGAAATGAATATGTCGTGATGCAGGTCCAACATGTTCTGCAACATTAGTGAGGAAAGCGATTACATCATGTTTAGTAGTTTCCTCAATTTCAAGTATTCGGTTAACTTCAAATTTAGATTTTGATTTTATTATTTCTAAGTCTTCTTCGGGTATTTCACCTGATTTTGCACGAGCTTCGCAGGCAAGTATTTCAATTTTTAACCAGGTAGAAAATTTAAAATCGTCCTGCCAGATTTTCCCCATTTCCGGCAATGTATAACGTTCAATCATCTTTTGGGTTCCAGTTTCATTTTTTTATTCAAGATTTCACCATCTCTTACGACCTCCAGGTTTACCACCTGACCGGTACGGAATTCAAAAAAAACACCGAAAACTGTATCTTCATTATTGATAATGTATTTATCTATTTTCAAAATGATATCGCCTGGTTGCAGACCAGCTTTGTCTGCAGGAGTTCCCGGGTAAACATTTGTGATTATCACTCCTCTTGTTCTATCCAGGTGGTAGTACTTCGCAATATTTTCATCGATACCCTGAATTCTCATTCCAATTTCAAAATCACGGTCGATTTTTCCATTCTTCTTCAATTCGTTAACAATTCTTTCTACTTTATTTATAGGAATAGCAAAACCTAGCCCAATATTTCCCTGGCTGCCGGCAGTATAAATCAGGGTATTCATTCCAATTACTTCACCAAGACTGTTAACAAGAGGACCTCCACTATTACCTCCATTTATTGCAGCATCGGTCTGGATCATATTAAGATAGTACCGGTCGTTTAATGGTTCGAGATTCATACCCAATGCACTCACAACCCCTACAGTTACAGTTGGTTTATCATTTATTTCAAATAATCCAAATGGATTTCCAAATGCAATAACCCATTCACCGATCATAATATCATCTGAATTTCCAAAATTCATATGAGGGAAATTGTTACCATCTATCTTTAATAATGCAATATCGGAAACAGGATCGGTGCCGATCAATTTTGCATCATAGTTTTTCCCATTTGTTAATGTTACAGTAATTTGTGATGCATTTCCTGCAACATGATCATTAGTTACAATATAACCGTCCGATGAAATGAGATAGCCGGATCCAAGCTCTTTAATCTCCCTACTTCTGCTTCCACGGTTACCAAAAAACTGTCTGAAGAAAGGATCGTCAAAGAATGAACCGAATGGATCACGATATTTTTGAATCTCAATAACATTTATTCCCACAACTCCGGGACTTATTTTTTTAACCGTCTCGGTAATTATGTTTTTCCTGGAATTTGATATTTCATCATTTTGAATTTGTTTATCCTGCTGGTAAGTATTTTCAGTAGTTGAACTGTCAACTGACTGAATTTCATTGGTCTGGTCTTGTTTCAGATCAACTATATAAATTCCACCAACCAGAACAAGAATAGCTAAAATTGCAATGATTACATTTTTTGTTGTGTTCATTTTAATTTTTTCCAAGTGTTTTTTTTAACAAATATTAGAAAATCGGGAAACTTTTTTAGTTGAATAATCCGTCGCTAAATTATTAAGAGTGGAAAAATACAGTCGTTAATATAAAGATTTTGAGAATTATAATTGATTGGTGGATTATGAGGAAATGCTTCTGAATGAATAATGTGAGTTTATTATAGAGGCGCCGGTCGGATTCGAACCGACGAATAAAGGTTTTGCAGACCTTCGCCTTAGACCGCTTGGCTACAGCGCCATTTCAATATTTTAATCTCTGATAAAAGAGACATAAGAAAGCCCTTCCATCGGGGAAGGGTTAAGGTTGATTTTTTTTGAGCGGGAGACGAGACTCGAACTCGCGACATCAACCTTGGCAAGGTTGCGCTCTACCAACTGAGCTACTCCCGCGAAGCACATTAAAACAATAAATTTTTTTTAAAAAACAGTTTCAAATATAATACCATTACTAGTATCTTGCAAATAAACATATTATAGTTGAAGCTTATATAAAAAAGAGCTGCATTAAGCAGCTCTTGTAAGTTGTGAATGTGAATTTTACTTCATCAGTAACATCTTCTTTGCCTGTACTAAACCGGGACTTTCTAATTTATAGACATATACCCCGCTTGGTAAATTGGAGGCATCGAATATTTTTTCATAGAATCCTGCATCCATTCTTTCATCGACTAATACTTTCACTTCTTCACCAATTATGTTGTAAATTGAAAGTATAACATGACCCGTTTCAGGAATACTGTACTTAATTGTTGTTGATGGGTTAAAAGGATTGGGATAATTTTGTCCAAGCTTAAATGTTAAAGGACCTTTAACATCTATCAACACTTCTTCAGAGTATTCGTAATTACCACCAAAATCTATTTGTTTAAGTCTGTAATAATACATACCCGTTTTAAGTAATTTATCAATATACGAATATTCACTCGGTTCTGTTGTTGTACCATTTCCTTCGATAAAACCGATTGTAGTAAAATGTGTGCTTTCATTTCTTCTCTCTATTTCGAACATGTGATTATTAACCTCAGTTGCAGTGCTCCAGTTTAAAATTACATTTCCGCTTTTATTTAGATTGGCAGTAAATGATGTAAGTTCAACCGGAACAATTTCATCCGTCCACACCTGAACATTATCTATCTGAGCAGCCGAACCGATCGGTGCATCTTCATCTGAATAGAATACGAAAATAATTCTTATTGTTTTACCTTTAAGGGGTGTCAGATTAATTAAACCATCTGAGTATGTTGCTGAAAAAGCAAGCCAGGTTGGAGATGCATTTGAATAAACATAATTATCTCCACCAGGATCATTTATAATATTGCTAACATATCTCAGTTGAGATTCACTCTGAACCTGAACATAAGCACCAAAAAAATCGACGTTAGGAAATTCATCGTTATCGTCCCAGGTTCCTTTAAGATCAAAATCCATATAGATACTTGTAGAATATTGATTTAAATAAAACCAATCAGAAGTTAACGAATTGATCATGTTAGGAACATAAGTACCTGAAGAGTTATTGCAGCTTGCAAAAAACGATCCCTCAGAAGCACCATTTTGAACAGCATGCCATAAATCCGATCCGGCTGCTGCATTATTAGATGCCATCATTTGTGAAAGAGCTCCATCATTGCTAAATAAAGTTCCTGATGAATTGGTAACCATTATATCATCAATTTCCCAACCGAACAACGAATCTTGATCAGATGTAGAGTAACTACCATCTGAAGCAAAGGCAAATCTTACATTAACATTTTGACCATCGAATGCAGATAAATCAAAGGTAGTTAATGTCCAGCTATTTTGCTTACCTACCCATCCCGGAATACCTGTTCCTTCGCCGTGTATAATTCCGAAACTATATAAGCTTGTTGCCGAGTATGCCGGAGTAGGATTTGTTAGTACATCCCATGTTGTACCGCCGTCTGTAGATATTCTAACATTAATTCCGTCCCATCCATCATAACCTGCTGGTTCTCCACCCGGTGTTTCGATGCTGTAACGCTGATAAAATGTTAATTGTAAGTTTGAACCCGATAAAGCGATAGGATCGGTATCAAGAACCTGGTACCAGTTGTTATCATATCCGCCATTTGTACCGAGGGTAGTATCTGCCATATGCCAGCAAATTCCTGAACCTCCGTAAGCCATCCAATTGGTTAAATGCCATTGAGCAGGGACAAAGGTTTCATCTTTAGAAATCCAAGGTGATAAGCTTCCGCTTTCAAATCCTTCTGAAAATAAGGTAACTCCGGCACCTGCTAGTGCGTTTGATGTATTATATTTTTTTTGTAATAATTGTCTGTCTTTAGAAAATGAATAACTGGTTAGGAACAATGAAATGAGAAACAAGAAAATAAATTTTTGTAGATATTCATCTGGCATAGTCACCTCTTAAATTTTCGATTGTATTGTATTAATAAAAAAAGTATAGAATGATTATGGATCATATATCGTAGACATTGATGAGTTTCCAGTATAAAGTTATATGGGGAATATACAAACAAATCAATTAATGATCATAAATTTTTAGATTTAATAGAATATTGCAAAAGAAATTTGTTAATCTTCCGGAAAGGATTTTTGAAAAGATAGAGAACTCATATTTACAATATTTTTAAGTATGAATATCATTATTTTTGAGTAAGGAAAATCAAACTAAGGTATATGTCTAAAACGGAACGGAATATTTTAGTAGATAATATCGAAGCAAAAGGCATCACAGATCAAAATGTACTGAAGGCTTTAAGAACTATTGAAAGAGAGAAGTTTGTTCCTGTAACAATGCAAAATAATGCTTACCGCGATATTGCACTTCCAATTGGATACGGTCAAACAATTTCACAACCTTATACTGTTGCTTTAATGACACAGGAACTGAGGGTAAAAAAAGGTGATAAGATCCTGGAGATCGGCACAGGTTCCGGATACCAGGCGGCAATTTTGTATAAAATGGGAACATTTGTGTATAGTATCGAAAGAAATTTTGATCTTTTCCGTAATGCGCAAAAAATATTCGATAACCTGGGAATCAGGGTTTCAACAAAATGTGGTGATGGAACAATCGGGTGGGTCGAATATGCACCGTTCAATGGCATTATCGTAACTGCGGGTTCGCCCGATATTCCAGAATCTTTAAAGAAGCAGCTTACTACTGGAGGAAAATTAGTAATTCCTGTTGGTAATAAGCGAACACAAACTCTGAAAGTGATTACGAGAGTTTCTGAAGAGGAATTTGAAATTGAAAGTATTCCTGAGTTTGCGTTTGTACCTCTCATTGGAAGAGAAGCCTGGGATAAAGATTAATAGCTATTTTGAAAAATCTATCAAATCAGTCTTTTCAGATAGATAAAATTTTTCGTTTTCCTACAAATAAAAATTCAATATATTTTCATTTAGAAATAATTGAGTTTTGGAAAAAATTTTCGAAATCCAAACTCAATAAATAATCTGATTTTGTACAATTATCAGGGAGAGTTTTATGAGTGGAATAATTGGATACGGTTCATACCTTCCCCGTTACCGCATAAAAGTTGAAAACATCGCAAAAGAATGGGGTGCAGATCCCAAAGCTATAAAAAGAGGATTGCAGCTTTTTGAAAAAACAGTTCCCGGATTAGATGAAGATACAATTACAATCTCTGTTGCAGCAGCAAAGAATGCACTTAAGCGGGCACAGATTGATCCGAAAGAAATTGGGGCAGTTTACATTGGATCAGAATCACATCCCTATGCTGTAAAACCAAGTGGAACAATTTTAATTGATGCTTTAGGAATTGGTCCAGATGTGCATGTTGCAAGTTATGAATTCGCTTGTAAAGCTGGAACAGAAGCTATGTTTGTTGCAAACAGTTTAGTTAAATCTGGGGAAGTTAAATATGCGCTTGCAATTGGTGCCGATACATCTCAAGGTGCACCGGGAGATGCGTTAGAGTATTCCGCTTCTGCAGGTGGTTCAGCTTTTATTATGGGAAATGAAAATGTAATTTCGGAAATTTTATTTACAAATTCTTATACGTCAGATACGCCTGATTTCTGGCGAAGAGAGCATGAGTTTTATCCAAGACATGCGGGAAGATTTACGGGAGAACCTGCATACTTCAAGCATGTAGTTGGAGCCGGAAGGCTTCTTTTGGAAAAATCAGGTATGAAGCCGCAAGATTTTAAATATGCGGTCTTTCATATGCCGAATGGAAAATTTCCTCAGGCAGCGGGAAAGAAATTAGGATTCACAAAAGAACAGCTTGAAACCGGATGGATCGTTCCCTGGATGGGAAATACTTACTCGGGTTCATCACCAACCGGCTTATCTGCAGTGCTTGATGTTGCTGATCCAGGTGATTTAATATTTTTGGTTTCATTTGGTTCAGGTGCAGGTAGTGACGGTTTTATTTTTAAAGTAACTGATAGAATAAAAAAAGTTCAGGATAAAGCGCCAAAGCTTAAAGATATGCTTGATAAGAATAAGATATACCTCGATTACGGTGAGTATGCAAAATTCAGAGAAAAAATCATTCTAAATGAATAGGGAAGAGGTTTAATATGAGAGAAGTAGCTGTAATAGGAACAGGAATGACACAATTTGGGGAGTTATGGAATAAATCAATTAAAGATATTTTTGTTGAAGCTTCACAAAAAGCAATAGATGATGCAGGTGTAGATCATATAGATTCAATTTATGTTGGAGCGATGTCAAGTGGATTGTTTGTTGGGCAGGAACATCTCGGTGCAGTAATGGCTGATTATCTTGGAATGGCACCGGTACCTGCAACTCGAGTTGAATCCGCTTGTGCATCAGGCGGAATGTCTTTCAGACAAGCTTACCTCGATGTTTCTTCGGGAAACAGTGAGATTGTTTTAGCAGGCGGTGTAGAGAAGATGAATGATGGTGCGGATGTAACTGCGGCGCTTGCTACTGCAGCAGACCAGGAATATGAAGTCTATAATGGAATAACATTTCCAGGTTTGTATGCAATGATAGCAAATGCCCACATGCACGAATATAAAACTACAAGAGAGCAAATCGCTGCAGTTGCGGTAAAAAATCATAAAAACGGAATTAACAATCCGAACGCTCAGTTTCGTAATCAGATAACACTTGAGCAAGTATTAAATTCTTCACTTGTTGCTGATCCTCTTCGTTTGTTAGATTGTTCTCCGGTTACGGATGGTGCTGCTGCTGTTATATTATGTTCAATGGATGTTGCTAAAAAATTATCGAAGAATTTTGTGAAGGTTATTGCTTCAACTCAAGCATCGGATACAATTGCACTTTATCAAAGAAAAAGTTTTACTACTCTTAATGCAGTTACTAAAGCCGCTGATTTAGCTTATAAGCAGACAGGATTAAAACCAAGCGATATAGATTTTGCTGAAGTTCATGATTGCTTTACAATTGCAGAGATAGTTGTTTTTGAGGACCTGGGATTTTGTGAAAAAGGTTGTGGCGGACCAGCAGTTGAAGAAGGAACGACTTCGCTTGATGGAAAAATCCCTATCAACACAAGCGGTGGTTTAAAATCAAAAGGCCATCCGGTTGGGGCAACCGGTATAGCACAAATAATTGAACTGAGTGAACAGTTAACCGGAAAGGCGGGTAAACGTCAGGTTAAGAACGCACGGATCGGTTTAGCACAAAATATGGGTGGATCAGGAGCGAGTTGTACAATTAATATTCTGGAGGCAGTATGATCAGTCCAAGATATGCAAGAGAAATTCCACAACGTTATCGTCTTGAAGCCTCGAAATGCAAAAGCTGTGGTAATGTAAGTTTCCCTCCCCGGTTGGTTTGTCCGGAATGTAAATCACGTGAATTTGAAACAATTAAATTGAGTGACGAAGGTAAGATTTTAACATATACAATTATTCGTGTAGCCTCTGATACATTTTCGAAAATAACACCTTTTGCTGTTGCAATTATCGAGGTGAATAATGGTGCAAGGCTTATGGCACAAATTGCTGACTCACCAATTGATGAAGTTACAATTGGTAAAATGGTTAAAATTGTTTTCAGAAAAATTCAGGATGAAGGAAAATCAGGTTTGCATTGTTATGGGTATAAAGCTGTCTTGATGTAACATTAATGACTTATTTGTAGATATACTAAATCATTTGGATTTGGTATATCTTCCTATACTTTCTCCTTACATCATTTCTTAATAAATTACTCATCAAATTTTAGTTTCTCATTTTTCTTAATAATTATCTAATTAGATTCAATTTGAAAGATAAAATCCGAATAGCATCAGGACAGGGTTTCTGGGGTGACTTGATCGATGCACCATATCACCAGGTGACAAAAGGAGAGATCGATTACTTAGTAATGGATTATCTTGCCGAAGTTACTATGTCCATACTACAGAAACAGAAAAACAGGAATCCAAATCTTGGTTATGCACGTGATCTTCCCGATCTGATGAAAAAGATACTTCCAATTTCTACACAAAAAGGAATTAAGGTAATTACAAATGGAGGTGGAGTGAATCCGGTTGCCTGTGCAGATGCCATTCTTGAAACGGCATTGCAAATGGATATTAAAAAGCTTGATATTGCTGTGGTTTTGGGTGATAATATAATTGATTGCCTTGAAGATATAATCTCCAAAGGCTGTGAATTAAATAATATGGAAACTGGTGAGTCAATAGTTACCTATAAGAATAAAATGTCAAGTGCGAATGTTTATTTTGGAGCAATGCCAATAGTTGAAGCGTTGGAAAAGGGAGCGGATATAGTAATCACAGGAAGAACAACCGACACAGGTTTAACACTTGCCCCGATGATTTATGAATTTGGATGGGATAGATCGAATTACGATCTAATGGCAGCGGGAACGATAGCGGGACATATCCTGGAATGTGGAGCTCAATCCACAGGTGGTAATTTTTTAGGTGACTGGGAATCTATAGAAAATTTTGCAGAGATAGGATTTCCGATTGCAGAAGCTTATCCAAATGGAGAAGTGATTATCACTAAGCACGAAAATACGGGTGGTAAGGTTTCATTCGATACAATTGCCGAACAATTAGTTTATGAAATCGGTGATCCCAAGGATTATATTACCCCGGATTGCGTAGCAGATTTTGCATCGATTAAGCTTGAAGATCTTGGTAACGATAGGGTAAAAGTCTTTAATGTGAAAGGTCAACCGGAAACAGAATTTTACAAAGTATCCTGTTCTTACCAAGACGGGTATAGTGCTGCCGGTAACTTGACCTATTCATGGCCACAGGCATTAACAAAAGCAAAAAAAGCAGATCGTATTTTACGGAAGCGATTAAAAAATCTAGCTCTTGAGTTTGACGAAATCAGAACTGAATTTATTGGTTATAATGCAACCCACGAAACACTTGCAGAGCAAATTGATGAAGATAAAATAAACGAAATCGTTTTACGGGTTTCTGTAAAATCAAAGGATAGGGAAACAGTAAATAGATTCGGACAGGAGATTGCTCCACTTATTCTAACTGGACCACCAAGCGTTACAGGATTCGCCGGCGGCAGACCGAAGCCAAAGGATGTGATTGCTTACTGGCCTGCGCTTATACCAAAAAATCTGGTTAAACCGATTGTAAAAATTCTGGAATTGAAATAATGAAAATAAAATTAAGAGATATTGCCCACGGTAGAAGTGGTGATAAAGGAGATGCAGCAAACATTGGGATTATTGCATATGATGAAAAAGGATACAAACTAATTGAAGATAAATTGACTGCCGATAAAGTCAAGGAACATTTTACAGGAATTTGTAAAGGTGAAGTAGAACGCTATGAATTACCTAATATAAAAGCGCTTAATTTTATATTGCACAATACTTTAGGCGGCGGTGGTACAGTTTCATTAAAGCACGATGCTCAGGGAAAGACTCTTGCCGCAGCGTTACTACGTATTGAACTAGAAGTGGAGTGAATGATTGGAAAAATGATTATAAAGTAAAAGAAATCATTGAACAGTATAAAGATTTATAAATCATTCTACCATTTAGTCAATCAATCATTCAAAATTAAGATTACATAGAGTGGAGTTTTTATGTTTGAAGAAGAATTAAAAGAAGTAAAATCATATAAAGAACGTGTAGACAATTTGCGGAGGTATCTTTGACGTTGATGGTAAACTATCAAAGATAAAAGAGCTTCAATCCGAAACAGAATCCGGATCGTTCTGGAATGATCAGATAACCGCACAAAAAACACTTCAAAAGATAAAATCTCTTCAAACCTGGGTTGATATCTGGGAAAAAGTGTCCAAAAAAGTTACAGAACTGGATGAATATATTCAGCTTGCACAAATGGAAGAAGATGAATCTTTATACGAAGAAATTCAAAATGAGTTAAAATCTGTAGAAGAATTTGTTGATGATGCAGAATTTAAGAACATGCTCAGCGGTAGAGATGATGATAAAAACTGTTTGTTAACAATACATTCGGGAGCAGGTGGAACGGAAGCCCAGGATTGGGCTGATATGCTGCTCCGTATGTATATGCGATGGGGTGAACAAAACGGATACAAAATGAATTTGCTTGATATGCTGGAAGGAGATGGTGCCGGTATAAAAAGCGCAACTGTTGAAGTAACAGGAGAATTTGCTTACGGATATCTAAAAGCCGAAAACGGTGTTCACCGGCTTGTGAGAATTTCTCCATTCGATTCCAACAAAAGAAGACATACATCTTTCGCTTCCGTATTTGTTATTCCCGAAGTTGATGATTCTATTGAGATAGAAATCAATCCTGCAGATCTTAGAATCGATACATACCGTTCCGGTGGAAAAGGCGGACAAAACGTTAACAAGGTTGAAACTGCAGTACGAATCACTCATATTCCAACAGGATTAGTTGCAGCCTGCCAGAGCGAGCGTTCACAGCTTCAGAACAAAACAAATGCAATGAAGCTCCTTAAATCCAAATTATATCAACAGGAACTTGAAAAACAAAACGCCGAATTGGATGAGGTAGAAAAAAATAAAATGAAAATAGAGTGGGGAAGCCAGATACGTTCGTATGTTTTTCATCCCTACAATATGGTTAAAGATCACAGAACCGATGTTGAAACATCCAATACACAGGCAGTTATGGATGGAGCTATCAACCAGTTCATCCAGGCATTTTTAATGAAATTCAGTCAGAATTAATTATTGTCATTCTGAGGGCAATCGACAAGTATTGATTTGAAAACCAGCAAATCACATAAAAAAAGTACATCAGAACAAACTGATTTCTTCAAAAAAGTTTATGCTGTTACAAAGAGAATTCCTTATGGAAAAGTGACCACGTACGGACACATCGCAGAAGCGTGCGGAATTAAATCCGCTGCCAGAACAGTTGGTTGGGCTTTAAATGGATGTGGAAGAGACATTCCCGCTCATAGAGTTGTAAACCGTTATGGGGCATTAACAGGCAAGGTTCATTTTGGGGATCCGAATCTTATGGAAGAATTATTATTATCTGAAGGAATTGAGTTTGATGAAAAAGGATGTGTAAGATTGGATAAACATTTGTGGATACCTAAAAGAAGAAGATAATTTACCCTTTTGCACTTTTGTCAATTACACACCATTAAAATGCGATATTAAAAAAATTGATTGAGAATAATAGCAAATTATATTAATTTGCATTTGTTTCGATGGGCGGACTTCCTCAGTTACATTATCCGGTGGGGAAAATACAGATATCAGGTGGCAAGATTGGATATTTAATTAGCCGGATAACATCCTATGATAATAAAATAAATAGTGAAATAGAGAATAATAATAGTACCATTTTGAACTTAGGTTGATATATGAGAATTTTTTTCGGGAATATTTCCCGGAGAGAAATGATAAGCTAACATTTAAGTGTAAATAAAATAAGAAATTATGGAATTATTAAGAAGATACGTGCGGTTGATATATGAGAAAATAATTCGTGAATACGTACCGAATTAAAGACCGCCAATTCTTCATAAGTAATAGTTAGGTGCAATAATAAAATGGTAAAAATAAAATTCTTAATAATATTGCTGATACCTTTTATCCAGGCTTTTGGACAAGAGTATTGGTTTCATAAACCATTCAATAGTGTTTTTCAGGATTTTAAGAGCGGAAATTTTTCAGGAACAATTAATGGCATATTAGTCGTTAAGAATTATCAGGGGGAAAAATTAATATTGGATTTTCAAGGAAGCAAATGTGAGCTAAAAATAGAACCTGATAAAGATGAAGTCTATGATGTGAGTTATAAAATATATTCTGGTGAAACAACAAGTGGAAAATCAAAAATTAGCTATGAAACTTATTGTCAGGCAAATTTTCTTGATTTAATAGTAAATGGGAAAAGATATTTAGTTGGTTTAATTGATGGTGCCTGTAATGATGTAATTGATGGTTTGGACTATGAGTATGTTGCAGAAAAATCTACAGAATATTTGATCCTGAAATTTTTAAAGCCAGTTAAATTAAGGAATTGGAATTACGAATTAGGAATGGTAGATAATCCACCTAAAGAAGAAATTATCATTCAACCAAGTTCAGTTTTAGTTTTTGCGATATATAGATAATTGCACCTAACCTGTTCTTCAAGGCCGACCGCCTTTTCAATACGATCGGTTTAGAATTTTTCAAGCTAGGTTAACAAAACTAAGTTGTTGTTAAAAGTAGTTTAAGTAAAAGAAGTTTTTTAAAATTATTAGCGTTGGTTAGTTAAGCAACATTGTAGTTATGGGCGGCGGCTTAAAAACCACGCCGTTATATGCTCAGTTCAGAAATAATGGAGAAGAAATGTATAGACATTTAAAATCATTGAAATGGATCTCTGTATTTTGTTTTATTATAATATTTATTGGAAATGTTTTTCCTCAACAACAATCATTTGAAAAGCATGTATTTGTTTACAAAATTGTAAATGGACACGAAATTAAAGCAAATATATTTTTGCCAGTTACTAAGCAAAAACTTCCTGTTGTTGTTTATTTTCATGGCGGTGGGTTCATTTTTGGAAATCGGGATGAAGGTTTAGAAGATGTTTTACGGGATAAACTACTTGATCATAATTATGCAATCGTATCAGCGGACTATCGCTTAGCACCAGAATCAAAATTAGCTGAAATTCTAAATGATGTAAGAGATGCTATTGTTTGGTTAAGAGAGTATGGAACCAAACAGTTTCCTATTGATGGAAATAAAATTGCTGTAGCTGGCGGTTCAGCAGCCGGTTATTTAGCATTATCTACCGGTTACAATTTAACTCCTCCTCCAAATGCGATAATTGCAATATCAACACCAACTGGTTTTTCTAATGAGAATATTCAAAAAGGTGATGAATCAATCCTAAAACAACCTGGACCTTATAATATTGTAAAAGACAGCATAGTTTCATATGGTGATTACTCAACGAGAATGGAACTGTGGCGATTTTTAGCTAGAAACAGATTAGCATTATCAGAAATATTTGGGTTCGATGTTTCTC
>Ga0307425_1001347_pt1 | contig 14797 bp, 13 predicted proteins | sample SalMarWE160330MG_FD_202152 | JGI IMG/M metagenome (GOLD analysis project Ga0307425, IMG submission 202152) | Salt marsh sediment microbial communities from the Plum Island Ecosystem LTER, Massachusetts, United States - WE1603-30 | ecosystem: Environmental > Aquatic > Marine > Intertidal zone >... | reverse complement strand
TCAACAGCATCGTGGTCGTCCTCGGACAGCGCGCCATTCGCCTCGCGCAGCAGCGCCCACAGCGATCGACGGTCTCGCTCCCCTGAGCCCATTCGCAAGATCGCCAGCGCATCACTCGTGATCGGAATGAAGTCCGAGGCCAGCAACGCACCGAACGCACCATCATCCTCGGCGTTGGCTATCACCCGGTTCAGCGCGCGCATGATTGCGATCTCAGGCATGCCGAAGAACCGACTGCCGCCGACAATCACGGCGCGAATGCCTTCTCGTGACAAGGCATTCGCGTACACATGGGCCTGCGAGTACGAGTGCATCAGGATGGCCACGTCTTGGGCGCTGGCCCCTGCGTCACACAGCCGACGAACCCGTTCGGCGACCTGTCTCGCCTCCGTGGCTCGCGCCGATCCTTCGGAATCCGTCGCGTCGATGAATAGCGCCTCCACGCGCGGGCCAGCCCCGAACACCGCTTGGTCGAACTCCGTTGCCCGGCTTTGGGCTGGTACGAGCCTCAACAGGCCACCGTCTCCTTCTCCGAAGTACTCCTCGGATCCGAACACGGTGTTCACGAACTCCAGTACGTCCGGATGAGAGCGATAGTTGACGGCCAACGTAGCAACGAAAGCCCCCCGTTCTTCCATGTCTCGGCGATGGACCCTGTAGACGTCAACGTCGGCGCCCCTGAAGCGGTAGATGGACTGATTCTCGTCACCCACCGTGCACAGGTTGCCCTCCGACAGAGCTTCGACCAGCCTCAGCTGCAACGCATCGGTGTCTTGAAACTCATCTACCATCACAACCCGAAATTGCTCCCGGTAGCGCCGCGCCAGATCCGGTTCGTGTTCAAGCAGACGTACGGCTTTGACCTGCAAGTCATCGAAATCCAGCATCCCTGATGCTGACTTCAGTCCCGCATATGCCGCCGAGAAGTCCTCGGCCAGCCTCTTGAGCGCCCGTGCGTGCGGCGCGACAAGTGCGGCAGCTACGCGTCCGCTTAGATCCTCCTTCGCGGCCGCAAACTCGGCGGCCTCTGCCTCGAGCCCCTTGAGCCGCCTGAGTGGTTGGTAGTCGCCGAGGATCGTCAGCAAGTCGCCGAGGAGGGCGTTCTCCTCACCAGAACGGGACAACCTCGCACAGCGCTCCAGGAGCACTTCGCAACGCTCAGCATGATCCGACGGATCAGAACTCGATCCCACATACGGGAGATCGCACGTGGTCCTCCCTTGATTCAGGACATTCTCAGTTTCTTCCAGCAGCGTTGCCATCCCCTCCGTGGACTCCAGCACGATGTCGCCCGGCGCTCCCCCGAGTACTGATAGCTCGCGCGCGATCTCAACACACGCCGAGAACACCGCCTCATACCCGTAGTCATCGAACAACGCGCCCTCGGCATCGCCACTGGCCACGAAGGCCTCGGCGACCTGCTCGAAAGCCTCTTCCCGCATGCGGCCAACTTGGATTGCATCTGCAACTGAGAAGAGCGGGTCCACAGCCGCCTCCACCGGGTGACGACGCAACAACCGACTGCACAACCCGTGTATTGTGGATATCCAGGCGTGGTGAACCCGGCGTCCGTCATCCCACCGATCTGCGGCGAGGAGCGCAAGTCGCACCCGTTCGCCAATCTCTCTCGCGGCCTTGTCCGTGAAGGTAATCGCCAGCACGTCGTCCACCGACGCCGGCCGCCAGCCGTCAATCGCCCCCGGAATAACGGCGTTCGCGAATCGATGAGCGAGCATCTTCGTCTTGCCCGATCCGGCACCAGCGGCCACGAGAACGGGGCGGTCAAGGCACTCGGCCGCCAGTCTCTGCCCCTCGTTCAGTCCCTGCATCATCGTCGTGACCCCCCACACACGGCAGAGAGTCCACAGTGCGAGCACGTTTCGCGAGAAGCCGGCTTGGGCTCGATCCTGCCCGCCTTCATGGCATCGGTCGCCGCGATGACCCTCTCCGATGTCCGGGCAATCAGATCCCCGAAGCCCTGCTCATCCAGCGCATCCCCCAGATACATCTCCTGTGGAACCTTCTCGAAGAGATCGCGCCTCCAGAAGCCCCGCACCTTTCCACTTCTCAGCGAGCGGTACGCGGAGCCCGCGACAGGAGCCCCGAGTAGCACCTCAGCAGCGGCCGCGTAGATCACCGGCTGCACCCTCCCGCCGCCGTCGAACCCCGACAGGCCAACAACCTCACGTGCCGACTTATAGTCCGTCACAAACACGCTTCTCGGGCCTGCATCGATCCGATCAATCCTCCCGCGGAAGATCACACCGGCGAATCGAAAGGGACGTTCCTCGCCGAAGCTGATCTCGGAGTATCGCGGGACATGTTCCGGAAGGAAGGTCGCGTCCGCCTCAATCACCGAACGCGCCCAGAAATACGCCCGAGCGGCGGCGAGCCTTTCTGCAAGCGCATGCGGCTGCGGCATCCGCAACGATTCGATACGCGCTACCTCGGCGAACAGCTCCAGCGCTACCTCAAGCCAATCGGGCGTCACACGCTCGCGTGGCCCTTCGGCGGCCAGATGTTCGTAGAAAGCGGCCAACAAACGGTGTGCCCGCTTGCCCTGTTCTCGAGCATCGAACTCTGAGTCAATGTCCTGCGGTCGCACGATCCGTTCATGAAACCACCTGTACGGACACTGCAGGTAGGTTTCAACCTCAGTTGCCGAGTACGTTCGTTGCGCTCCAATCGCAGACAATCCTGCAGCACTTGCTATCTGCGATCGATCCGCCTCCCTAAATCGGAGAGTGGTTGCCGATTCTCTTGCTCGCGCTCGTCCGCGCGTTTGCTGGGGTGCGAACGTCTCGATGTGTGACCCGCTCATGCGCACGGCGGGGAGTGCGCTGCGCAGATCCTCCGCCGTGTCCCTCTCGGACCGATACGCCTCGAGAACGTCATCCCAAACAGCTGACGGACGATACTCCCGATCGTCGCTATCGCCTTCTTGGCGCACGAGCACCAGCCGGTCTCGCGCGCGAGCTGTCAACGAGTAGAATCTCAATCTGGCCAAATCCCCTGCACTCGCTCTTTCAGCTGAATCGAGCGCGCTTCCCCATTCGTCTTCGACAGAATCTCGATCCGTCGTCGAAAACTCGATGTCGGTCAAACCACCCACAATCACAACATCGAAGCGGCGGGCGCCGACGGCGCCCAAGTCGCAGACCTGCACTTTGCCCGGAGTCTCGCGAGAATCAACCCGAACCGCTACATCTCTTAGAGCCTGAACCGCGTCTGCTGGCCGAAGCGCGACTGGCATTCGCGCCATCTCCGACAACGCGACAGACACTGCCTGGTAGGCCGCCGCGTCTTCAAGCGGGCCGTCTCGATCTCCCCCTCGCCTCCCTTCTGCACCCGCGCGTAGAAGGGTGTCCGCGACCAGCTGCCATGCTGGCAATGATTCCTGCGTCAGTGGTTTGCTGGTGGCGACAAGCGCGGCGTCAACAGCCTCACTCGCTGACGGGCTGAGCCCCTTCAGCGATCTCGCAATGGCCCTGGGCTGGCTCACGCGACGCCTCCGCCACGTGCGGTCGAGATCCTGCGCAGCGGGACTATCCACCCCCGAGAATGGACTGGCAGAAAATCCCATTGCCTCTTCCCGACCTCCAGCCCCAAGGGCAAGAACCAGTACGTTCAGGTACGCGCGACCAAACGGTGTTGCGGAGAAACGAAGGGTGGTTTGGAATTCGGTCGGGACTTCGGCAGCCCGAAAAGCCCTCCGCAGATCAGTGAGTCTCTTCGCCACATCGGGAAACACGACAGCCACGCGTTCCGGCGCCGTATCCTTCTCAATCGTCTGGGTCACCAGCCGCGTGACTAGTGCGATCTCCGCTTCCATACCGAGGGCCATCCCGTGGACCACGTGTCCCCTCGCCACGAGTCCAGCAGGGCCCCCGAAGAGCGCGCGAGCCAGCTCGGCAATCTCCCCGGTTGGCTTGGTTTCGCTCAGCTGTACGCGTTCCGAAGCCAAGCGGTCGATGGCTCGGGCGATCCCATCGTTCGCTCGAGTTGGGGCGAAACCGGGTTCCCACGTCAGCGCAACACTCACGGCATTGTGTTTCGCCAGTCCTGCCAGGAGATCAACGTCTGATCGCTCGAGAGTGTCGAAGCGAAGAAATCCGGCCGGGCCGGGCAACGTCGGCTCTGTGTCTGCCAGAATCTTCCTCGCCCTCCGCCCCTCCACCAACCCCGCCTGATCAAGTGCATCAGAATAGGCGTCGAGCAACCTGTTGACGGCTGACCGAACGCCCCCTCCGCAATTCTCTAATGCGTTGATCTCGGGACCGGCTTGTGCTGCGAGCCGCGCCAGCAAAGTTCGCAACCCCGGGGTATGCGCTATGTACTCAAGGGACTCCTCAACACCCCGCGCTAGCACATGAGCGATGATCGAGTTTCGTTCGTGGGAACGGACAACGCGGCGACCATCCCCGTGAAGCAGCCACAAGTCCAGCACAAATTGATCAAGAGCGGACACCCGAACTCCCATCGGGCTCTTGTCCGCTAGTTCGCTCTCGAGCCGGTGAGCATCCGCGTGATTCGGCACAACGAGCACTGGCGACTCGCCTCGCGCAACCGCAAGCAGTGCCTCGTCCAGCACCTCGCCGGTCTTGCCGCTATTCGCCGCACCGGTTATGAACCGCAGTGACATCAGACACTCCTCATTCCCAATGGAACGAGAGTGCCAGATGGGTCTGACATCATGCCTGGGCTTGCGTGTACCGCTGGACACCCTCTCGAATCTCGCGCACCTTGCGCCACGCCAGCTCTTCGTCGCGCCCCAGGTAGTGCTCGACTCGTCCCCCGAGCGCCTCGGCGGCATCCTCTGCTTTCTCGGCCACAGCGCGCGCAAGCTCAGCGGCCCTCAGCGCCTCATTCGCTAGGCGCTCTCGGGTCTTCTGCCCGCTGCTTGGCGCTAGTAGCACCCCCGCCAAGAACCCGATCACCGCGCCGACCAGCGTCCCGATGGCAAAATATTCCAGGCTGCGCTTCACTGCGGCACCTCCTCGCCCGACACACCCGACTCAGATGGCACCAACATTGTGAAGATCCGCTCCAGGTCATCTTCATTCTGAAACTCGATCTCGATCTTCCCTTTGTCTTTGGCGAGCTTCACGCGCACGTTGGTGGCGAGCATTCTCCTCAGCTTGCGAGCGACCGTCTTGAAGGACTTCGGTGTGGCCGGCCTCGGAGCCCTGTCGCCCTGTCCTGCAGCGTAGAGGCGCGCAAGATTCTCCGCGTCCCGCACCGATAACCCCTCGTTCACGACCTTCTGGGCCAACTTCAACCTTGCGGTCTCGTCCGGAACCGAAAGCACAGCCCTTGCGTGTCCTGCGCTCATCTTGTTGTCAAACACCAGCTCCTGAACCTCATCCGGCAGATCGAGCAGCCGCAGGGCGTTGGTGATCGCCGAACGGGATTTCGACACTTTGTCTGCAAGTTCCGCTTGAGTCATCCGATACTCGGTCAACAGCTTCCGATACCCGCGAGCCTCTTCAATCGCATTGAGGTCCTGCCGTTGCAGATTCTCGATCAGCGCAATCTCAAGCGATTCCGTCTCGGTCTTGGCAAGGACTCGGACCGGTACCTTCTCAAGTCCGGCCTGACGCGCGGCTCGCCAGCGCCGTTCCCCCGCAATGATTTGGTAGCTCTCCCCGAGAGGCCGAACGATGATCGGCTGCAGAAGACCGACCTTGCCGATCGAATCGGCAAGCTCAGCCACCCCTCCTTCATCGATATCGGTTCGGGGCTGATCCGGATTCGGTGATATTAGGTCGATTGCCAGTTCGTGCACATCATCGCTGGCCTGCGATTCCTGAGATGCGTTCGGAATAAGCGCGGACAACCCTCGGCCGAGCCCTCTCCTAGACACGATCAACCACTTCCTTCGCCAAGTTGTCGTACGCCGCCGCGCCCTTGCCAAGAGGATCGTACAGCGTCACAGGTTTCCCGAAGCTTGGTGCTTCGGACAATCTGACCGTTCGAGGAATGAGCGTCTCGAACACCTTGTCACCGAAGAAGTCCTTGACTTCATCGACGACCTGTTGCGCCAGTCGGGTTCGCGAATCGTGCATGGTCATCACCACACCGAAGACCTCCAGTCGAGGATTCAGGTGGGTCTTGACCAGCCGAACGCTGTCGAGCAGCTTGGACAGGCCCTCAAGTGCGTAGTACTCGCACTGGATCGGAATCACAAGACCCTCGGCAGCCGTCAACGCGTTGACCGTCAGAAGACCCAACGATGGAGGACAGTCGACGATGACGTAGTCGAAGTCAGCACTGACCGAGTCCAACATCGTCTTGAGCTTCGTCTCACGGCTGAATGCGGAGACCAGTTCGATCTCGGCCCCTGCCAGCTGGATCGTCGCGGGTACGACAAAGACGTTCTCGACCTCCACTGGCTCGATGATGTCCTGGATCTCCGTGTCACCAAGCAAGGCGTTGTAGATGCAATGCTCGCGGCGGTTCTTGTCCAGTCCGTAGCCTGACGTCGAGTTCCCTTGGGGATCCAGGTCTACCAGGAGCGTCCTTTTCCCCATTGCCCCCAGGCTGGCCGCAAGATTCACTGACGTCGTGCTCTTGCCGACACCGCCCTTCTGGTTCACCACTGCGAGGATCACTGATTCTGCTCCTGTCGTCGGGTTTGGCGAACTCACGCCCGGGCCGCCGCTCCTCGTTGCGCTTCACACGCGCCCGCCAGCAGTATAGAGAAACGCGCGATCAGGCGAAACTCCCTACGCCAGCGGCTTCCTTCTCGCCAGGCCTATCCGGCGAGGCAGGGTCGCGGACCCAGGTCCCACCTTCTCGTACACGAGGAGCGTCCTGTGCTCAGGCCCACCCGGAAGCACGAACGTTCTGCGTCCCACCCTCTCGAGACCCACAATCTCGGCGGCGCGGTCACCGGAATCCACCTCTTCGTTCGAAATGCGTCCCTTCAACGCCACCAGTCGACCGCGGACTTCCAGGAAGGGCGTCGCCAGCTCGACCAACACCGGGAGGGAGGCTACAGCACGAGAGACTACGGCAGCGAAAACGTTCTCTTCGCTACGTGCAACTTCCTCGGCTCTGCCGCACACTACGCTCGCCTCCTCAATCTGACACTCATCCAAGATCCGAGCGATCGTGGCCGTCTTCTTCGCTACGGAGTCCAGGAGCACTGTCCGCCTGCCAGAGGCGATACAAAGGGGGACTCCGGGGAACCCAGCACCAGTGCCCAGGTCCAGAACTGTGCCGCTTGGTGACACCTCAAGTTCGGGCATCGCCGTGAGGGAGTCAAGCAGGTGGAGTCTGACTGCGCTTCTCGGATCAGAGATTCTAGTCAGATTGATAGACTTGTTGGCATGCAGTACCCGCAGCAAGTAGTCAATACACCGATCTCCGACCTCGGTGGGCGCCTGAAGGCCGAGATCGCTCAAGCCCTCCTGGAACTCGCGGGCCAGCGCAGGCGGTGGAGGATGTTTCACGTGAAACCTCTCCGGCAGCAGTGGGTGATGGAGAACGCCGTTGGGATAGAGTGCGAGCTACTTGGGGCTCACCACGACCATCCGGAATGGATCTTCACCCTCGCTGGCTGTCGCCACCCGCCGATCGTCCCTGAGCACAACATGAACCACTCTTCGTTCGTAAGCCGTCATCGGCCGCAGGCGAACTGGGGAGTGCTGACGCGCCGCACGATCAGCCGCACGCCGAGCAACGTCTTCTATCTTCTGTCGCCGACGATGCCGGTAGCCCTCGATGTCCACTACGACTGGGTAGCGGAGACCAAGTTCGCGACTGGTGATTGCGGAGACGACAATCTGCAGGGCGTCAAGCGTTCGCCCGTGGCGACCTATGAGCAGTGCCAGATCCCCGCCGACAACATCAAGGATGATCTCCTGCTCGTCTCCCTCATACTCCTCTATGCTGGCTTGGTCTATGCCGAATGCCTTGAGTATCTCCTGAATCGCTGACACGGCCGTGTCAGCGATTCGGTCCAAATCCTCTTCGGAGAGTTGTTCAGACGGATCCGCACGCAGTGCTTCCGGAAGAGCCTCGTCCGCCTCGATCTTGCCCTCATCAGGCTCTTCCAGATCGGCCAGGTAGGAGGGCTTCAGCCAGACGCGCACCTTCGCTTGCCGCTCGGCACCCAGGCCAAACCGCTTATGGCCAGGCTCCTCGATCACCTCGTACTCGACAGCGTCTTGCTGTACTCCTAGCTCCTCCAGTGCGGCATCCACTGCTTCCGCGACCGTCGCAGCCTCCTTCACACACTCCGTCAGCACTGAGACACCTCCATCTGTGAAGCGCCGTGGGCGCCGGACTAGCTCTTCTTAGGTTTCTTGTTCGAGGGCTTCTTGCCGGCAACTTCCGCTGGCGCGGAAGGGTCCTTCTGCTTGTTCGATGACTCGCTCTTGTCCTCGTCCGTTGCGATCTCGTTCTTCATGCTGCTCATCGTGAGCTGCTGCTGCGCGACACCCCAGATGCTGGAGACGTCCCAGTACAGTAGCACTCCCGCAGGGGCGCCCCAGCCAAACGCGAGCATGACAATGGCCATGACCGCGACCATGTTCTTCTGCGTCCTTTCCCCAGGCATCAGCGCCTGGGGAAGCCATATGCTTACGGCGAACAGGATCACCAAGACCAAATACGGAATGAGCATGATGTAGTCATGGGAGGCCCACACGCTCTGGGGAGTCTTGGCAATATCTGGAATGATCCCGTAGAACGTGCCCACCATGTGGTTGTCGTGCAAGTACTTGAGCATCGGGCCAAGCTGTTTGCCTCGCTGCCCAAGCACGCCATAGAGCGCGAACAGGATGGGCATCTGGATCAGCATTGGCAGGCACCCACCAAGGGGATTCACCTTGTTCTCTTGGTAGAACTTCAGCGTCTCTTCCTGCAGCTTCTCCTTGTCATCCTTGTACTTCTGCTGCAGCTCTTTGATCTTGGGCTGGATGCGCTGAAGCTCGGCCATGGACTTGGTCTGCTTCCATGTCAGTGGCAAGAGCACAACACGTATTGCCACCGTAAGCAGGATGATGGCCATGCCCCAATCGCCAACGACCCCTTCCGTTGCGCGAAGAGCCGCGAAGATCAGTGCTTGAAACTGGTCCCACAGCGGGAAACTCACAAACGCCTCCAATACGTGCACACATCGTCCTAGGGGACGGGGTCATGTCCTCCCGGATTCCAAGGATGGCATCGCCCAATCCGCCTGATGGCGAGCCAGCCGCCTCTTACAAGCCCGTAGCGCTCGATTGATGTTAGCGCATATGCCGAGCATGTCGGCGTGAACCTGCATGATGGGGGAAACGCGGGGGAGATAACACGCCGGTAGACATGGATGAGCAGCATGACGACGATGCTCGGAATGCGCACGAAGACGCGCCATATTCTGCTCACGGGACTCCCGCCCGTTCCAGAAGGTCACGCAAGACACGATCCACGTCCTCCGGTTTCCCGGCAGCGGTCTGCGCTCTTGCGACAACGGCCACGTCCCAGCCTGGCCACGGCCCGCGGCATCTGCGAATACTCTCTCGGAGAACCCTGCGGCAGCGGTTACGCAGCACCGCTGAACCCAGTCTTCTGCCGGCGATGACTGCGACCCGGCCCCGGGCGCCATGCCGAGCCGGAGTGGGCGTCACAAGTACCATGAGTAGGGGATGAGCGGCTTTGGTTGACTCGCGAAAGATCGAGTCAATCTCGCGCGAGGACTTGATGGTGTCCAACTCGCCTCGCCTCGCCGACGGTGAACTGCTACGCGCTGAGTATCTTGCGCCCTTTGCGACGGCGAGCGGCAAGAACCGCGCGTCCACCGCGCGAGGCCATACGAGCGCGGAAACCGTGGGTCTTCGCGCGTTTGCGAACATTTGGTTGGTACGTGCGCTTCAATGTTCCTCCTCGGTGCGCCGCCTTCGGCGCAAAGCCGCATAAATATATGCGGGCGCCCGCACTCTGTCAATTCCACACGACCAGCTCGTGCAATCGCTCCCCGGATCGCGCGGTGCAATCATGTCATGCTGACCTCACTGCGCGCTCTCTCGACTCTTCTTCGCATGAACCGCCCGACGCGCGAAAACCTCTGCAGAATCTGTGGATACTGTGGAAAAAGCAGCGTGCGCCCTTGTGGAACCTGTGGATAACCGCGATGCGGTCATTGTCCCTGAATGCGCCCCTTGCTATCATCGCGAAGCCTTCGAAGGACTCTCGCAAGCCCCTTGCAGCCTTGATATTTGCCTTTCGGCGTCGAATATGTGCCGCTTATCGCTACATGCCTCGCAGTCTATCTTGCGCTCATGACGAGCGCATTGAGGTTCGCAGACACCCATTTCCCGTCGGCCGTTCTTTCCACAGGAGCCGCGCTTTCGCGACTTCTTTCCACAGTCAGCCAGTGGGTCACGGCAACAAACGCCCGCCGTCAGCTGCATGGCTGTGGAAAGGGAGTCTGCAGCTAGTGAAATGTGGCGAGACCATGTGGAAGATCTTGTGGACAAGTACGAAAAGCCCTTGTCACACCCGTGGAACACGCAATTCGACAACGAAAGGGCGCAGGTAGACACGGGAGTTAGCAGGGGTTTAACGAATTCGCCTTGGCAAGGCGTTCTGTGGATTGTTCTGTGGATAAGTTGAGTACGTTGGAAGAGAGTCGCACCGAGATGAAATCGTTCTATTCCTCGGCAATGGAGGAGCTTCGGGATCAGTCCCTCGGCACCGTCACGGCCTCGGACGATCGGCGTACTCAGTATGGGTCGCGCGCGCGCACAGACATAAGGGCACGGATTGCCGTGTACAACGGCCCGTCCGCAACACCCAGAATCGTGGACGTCGAGCCCTCGTCTCCAGATCAGTTCATTGAGACGCTCTCCACCCGTGTGTACGAGTTCTGCCGCATGGAGGGGGGGAACATCCCCTACACCGTCATTCGCGAGATAGCCGAGAACTTCATTCATGCGGACTTTCTCGAGCCCGTAGTCTCCATTCTGGAGTCCGGATCGTTGATCCGGTTTGCCGACCAGGGACCCGGTTTCCCTGACAAAGAACGAGCTCTCGCGCCCGGATTCACCACGGCTCGCGGCGACATGAAGCGCTATATTCGAGGAGTTGGATCTGGACTGCCTATCGTGCAGGAGTATCTTGCGCACTCGGGGGGGTTCCTCGTCATTGAGGACAACCTCGGGTCGGGATCCGTGGTTACCGTTCATGCTGGAAAGGCCACGGCAACCGAAGTTCCCTCTTCGCACGAGCCCGCGTTGGCAGCAGCCGACCTCGCAGATACACTCCTTCCTCTTGGCGATCGGCCGGAGTCTGAAATTGAACTGAGCGAAACCCATTCGGGAGCGCCGAGACTGTCGATGCGCCAGCAGCAGGTCTTGGCGCTCGTCCTGGAGGCGGGACTTGCGGGGCCCAGTCTCGTATCGCGCGAGCTCGGAGTGGGGATCTCCACAGCCTACAGAGATCTCGCCATGCTCGAAGATGCGGGACTGATCGAGTCAGACGCGGGCAAGCGGGCCCTGACACCGGACGGGCTCTCCTTCCTCGCCAACCTAATGAACCGTTCTTGACCGAGCAACGAATAGAGGTCTTGGAAGATGACGATGGCGACAACTGATATCGGGGCCGTCTGGAACGAAGTCCTGGCGATCGTTCGCGCCGAACTCAACACCCCGAGTTTCAAGACGTGGTTCGAACACACTGCCCCCACGGAACTTACAGATGACGGTGTCTTCGTTGTCGGAGTCCAAAATGATTTCGCTCGCGCTTGGTTGGAAGAGCGCTACTCGCAGCGACTGAGCGCTGCGCTTCGCCAGGTCGTTGGTACGGACATGTCCGTACGGATTGTCGTCGACCGAAACGTCGCCCCTATCCCGGATGCCCCGGAAGTCGCTTCCATTGTCCCGGACAGCACCCTGCGCCCTGCTCCTGAGAACATGGCCGAGGCAGAGTCCGCACCAATCACTCCATCGGAGTTCGATCCAAAGTACACGTTTGACTCATTCGTGGTTGGCGAGTCCAATCGGTTCGCGCGCAATGCTGCTCGCGCGGTAGCAGAAGCTCCGGGGCTGAAATACAACCCTCTCTTCATATGGGGAGGGCCAGGTCTTGGAAAGACCCATCTCCTTCAGGCGATTGGGCACTACGTCGTACAGAACTACCCGCGCAAGAGAGTCATCTACGTGACTTCTGAGCAGTTCACCAACGACTACGTCGATTCAATCAGGGCGAAGAGAATCGACGGTTTCAGGCAGCGGTATCGATCAGTTGATGTGCTTCTCATTGATGACGTTCAGTTCCTTGAGACCAAAGAAGGTATCCAAGAACAGTTCTTCAACACCTTCAATGAGCTGCAGCGTCGTGGCCGAGCCATTGTCCTCGCATCGGACCGTCCTCCCAAAGACATCAACATGGAGGAACGCTACCAGAGCCGTTTCTCAATGGGTCTTCTTGCAGACGTTCAACCTCCCGACATGGAGATGCGTCTCGCCATTCTTCGCGAATTCGCTGCTTCCGAGAACATCAGTGTCCATGCGGATGTGTTGGAATTTCTTGCCAATATTGCGACCCCCAATATTCGCGAAATGGAAGGGGCGATGATTCGGATCGGGGCATGGCGGGACCTCTCGAGACGCTCAGTTGTCGACCTGGACACTGCCAGGGAGGTGCTCAAGGACTTCTTCCCGGAGCGTTGCAACCGCCCTGTGTCGCTCGCAACTATCCAACGAGAAGTGTGCCGCTACTACTCTTTGAGCCATGCTGATCTCGTCGGTAGCAAGCGCTCTCAGGCCATCGTCTATCCAAGACAGATCGCCATGTACCTATCGCGGGAACTGACGGATCTGTCCCTGCCGAAGATAGGAGAGGGGTTTGGTGGGCGGGACCATACGACGGTCATGCACGCAACCGCTAAGATCCAAAAACTCATGAGTGAGCAGCGGCAGGTCTACACGGAGATCCAGCAGCTCACGAACTCTGTGAAGCAGCGCACATCGCCGTGAAGTGGCCAACACGTAGGGCCCCTGTTGATAGTACGGGGGATATCGTCTTGATACCGTGCGGATAGACTCGCCATATCTGTGGACGCCGGGTCTGGTTGGGGATGTTGTGGATACGGTGAACATGTTGTCCACAGGCTCTCAAGAAGAGACACGCCGAGCCTGACTTGCCACAATGTGACCTGTCCACAAATCCACAAGCTATATGTATGAATACTGATAGATTGAATAGAAAGGGACAGTACATGAAGCTCAGCGTCGCCCGAAGCGAACTCCTCGACGCTTTGTCTGTAGTCGGCAAAGGAATGTCGGCACGATCGACTCTGCCAATCCTTTCAGGGATCTTGGTATCCGCTTCTGACAGTCAGTTGCAGCTTCAGGCAACGGACCTCGAAATATCGGTCAGGCGAACGTGCGCTGCTCTTGTTGAAGACGAGGGAACTGCAGTTGTCCCAGGCAGGCTTCTCACAGAGATCGTCAGGAACTTGCCTGAAGCCGCGGTCACCGTAGAAACCGAAGGGGACGTGGCGCACGTCAGGTGTCAGCATTCATCCTTCACAATTAGAACGCTCAGTGCCGCCGACTTTCCGAAGTTCCCTGAGGTGGTTCTTGAGAAGACGGTCTCCCTTCCCTCAGAGGTCATCGGTTCAGTGGTCAAGCGTGTCTCGCGCTCTGTCAGCCGGGACGAAACCCGAGCGACCCTAACCGGCATTCTGGTCTTGGTCGAAGGACCGGCCCTGAAGATGGTTTCCACCGATTCGTACAGACTTGCGATCAGCGAGGTTGTCCTGGAAGGCGAGCCCCCGGAAAGTCTGCAGGTGGTGGTCCCCGGAAAGGCGCTCGATGAGGTCACCAGGATGATGAGTGATTCGCAAGAGATGACAGTGGGAGTGACGGAGAATCAGGTCGTGTTCGAGTTCGGCGAGACGACATTCGTGACGCGGAGAATCGAAGGGAACTTCCCGAACTACAAACAGATCATTCCGAAGGACTCCACCACAGCGATCGAAATACCCACGGATGAGTTGATTGCAGCGGTCAAGAGAGTCTCACTGCTTGCGCTGCACAATTCGCCTATCAAATTGGGCGTGAATGCGGAAGACCAGACACTTTCGCTCTCCGCGATGACTCAAGACGTAGGAGATGCGTCGGAAGATCTCATGGTCAAGGTCGAAGGAAGCAACACGGAGATCGCATTCAACCACTCGTTCCTAATGGACGGCCTGTCCTCTGCCGGGGCAGAGACGATCAGGCTCGAGATCAAGGACCGTGACAAGCCCGGTTTGATCAGAAGTGTCTCGGAAGACGGCTTTCTCTACGTGCTTATGCCTGTCCGAACCGGCTGAAGGCCGTGGGACTCTCAGTCAAGCATCTTGAGCTGACGGATTTTCGCAGCTACGGGAGGTTTCGTGTAGAACCCGACCCGAAACTCACCATCCTGGTCGGAGCGAATGCGGCGGGAAAGACGAACATTATCGAAGCGCTAGACCTTCTGACTGCAGCAGAGTCCTTTCGGCATCCGTCGTGGGGAGATGTGGTGCGATGGGGAACGCGCGAGGCCCGAGCAACGCTATCGGCCGAAGGAGAAGGTCGGCTGCTTGAGGTCACCATGCATGCCACCGCGCAAGGGAGAAGGACATATCAGGTAAACGGGAAGACACGGCGCCGGATTTCCGAAGTGGCGGGGATACTCCCGAGCGTGGTGTTCACACCTGACGACTTGCGTGTCGTGAAAGACTCGGCCGACAAGAGGCGGGCCGCGGTGGACGGAATGGGCGACCAGCTCTCTCCCGCGTACCGCAGTGCCCGGATCGAGTACGAACGAATCCTGCGGCACA
>Ga0307425_1001346_pt1 | contig 14800 bp, 10 predicted proteins | sample SalMarWE160330MG_FD_202152 | JGI IMG/M metagenome (GOLD analysis project Ga0307425, IMG submission 202152) | Salt marsh sediment microbial communities from the Plum Island Ecosystem LTER, Massachusetts, United States - WE1603-30 | ecosystem: Environmental > Aquatic > Marine > Intertidal zone >... | reverse complement strand
TTTAAGAAATACTCCATCAGCTCAAAACCGTTATCTATTCTGAATCCCGATTTGGCGGCATTAGTCTCCCCAAAGGAGGCATGCAAGATGCCGCTGATACTATCGCCCGCCATTGCAAACGGCACCGGCTCGGTGGAATGGCCACAGGTTCGGACCGGGGTCGGATGATCCGGCATGACGAGGATCCGCCAACTTTCATACTTCTGCAACGCCTCAAGCACAGGACCGACGATATGTTTATCGACCTGCTCGATAGCCATTTTCTTCATCTCGGCGTTGCCGCTATGCGAAGCCTCGTCAGGAGCCTCGATATGAATAAAAACAATATCGTACTTCTCAAGCGCCTCTATTGCGGCGGAAGCCTTGCCCTGATAGTTCGTATCGATGAAGCCGGTAGCACCTGGAACATCGATCAAGTCGAAGCCGATTAGCTTTGCCAGTCCCCTTACAAGGTCCACGGCGGTAATCGCCGCGCCCTTGATTCCATAGCGCTTCTGGAACCGTTCCATCTGGGCTTTTTTGCCCTGTCCCCAAAGCCAGATGGAGCTGACCTGATTTTCTCCGAGGTCTCTTCGGACTTTGTTAATGTCGTGATTGGTGAAAAGCTGCTGTGAACGAGCCATCAAGTCGATCAGAAGTTCAGCACCTTTGCCGCGGGGCAAAATCTTTTCTATCGCCTTACCGATATAATCGTGAGGAGGATATGTCTTAACATCGAAATGGAGTCCCTTGAAAACCAGCAAGTGTCTGTAGCTTACTCCTGTATGGAAAGTAATCTGCTCGTTACCGAGCTGCCCGTCCAGCTCTTTGATTAAATTGCCGGCTTCCACAGTTGAGATATGCCCGGCGCTATGATCCGCCATCTTGCCGTCGGCAATCGTCACCAAATTGCACCTGAAAACCCAGTCTTCCAGTGACAATTTAATATTACGCGCCACCGCCTCGATCGGCGCCCGGCCGGAATAATACCGAAGGGGGTCGTAGCCTAACAGGCTCATCTGAGCTACATCGCTGCCCGGCTCCATACCACCAGGAACCGTCTGGACAAGCCCCTGCCTGCCTACGGTACTGATTTTATCCATATTGGGGATTTCAGCAGCCTCAAGGACTGTTTCGCCAGCGAATTGCTCGAGCGGTTCATCCGCTGCGCCGTCAGGAATAATTATGACATATTTTGTAGTCAATCCTTGTCCTCCGGAATGTCTACGATTCTGATACAAACCGGTTTTCCACCGATGACATCAAGTTTTTCCATATCTTCCAACGCAGCGGTGATGTTTTTCTGCATTGTAGGATGCGTTGCGATTACTACCGGTACGGTATTGTCCGGGCCTGTTCCTTCGTGCTGAATGGCACCGGATATGCTTATCTGATGGTCGGCAAGTACTTTACTCCACTGAGCGATGACACCCGGCCTGTCCTTGCACATTATTCTGATGTAAAACCTGTTTACAATGTTATCTATTTTCTCTATAAATGGGGCTGATTCACTTCTGGGTCGCAGATTTAATTGACGAAAAACAGTACCGGAGTTACCCATAGCAACATCAATAATGTCAGCAACAACGGCACTGGCAGTCGGCATCATTCCGGCACCGCGGCCGTAAAAAGTCACCTGCCCAACGGCACTGCCAAATATGCTGATGGCATTAAATGGCCCTTCTACGCGGGCCAGCGCGTTATCCTCGGCAATAAATGAAGGATGCACGCAAAGCGAAACCCTGCCTTGTTTATCTTTTCGTCCGATCGCCAGCAATTTAAGACGATAGCCCATTTCGCCGCCATAGCGTATATCGTCCTGTGAAATTTTTTCAATGCCCTCGATAAAAACTTCTTCGAGCGCAATTTCGTACCCGAAAGCAATGGAGCCCAATATAGCCAGTTTGTGGGCGCTGTCACCACCGCTGATATCCAGTGTCGGGTCCGCTTCGGCATAGCCTTTTTCCTGTGCCTGAGCCAAGGCCTCGCTAAAATCTTCATTTTTAAATGTCATATTCGAGAGGATGTAATTGCATGTCCCGTTGACAATGCCATACATTGCGGTGATATTATTCGCCGTCAATCCTGTTCGGATGGCTGAGATAATAGGTATTCCGCCGGCACAACTCGCTTCAAAGGCTATACAGCGGCCGTTCTTGTGAGCAGCTTTGTATAACTCATTGCCGTATTCAGCCAGCAGGGCCTTATTGGCGGTCACAACATCCTTTCCTGCTTTAAGCATCATTAGCTGGACATCCTTTGCGATGTTTGTCCCGCCAATCGTCTCTACACCTATTTGAATAGTATCATCGTTTAACACTCTATTCAGATCGCCGGTGAGGACACCATCGGGAAGTTTTATCGGACGTGCAGAGGTCGTGTCTATATCGACAACGCAGGCAAGCTCCAACCGGATACCTGTCCTGGCCGCTATCGCATCAGCATTTTCGGTTATTAGCTTTGCAACGCCGGTGCCTACTGTGCCGAAACCGACAATTCCAACTTTTACAATCCGTTCAGCCATAAATATATCTTCCTGTCATTCTCACACAAAGCTATCGCTCCTGACCTTTCTTCTCTGAGGCAAATTTAGCAGAGAGCAACAAAAGTATCCCAGATATTCATTTCCAGGTTTACCAAGAGTAACCTTCCCGATAAAATAAAATCGACCAGAATAAGGATTTAATAGGAGTAACACCGCATAGTCAAGTAAAAACCGTCAAATTGAAGTCATTGGCGTAATATCGAGAATTAAAATAGTATTGACTTAACCAGTCTGAATATGTTAGAATAGATAAGATAAATCGTATCAATATTACAGTTGAATGGTGCAAAAACAGGACTAACAAAGCTGAAAGTTAGCTTTGCGAATCCCAAAGTGTGGGGTTTGTCCGATAATAAAGGCAGGTGCTTGTAATTAGATAAAAAATTGAGTCAGTAATTTCAGCATCTTTTAATACTCAATAGTGTGATAACGATACTTGCAAAGTTTGAAGGAAGATCACGATAAAAACTTCAACGGAAAATAATAGTTCTCTTCATGTAAAAAGCAAAACGGACACGGTAAAAAAACTAATCGAATTGACCGACCGCACTCTTTCATGCCGCCATGAGTTGAAATATCACATCACCGAGTCAGAGGCCAAGGCGGTCGCGGAATTTATCAAACCATACTTACAGGTGGACCGGTATTGTAAACTACAGCGAAGTGGTGACTATCCGATTGTGAGCCTTTATCTGGACTCGGATACTCTGCAGCTCTGCCAGGAAAGTATGAGGGGACACAAAAACCGCTTTAAGCTGCGCATCCGCAGTTATACCGACGAACCGGACTATCCCCGCTTTTTCGAAATCAAACGCCGGATAAATACTATTATTAACAAAAGCAGGGCACGAGTTATGGATCGCGACGTACCGACCCTGCTTGCCGGATTGTCTCTACCGCCACAGAATTATACTGCCGATATAAACTCAATCAACCAGTTCCAGTTGTATATGAAAAATATCGGGGCCAGACCTATGGTGCTTATCCGATACATGCGGCAGGCATTCGAAGGAACTTCAGAAAATAAAGTAAGAGTAACCTTTGATCGGCAGTTGGCATATTGCGTAACGAAACGGCCGGAAGTCAGACTCGGTGGAAGAGGCTGGCAGCGGAATCCCTTCACGTTGGGCGGGGTGATTTTGGAAATCAAGTTTACGAACAGCTATCCTGCCTGGTTGAGCCAAATGGTCAAGTATTTCAACTTAGAGGCGCGATCAATCTCAAAGTTCGCCTCGTCAATAGCAGACTCACGTTTATTAGAGTTTTATGTACCTCAATTAACGTTTTAGTAATTATGGATAGAATGTGGCAAATATTGGAAGGCACTCCCTCATCCGGGGGAATTTTTACACCTGAGGCAATTCTTTTGTCTCTGCTGCTGGCCTTTGTTCTCGGACAAGCTCTGGCCTGGGTTTATTACTTCACTCACAGCGGCATGTCTTATTCAAGGTCGTTCGTACAATCTCTGATTCTAATCACAGTTGTCGTAGCAATGGTCATGGCCGTCATCGGCACCAGTTTCATAACCGCCGTCGGATTAATGGGTGCTTTGGCGATTATACGTTTTCGTAACATCATTAAAGATACGAGGGACATAGCCTTTATTTTTTGCACACTGGTAGTTGGCATGGCGGCAGGCTCTCAGCGATATGCCGTTGCTATCCTCGGGACGATTGTTCTAAGCCTGATAATCATATATCTGTATGTGACAGGTTTCGGGACACATCAGCCACATAACGGTTTCCTGCGGTTTACGGTTAGAGGCCATATTGGACCCGAAAGCCCGATTCCCACCATCCTCAGACGCTTCTGCGGCAGTTATACCCTCATATCTGCACAGGACAGCGGCTTCGGCGTCTCCGAAGTCGAATATGCCTATCAGTTGATGATACGAAATGCCGAGGGAAACCAACAAATGTTATCCGAACTGCAAAAAGTCGAGGGCCTTGAAAATATAAGCCTGACAATGCAGGAAAAGCTGCTGGAGGTTTAGGGTTTATGAAAAGGATAAGTCTTAGAAATTATCCGTTTCGTTTGCGTCTGCACCTTCTTCCTATCCTGGTGTGGTTAGGGGCAGTGGCATGTGTAATCGGACTTTTTACCCGCCGCTCACAACGTTTTGAAATTGTCGGTATGGCTCGCAGTCCCGTGCTTCATGTTTCTGTCAACTGCGCAGCCAGGCTCAATTCCATTCCCGTCAAACTGTTCGAAAACGTAAAGAAAGGGCAAACTGTCGCCATCGTCAATACAGTCCTCGATAACGAGCAGCCCCGGATCGAATTGCAGACGAAATTGGACACGATTTTAGCGGAAATCGAACATCTATCGGCTCAGTTAGTCCCGACTCAGGAGACCCTGATGGCCGAGGAATCTGATCGTGTAATCAACCGCATTGCGCGTATGAGAACGTTTGATATAGATATCGAAAATGCAAGAATCCGGATACTGAGTCTAAGGTCGCAGATCACATCCGACCGAATTGTTTTAGAAGACCTGGCTGCAGAAGCAAAGGTTACTCAGGGTCTCGTGGAGCAGAAAGCTATCGCACCCTACGAACAGGAGAAGGCCCAGGTCCAATACGACGCTCTTGCAAGAAAAATCGAGGAGAACGAAAATCTGATCGAACAGGCCAAGAGTGACTTATTACAGGCCCAGCAACGGCGTGATGAATACGCCAAGAGTCTTCCTTTTAATCCCTCTGTAGATGACGCTATCGAAGTAATACGAAAACAGATAGCTGTCCAGGAACGTCTCATGAACGGATTGCTCAATCAGCGTGAGGCACTGAAGGCTCGTGAGAGCCTTGAGATAAAGGCTCCAATCGACGGTGTGGTAATCCCGATCCAGCAACAGGCGAATGAGGCCTTAATACTCAGACCGGGGGAAAAGATAATGGGACAGCCCGGCGAAGTAGTCACAGCCGGCCAACCTATCCTTGCGATAGCCGAAGCCAAACCCAGTGAAATTATTGCCTATATCGGGGACAGACTATTGGGACAATTGGAAGAGAATATGCCCGTTGAACTAATCAAGGACAGAGAGCCGCCCCAGATAGCAAGGTCCCAAATCACACAGATCGGGCCCACAATGGAACTCATACCGGAACGAATGTGGTTAAATCCCAACAGACCTCAATGGGGACGTCCCATATCGATAGAGATTCCTGAAGGCCTGGAGCTGATCCCAGGTGAGATAATCGGAATAAGAAGATTGTAGTGGGATGCGTAAAGCCGGCGAAAACCTGAAAAGGACAGCTAAACTTTTTGTGAGGATCGAGGGAAAATATAGAGTATATGCTTTACAATTATCCTTGCAAGAACCGTGTTTGTTTGATTTTATGTGCCCTGACCTGCCTGTGCGGCTGGCTTGGGTGTGCTCAGCATAACTATAAAAAAGAAGCCGACGACCAGGTCTATAACATCATCGATCAAAAATGGGACGAGGATTTCGGCACCAAAAATAACTACAAGATCAGCGACACCGTGCCATCGCCCAACGACATTCAAATTGAAAAAGAGGTTACTTCCTTCGGCGTCCTGACCCTGCCGCAGGCGGTTGCACTGGCGACTGCGTACAATCGCGAATATCAAACACAAAAAGAAGCCCTTTACATAAAGGCTCTAGACTTGAGGCTCACCCGGCACGATTTTGAGTATCAGTTTTTCGGCGGGGTAAGCGGCGGATATAATGCGGACCGCAATGATGAGGTGATAGGAGTCGAATCCAACATCGGCTTTAAGCGATTGTTGGCAGGGGGCACCAGAATCAGCACCGAGCTTGCCGGTGCATGGGTTGATATACTCAGCGGCAACCTGCGAGGCGGTCTGGTTTCGATCTTAAGTGCAACTGTAACACAACCTTTGCTGCGAGGCAGCGACCGAATAGTCGTGCTGGAAAATCTCACTCAAGCCGAACGCGACACTCTCTATCAGGTACGTTCCTTCAACCGGTTTCGCAAAACTTTCGTTGTTTCAGTGATTAGTCAATACTATGAAATCCTTCAGAAACTTGATACAGTAGAGAATGCCCGGGACAATTATATTACTCTGGCATGGATCTACGATCGCGTCGAAAAATTAGCCAATGCAGGCCGCGTGCCACTGCTCGAGCTTGACCGGATCCGGCAGGAAAAATTACAGGCATCGAACATTTATTCTAAGGCGGAAAAAGAATATAAGCAGGCTCTCGATGAGTTCATGATAATCCTCGGTTTGCCCACAACGGCTAAGCTTCAATTAGACGAAAATGAATTCAAAGCACTCAGAACTACGGAAATGGTCGAGCCCGATTTTACCGAAGACAAAGTCATCGAAGCCGCATTGCTTCAGCGCCTCGATCTAATCAACCGTGCTGACGCCATTATCGATGCCCAGCGTAAAGTTTATGTCGCCGCTGACGGTTTCCGTGCCGACGCAGATCTGGTTGGTAATGTCGGAGTTACTTCATCAAGGCGAGCCGACCGGGGGACGGTCGACTGGATGAGAGAAGAATACGGACTCGGCTTACAAATTGACCTGCCTCTTGACCGGGTAGCCGAACAGAACGTTTATCGCAAAGCGCTGATAACTTTAAACGAGCGACAACGAGAGTACGAGCTTGCGGCCGACACGATAGCATTAGAAGTACGCCAGGCTCATCGCAATCTCACCGAGGCTGCCGAACGCTATAAAGTTTTGTTAGAAGCCCTTGAATTAGCTCAGCAGCGATTCAATAATACCTTTCTGCTGCTTCAGCACGGCAAGGTAAGCAGCCGCCGTGTGCTCCAGGCGCAGAGCGACTTGTTCGATGCCCAGAACGACGCCGGGCAAGCCCTTTTGGATTATACGATTGCGACCTTGAAATTCTATCGTGACACCGGAGCGCTTCAGGTGCTTCCGGACGGAATGTGGAAACTTTGAGAGCCCATTATCCGGTATAGATAGCTCATCTTCCCGCCAGGCCGGCAACATTTCCTTTTTCACTTTACGGAATAGAGCAGGACTTCAGGTTTTACTCTTCAGTATCAGGCGATACGGGGCAAATCTCCAACAATTTGTTAACAACCTGATATACAGGTATAGTGTAGTCTACGGAAGATGAATTTTAGTGGATTTTCTTGGATTTTTACTTTATTGTGTACGGAATAACGGTTTTCGACACTAACAAGGAGCATAAGGAATAGATGTGTTCTAATAAGGGACTTTATAAATCAGAAGAGATTGAAAAGAAGTGGCAGCGGTTCTGGGAAGAATCCGGGATTTTCAAAGCGCAGGACTGCGACGATTCCAGGCCGAAATACTACGTGCTGGACATGTTTCCCTACCCGAGCGGCCAGGGTCTGCACGTCGGCCATCCGGAAGGTTATACCGCAAGCGATATTGTCGCCCGGTACAAACGAATGAAAGGCTTCAACGTTCTGCATCCGTTCGGCTGGGATGCGTTCGGTCTTCCGGCAGAACAGCACGCCATTAAGACCGGCACCAATCCGAAAGATACTACACAAAAAAATATAGATAACATGCGCCGTCAGACAAAATCGCTGGGATTCAGCTATGACTGGCAGCGGGAAATTGCCACGATCGATCCGAAGTACTACAAATGGACGCAGTGGATATTTCTAAAACTCTTTAACAGTTATTATGATGAAACCGAGCAGAAAGCCAAACCCATCGAGCAGCTTACCATCCCGGAGGATCTGAACGAACAGGACAGACAGAGATTTATAGATGAGAATCGCCTGGCTTATGAAGCGGAGGTTGCTGTTAACTGGTGTCCGGAACTCGGGACTGTATTGGCTAACGAGGAAGTAGTAGGGGGGTTGAGCGAGCGAGGCGGCCATTCGGTTATCCGAAAGCCGATGCGCCAGTGGATGCTGCGGATCACAAAATACGCCGAAAGACTGCTTGACGATTTAGTCGAAGTGGACTGGCCGGAATCGATAAAAAAACTGCAGAAGGATTGGATAGGTAAGAGTATTGGCGCCGACGTCGATTTCAAGGTCGACCGTTTCGATGAAAGCATTCGTGTCTTCACTACCCGCCCCGACACATTATTCGGCGCGACTTATATGGTAATGGCTCCCGAGCATCCGCTTGTTGATAAAATTGCAAGCGAGGAAAGAAAGGACGCCGTTCAGAACTACCGCGAAGAAGCCGCGAGGAAAAGTGATCTGGATCGTACGGATTTAGCCAAAGAGAAAACCGGCGAACCCATCGGCGCTCACGCCATCAACCCTGTTAATAATGAGAAGATTCCGATATGGATAAGCGATTATGTCTTGATTAGCTATGGAACTGGCGCAATCATGGCCGTTCCGGCTCACGATGAGCGCGACTTCGAATTTGCGACGAAATTCGATCTGCCGATCATCCCTGTTGTTGAACCGCCGGACAGCAAACAGGCTGAGTTGGTCGCCCAGAGCAAGCTGTGTTTTGTAGGCGACGGCAGGGCGATTAACAGCGGGCAGTTCGACGGCTTGAGCACGCCTGAATTCAAGGAGCAGATTACAAACTGGCTCGAAGAGCAGGACCTGGGCAAAAAATCTATCAATTATAAGCTGCGCGACTGGCTCTTCAGCAGGCAGCGTTACTGGGGTGAGCCGTTTCCTATTTTGCATACTGAAAACGGTCGAGTCGTCGCCCTTTCGGAACAGGATTTGCCGCTGGAACTGCCGGTGGTCGATGACTATAAACCAACGGGGACAGGTGAACCACCTTTAGCCAATGTCGATGATTGGGTGAATGTAACGCTGGCCGACGGCACGAAGGCAAAACGTGAAACAAATACAATGCCTCAATGGGCCGGCAGTTGCTGGTATTACCTTCGATACCTTGATCCTGACAATGATCGGCAGGGCTGGGACCCGGAAAAGGAGAAGTACTGGATGCCTGTCGATTTGTATATCGGCGGAGCAGAACACGCCGTGCTGCACCTGCTGTATTCGCGATTCTGGCATAAGCTTCTCTATGACCTGGGCTACGTCAGCACGAAAGAACCGTTCAGGAAACTAATCAATCAAGGAATGATTTTGGGCGAAGACGGCCAGAAGATGAGTAAGTCCCGCGGCAACGTTGTCAATCCCGACAAGGTCATCGCCGATTACGGGGCCGATTCGACGCGCCTTTACGAAATGTTTATGGGACCCCTGGAAGCCATCAAGCCCTGGAGCATGCAGGGGGTCGAAGGCGTACACAGGTTCCTACAGAAACTCTGGCGCGCCGTTATAGACAGGGACACAGGCGAGCTGGATAAGGCAGTACAACAAGCCCGGGTGGATGAAGAGACACTTCGACTACTGAATCAGACAATCAAGAAAGTCGGTAACGATATAGAGAGTTTCGGTTTTAACACGGCCATAAGTGCGATGATGATTCTTGTTAATCATCTCGGCAGGCTAACGGTCAGGCCCAAAGCCGTCGTTGAGAAGCTCGTTCTGATTCTTGCTCCGTTCGCACCTCATATCGCCGAAGAGCTTTGGGAAAGGCTCGGCCATAACGAAAGCCTCGCTTATGAGTCTTGGCCCGAATACGACAAGGAGCTTATCAAAGAAAAGGAAGTTGAATTAGCCGTACAGGTCAGGGGCAAGATAAAGGACAGAATCGTCGTTTCGGCCGACGCGGACGAAGAGCAGATAAAACAGAAGGCCCTAAGCTGCGAGAAAGTCATTGCCGCAATGGCCGGTAAAGAGCCTAAGAAGATTATCGTTATAAAGTCCCGATTGGTGAATATAGTCACATAAATCGGCCGCAGTAATTTCGTTTTGCGAGAAAGGAGATATGTATATGCGCTTATTAAATTTGTATAATGCCATACAGATGCAGACTCATATAACAATAGCGCTAATTCTTATATTATGTTCTCCCATGATCTCCTTCTGCGCTGAAACTGACATACCAACGAAGACGAATGCGGCAGATATTGCCCGGCAGGCCGTGGAAGATGGTAAGATTACATATAAGCTGACAACTCCGGACGAATTAAAAGCTTTACTTGGCCCCGCCGAAAATCAGACCGTCAGAAATGATGGCGGCATGGAAATTCTTGAGCTTAAGTATCCCGACATTCAGGTGATATTCGGCAGGATGAGACGCTATTCCACTCCATCAACCCTTCTCTGGATAATTGTCAAAGGCAGGCAGCTTGACATCGGGCAAGAGCGTCAGATTGTATTGAGGAATGAGGATGACCTCGGGAAATTCGACCCCTTCTGGGGATTAGCAAACGTGTCACTGACAAACCTGAATCTGCGAAACCATCTACAATTACTCGAAACGATGCCCTTTGACAGTCGAACTAAATGGCCCGTTTCTGACAAGCTGCCGGAGGGATTCAATCCGGCGAACATGCTTGAAGAGGGTAAAAATCCGGGGCTTTGTATTCGAGCTTTGCATAAGCAGGGCTTTGACGGACGGGGCGTTGGCATTGCTATCATAGACCAGCCTTTGTTGAAGGACCATATTGAATACGCAGACCGGCTTGTGAGATATGAAGGGATAGATGTAGTTGGCGTACCCGTACAAATGCACGGACCGCCCGTCTGCAGCATCGCCGTCGGGAAAACATGCGGAGTAGCACCGGGAGCTTCGTTCTATTTCTTTGCCGTACCAATGTGGAAACCTGACAACCAACCATACTGTGATATAATAGACAAGCTGATTAAACTTAACGAAGATCCAAAGACGACAGAGCGAGTTAGAGTTGTAAGCATCTCAACCGGTATGTTTTCCCAGCAGGCCAATTTCGACCGCTGGCAGGAGGCTTTGAAAAAAGCAGATGAAAACGGCATCCTGGTTGTGACCTGTGCTCAGGATTCTTTTCAGTATGGAATGCTCGCTCGAATTGTCGGTAAAGACCCGGACGACCCGGCAAGTTATCATAGCGGAATATATGGCGTCCGACCCGGCGCCGTTTTGGTTCCGGCGAGCAACCGTACGACGGCCGGCCACACCGGCCGTGACGTCTATACGTTTTGGCGAGAGGCGGGGATGAGCTGGGCGACACCTTATCTGGCGGGACTTGCTGTCTTGGCTTACCAGGTCAATCCGGAAATCGAACCTAAGACTATTGTTGCACTGTTGAAAAAGACGGGCGTACAGACAAGTGTCGGTGCCATAGTTCAGCCTAAATATTTTATTGAGGAAGTCAGAAATACTCAACATCACTGACAATAGATAATAGCTAAAATAATGTGCGTTGAAATCGAACTAAAACTCAAGGTGAAATCGCCGGCTGAAATAGAGCAAAAACTAACTGAACTCGGCGCGGAATTTCTGGCAGAGCAGTCACAGACGGACTTTTTTTTTGACGATGCGGATGCTTCTCTGATCGCAACCGACCGGTGTCTTCGCTTGCGACGACAGTTGGCCGCCGGCAGGGAGAGATATTTTTTAACTTTCAAGGGTGCTAAAGAGAAAAGCAACTTTAAAAAGAGGCAGGAAATCGAGATTGAAATCACAGAAGCGGACTCCGCGCAAAAGCTGCTCTTGGCATTGGGCTATGAAAAAGTCCTGGTCGTTGAGAAAAGGCGCCGCCTTTGGCAGCTCGGCGGATGCTCTGTTGCTTTGGACCAGTTGCCATTATTAGGCGATTTTGTGGAAATAGAAGGGCCGGATGATGCAACAATTGACGATATGCAACAGGACCTTGGGCTGGCAGACTTACCGCACATTGCAAAGAGTTATGCCCAGTTGACAAAGGAAGAACGCGACCGAAGTAACGTTTAGCTTAGAGCAGGTAAATAGATTCACTCGCGAAAAGATACGAAATATGAAACCGGACGATGGCTATATAACTTATATCCTTAATCCCAAAGCCGGCGCCACAAGCAGCAAACGAACGGGGCGACAGTTCGAGCAATACCTAATCAAAAAGGGATTCAAGGTCAAAACCTGTTTGACCAGGTCTCTTGACCATGCGTGCGAATTGGCTACCAATTCAGCAGTCGATTACGACTGTGCGATGGTAGTTGGTATAGGCGGAGATGGCACGCTTAGAGAGATCGCTCACGGCCTTGAAGGCAGCAACAAGCCGTTGCTGATTATACCACACGGAACGGAAAATCTGCTTGCTAACGAACTGGGCTTTGACGAAAAACTGAAAACCATCATAAGAACCTTCGAAGCTGGATACGTTCGGCCTCTGGACTTGGGAAATGCAAACGGCAAGTGCTTTACTTCTATTGCCGGCTTCGGATTCGACGGCGAAGTCGTAAAACGGGTCAGCGAACAACGGGCCGGACACATCGACCACTTCGATTACTTCTGGCCGATCTGGAGAACATTCTGGGAATACAAATTCGAGACAATGAAAGTAGAAGTTGATGGAGAAGAGATTTTCGATGGCCCCGGCCTGGTCTTCGTCGGAAACATTTCGAGATATGCCGTGGGTCTGCAGATACTGCATTATGCCGATTTTTCTGACGGCTTATTAGATGTATGTATTTACAAATGTGCCTCTCAACTTCACCTGGCCAAACATTCACTGATGACGATTCTGAAACACCATGCCAATAGGCGTGATGTCATCTATCGTCAGGGCAAAAATATTTTAATAAGTTCCAGCAGTACCCGTATCAGAACTGAAATAGACGGCGACCCCGGCCCGGTCCTGCCGGTGCAGATCAATGTAATAAAGCACGCAGTTAATTGCATCGTACCGGAAGGTGCTAAACCCGCGGGTATAAGAACAAGAATTATCAGAGCAATAGGTTAATGCGAAGTGTATAAAGTTAGGAGTGACTAAAGTGCCTAAAGTTTGGAGTTCACTTTAGCTTACTTTAGGCACTTCTAAACGAGGTATAAATTAGATGAATTTCAAGATTGGCAACGTCGAAATTGGGCTGAAGGGTCCTCTGTTCGTGATGGCCGGTCCCTGCGTTATCGAGAACAAAACCTGCTGTATTAATATTGCAAACCGGCTTAGAGCAATTAGTCATAGAACCGGAATAGGAATAATCTTCAAAGCAAGTTTTGACAAGGCGAATCGCTCCAGCCTGCGCAGCTTTCGCGGACCGGGACTTCAGAAAGGGCTGGAAATTCTTTCTGAAGTGCGTCGCCGGACTAATCTTCCTGTTATGACAGATGTGCACGAGCCAGCTCAGGCTGTATTGGTTGGCGAGGTTGTTGACTGTCTGCAAATTCCCGCTTTTCTATGCAGGCAGACCGATCTTCTTTGCGCTTGTGCACGAACAGGCAAACCCGTCAATGTCAAGAAGGGCCAGTTTCTCTCACCCGGTGAGATGAAAAACGTGGTCGAGAAAATCCGTGCCTGCAAGAATAAAAAAATAATGCTTACCGAACGCGGCACGTTTTTCGGTTATAATCGTCTTGTCAATGATATGACCGCAATTGATAGTATGAAAAAGCTGGGTTGTCCCGTCATTTTCGATGCCACACACAGCACTCAGCAGCCAGGGGGGCTCGGCAACGCCAGCGCCGGCCGGCGTGAAATGGCCCCGATACTTGCCAAAACAGCAATTGCCGCCGGTGCTAACGGCCTTTTTATTGAAGTCCATACTGAGCCGGAAAAGGCAAAATCAGATGCCGCCTGCATTATGCCGATAAACTGGCTCGAAGAATTGCTGACGGTATGCAAGCAAATATTTGAGATTGTAAACGGATAGAAAATTGACTAACAAAAAAAATTATTTGTATGGGCCGGTGCCCTCACGGAGGTTGGGATTAAGCTGCGGTATTGATATCGTACCATTTAAAGTATGCACGCTGAATTGCATTTATTGTCAGCTCGGAAAAACCACTCAGACAACAATCGAACGGAAAGAATATATACCTGTTGAACCGGTTCTGGCCGAGCTAAAAGAGGCATTGGCGAAAGGCATGGAAGCCGACTATATCACGATCGCAGGTTCTGGTGAGCCGACACTTAATTCGCGGCTTGGCGAACTGATAGACGGCATAAAGAAGCTTACCAATATTCCTATCGCTATATTGACCAATGGCACGCTCCTAAACAGAAAGGACGTGCGGGCTGATTGCACAAAAGCTGATGTCGTATTGCCTTCATTGGATGCCGGTGATGAACAGACTTTCCAAAGAATCAATCGCCCAGATGGCGTTATTAGCATTGAAAACGTTGTTTCGGGGCTCTGCACATTCCGAAAAGAATTTACGGGCCAGATATGGCTGGAGGTATTTTTCGTCGAAGGGATCAATACAGACGCTGAGCAAATTTCTAAAATCAAAAAGGCAATCGAATTAATCAATCCCGACAGGATCCACCTCAATACAGCCGTGCGACCTACGGCCGATCCAAATATCACAAGATTAAGCGATGAGAAGC
>Ga0307425_1001345_pt1 | contig 14804 bp, 11 predicted proteins | sample SalMarWE160330MG_FD_202152 | JGI IMG/M metagenome (GOLD analysis project Ga0307425, IMG submission 202152) | Salt marsh sediment microbial communities from the Plum Island Ecosystem LTER, Massachusetts, United States - WE1603-30 | ecosystem: Environmental > Aquatic > Marine > Intertidal zone >... | reverse complement strand
TTGTTCCAACGGCGGTCCAGTTCGACGAGAGCAAGGACGTGGCCTTTGATCCCGTGGATTATCCAGAACCCCAGTACAAATCGTTTTCCTTTTCCAATAAGAAGATGGCCGTTTATGCTGGCAACGTTGAAATCTTTTCTCGGGGCCGACTTTCTGAAGATATTTCTCCGGGAGATATACAGATATCCGGCGTACTGAATTATCAGGCCTGCAATGATCAAAGTTGTTTCATGCCAACGGCTCTCAGGTTTGAGATACCTTTAAGGGTTGTTAAGACAAGCGAGCCGGTTAAGCTGATCAACGGACATGTCTTCCAACAAAAAAGCTCTTTTACCTCTGATGAGATTCACGCCAAAAAGGTTATCGAGAGAGGGCTTGGTTACGCTGTCATCGCGTTTTTCCTCTTTGGACTCGCCTTAAACTTAACCCCTTGTGTCTACCCGGTCATTCCCATAACTGTCGCCTTCTTTGCGGCTCAAAGCGAGCAAAGAAGATCCCGCATCTTTGTCCTGGCGTCATACTACGTAGTCGGAATTGCCGTCGTCTTCTCTGTTCTGGGGCTGGTCTCTGCTCTGGCCGGGAGGCAATGGGGTTTTTTGTTTCAGAATCCCTGGTTTGTTGTTCTCATCAGCATCATGATCCTTTGCATGGCGGCCGGCATGTTCGGCGCTTTTGAACTCAGCGTCCCTTCGTCTGTGATGACAAGATTTGGCAAATCGCGCCAAGGCTCGATAGGCTCTTTAATCATGGGGTTGACAGCCGGTGTGGTTATTGCTCCCTGCGCCGCGGGTATCATCGTAGGACTGGTCGGCGTCGTGGCCAAGCTGGGGATTGTGGCAAAAGGGACGCTGCTCTTCTTCGTCATGGGCCTCGGGTTGGGACTGCCTTACCTCCTGCTGGCCATGTCTTCCGGGCTTGTGAGCCGCATGCCGAAATCGGGCGTATGGATGGTCTGGATACGAAAGCTCTTTGGCGTTTTTTTGATTGGCGTGGCCATCTATTTCCTGGTTCCCCAAGGGAAACTGATCGATGACCAGCAGGGTTTCTATCTGGGTGTGCTCGGGATCTTTGGCGGACTATTACTCGGTTTCCTGGAACACCAAGAGGGTTATGGCCGAACGTTTAAGGCCATGCGTGCCATCTTGGGTTGTTTGCTTATCTTTGGAGGGGCCTTCCTTGTGGAGCGCGCTATCCATCCAGCAGTCGAAGCCATTGATTGGGTGCACTACACGAACCAATCGATTGAGCAGTTGCAAGAAAAACATAGACCCATCCTCATGGAATTCTACGCCGATTGGTGTGCCGCATGCAAAGAATTGGAGCGCAAGACATTTGATGACGACAGGGTGGTGGAAAAGTCAAAGGCGTTCACAATGGTCAGGGTTGACTGTACTTCTCGTGACAAAGCATCACAGGGCCTGATAAAAAGATTTAAGGTTACAGGGTTTCCCGCCACGCTCTTTTTCAGTCCCAAGGGCAAAGAATTTCGCAGCCTGACAGTGCTGGGCTTTCTGGAAGCAGATGAGTTGTTGAAAAGAATGGACAGAGCCGCCAGTGAGTAACTACCTTAATCTTGCAAAAGTCGACGGTGGCGTCATGCAAGGCGCCAAGGCTCAAGCTTCAGTCAATTGGTTTGAACTCTCAAAAACGTCCCGACTCGTCGGGATATCATCGGTTTTCTTTAGGGGTAAAAAATATGGCAGGTTGTGGCCCTCTTGTGGACCTCACCGTCCATGTATTGATTAATGGGTTCTTAAGCATTTTACTTGAACCCTCGAATCCTTGAACCGCGAAAGCGAGCGCACTCCCCGCTGCTTGCGGCGGGGTTAGCGAGCGAATCTGAAAATGAAAAACTTCCTTACGGTGAAGCCTCCCCGTGGCTTGCCGCGGGGAGGCTTCAATCCTTATGATCCTACCAACTCTTTTGGAGCTGATCCGAATTTCTTTCATGAATCGGAAATAGGTCTTCAAAGGGAGATATAGACATGGCAAGAGATTTGGTTTGTGGCATGGACGTTGTTGAAGACTCGGCAGCGGCCACGTTGGAATATCAAGGGAAGACCTATTTCTTCTGCGCGGAGACCTGCAAGGAAAAATTCGAGCAAGATCCTCAAAAATACATCATAGGCAATGAGAAGGTCGCACCAGCTCAGGAAGACCGGCGACCTGAAGCCATGCAGGACGTCCCGGTGAAGGCGGGAGAAAAGTTGGATCTTCCCATCAAGGGCATCAGCTGCGCCAGCTGTGTGGCCAAGATCGAAAAGGGCCTCTCCGAACTGAGCGGCGTTATCGACGCCAAGGTGAATTTCGCCACGGAAAGGGCGGCCATCACCCTTGATACAAACCAGGTCCACGTGGGCGATGTCATCCGAACCATCCAGGATCTGGGCTATGAGGCCGGGAGCGAGAAGGTGACATTGCCCGTACAGGGGATGTCATGCGCCTCCTGCGTGGAGAAGGTCCAGAAAGCCCTAGGTGGTGTACCTGGGGTCATCCGGGCCGATGTCAACTTCGCCACGGAGAAGGCCACCGTGGAGTATATTTCGGGGCAGGTGACGATCAGGGACCTGTCCAAAGCCGTGGAGGCCGCAGGTTACAAAATCCTCGAGGTCGAAGAAGGTGATGCGGTCGAGGAGGAAAAGGCCGCGAGGCAAGCCGAGTTTAAAAAACTGAAGCATAAGTTTACGGTCGGTCTGATCCTGGTGATTCCCCTGTTTATCCTGGTGCACTGGGATAAATTAGGTCTTTCCAGAATATGGGCGATGAGCAAGCAGACCGGTTTCTTCATTCAACTCGTTTTTCAGACCCCGGTTCAGTTCTGGGTTGGATGGCAGTTTTACAAAGGCGCCTGGTCGGCAGCCAAACACAAGACCAGCAACATGAACACCCTGATTGCCGTGGGGACTTCAGCCGCCTATCTCTACAGTGTTCTGGCTACCTTTTTCCCGTGGATGTTCGCCGCCAAAGGCCTGTTGCCTGACGTATACTTCGACACGGCCGGAGCCATTATCGTCCTGATTCTGTTAGGCCGCCTGCTCGAAGCAAGGGCCAAGGGCCAGACATCAGAGGCGATCAAGAAATTGATGGGCCTTCAGGCCAAGACGGCCATAGTCATCCGGGACGGCCGGGAAACCGAGATCCCGATCGAGGAGGTTCAGATCGGCGATGCCGTGATCGTCCGTCCAGGCGAAAAGATCCCGGTGGACGGAGTCATTCTGGAGGGTCATTCGGCCGTGGACGAGTCCATGGTGACGGGCGAATCGATTCCCGTGGAAAAGACTGCGGGCGACGATATCATCGGAGCCACCCTGAACAAGACGGGCAGCTTTAAACTCAAGGCCACCAAGGTTGGCAGGGACACCATGCTGGCCCAGATCATCCAGATGGTACAGGAAGCCCAGGGTTCCAAGCCCCCTATCGCGAGACTCGCCGACGTCATCGCCAGTTACTTCGTCCCGGCTGTTATCGGGATCGCCGTGCTGACCTTCATCATCTGGTATGTCTTCGGTCCGGCGCCGGCACTGACCTATGCGGTGCTCAATTTCGTGGCGGTCATGATCATTGCCTGCCCGTGCGCCCTGGGCCTAGCGACCCCCACTTCGATCATGGTGGGCACGGGGAAAGGGGCAGAACACGGGGTCCTCATCCGGGGCGGCGAGGCGCTCGAAATGGCCCACAAACTCAATGCCATCGTCCTGGACAAGACCGGTACCATCACCAAGGGAGAGCCCTCGGTCACGGATGTGGTGGAGGCGGGGGGAGTTCAACGAGGCGAAGTCCTGCAACTGGCCGCCTCGGCGGAAAAGGGTTCGGAGCACCCCCTCGGAGAAGCCATTGTTAACCAAGCCGTGAAAGAACAAATTGAAGTCATGGCTTCCACGGACTTTAACGCCATCCCCGGTCATGGGATTGAGGCGACCATCGAGAACAAGCGGGTCTTGTTGGGAAACATCAGATTGATGAAGGACAGAGCCATCTCTCTAGACAACATGGAACAACGGGCTGAAGAACTTTCCCGTGAAGGAAAGACCCCCATGTTCGTGGCCGTGGATGGAAAACTCGCCGGTATTATCGCCGTGGCCGATACTTTGAAGGAGAACTCCAAGGCCGCCATTGCGGCCTTGCGACACCTCGGCTTGGAAGTCGTCATGTTGACCGGGGACAATCAAAGAACGGCTGAGGCCATTGCCAGGCAGGTCGGAGTTGATCGTGTTCTGGCCGAGGTCCTGCCGGAGAAGAAGGCGGAACAGGTCAAAACACTTCAGGTCGAGGGCAATAAGGTAGCCATGGTCGGTGACGGGATCAATGATGCGCCCGCCTTGGTGCAAGCCGATGTTGGCATTGCTATTGGTACGGGGACGGACGTGGCCATGGAATCCGCGGATATCACCCTGATCAGCGGTGATCTTACGGGGGTGGTGATTGCCATCGCCTTGAGCAGGGCCACTGTTCGAAACATCAAGGAGAACCTCTTCTGGGCCTTTGCGTACAACACCATCCTGATCCCCGTAGCCGCGGGCGTGCTCTTCCCCTTCTTCGGAATCCTGCTCAACCCCATCTTTGCGGCGGCTGCGATGGGGCTTTCTTCAGTAACCGTGGTGAGTAATGCCTTGAGGCTAAGGCGGTTCAGACCGCCCGCGGTGACGGTCAGTCAATAACAACTGCAAAAGGAGTAACATTTTAGCCCTGTGAAAATGTTATCCGTATACGGGCGATCCGATTCTAAAGCGTGTCAAACTCGCGCGCAAGTGAGCGTAGAGAAAGAACAGGGGTGAAGCTCGCAAATAGAATTGACAACACGCAGATACCATTCGACCTGTGGAGAAACTTGCCACTTTGCTGTTCTTTCTTAACGCTCACTACCGCGCTCAAACAGTGCCTCGCTTTAGAATCGAATTGCCCGTATAGCTTTGTCACACACGTTTTTTTGAATAGGCTAAACTGATACCAAAAGGAGGTGATGACCATGGCGATCGATCCTGTGTGCAAAATGGAAGTCGATGAAAAGAAGGCAGCGGCAACATACGAATACAAAGGGAGGACCTATTATTTCTGCGCGGTGGGATGTAAAGAAAAATTTTCTGATGAGCCTGAAAAATACCTTGAATATGAGAAATAGTCATTTGAACCGCGAAAGCGAGCGCATCCCCCGCTGCTTGCGGAGGGGTTAGCGAGCGAATCTCCGGCCACTCTAGCGTCCGCCACGCTCCTCGAGCGTTCTCCTAAGGATTGGGAGAACCGCCCTGTCTCGATCACGTCCCAGCAGTTCCTTCAAATGAATCAAAGTGGGCAAATCCAGGATGTTAACGCGGGCCCCTCCACCAAGGTCTACCTGCTCAGTATGCTCCAACAACTCTTGATATCCCTCGCCGCCGACCACACTTCCTAGCAGGTCCAGCGGGCCGAACTTCGTCATCAGCAGGTGGTGCCCGGGGCTGTCAAGTCGAGAGGCATCTGGAAAGACCTCTGGCTTCTCACGGTAAAACGCTTCCTCATCTCGCAGCACTCTTTCCAGCCGGTCGAGGTTCTGGCCGGCCCGCGAATACACCAGGTCGAGATCGAACGTCGCAATCGGCACCCCCTGGAGCACGGCGCAAACTCCACCCACGACGATAAACTCCACCTTCGCACCGGCCAGCGCCTTCAAAATCGCCTCGAAATTAGGTTCTGCGGACATTGCGCAGCCTCAGAATAGATTTAACGTTACTCTGTAAGACCAATAGTCTTTGTCTCGGGCTCAAGGACAGCATCCATCGGATCAGGGTGATGTCAACCCCATCTTCGGCTGACGGTGTCTGACTCGTTACCGTTGGATCTATCCCATGTTTTACGTGATTGCGATCACGAACACTCATGCTTGTATTCCGTCTTGTATCCCGCGACAGTGAATGCAAAGCAGCTGTACGGCTTTGCCCGATCAGTTCGCTGAAGCCTTATCTTTGTATTGAAGCCTCCCCGCGGCAAGCCACGGGGAATCTTCACCGTAAGGAAGTTTTTCCTTTTCAGATTCGCTCGCTAACCCCGCCGCAAGCAGCGGGGAATGCGCTCGCTTTCGCGGTTCACTGGTCTTACGGTCTTTGGGCAGTGACCTCCGCCCTTCATACACATCATAACAAAGCAAGGTGTTTACAACAAGGGGCAACCCCAATGTTGCATAAACAACATGGCTAAAAGTCCTCAAAGGCAATAGTAGTCCATCTTTGCGGTTCAAGCACTACGATCATGAATGGCTTTCATTCCAGGGCAGAGTTAGTAGAAATCAAATTATCTTGGATGATAAGGACTCCAGGAAAAAGGAACTGAACCCTCCATCATTGAACGCACATTGATTTTTTTCAAAAACTGCGATAGCAAAGGGCACGACAGGATGCAGCCCATGGTTCCAGAATTCCGATTGATTCATACTCTCTCGGACCTCAAGTCTCTATGCACACAATTGAGCAGGGAAGAGGTCCTGGCCGTTGATACAGAGGCGGACTCCCTCTATCATTATTTTTCGAAGATATGTCTTATCCAGATTTCCACCAACCGAAACGCCTTTGTGATTGATCCCCTCGCGATCAAAACCATGGATCCCCTGCGGCCCTTATTGGCCAACCGGAAAATCAAGAAAGTATTCCATGGCGCTGATTATGACGTTCGATCCCTTTTTCACGATTTTGCCATGAAGGTGAACAATCTTTTTGACACCATGGTCGCCTCGCAATTCATAGGGGAGAACGAGCCTGCTTTGGCGGCTGTCGTGAAAAAGCGGTTTGGCGGCATCCTGGATAAGAAGTATCAGAGGGCCAATTGGTCAAAAAGGCCTCTCACGCATGAGATGATGCTCTATGCGGCCCGTGACACAGCATACCTCATAAGACTCTATCGCGAGTTGCAGGAGGAACTAAGAGCCCGGGGAAGGCTCAGCTGGGTCCAAGAGGAGTGCGAGATCCTCTCGCGGGACTTCAGGGCCGGAGACAATACGGCTGATAGCACGCTCACAGAGCGCCCTCCCCTGTTCAAACGATTTAAGGGCGCAGGCAAGATGGCGCCACGGGATCTCGCTGTGCTGGAGAACATCCTCCTGTTTCGCGAGAACATAGCCATGGAACAAGACAGGCCTCCTTTCAGGCTGTTTTCAAATCGTTTGATTGATGACCTGGTCAGGGCCAAACCCACACACCGTGCCGCCCTGAAGAAGATTCAGCACTTGCCGGCTGACTTCTTAAGGCGTTACGCAGATGGTGCACTGGAGGCGATTCAGAAGGGTCTTGAGGTGCCGGAAGATCGACTCCCCTCTTATCCCAAAGCCCGCCGACGCCCTCAGGTCCCTGAGAAGCAAGCCCGCTTGAAGCGCCTGAAGCGCTGGCGCGGACTGAAAGCCAAGGAACTCGAAATACAGGCTGGTTTGATCTGCAACAACGTGTTACTTGATGCGCTGGCCCAAGACAGTCCACGGGGTGTGCATGGCCTGAAAGCCATACCCGGCATGAAGGTATGGCAAAGGAAGACCTTCGGCCCGGAGATTATCAAGGTGCTCCATGAAGCCTTTTAACTCGGACGAACGGGACATCCAAAAACAATGAATGTCGGGTGGGCTTCAAGCCTTACCCACACAGAAAGATGAGAGAAGGAGGACTACCATGAGAATCACGATCGACAAAGACCTCGTTGAGTTTACGCCTGAAAATGAAGATGAAACAACCATGATGGAGACCCTGTGGCGGCTGATGGTGGACTGCGTGAGGTTCAACAAGAAACTCGTGCCCGTGGGGGAGTATATCCCACAGAAAAATAATCTTGCCCGATTTGTGGTGGAGTGAGGAAGCTGCCCGCTCACAGGACGGAATGGACTCATTGGCAATAGCGTCCCTCGCCGCGCCGATAACGCGGGCCCCATGGGAAGCAGACCGCTCGCGCATGGAGGAACCAGGTGCATGGAAGACGATATCAGGCAAGCGATTTTTCGCCAGGTGGATGAAGAACCCTTTGCCCGGAAGCTGAATCTTGAATTGATCGAGCTGGACGATGGATATTCCGTCGTGGAAATGACCTTCACAAAGGATGTGGAGAATATCTTTGGAATGGCCCATGGCGGTGCGATCTTCGGGCTCATTGATGAAGCCTTTGAGACCGCAGGCAACTCTCACGGCACCATGGCCGTGGCCCTCAATATGAACATCACGTACATGGCCGCCCCCTCACCAGGGGCCCGTTTGCGGGCAGAGGCAAAAGAATTGAACCTGACGGCACGCACAGCCACCTATGACATTAAGGTAACGGACGAAAACCAAACCCTCATCGCAAGCTGTCAGGCCCTGGTCTATCGGAAGAAGAAGAGGCTCCCCTTCCTTGAAGAGAGACCGTCCCCTGCCCCATGACCCCTTGCTCCACCAGCAAATGGATGATGGTTTCCGGCCTGGCAACCGTCATATGGACCGCCTGGGGCACCGTTCATTTTGTCTTTCCCTTTTACGCCCACACCTACCCCTTTGCCTGGTACGGGTTCATCGTCTTCCTTGACGGCCTGCTCTGGTGGCGTTGGAACGAAGGGCTCATACTGGTCAGGCCCCGTGAGTTCCTCTCCCTGCTATTCTGGTCTGCTGTTTTCTGGTTCTTCTTTGAAATCTGGAATCTTCGTTTGCACAACTGGTACTATGCGGGGGTCCCGGCCCAAGAGCTGTGGTCACACGTGGAGGCCTATCTGGACTATGCTACGGTGCTTCCCGGTCTGTTCCTGGTGTACCGGCTCTTTTGTCGCATGAAAATCCCCAGGCAGGTGAAAAGCCGATTTGCTCTCGGAAATCGAACGCGCAAGGCCTTCCCATGGATCGGCCTTGTCATGCTGGTTTTGCCCCTGACCTGGCCCGACTACTTTTTCCCCTTGGTGTGGGGCGCTCTTGTCTTCTTGCTGGAGCCGCTGTGCGCGAAGCGGGGGGGGCGTTCCTTGCTGAAAGATGCAACAAAAGGAAAATGGACCACGGTTGTTCGTCTGTTGCTCGCCGGGATTTTTTGCGGCGGCTATTGGGAGTTGTGCAATTACTGGTCCTTGGAAAAATGGGTGTATACGGTCCCTCTCTTCTCTGAAGGCAAACTCTTCGAAATGCCCTACTTAGGATTCCTGGGCTTCGCGCCCTTCTGCGTGGAGTGTTTTGTCATGATCAACGCAGTCTACCTGCTCCGCGGCGGCCGCCACTGGGACCCGGAGGTGGCTGAAAGTCCGAAGGTGGCCGGCAGGCTCCACAAAATCGTGTTCGTGTTCATGATGGTTCTTGGGCTTGTCTTGAGTGAATGGTCATACGCGAAACTGAAGACACACACGGTTGACAGTCGTTCAGAATCGATCCAGCAGATCCTTGAGGATATCAGCCCCGTGGAGGCCAATGCATTGAGCCAGGAGGGCTGGCGCTACCCCAAAGAGATTCTGCAAGATTGGGATCAGGCAAAAAGCGTAACCCGGCCGCATTTTCGCGATCACATCCGCGATCGCCTTGAGCTTGTAAGTCTGGTCAACATGGGGTCAGGCAATGCCCGCCTGCTGGAAAGCGCTGGCATCCATTCGGTGCAGGAGCTGCGGAAGCAAAAGCCTGACGAACTCTTCCCGACACTCGTCAGGATGAACCAGACCTTTCGGCTTCGAAAAACCCCACTTGTGAAACGGCGGGTTTTGGGATGGATCGGTGCCGCAAGACGGCGATCTGTACTCTATTAGCCCGTGCCCATCCACGAAACGCTATTCAATCAATGAGCACAGGCGTCGGTTTCCAATTCAGAAATGAGCATTTTGTTCTCTGAGCAAGGCCGCACAAGGGTTTGCGCCGAGGCGTACTGTTCGTACGTCGAAGGCGAAAACCCGCGGAGAACGCCGCTCAGAGGGGAAAAGGCCATTTATGGATGGAAACCGGGTCAGAGTGTGCCGAGTTCTATGGCGTTCAAGACCTCCTTGGCTTCTTCAAAGCCTGGGTCGAACGCCAAGGCCTTCTTGAAGTGGAGTTTTGCCGCTTCCATATTCTTCATGTCCACATGGAGACGGCCAATGTTGTAATGGATGTTGGGTTCGTCAGGATGGATTCTTAAGGCTTTCTGGTACTGTTTCAGGGCGGTTTGAAAATCGCCCTTCTTGCGATAGAGAACCCCCAGGGTGTTGTAAACATTGATCGTATCAGGGTTGACTTCCAGGATTTCGTTCAGAACTCCTTCCGCATCTCCCTCTTTCTCGCTACTCAGATAGATTTCAGCCGCATGGCTCAGGCACGCTTCGGCCTCTTTGGGTCGTCCCAGTGCCTTGTACGCACGCCCCATGCCTTCGTAAGCCTTGGCAAAGAGGCGATCAAGCTGAGTGGCCTTTCTGAAAGCCTCGATTGCCTCTCCATACTCTCCCTTTGCCGTCTTGATATAGCCGATATTGTAATAGACCTCCGCACTTTCGCCTTCTTCCAAGAGTTTCTCAAATACCTTCAAGGCATTTTCGTAATCCTGGGTCTCAAGCAGATTCATCCCCTCGTCAAAAGAAAGCTGGAGCTTGGTTGAAACGCTTACACTCGCAGTTTCCGACATGCCCGCTATCTTTTTCTTGATGGTTTCCGCCTGGTAGGGTTTAATAATCAGGCAGGAAACCCCTGCTCGGCCTGCGTCAATGACTTTAGGCTTGGTAAAGCCGGAATCGGTCAGAAAGAATGGCAAATTGACGTACTTGTCATCATTTCGTACGACCTTCAGAAGGGCCAGACCTGACATCTCCGGCATCTCCCAGGCAGAAATAATACAGTCGAATTTCTTTATTCTTAACATGGCCCATGCTTCACTTGCGCTGCCGGCTCTGTGAACGTCCTTATGGCCTAGATATGTCAGGATGTCCGAAAGTTCTCGGAGGGCCGCTGAATTATCGTCGACGAGGAGAAACGAGATCGCTTTCATAAGGTTAGTCAGCTACAGGCGTCACAATAAATCAATCAAGGGGCCGCTTCGCTTTCGTTCGTTTGGAATGCCTTGTGTCCTCTGCTCGTCTCGAACCTTTGGACCCCCATGGTCAGCCTCCCGGAAAGATTGTATAAAATCTTCGATCGCTCCGATGGTTGTGCCGTCCAGCAGCGTTCGGCCTGCATGGATCCGGTATTCCGACTCTCCCGGCACGGTCCCCTGGATGTAGTGCCATACGCACTTTGCTATTTCATAGCATTTCAGAAGGTCATTTTCAATATGTCCTATGTCAAGGGAAAAAAGGAACATCTCTCCCCATGTATTCTGGACCAAATAATCCATAGAGCGCAGCACCCTGTCGGACGGGACAAGGCCCGGGGCTAAGGCCACAAACACCTTTCGCCACCTGGGGTGGGGATCCCGGCAGCTCAGACCAGACGATTCTTTGTTTGAAAAAAAGCCCATCAGTTCTTCAAGGAGTTGTTGGGCCCGTTTCGCTGACATCAGACTTCGCATATTTTGAAACACGATCGACTGTGGTTCATTCTTGCATAGTCGATTCAAGACCACCCAACCCAAGACACGCAGCAGTTCCGGGGAGACAAAAAGGGGAACCTCACCGTGCCCGGAATCCCCGGTCAAGCCTTGGTAGACCACCCACAACTGAGCACCGGAGCTATCCTGACGTCGGGCCACACGAAAAGTACACACGGCCCGTTCGGCGCGGAGAGAGTAAGAGCCGTAAGGAAGTTTGCCCGGCTCTGTTTTGAAATGGCTTTTGCGTCTGTTTTTCAATGCGGCCAGGGCCTCGGGCTCCATGCCAGGAAAAGGGTCGAGCTTCCCCGCACTGCGAGAGACCAGCTCATACAAAAAGAAAAGGTTGCTCGTGATTCGATTCTCAAGTTTTAGTTTTTCATCTTCGGTCCACACGCCGTACGATCCGAGCCGGTTGCTTTGATGCTCAGACCATGACCACGCCCGCACATAGTGCTTCAACATCAGTCCTTTGGCGTTCTTTTCATCCAGAGGGCGGGGCACGGGGTAGCCCGCCAACCGGAGATAAACGCATTGCCTTATTAAGTCCAGTCTCTCTTCATCATCGATGGATTCATAGAACCTGACAGCACTTTCAAAGGCGTGGACATAGGGATCCAAAAGGTCGCTATCTAACCGACTCTCCGGATATATCTTTTTCACGAAATCACAAAGAAGCCCTTCCTGTTCTTGAAAGAAGTGATGGTAGCAAATGAGGGATGCCTTGATCAATGCCTCAACAGGATCGTCTTGCGCCCTGGAGATCTCCCAAATCAAGCCGCCCAAGCACGCCTTGTTTGTGATGGATACCAGGTTGCCAAGGTCCACATAATCATCCGCCACGAAATCGTGGTCGGACAACAGGCCAGCGGCCTCTATCCAAGCCTTGTATTCAGCATCCTTCAAACCGGGAGGCAGAACAGCCCAGTATGGAATCTGTCCGGCTATCAGGATAACGGTGCGGTAGAATTCTTCTTTCAGGAGGCCCTGCTGGAGTGCGCCCGCCCCTTCTTTATCCATCCCGGAGAAATCGTTCCGGCGCATTTGTTCCACATCCAGGGCAAAAAAAGTCACGTTGTGGTCATAGGTCTCTTTACTCCAATCTTTGATTCTGGCAAGTTTTTCCTCCAAGAGTCCCTGTTGCGTCTCGCTGACCAGGCGCCGGTCGATCACCACCCAATAATTCAAGTCGGAATCGTCTGTCTGACCCAAGGTCCCACAATTTCCCACCAGGTAGAGTCCCCGAATACACGAGCGCCTCAGGATAAAAGATGGCATGGCTTCGCTTTCGATGTTGAGCCGCTTCTTGGCAAGCTTCCAGAAACCGGAGTCAAAAAACCGGTAGACGCCGTGGGGCGTTTCAGGATGATCGACGTAACCGGGCAGGTCCGGCGAATTTGCGTGGAGTAGAAGGGGGATGGAATAAAACAGCTCCAACTTTTCATTCGGAAAATAGCGAATCAGCGCACGTAATCGGGCGATGTTATAGCTGATAAAAGACTGCCTGTTCGCCAGTATTTTCTCCTTGACAGAAACAGGGTCAGATTTATGGCAGGTCGATTTTTTTGACATCTGGGTCGAGGTCGATGATAATGGAATGTCAGTGATTATTCAACTCCAAAGGTCTCATATACTAATCGTCATATCACACTGGAAAAATTAGCCTTTTGGATGTAGAATTGTTTAGATTGAAACCGTTTGCGCGAAGCTCTTTCGGTTTGCAGGGCAGGCCGGGAAGCGTCGCGGGGGGCCTGAATAGTCTATGGAAGACAAAGATGAAACCAAAAAGGGCATAGAGCTTGACACGCTCGAGGTGGATTCCAAAACAGGACCGCCTGCTGGAGCCCCTCCTGCCGAGGGAACGGTGAGCGAACCCGACGCGTTGCCCGAAAAAACATCGATCTTCAGGCAGATCCTTGTTCTCGTTTCCAAGAACAAGCTGTTTGTTGGAGCTGTTTTGGCGGGTCTGGTCGTTGCCTCAGGGGTGATTTACGTTTCTTTGAAGCACGTTTCATCGAACAAAGTGGGAGCAGGGGCTCATTACACGGGAAGGATCGTGTACGAAATCACAACGACTCTCGGTAGCCGGCACGATGTCAGCTTTAGGCTGTCGGTGCCTTTCAGGAACGATAAGGAGAAAACCCATTTAATGCAAAAACTGCCCGGAATGAAGCATGAACTGTCCATTTCCGTAAGCGATCCTGCGGTGGCACGATCTATTGAACAAAACGACCTTAAGACCCTCGGAAAACACATTGTCCACATGGTTCATGCCCTCACCGGCGTTCCGACAGAAGACTTGGCTGTGGAAGCATTGTCTTTGGACTGAAAGGAGAAAGATGTCTTGAACAAGGACCTGTGGAATCCTGGAAAACTGCTGAAGACATCAGGCAACTATTGGCAAGCATGCACCCTGCAGACCGGTGTGCACCTTGAAATCTTTTCTCTGATTGGCAATGATCAGCTCCGTGGAGAAGAAATGGCTCGAAGATTGGGTGCGGATGTGAGAGGCGTTGGAATACTACTCAATGCCCTGACGGCCATGGGGCTCCTCATCAAGCGCGATGACCTGTACGGCAACACCGCAGAGGCGAGCAAGTTTCTGGACAAGGCATCAGCAGAGTATATAGGCCACATCATCATGCACCATCATCATCTGGTCCCCGCCTGGTCAAAACTGCCTCAAGCAGTTGTGACCGGCCGGCCGGTTAGAAAGAGGTCCTCTTTTGGCGAGGCCGAACAACGAGAAAGTTTCCTGATGGGCATGTTCAACCTTGCCATGCAGATCGCCCCGCGGCTGGCCCGCCAAATCGATCTTGAGGGGCGACACCACTTGCTTGATCTGGGCGGAGGACTGGGCACTTATGCCATTCATTTCTGTTTGGCAAATCCCCGCCTTCAAGCCACCGTCTATGATCTACCCACGACGCAACCTTTTGCCCTCCAGACCATCAATCGGTTTGACTTGACTGATCGGATCGACTTCGTGGCCGGCGATTATGTTGAGCAGAATATCACGGGGACCTACGACGTCGTGTGGCTTTCCCACATCCTTCATGGGGAAGGACCCGAGGTATGTAAAGGGCTCATCACCAAGGCGGTCTCGGCCCTGGAACCCGGGGGGCTGATCCTGATTCACGATTTTATCCTGGAGGACTCTCTTGACGGGCCTCGTTTTCCGGCACTTTTTTCCCTCAACATGCTCATCAATACGGAAGACGGCCGATCCTATTCAGAGGCGCAAATCGTGGACATGCTAGACGGCGTTGGGGTCAAGGACATCCGCAGGGTGCCTTTCCGGGGCCCGAATGATTCCGGTATCATTTCCGGGACTGTTTCAGCGTGAGCGATGGCGCCGGGTCTCTTGT
>Ga0307425_1001344_pt1 | contig 14807 bp, 11 predicted proteins | sample SalMarWE160330MG_FD_202152 | JGI IMG/M metagenome (GOLD analysis project Ga0307425, IMG submission 202152) | Salt marsh sediment microbial communities from the Plum Island Ecosystem LTER, Massachusetts, United States - WE1603-30 | ecosystem: Environmental > Aquatic > Marine > Intertidal zone >... | reverse complement strand
CAATATGGCGCACTCTGGGAAATTATAGCCATATTTTTGCCTATATAACCACTTTGTAATGTCATAATAACAGACACAATGATTAACGTTAATAAAGATATTTCAATCTTAACCTAATTGTTAATTCTTCTAATTTTAAGTACGTTTGCACCCGTTTTTTATCACTGAATAATATGAGCATTGAAAGTAGAGAAGATACAATAATAGCCTTAGCTACTCCTCCAGGTGTTGGAGCCATTTCTGTTATTAGGTTAAGTGGACCAAAATCACTTGATGCGGTTGACTCAGTTTTTACTGGTGGAAGCAAATTGAAAAATGCAAAATCTCATACGATACACTATGGTAATATTATTGAAAATAATAAGATCCTTGATGATGTTTTAGTATCTGTTTTCAGAGAGCCAAATTCTTATACTGGTGAAGATTCCGTTGAAATTAGTACACATGGAAGTCCCCTAATTGTCGAAAAGATAATATCATTATTAATAAATAATTCAGATATCCGAGCTGCTGAACCAGGTGAATTTACTAAAAGAGCCTTTCTTAATAACAGGATCGATCTTACTCAAGCAGAAGCTGTTGCTGATCTGATTAGTTCAAGAACAACTACTTCTTTCCGAGGAGCGCGAAACCAATTAAATGGACTTCTGTCTTCGAAAGTTGGTGAACTTAGAAAAAAAATAATTGATATTTCTTCCTTTGTTGAATTAGAACTGGATTTTGCAGAAGAAGAAATTGAATTAATAAAGAAAGAAGAGCTAGTTATAAGAATTAATGATATTTTAGGCCAAATTAACAATTTATTGAGTACTTACTCCTTCGGAAAAATAATAAGAGATGGAATGAATGTAGTAATAGTTGGGGAACCAAATGTAGGAAAATCATCCATTTTGAACTATTTATTGAAGGAATCAAGGGCGATTGTTAGCAGTATTCCTGGAACAACCCGAGATACAATTAGAGAAGAAATTTCTATAGATGGACTTTTATTTAAACTATATGATACCGCAGGGATAAGGACTCCAGGCGAGGAAATTGAAAAAGAAGGAGTTGAACGTTCCAGATTATCAGTAAAAAACGCAGACCTTATTCTATTTATAGGAGATGTTGATTTGGGATTTTCTACGGTAGTTGAAAATGAGCTGCTGAACCTAAATCCTTCTGCCAAAGTTATCAAAATTCTTAATAAAATTGACCTCGGAGTGAATTCAAAATTTTCTGAAGATTATAGAATTTCAGCTAAAACTGGTGATGGAATGATGAATTTTATTAGTGGGTTAAAGAAGCAAGCCATTGGTGAGAGTGCGTATTCAGAGAATGATGCTGTAATAACAAACATAAGACATTATAATTGTCTAATACAGGCAAAACAAAATTTAATAAAAGCTCTTGAAACTGTTAGTGAAAAAATAAGTGGTGAGTTTATAGCCTCAGATTTGAGAGCTGTTGATTTTGCTTTCGCAGAGATAATTGGGGAAGTAACTCCAGAGGATATTCTTAACAACATTTTTTCAAAATTTTGTATTGGGAAATAATTGTTTCACGTGAAAAACATCTTTGGAATCATTGAGAAATCTACGCGTGAATTTTGTTTGTTTCACGTGAAAGTTATTATAAATAAATAGATTATGGATAATAAGTTGTACGACATATTAGTAATCGGTGGTGGTCATGCTGGCATTGAAGCTGCATATTCAGCAGCTCAAATGGGTTGTTCCGTTGGATTGATAACTATGGATAAAAATGCTCTTGGGAGGATGTCCTGCAACCCTGCAATTGGTGGTACTGCAAAAGGTCACTTAGTGAGAGAAATAGATGCATTAGGTGGTTTGATGGGTAAAATTGCAGATTCAACAGGTATTCAATTCAGAATGCTAAATAAATCAAAAGGTCCGGCAGTTTGGTCTCCAAGATGTCAATCTGATCGAAGCTTGTATTCTGAAGTTGCTCTGAAGTTTGTTCAATCTCAGAAAAATATAGAAATCATCGAAAATTCAGTTACTAAAATATTAATTGAAAATAATATAGTAACTGGTATTAAAACAGGTACTGGAGAAGCAATTTTATCAAGAGCGGTGATTTTATCCGCTGGGACCTTCATGAATGCAATTATGCATACAGGATTAAAAGGTATAAGTGGCGGTCGATTTGGAGAAAAACAATCTACAGGTATTACAGAAGGATTGGTAAGGCATGGATTCATTTCAGGAAGATTAAAGACCGGTACACCTCCAAGATTGAAAAAAGATTCGATCAATTTTTCTATACTTGAAGAACAACCTGGAGATGTTAATCCACAGGCCTTCTCCCACTTTACAAATCTTGACGACTTCCCTGCCCTACCTCAAGTTAGCTGTCATATAACATACACTGATCCCGAAGTTCATAAAATCCTTGAAAATGGATTTGACAGATCACCAATGTTTACCGGATTAATAAGCGGAGTTGGTCCAAGGTATTGTCCATCTATTGAAGATAAAGTTGTCAGGTTCTCTGATAAGGAAAAACATCAACTATTTCTTGAACCAGAAGGACTTTATAGTGATCAAATATATTTAAATGGATTTGCAACTTCTCTTCCGGAAGAAATTCAATTAGAAGCTTTACATAAAATCAAAGGTCTTGAGAACGTTGAAATGGTTCGTCCAGGTTATGCAGTCGAGTATGATTTTTTTCCACCACATCAAGTCGATTCGACTCTGGAAACTAAATTAGTAAAAGGTCTATACTTTGCAGGACAAGTAAATGGTACATCCGGTTATGAAGAAGCTGCCGCACAAGGTTTGATAGCAGGGATAAACGCAGCATTAAAAATACAGGGTAGAAATGAATTTGTTTTAAAAAGAAGTGAAGCTTATATCGGTGTTTTAATTGATGACCTGGTTACAAAATCTACTGATGAACCTTATCGGATGTTTACTTCACGTGCAGAACACAGGCTTCTTCTAAGACAGGATAATGCTGATAGAAGATTAATGAAATACGGAAAAGAATTTGGTTTAATTCCTCCCGAACACTTTGAAAAGGTTGAGATTCGTGAGCAGAAAATTGTATCAAGTACAAATGCTTGCAGAAAGTTAAAATTCCAGGCAAAGGATATAAATTATTTTTTAGATAGTAAATTTTCTTCGCGAATTGACTCATCAGAGACTGTTGCAAATCTTTGCAGAAGGCCAGAGCTTTCATTGAAAGAACTTTTAAATCTGAATGGATTCTCAGACCTCGAAGAAATCAGATTATTATTAGAAGACGAAGTTGCATTGAAACAAGTTGAAATTGATTTAAAATATGAAGGCTATTTGAAGCGACAGGAAGAGATGATAGCCAAACTTGAGCGATATGAAGATAGTAAAATCCCTTTAACATTAAATTATTTTGATCTGAAAGCTTTATCTACTGAAAGCAGAGAGAAACTACAAAAATATAAACCCAGATCAATCGGTCAGGCTTCCCGTATCCAGGGTGTAACCCCTTCAGATATTTCTGTTTTATTGGTATATTTGAAAAAATAATTTTTATTTTTTTATGGCCGATAAACAGGACCAATATCTAAAAGAACTTAACGTATTTTGTTGGGAAAATGGTTTTAATCCCGAACCTACCCGAACTGAAAGGCTTGCCTATTTTACTCAATTAGTTGTTGAGAAAAACAAGAAATTAAATCTTATATCTAAACGGGATATTGATTTAATAGTTGAAAAACATGTTTTTATTTCAGCATATATTTCGAAGTACTTACCTGAAAAAGTGACAAAATTTCTTGATATTGGTACCGGAGGGGGACTTCCAGGTATTCCATTGGCAATTATGAGGCCCGATATCAGGGGAGTTTTGGTAGATTCTACTTCGAAGAAGGTGGAAGCAGTTAAAGATTTTATTGATAAACTAAAACTCAGTAATGTAATTGCAGAGAACCATCGTGTTGAGAGTGAAGAGTTCATCAGCCGTCATGGAAATTCGTTCGATCTCATCGTAAGCAGGGCTACTGTACCATTAATAATTCTTTTCCGTTATGCTGTTCCATTGATTAAGGAAAAGGCTTTTCTTTTTGCGATGAAGGGAGGCGACATGACTGAGGAACTAGCAAAAGCAGAGCTTAAGTACAAATCATATTTAAAGAAATCTACAATTTATGATCTGCATTATAAACCTTCGAATATCAAAAATCAAAAAGGAAAAAAATTAGTCCTGCTTGAATTAGAGAAGTAAATAATTTCAAGAACAGTTTAACATTAAACAGTTTTAGGGTTCAAATAATTTGAGCCCTTTTTTGTTACAAGATGAAATCAGAATTAATTAATAGAATTATATACAGTAGCCACTTTGAAAAAGTAAAATATAGTCTTATTCAGGATCAGAGACCATCCAAAACTGTATTTTGCTCTCCACTTTATGGTGTTTCGAAGTCGTTACTTGTCATTAATGTTTTCGAAGCCAACGAACAAATTGTTTTGCTTTTACCGGATTCCAAAAGTGCTGAAGAAATTCATGTTGAACTTAATATACTTGGATTTGGAGAATACTTAATTCTGTTTGATGAATTTACACCTGATATCATACAAGAAAAACTAACTAAAATATCCCGGCTTAAAAAGTTTGTATTAGTTTCAACATACGATCTTTTAACATTAAACCTTCCTGTTAAAGAACAGTTTGAGAAGACTACAACGCTTATTCAAGTTGGGGGAAAAATTCAGTACGATGAACTGGTAGAATATTTAAACTTTCTCAACTACCAAAGAGAAAAATTTGTGGAAGCACCCGGAGAATATTCTGTGAGGGGATCAATAATAGATTTCTGGTCTTACAGTGAACACAATCCGGTTAGGTTAGAATATGATGGAGATTTTCTTGAGTCAATCCGTTACTTCGATCCCGAAAGTCAGCGTTCAATTGAAAAAACGGAAAGTGTTTCACTGTCCGGAAAATTAGAACAAGAAGGAGAATTAACATCGGGAATATTCGATTATCTTGACAAACCCCTAATAATTGCATCATCATTTGAACTACAGAATTTAAATCCTGAACTTGAAAGAACATTTAGCAGCAATGAGGTTACTGAAGAAAATTTGAAATCTGAAAAAGAATTTGACTTGGATGATGAGTTCCCCGAACCTAATGAAAAGGAAATTGAAACCCCGGTACAACCAAGGCTGAACTACAATGATTTATTAAAAACAGAAGGAACAAGATGGATAATAGAAGAAGAAATTTCATCATCACAAAAAAGGATTGAACTTGGTTTTTCTCAAGCACCAACAATTAACTCCAATTATGAAATTCTTTTTAAAATCTTAATGGAATATTCTAATAAAAACTATGACATTGTTTTAACTTCAGAAAATGAACTGCAAACTGCCCGGTTAAGGGATCTTCTATCAGAATTTAAAACAGAAGTTGCAGAACTTATTGACTCGGGAAGAATCAAACTTGATACGCTGGCAATCAAAGAAGGATTTCTTTATCATAAAGAAAAAATATTGTTATTAACCGACTATCAAATATTTAATAAACCATACCGCACAAAACTTTCCGAAAGGAAAAAGTATAAAAAATCTAAATCGAAAGCTTTCGCCTCTATTAAAAACGGAGATTATGTTGTTCACGAAACTTATGGAATCGGGAAATATGCAGGATTAAAAACTATAAACATTGGTGAAACGAAACAGGAATCGATGAAGCTTCTGTACAACGAGGGTGGGGTAGTGTATGTTAATTTAAATTACCTGAATCTTGTAAAAAAATATTCTTCTGGTGAAAATCTTAAACCAACTTTGTCAACTTTGGGAAGTGGTGAGTGGGAAAAGAGAAAATCCAGAACTAAAAAGAAAATAAAAGAAGCTGCAAGAGAGCTGATTGAACTTTATGCTAAAAGAAAAGCAACTAAGGGTTTTCAATTCAGTGCTGATTCAATCTGGCAGAAAGAGTTGGAAGCATCTTTTTTCTATGAAGATACACCAGATCAGGAAAAAGTAACAGAAGAAGTTAAGAAGGATATGGAAGCTGAAAATCCGATGGATCGTCTTGTTTGTGGTGATGTTGGTTTTGGTAAAACCGAGGTTGCTGTCCGTGCATCTTTCAAAGCTGTGCAGGATGGAAAACAGGTTGCATTACTTGTGCCGACAACCATTCTTGCAGAACAGCATTACAATACCTTCAAAGACAGGTTAACACAGTTTCCTGTAAGAGTTGCTGCCTTATCCAGATTTCAAACCAAAAAAGAACAGAACGAAATATTAAAAGAGTTAGAAATTGGAAATATTGATGTTGTGATTGGAACTCACCGGCTTCTGTCTAAAGATATCAAGTTTAAAGATCTCGGTTTATTAATGATTGATGAGGAGCATCGTTTTGGAGTAACTGCAAAAGAAAAGCTTCGTGAGTTCAAAATAAATGTTGATACCTTAGCATTAACTGCAACTCCGATTCCGCGAACTCTTAATCTATCATTGCTTGGAGCCAGAGATTTGTCGATTATAGCAACGCCTCCTCCGAACAGGCAGCCGATTTACACAACCGTTTCTACTTTTGATATTACCAAAATAAGAGAATGGATTTACACTGAATTGAAACGGAATGGTCAAATTTATTTTGTGCACGACAGAGTTGAATCTATAAATAAACTTGCGGATTATCTTAACAAACATATTCCAGATATTAAAATCGGTATTGCTCATGGACAAATGAAGGCTTCACAGCTAGAAGAAGTTATTCATGGATTTTTAAGCAAAAAATATGATGTACTTCTTTCAACTAAGATAATTGAATCAGGTATCGACATACCAAATGTAAATACCATAATTATAAACAGAGCAGACAGATTTGGATTAGCAGAACTTCACCAACTCAGAGGAAGAGTTGGTAGATCGACAAGACAGGCGTACGCATATTTTATTGTTCCAACTTTGAGCGGACTGTCTAAAAAAGCAATGCGCAGACTTCAGGCAATAGAAGAATACACTGAAATTGGTTCCGGATTTAATTTATCAATGCGTGATTTGGAAATTAGGGGTGCAGGAAATCTTTTAGGAAAGGAACAGACCGGATTTATTAATGAAATAGGTTTTGACCTTTATATTAAATTGATTGATGAAGCTGTTGATGAATTAAAGTATCAGGAATTTAAAGAAATATTCAAATCTCTTCCTCAGAAGGAAGACAGAACAGAACCGACAATCGATGCATATTTTGAAATTGGAATCCCCGAAACTTACATGCCCGAACAGATGGACAGGTTGAATTTTTATACGGCATTGTATGCAATTAAAAATCTTGAAGAGCTTGAAGAGTTAAAGGAAGAAATGCAAGACAGGTTTGGTCCGATTCCATCTTTAGTAAGAAGACTTTTGCAAGTTGCGACGTTGAGATATTATGCTTCATATGCACTTTTTGAAAGAATTATTATGCAAAGGAAAGTTGTTAACATAATTCTTCCCAAAGGGCAGAAGGAAGATTACTACAAGATTAAATTTGTTGAGTTGATGAGATTTATTCTTGACAAACACAAAGATACAGTTAAGTTCGAACAGAAAAATGAAGTGATGAAATTGATTATTAAAAATAATTTTGAATCTCCCGAGGTGTTGTTGGAATTCCTAATTCGATTTTCAGAGAGTGTTTCAGAATTATTTATACAAAAGAATCGGCAGGAAGAATCTGTTAACTAATCTACTTTTACTTTTATAACTAGTTTCTTAACGGGGGATTTTTTCTCAACACAAATTCCCGGCATATGAACGTCTTCCGGGTAAAATATAGCAAACATTCCTTCGGTTAATTTAATGAATACTTTTTCTCCTTTGTAAAAAACAATATCGTTTTCTTCTTTATATGGCTCTAAAACCTGCTGATTGCCAAGAGGGGAGTAACCCATCAGTTCTTCGCCTTCAATTACATACTGAACATCAATATATTTTCTGTGAGCCTCAAGTTTTCCCTCAGACTCTGATTTGGTTTCGTATTCGCTTATTAAAGCGAAAATATTATTTCCGTCAATTTCATATTTACCTGGCTGCAATTCTTTTAAATTGGTTTGCATGATGTAGTCGAATGACTTTTTAATTCTTTCGCTAAGATTTTTGTAAAGATCTGCATTTTCAAATTTATCAATTATCATATTGCTTCTTTTTATTGTTTGATGATTATTGAATTGTTCTGTAAAAATAAACTCAGAGTTGTCAATTTAAAACCGATTTAATTTAATTATTCGCAATAATTCTGAAATACACATCACATTTTTTTATATTTGAATATCACCAACAAAAATAACTAAGAAAAATGGCAAAGAATTCATCATTCGATATAGTTTCTGAAATTGATTTCCAGGAAGTCGATAATGCTGTAAACCAGGCAATAAAGGAAATCAGACAGAGGTACGATTTAAAAGATTCTGCAACCGAGCTTGAACTAAACAAAAAAGACAAGCTCTTAAATATTAATACAAAAGATGATTACTCAAGAAAACAATCAATTGATATTCTACAGACTAAATTTATTAAAAGGGGGTTATCTATCAAAGTAATGAAGATGGAAGAACCGGAACCTGCTGCAAGCGGAAGACTCAGACAGAAAATTTCTTTGCAAAGCGGAATCTCTAAAGACAATGCTAAAAAAATTACAAAAATGATTAAAGACCTTGGACTAAAAGTTAACTCACAAATAATGGATGAAAGAATAAGAGTGCAGGGCGCAAAAAAAGACGAGCTACAAGTAGTAATTCAAAAAGTAAAAGAAGCTGATCTCGATTTTCCCGTTCAGTTTGTTAATTACCAGTGAGGAAGAAATAGGTAGCATAAATAAAAATTATCAAGATAAAGTTATGGACACAAATAATTTTAAAAGATGGGAAACGCCTGTGTCAGATGCTAGTAGTTTAGCAATGGTTTCTTTGCTCGATAAAAAGGATTTAGAAATAGTTTTGCAAGATTTAAGAGACTCAAATCGAAAGCGCTTTAAGTTTATCTTTCACAAAGTTGTTGCTTATAAAAACATCTTGGAAGAATATAGAACGAAAGAGACTGAATTTCCTAATAGAAAAATATTCGGTTGGACAATTGTAGCTGAAAGATCTAAATGGTTAGATAACTTAAAGAAGAAAGAAGATTTGTTGGATATATATAACCCAAATTGTAAACACTTTATTATACTAACTGAAGACGATGTACTTGAAATATTATGTTCTAATTTTCCTGAAATAATGAAAATTGAGCCAGCTAAAGAGGAGGATGATTTACCTGGAAAATCAACTATTTATTATCATCCTGAAGATAAAGACGATATTGATAAAGTTATTACTGAAATTAAAAAAGAGTCTAAAAAATCTAGCTAACAAACAGAACAATTCAATCGAAATTTAGTTTCTGAATTAGTGGTGAAAAATTGGATTGTAATAAAAAATTATTTGGGGAAAATTGAAACCAATATCCTACATTTTTATCTAACAGGATATAAAAATCAGAGCTTCGTTTCAGTTGAGTAATACAGGAGAATAAAAGGAGAAGGTTTGAAGCAGTTTAGAGGAGTAGATTTTTCCTTCCTCGTGTAATCTTCTTATATCTGAAAATTATCCTGGCATTTAAAGCTTATTGTGACTGCTATTTCCGTCGCTGGAATACGTTTTTATGACGGATTAAGCGTGCTAATACAAATAGATTTGATTTTTTCCTCTGGTATACAAATTGAAACCAATAACAGAATCTAAGAACAAATGATGCATTCTTACCAAATATGAGAACATTCTTAATTGCTTTTATTGGAGTTTTTTCACTTCTATCAATTTCTATATCTAACAGTGCGCCCGGTAATAAAAGAACAAATTCAAGCAATGATATCATTTCTGATGTCGATTATCAACGATTACTTCTAACTAGTATTTATACCGAATGCGATCTCACAGATAAATTAGATTTTAATGTTTTTAAGAGTGCGATGGATGGCTACAACTCTATTGATGTGCCAAATAAAAAATTACTTTCAATAATAGATTATTCAAAACCATCAACCGAAAAAAGACTTTTTATTATTGATGTTGAAAATCGCAAGCTGCTGTATAATACTTTAGTTGCTCACGGAAAAAAATCTGGTTATGTGAACGCAACAAAATTTTCGAATAAATATGGATCACATAAAAGCTGTCTTGGGTTTTTTAGAACCGGCTATTCATACTATGGCAAAAGAGGCTATTCGTTACAACTTGAAGGATTGGAAAGGGGTATAAACGATAACGCAAGATCAAGAGGAATTGTTATTCACGGTGCAAATTATGTTGACGAGAGATTAGTCAATGGAAACGGTGTTATTGGACGAAGCTGGGGTTGTCCTGCTGTTTCGCGCAAATTATCAAAACAGATAATTAATTTGCTGAAGGGCGGTAGTCTTCTTTTCGTTTATGCGAACGATGAACTTTATAAAGAGAAATCAGCTTTAGCTAACCTTAATGTGTATGAAAATTCTAACCTGAATTAAAAAGTTGTAAAAATTCATTCTGTTATTTTTATGCGTTGTTCCCCACTTTTATTTGTTAAGCTAATACACACCTGTTCTGCACTTTAAAATACATTCTTTCGTGATACCTTCGTGATAATCCAACCTTAAATTTGCACTGTTTAGTTATATAGATTGGAATTATTTTATTCATAAAGTTGTTAAAGGATTATTATGAAAATATTAATAAGCATATTATTTACATTAGCCCTGCTTTCAACAGGTTGTTCAAAAACTGAGCAGAAAAAAAATGACCAGCCTCAGGAAATGAAAACGGAGGCTGTTAAGCTAACAGGTGACGAAGAGGTGGCAACTCTTGCCGGAGGATGTTTCTGGTGTATGCAGGCTCCGTTTGAAAAAGTACAGGGAGTAGTTAAAGTGGTCGCTGGATATGCAGGCGGTACGGAACCAAATCCAACTTATGAAGAAGTATCAGGCGGAAAAACAAAATACAGGGAATCTATCAAGGTTTATTTTGATCCTCAAGTAATAAGTTATTCAGAAATACTTGAAGTGTACTGGAGACAATTTGATCCTACAGATGCCGATGGTTCTTTTCACGATAGAGGACATCAGTATACCAGTGCAATTTTTTATCACGATGATAAGCAGAAAGAAGTTGCCGACCAGTCAAAACAAGAACTTGATAAATCCGGAGTTTTTAACAAACCTATAGCAACACCAATTATAAATTTCACAACATTTTATCCTGCTGAAGAATATCACCAGGATTATTACAAAAAGAATCCCGAACGATACCATAGTTATCGGGAAGGATCAGGAAGGGACGAATTTATTATGAAAACCTGGGGCGAAGAAAAAAAATATACCAAGCCTTCTGAAGAAGAGCTTAAGAAAAAATTAACAGACCTTCAATTTAAGGTAACACAGAAAGAAGGAACCGAGCGTGCTTTCAATAATGAATACTGGGATAATCATAAAGCTGGTATTTATGTTGATATTGTAACAGGTGAACCGCTCTTCAGTTCAAAAGATAAGTTTGAATCCGGAACTGGCTGGCCAAGCTTTACCAAGCCAATTGATCCAAAATTTATAGATAAAAAAGTTGATAAATCTTTGGGAATGGAAAGGGTAGAAGTTAGGAGTAAATTTGGCGACTCACATTTAGGACATCTATTTGATGATGGACCGGAACCAACAGGTTTAAGATATTGTATGAACTCTGCTTCCATGCGCTTCATTCCTAAAGAGAAAATGAAAGAAGAAGGTTACAGTGATTATCTCTGGTTAGTTGAGTAATATTTAAAACTGTCGAGGAAAGTTCCTCGACAGCTTTCCTTCTTTGATAATTATCTACTCATTCAAATTTACTTTTTTACCATTAATATTTACATTACCATTTTTAGAAGTGATGTTTATATCTCCTTGTACATCAATCTCTAAATTGTTCTTTTTAAGTGTGATAGATGATTGGTCTTGTTTAAGTCCAACAAGTTCTTGAGTAGGATCTAGAAATATTTTATAATTTTTATCTGGAATTGCCAGAGTGATTTTTTCATTCCATACTGTTAGCTGTGGTCCATCATTTTTGCTGATTAACATTATTCCATTTCCTAAAAATTTTCCAGCGTTGTCATTTATTGGACCAACAACCACTCTCGAATCTTTATTAAGCATATATATATAATCTTCTGATTTACGATATCCAAAATTTTTCTCATCAGATGGCCCAATTTTTATATCACCTTTTGCTTCAATGTCTATATTTTCATTTTCTAATTTTATTACTGATTCATCTTTAGAGATTTTTATATAATCTTTAGATGGAGCCATTGATATTTTATAATCCCCTTTTTTGTCTGGTACATTTAGAAGGATGCCATCATCTACTACTGCAATCCTGGGTCCATTGTCCTTGCTTACTATATGAATCCCTTGCTTTTTACCTGATTTAAATCCGATTTGACCCAAATAAATCCTAGATTTGTTATGATACATATAGATTAAATCTTCGTTTTTAGTATAACCAATTGCTTTGTTAGTATTGGGTCCAATTTCTATGTCCCCATCCGATGACAGCTTCACATTATCATTTGTCATATCAAGGCGTGACTTACCTGCAAAAAATCCCACAAGTTTGTCATCCAGGTAAATACCATTTGTCTGAACCATCCTCTGAAAGACTTCAAGATTCGAAAGAATATCTTTATTCTTTTCCAGAGACTTATGGTGCTCATCTAATCGTGATTGCAAGCTTGCCGCTTTACCTTCCAATCTTACAATCATAATAAAGCATATTATAATTAATACTGATAAGAAAAGAATTAAAACTTTTTGAGGGGATTTTAGGATTTTCATTTTTTTCTCCGATATTGAATAAAAATTTATTTATCGCCAGCAAAAGTATCCATACTACCACCTAGCAGCGTGGCACCGCACTTTGTTTTATCTCCTATTCTGGCTATTTGTTTTTTCCCACTTAAAACATTGTTATTACTTGATGCGATAATCTCTGTTTCACCATGCTTGAAGCATAAAACTTTATCTCCAATCTTCGCCACTATTTTTCCGTTAACAGTAATTGTAGTTTTATCATTGGCAATTACATACCCTCCATGATCAATACAATCACCGGCAAGAATTATTGCTCCTTTAGTTGAGCTTATTTGATCTTCGCAACCCAAAGGCTCGAACCCAATTTCTATTTCTTGTGTTATTCCTTCCGCGCTGTAACTCTTTTTGAATTTACCTTGTTCGAAAAACCCCTGCATCTCTTCCGGCGTAAAGGTTTCATTCATAGATTCAGATTCGGTATATATGGAAAAGTCTGGCATTGCGGCCGGATAAAATTGAACTATCTGAATTGGTAATAATAGCAGGTACTCACTTACTTTACCAATTTTAAATGTATCTTTTGGATCTTCTATTATTTTTGGAAAAATCATAGTGTAACCTTGGTAAGATAGTGACCCCATAAAAGCTGGAACCTCTTCTTCTAAAATTTCATAGTGATCCAGTGTTAACTGAGTAGGGGGGTTTGTTCTTTGATCCATTATCCATCCTGAGTAGCTTAGAACCTTGGTATTCCTCTTATTTTGATCAGCAAGACCCAGCGCATAAGAATGTTTTTCTAATACCTTCATATGCTTGTCTCCTAATATTAGCCAGTATTTAGCAATCCATACCGCCCTATCAATAAATTGTAAACTGTATTCTAACTGGTAAGATTCAGGTTTTTTCAGAATGCCGTGTTCTGTTAGCTTTACATAAGTTTCTTTACAATGAGCAAGTTGAAGATTCCAGCCCGGTCCGGTTAATCCCTCTCCTTTTTTCTCAATCTCAGCAAGCAAATTTTCAATTTCTTCCCTGGTATTAGATATAGTTTCGCAGTTAAGTTTTAATACTGTTGATACAGCCATTGTGTGTTTCACCCAGGGTTTTGTTATATTTTCAAACGGGGCGGGGAACTCAGTTTCTTTTGGCAATTTGTCGGCAAAACCTTCTGCGAGTTTTTCGGGATTCTTATTAAGATCTTTCTGCAGAGATTGAACTTCTTTAGAAAGCTGTTGTATTTGAGCCATTTTACTTTGAATGCATCCCAAGTCAGAACCACAACCTTCAATTTGTTTATTTAAATCTTCAAGTTTACGAGTAAGTTCTTCTATTCTTTTGGAGTCTTGGGCAATGATATGAGAAGAGAGGAGTAATATTGAGATGGTTACAAAAAAGAAGTTGAATGACTTACAGAAGGACGATTGAAATTTGAGATGCCCTTTCAAGAATAGCTCCTTTTTACTGATAATCTTAAAATTTAATCTCTGGCGTTTAAAGTTAATGTTTTTGTATTAAGAAAGCAGAATCATTAAATCGCAAATAATTTTTTCTTAATTGCAAAGCATAACCTGATCACGGTTTTTAATTTACAATTATCAATTAACTATTGACAACTAGATGATAAATTCAATTGAATATATTTCTGAATTAATTTAGTTTTAAAGGAGAATTCTTGCTGTATGGTGAATAACAATGATCCCTCAGCTTATCAATGGTTACTTAATTCTGCACTCCTTTCTAAGGTCATCCGAATTTTATAATCCAAATCAAATTTTTTCATTCAATTTTATTTCAGGGAGAGATTATGAAAACTAAAAATATCTTTTTCGTCTCTTTTCTCCTGATATGCTTAATTCCTGTTTTATTATTAGCACAAGATATCAGCGTTCATAAGTTTATTGGAAAAACAAGAAATGATGTAATTAAAAAGTACGGCAATCCTGTTCACCAGGATAACAGCAATTCTGCAATGATCTGCATGTTCTATCAGACAAAAACAAACAGAATGATTTTTGTCTCAGATAAAAATG
>Ga0307425_1001343_pt1 | contig 14821 bp, 14 predicted proteins | sample SalMarWE160330MG_FD_202152 | JGI IMG/M metagenome (GOLD analysis project Ga0307425, IMG submission 202152) | Salt marsh sediment microbial communities from the Plum Island Ecosystem LTER, Massachusetts, United States - WE1603-30 | ecosystem: Environmental > Aquatic > Marine > Intertidal zone >... | reverse complement strand
TCACCCTCCTCTCCCTTTTTCCCTTTTCCTGTTCTGGTATAGCGTTTGCCAAAAATTCCTTCTGATTGCGGCTTTTAAAATCCCCCTAAATCCCCCTTTTTCAAAGGGGGACTTTCAAAGGGATTTCGCTAAGTTCCCCCCTTTGGCAAAGGGGGGGTTAGGGGGGATTTGGGTTCTTGGAGTATGGGCCATATCGGCAAAAACTTTTGGCATTCCCTATAATTGTGCTTATACTCGTGGCCAAAAGTTTTTTCTTTCTCACCCTTCACTGGAGGAGAGGGCTTTATGCAGATTCTGGCTTTGAACAGCAGTCCCCGGGACAACGACACCAGCAAGACCGAACTGGTGTTGCAAAAATTTCTCGAGGGGGCCCGACGCGCCGGGGCCGTGACGGAGACCCTCTATCTGCGGAACTATAAGATTAAACACTGCCTGGGGTGTTTCAGTTGCTGGACCCAGACCCCGGGACGCTGCGTCCAGAAGGACGACATGACGGAAATTCTCTTTGACCGGTATCTTCAGTCCGACCTGGCGGTGCTGGCCAGCCCCCTGTACCACGGCACTATGAACGCCCGGATGAAGCTGTTCGTGGAGCGCACCCTGCCCATGATGGACCCCCTGGGCGATATGCCCGGCGAGGGCGGCAACCCCCACCGCTTCGAGAAGATGCCCCGGGTGGTGACCCTGAGCGTGGCCGGCTACTGGGAACAAACCATGTTTGAGGTCATGTCTCTCACCTGGCGCCTGATCCTGGGAAAGGAACTCATCGCCGAGATCTACCGGCATTCTTCCGAATTTCTCTCCATGCCCGAGTTCCAGCCCCGGGTCCAGGCGGTGCTGGACGCGGTGGCCCAGGCCGGGGAAGAAGTGGTGCGCCAGGGGCAGGTCAGCCCGGACACCCTGGCCGCCCTGAGCCAGGACCTGGCCCCCGCCGACACCCTGGCGCGCCTCTCCCGGGAATTCTGGTCCCAGGGCGCCGCCGGTTAATCCGGGTGGGGGAGGGCTAAAGGAAGGTTGCGGGAGGGGGCAAAGGGCTTTTTCGTAAGAGGCCCTTTCCCCCCTTACAAAAAACCCCAAACTCCCACCCCCAATCCCTTAAAATGCAGGGTGGGCAGGGCCCACCAATTTTGTAGGGGCGACCCGGTGGGACGCCCCTCTTATGGTGGGATGCCAAGAATGACGGTGACTAAACGATAACTTAGTTATGATAAACCTTGACGAGTTTCGGGCCGGCGGGTTGAGCATTCCCTCCATTGACGGGGATGATCTGCCATCCTGCTGTTTTGCCTGCCCCTATCTGTCTTATAAAGGGTTCTCCACCGCCGCCGATGACATTTTTTATTACTGTTGCGTCTATAGTTGGCCGGAAAAAATCTCCCAAACCGCCCCCCCCTGCCTGCAAGACGGGAAAACTAATGGTGCATAATCCCGGAACCATTTCGGGGGAACCCCGAAAACCAGGGCCCTTGCCCCCTCTCCCAATCCCTTAATCAAAAAAATTGTAGGGGGCCAGCATGCCGTGCCCCAGTTGGATGCAAAACATGTCGGGCGTGGGGAGGGGGTTTGGCGGGATGGCTGGGACGGCTTGCGAAATTTCCTTGTCCTTCCCCCACAATCCTTCTTTAGCAATAGCACAGGCTGGAAGCCTGTGCCACCAGTATAGGGGGTTGGGAGGGGAGTTTGAGGGGAGGGCGGGGGACTCTTGTCCCCCGGTCCTCCCCTCACAACCCTTACCCTTCCAGGACAATCCCGGCGTAGCCCACGAAGCTGTCGCCGGGCATGATGTCGTAGCTGGTGTAGTAGTCGATCAGGACGGCCTTGGTGGCGCCGGCGGCTATGGCGGCGGCCACCGCGGCGGCGGCGCCCCCGGCGCTGCAGGCGCTCTGATCTTCGGCGGCCGCCTTGAGCATGCCGGGGCCGTCCAGTTTCAGGGCGTGGTCGATGAATTTCTTATCGTTGACTTCTTTCACCCACTTCACCGCCTCGGGGCCATAGCCCTTGGGGGCCCAGCCGTAGTTGGGGCCGTAGTGGGTCAGGTCGGTGGACCCGAAGGCCAGCAAATTGACCTTTAATTCCTTGGCCACTGCGGCCACCGCCTTCCCCAACTCCATGGCGGTGGCGGAGGCGGGGGCGCGCAGGGCCAGGACTTTGGCCTGGGGGAAGAAGTATTTGACGAAGGGCAGTTGCACTTCGATGGTGTTGTCCCCGGGGTACTCCTCCCGGAGGGTGAGGCGTTTGGCCAGGGGCTGATAAAACTCGGTGGCCAGGAGCAGATCTCCCAGGGGGGTTTCCCAGGCGTCCTCGGCCACCAGGAGCGGCGGCGAGCTGCCACCCAGGTGGCCGCCGAAAACGCACACCACTTGCGGTTGGCTGGCCTTAGCTGCCAGGGAAAAAACCCGGGCCGCGGCCTTTCCGGAAAAATACCAGCCGGCATGGGGCACGATGCCACCATAGACTTTGGTCCCGGCGGGCAAGGGCGGCGTCCCGGCGATGAATTGGTTGATTTCCGCCTTACAGGCGCTGGCGCTGGCGGGATACCATCCCGCCGGCAACATCCGATCCCGGGTTCGCATGATCGCCTCCTTTGCTGGGTGGCCGCTGAGCCGGGGGCGCGTCGGCCCTGGGCCGGGGAGCCCGACAAGCAGAACGGCCCCATGGTCCTTGACGATTATGGCTGGGGTGGGCTGCCGGGGCGGCATACCGGGTGGTTGAGGAAGCCTGGGTGGCTTATCGGCGTCCGTGACGCCCCCGCCCCTTCACTCCGGCGGCCCCCTGTCGTCAGGCCGGTCCCCGGCCAACAACCCCTTTAAATAGCGCGGGTTTTTAGCTGTATTAAAGCTGAGGCGATGTACTTTGTCAAGGGATCGGCGGCCGTGGGCCTGGCCTGGAAAATCCCCTTAAATCCCCCGGTGCCGGGCGGGATTTTCCATCACCTGGGGTGGCCGCAGCCCGGCCATACAAATTTAGCTCTTGGCGGCCAGCCGGCGGATTCTTTCCACCAGGCCCATTTGGACGAACAAGGTGCTCACCCCGGCCGACACCAGATGCTCCCAGGGTTGGTCCTGGGCAATTTTTCGGCGGATCAGGGTGGAGGTGAGACCCTTTTCCGCTTTGGGCTTGCGCCACAGGACCTCGACTTGCAGACCAAGGGATTCAAACATCCTCAGCTTCCTCTCGCCCCAGACGTCATAGATGGTCAAATAAAAGACGGCCTGCCGGGGCACGTAATACTGATAAAGTTCCGGGAAATTGATGGGCAGCGGCACCAGGGAAAGGGCGCGGTGGTCGAGTCCTTGCGCCAACAGCGCCTCTTTGAGGATGACGTAACGCTCGTAATAGGTCAGGGGGTTGTGGTCCGGGCTGCTGCGCTGCGGGTCGGCCGGGTCGTACCTGGTCAGGGTGGGGTCCGGGTTGGTGATGGCCACGATGAGGTGGCGGCAGCGGGCTTGGGCCGCCAGGATATACTTCATATGGTCATGGTGGAGCACCTGGAACCGGCCATGCGCCACCCCGATTTCCGTTACCTTCGTCATGCCTGTCCAGTCCTCCAATAGTCAGCCGGCGGAAATTCCTCTGCCACCTTACTTGATGATCAGCGGCTTATACCGGCCGGGGAAGAAGGGTTGATCCCAGGGGGCGTCCATGAGGCCATAGAGCTTGCCGCGATCGAGAAAGTTGAGCACCAGGTACATGAGCTCCCGGCCTCTTACCAGGCCCAGGGCGCCGCCGGCGCAACTGACCTCGTCAAAGCGTTTCACCGCATCCCGGCGGGTATAGCGGCCAATCATGCACAGGGGCACACTCTCGCCGGAGTGGATCATCCGGCCGGCGCTGTTGGTGGCATGGTCGGCAGTGATGACGAAAAGCACCTCGGGGTCAGAAACAATTTCTTCCAGGGCGAAGCCAAAGGCTTTATCCAGGTCCTCCAGCACGGCCTGTTTGACCCGGGGGTTTTTGCTGTGGGCCGCTTCATCAGGGGCCTTGGTATGGACATAAATAAAATCGAAATCGGCCGCCGACCGGGCCAATTCCAGGCGCTGGCGCAGGTCCTCGGCGGGCCGGTCGGTGTCCTTCACCGGATGCCGGGCCAGGCCCAAATAGCGACTCAGGCCCTGGTAGAGAACCCCGGATGCAATGGCCAGAGAGGGGAGACCCCACTTTTCCGGGAAGGGCTGCACCGGTTTAAATCGACCGGGGCGCTGGGTGCCGACCGCGTTAAGGGGGGGCAGCCCCTCCCTTTTTCTCCGGCGGTTCAGGGGGTGCGCCGCCAGGCGGTGGTAGCACCAGGTCAGGTAGTGGTTCAGGGCCGCGGCGGTCCGGCGGGCCGGCACACTCTCCCGGTGGCTGGCAAAGGGCAGCACTTCCATAAGGGGACGGCCCTCATAGATGGGGTTGGAGTCAGTGATTTCCGCCGCCACCTCCCCCGCCACCCGCACGATGCCCCTGATCCCTTTGGTGGGGATAAACTCCAGTTCCAAGCCCTCATGCCGGAAGTGCCTGATCTCCTCCTGCAAAGTCAAGCAGGTCTCCGGGTCGACCTCGGGGTTTTCCACCTCCAGAACCAGCCGGCCCCGGTCTTCCCGGACGGAAAAGATCCTGGCCAGGAGGGCAATTTCTCCTGCACCGATCTTGAGGTTCTCCCCCAGGGCTTCCAGGTAACCGCGGCCCGGGAACTCCGGGAGATCGTATCCGAACAAGAGGAAGTGCGCCATTTCGCTGGGCAGGGCGATGCCCTGCTGCCAGGGGTGGAAGAGGCCGTTCATCCCCAGGGCGGCCAGACGGTCCAGGTTAGGAGTGCGGGCCCGCTGCAACGGGGTTTGGCCGCCAAAGGCCGCCACGCCCCGGTCACCCACTCCGTCCAGAACCACCAGGATGCATCTCATGGTCTTCCTTATACCCAGGGGATAATGCTTCCCCTCCATGGCTGAATGTTAGTTTTTGGCAGGTTTAATGACTTATGGCGCCCCACCTCAGGGTTCCAGCCTGATCCGCCCCTGGCCCTGACCGGTCACTTCGCCGATCAAGGCCGCGTGGATGCCGTGACCCGTAAGGCAATTCAGAAAAGCCGGCGCCTGATCCGGGTCCACCGCCAGGAGCAGGCCGCCATTGGTCTGGGCGTCACTGAACAGATCGACCAGCAGCGGCTCGATTCCCGGGGCCACCTGCAGGTGCTTTTCACAGAACCGGCGGTTGGCGAAACTGCCGGCCGGCAACAGCCCCAAGGCGGCATATTCCCTGGCCGCCGACAGCATCGGCACCTGATGGGCCGCGCAGGTGAGCTCGACTTTACTGGCCACGGCCATTTCCAGAGCGTGACCCAGGAGGCCAAAGCCGGTGATGTCGGTGACGGCATGCACCGCCAGGTTTTCTAGGCAGGCCGCCGGCAGCCGGTTCAAGGCCGTCATCACCCGGATGGCCTCGGCCTCGGCCTCCGGGGAAGCCAGGCGGCCTTTCATGGCGGTGGCAATGACGCCCGTACCCAGGGGCTTGGTCAGGATCAACCGGTCGCCCAGCCGGGCCCCGCCGTTCGTGAGCACCTTCTCCGGATGGACCACCCCGGTCACCGCCAGGCCGTATTTCAATTCGGTGTCATCGACGCTGTGGCCGCCCACCAGCAGGGCCCCGGCCTCATGAATCTTATCCAGGCCGCCGGCCAGAATAGCCTGCAGCACCTCTTTGGGCACGGTCCGGCTGGGGTAGCAGACAATGTTGAGGGCCGTCAGCGGTCGGCCGCCCATGGCGTACACGTCGCTCAAGGCATTGGCCGCGGCGATCTGGCCAAAGGTGTAGGGATCGTTGACCACGGGGGTAAAAAAATCCACCGTCTGGATCAACGCAATCTCGGGCGTCAGGCGAAACACGCCCGCGTCATCGGCCGTCTCCAGGCCCACCAGCAGGTCGGGGTGCGACTGGATGGGCAGAGCTTGCAAGATTTCCTCCAAAATCCCGGGAGGAACCTTGGCAGCTCAACCGGCGGCCCGGACCTGCTCCATCAAAGGCTGAAAACGCTTGTCAGTCATAGTTCCCTTTTTGGTTGGCGCGCAAAGAAGTTTTATCCTGTGCTTCAGTCTTTAGTATATCAGCTTTCTTCCTTCTTCAGTACAATCCTCAGTTCCGGGCCCGCCGGCGGCCTTGTTGTCAGCCGCCGTCCCCGGCCGGGGTCATCATGACATCATCGGCCGGGAATCCCGGCTAAAAAACTGCCGCACAATGCTCAGGGTTTGGAGAAGCGCAGCCTCTTCATGCAGTTCTAAAACCCACCAGTTACACAGGGGCAGTTTCTGCAACAGGAGGAGACGGGCCCAGAGGTCTGACAACTTTTGGGGGGGCACGTGGCCGCGGCTCCGTTCCTCATGATAGACGTGGGCGTTCAAGAAACGGTCCGGATGCGGCATGACAAAATCCGCCACTTCAAACAGATGGCTTTTCACCGAGGGGCTGACCTGGGCATGGCCGATATCGATGGTCCCCCAAACGTTGGTGGTGCGGAGGAGCTTTTCGTAGAGTTCCGGACGGCTGGTCCAACCCAGGGCCAGGTTTTCCAGGCACAGGCGAACCCCCAGATGGTTGGCAAAGCGGACCAGGTCGGCCAACTCTTTGACGGTGCGCTCCCAGCAGAGGTCAAGGGTGTGGCTCAACCCCAAGCCTATGTGGATGGTGAGGTAGCGGCCTCCCACTTTGGAGACCAGACGGCAAACCCGGCGCAATATCTGCCTGGCCTGGTGGGCCTCGGCGGGATTTTCATTGCCCAGGTCCAGGTTGCTGAAGGGGCAATGAAAGCGCACTTCCAGAGGATGCAGCCGGGAGATTGATTGTGCCAAGGCGGATTCAGCCGCCGGGCTGCCGGGCAGGTCCTCCTGAAAAAAGCTCCAATCCACTCCATCCAACCCGTGGGTCAGGGCGAATTCCTTCAATACCTGAACATCCGGCAGGAAATTACCACAAGCAAGTCGCACGCTCTTCACCAAGTCGCCGCCCTACGGTCATTTTAGCCGGAACCCGGGCGCACCGCAGTCTGGCAGGAAACCGCCAGGTTCCGCAGCAGGCCGCGGGCGTCAAGGTGAACCTGGGCACGGGTGGGGCTGAGAAGGGCCGGAGAAATCGGGGGGTTACAACCGGGTCAGGGGGGCAGGGAGCCTGGTATCATCCATTATGCTGCTTCTCCCCGGGTGACCCGGCCTGCCCCAGCCGTTATGTCCTTGAGAGCCTTGCCAAGGCCTCTCGGAGCCAGGGTTCAGGATTTGGCGTAACCGGGAAAAATCGGCCGAAGCACCTGGGTCACCTCCTTTGCAACATTACTTGAAATTATAAGGCCAACTGGCTGCAAAAATCAACGGGCATTTGCCGATCTGTACCAAGCCGATCATGTGAGGTCGCCGGCCCGTCAAGTTCAGGCCGGCGGGGCAGCTTACGACCGCAGGGTGGCGGTCAGGCCGGCCGGCGCCAGCAGCAGATCCAGGGCCTCGAGGATGCCGGGAACCACCACGTCGGCCGCCATCATGGCTTCCACCGCCGCGCCTTCCCCCTGGACCAGGGCTATTCCCAGGACCGCTTCCTGAAGCATGAGCCGGTCATTTCGGCCATTGCCCACCGCCACCACCGCTTCGCCCCCCAGCCGCCGCACATAGACGCCTTTGGCCTGTGCCTGATCTTCGGGAGGAATAACGATCAGATCAGCGGGCAGATGAGCTACCTGGGCCCTGACCGTGCCGAAGGTGTCGGCCGTCAGGATGTGGATCGCCAGGCGCGGGGCCAGCACCGCCAGTTTCTCCGGCACCCCTTGGATGAGCCGGCCATGACAGGCAATGGTGCCATTGTAGTCCAGAACCAGATGTGAGAGCCGTAACTCCCTGAAACCAGGTATCTTTATGCCAATCATCTCATCTCCTTTTGACCCTTGGGGGGATCCATATTGACTGCGATTATATATCCCGCACCTTCCAGCGAGACGAGGCAATCATGGCCCCAAGAACAAATCCTGGTTATCAGCCGCGTGGCGGGGTCGTGGCAGGAGGCAATGCATGGTCCAACAGGATGCGCCAGAGCCTGGTTCGCTCTAAAAAAACCCTTTGCGGCGCTATGGCTCGGCATCATTGAGCGGCGGCCATTATTGACGGGGGAAAAATTGGGGTTATTTACGGATAAGCACCAAAAACTATTGCAACACTGGTTCTCTCGGTCATCCTGCCGGCAGTGAAGAAACTCGACTCATTAAAAATGCGAGATTCTTTGCTTGGCCCATCACGACCTTCCCCGGCAAAACCAGGTCTTGCAATGTTTTGTAATATATGGGAGGCATTCACTCCTGCTCGACCAAGCTTGGCGCTTTCCCCGGACGGGCCCGCGCCGCTTTTTCCGCCAACCTCTTACGGGTAAATTCCTCTACCGAGGAGAGGCCCTGGTCGGTGACCATAACCTCCCCTTTGAACCAGAGAACAATTTTGGTAGGCTTATCAAGCCGTCTGGACACCACTCGTTCTATCTTTTCCAACTCCCTGGGAGAAATCGCCTTGGTCCCCACCGCTTCCACCCGGACCGACCAGGTATCATCCTTGCTGACGGCATCCACGTTGGTGACGAACACCGAGGGAATGTTGTTAAATTCGTCCCTCACGGCCTTTTGGGCGCGTTCCTGGAGGGCCAGTTCCTCCGGGGACTGGGACCCGAAATGGGCCCAGCCAGAGAGGATGTGTCCCTCGGCGTCCACGTCCACGGTGGTGAGATTGCGGGTGAGCAGGCGCAGGGTGGGGGAGTGGAGGCGTTCCCGGATGGCCTTTTCAAATTCCTTAATCTCTGCGGGAATCAACACCCGGGAGCCCTGGATGGTGGCCAGGATCACCGGGCCCCGGGGAAAGTGGAGCAAATCCACTTCCACCAGTTGGAGCTCGGGCCGGGAGGCCAGAATCTCCCGTAAGACCTGTTCGGCCTCCTGAACCTTCAAGACGTCCGGGGATAGTTTGCCGCCCAGGAAAAAGCCGTCCAGGTTCTGGGCGGTGACCTGGCTGGTGGAGCCGGTGGCGCTGACGTCTTTGGCCAATATGGCCCGCACAATTAACTCCGTGGGAGTGTCCAACCGGCGGCTGAGGGCGTCCTGAATGGCCTTGACCCGGTCCGGGGCAATGACCTTGGGGGTGCGCACCGTGGCCAGGATATAAAGTTTGTCCTGGTATTCTTGATGAATGGTGCTCACCAGGGAGGTGGACGGAAACTGGGAGAATTCCGCCTCGATTTCCGTCTTGATGGCATTGTTCAGGTATCGATCGCTGACGATTTTCACCAGGGTATGGGTCAGGAGGGCGGTCACTAGGATAAAACCCACCCCGGCCACGCCAAAGCGGCGGGCCAGGTCCCAGCGATCGGCCCAGTGAATTTTGGGGGCCATGCCCGCGGCGATGAAGGTGGCGGAGGATACCAGGAGGATGGCCAGGAAGTTGGCGAAAAACAAGAGAAAAGAACCCCAGGCGCCGTAGAAGGCCCCCAGGGCCAGGCACAGCCCGGAGTTGGCCAGGGGCGGCACAATGGCGGTGGCGATGGCGACCCCCGGCAAGGCCGGGGACAGGCGGGCGTCGATGAGGGCGTAAGTGCCGGCAAATCCCGCCAGCACCGCCACCAGCAGGTCCATCAGGTTGGGCTCGGTGCGGGACACCATCTCGGGGGTAACCTGGAGGGCCAGGGGGAACAGACCGAGGATGGCGGCGATGCCCACCGCCAACACCACCCCCAGGGCTTCAGCCCGGATGGCCCGGCCCAGCAATGTCGTCTCCCCTCGGACCAGCGCCATGGAGATGCCGATGATGGGGGTCATCAACGGCGACACCAGCATGGCGCCGATGATCACCGCGGTGCTGTTGGCGATGAGCCCGAAAGCGGCAATCAAAGACGAGGCGGCCAGCATGGCATAGAAACTGACCTTGGGCTCGGACCCGTAGCTGATATCTTCCACCACCGTCTTGATCCGCTCCGGTGAGGTGCTGAGCCATTTAAACTTTCCTTCCATCATCCACCTTCCCGGTCTCGGCGGGCCGGCATTTCCGGAGTTCTCCGGAAGCCGCGCCACGGCCTGGCGTTCCTCTAGTCGCCCTGTCATATTACTCGCGTTACCTGGGGGCATGTCAATCCATTTATAGGTTTCACCCTGGTTTCCGGTAAAATACCCGCCGGGCCGCGGCTGCCGGTCTTTCCCGCCCCTTCCGGCGCGCCGCCTCTTGCATCGTCGGCCCAATTAGGCTAATTTAGCATTACCGGGACCGCGCATCCCTTCAACTACAAACCCTATGTGGCTCTATATCCTGAAACGATTGGGTCTGATGATCCCCATGATCCTGGGGATCACCCTGATCTCTTTCGTGGTCATTCACCTGGCCCCGGGCACCCCCACCGACATGCAGACCACCCTTAATCCCAAGGCCTCCCTGGAGGCCCAGAAGCGTCTACGGGAGTTATACGGGCTGGACAAGCCCCTGATGGTGCAATACTGGGACTGGCTGGAGCGCATCTCCTCCTTGGATTTCGGCCGCTCCTTCTCCCCGGACCGGCGGCCGGTGTGGGACAAAATCAAGGAGCGCATCGGCATCACCCTGGGTCTCAACCTCATGAGCCTGATTATCATCTTAGGCGTGTCCATTCCCATCGGAGTGATCGCCGCCTACCGAGCCCACTCCTGGTTTGACCAGGCCACCACCCTCCTGGTCTTTTTCGGCTTCGCCATGCCCACCTTCTGGCTGGCCCTGCTCCTCATCATGTTTTTCGGGGTCTACCTGGATTGGCTGCCCATCTCCGGGCTCACCTCCCTCAACTTCGGGCAATTAACCTTCTGGCAGAAGGTCCAGGACCTGGGGGCGCACGTGACCCTGCCGGTGCTGGTGGCCGCCTTCGGAGGGCTGGCCGGCATGTCCCGGTACATGCGGGGCAACATGCTGGAAGTCATCCGCCAGGATTACATCACCACGGCCCGGGCCAAGGGGCTGCCGGAGCGGGTGGTGATCTTCAAGCACGCTCTTAGAAACGCCCTGCTGCCGGTGATCACCATCCTGGGTTTGAGCGTGCCGGGCCTCATCGGCGGCAGCGTTATCTTCGAATCCATCTTTGCCATCCCCGGCATGGGCCAGTTGTTCTATGGCGCGGTGATGGCCCGGGACTACTCCCTGGTCATGGGGGAGCTGGTCATCGGGGCGGTGCTGACCCTGGCGGGCAACATGCTGGCGGACGTGGGCTACGCCCTGGTGGACCCGCGCATCCGGACGGGATGAGAAGAGGGTTTTGGATTCTGGTTTGTGGGTGGGCCTGGAAAACGAATTTTCCTGGGAGGCCGCTTAATCGGAAGAGTTCATTTAAGTTATTAAAGGGACCCCAGTGGGGGAGAGGGGATAAAATGCAATTCCTCTGACGCCTTGATTAATAATACATTGAGAATGGGTAAGGCAGGAGCAATTATCACGGCTCTTTTTTGCTCTTTACCGAAAACCGAAAACTGCAGACCGAAAACCCACTCCTATGAGACAACGAGAATTCTGGGCGCGACTGAAGCGCAACCGCATGGCCATGGTCGGCCTGGGTCTGGTCCTGGGGCTGTTTGTGGTGTCCATCTTCGCCCCCTGGCTGGCGCCGTATGACCCCAATCACATCGACCTCAAGCAGGTGCTCATGGCCCCCAGCCAGGCCCACCTCCTGGGCACGGACACGTTGGGGCGGGATGTATTCTCCCGCATCATCTACGGCTCCCGGGTGTCGCTGAAGGTGGGCTTCGTGGCGGTGGGCCTGGCCACCCTCATCGGCCTGTTGGTAGGGGCCCTGGCGGGGTATTATGGCGGCTGGGTGGACCAGCTCCTGATGCGCTTGGTTGACCTGATGCTCTGTTTTCCCGCCTTCTTTCTGATCCTGGCGGTGATTGCCGTCCTGGAGCCCAGCATCTGGAACATCATGGCGGTTATCGGCCTCACCAGTTGGATGGGGGTGGCCCGCCTGGTCCGGGCCGAGTTTCTCTCTTTGCGGGAACGGGAATTCGTCACCGCGGCCCGGGCCCTGGGGGCCGGCGACGTCCGCCTGATTCTGCGCCACATGCTGCCCAACGCCCTGGCGCCGGTGATGGTCTCCGCCACCCTGGGGGTGGCCGGGGCCATCCTCACCGAGAGTGCCCTGAGTTTTCTGGGCCTGGGGGTCCAGCCTCCCACGCCCAGCTGGGGCAACATCCTCACCGCCGGCAAAGACAACATTGAAATCGCCTGGTGGCTTTCCGTCTTTCCCGGGCTGGCCATACTGGTCACGGTGATGAGCTACAACCTGTTGGGTGAAGGCATCCAGGAGGCCATCGACCCCCGCTTGAAGGAATGACCATGCTTCGCCGACCAGCAACGGTATGCCTGCCAGAGAAGCACCAGGCTGGGGCGGCCTCCTTCGTCGGGTAAGTTGCCTAACCGAAAAGGGGCGGCCCCGTCGGGAAAAACCCTGGTAGTTTCCTTAAAACATCTTGAGAGACGGCAAAAAATAGGCTAATTAATGAAATCTGAGGGGTTTCCCCGCAAAATATTTTGACAATCCGCCGGGAATCTCTTATTCTAAGTGAGCAGGGCGGCACCATTCGACCATCAAGGCATCATCATCCAAAGGGAGGGAGAATATGAAACGGACGTGGGTCAAAGTTATCGCCATCGTACTGGCCCTGGCTCTGTGCGGGGCGGGGGCTGCGTTTGCGGCCAAGGCCAAAAAGGCCCCAAAAGAACTTGATATCGGCAAAGCGTTGCTGCAGTCTTATGATCTGATCGAACAGGGAAAGTACAAGAAAGCCGATGTGATCCTGGACAAGATTCTGGCAAAAGATCCCGGCAATCCTCTGGCCTTGAACAACAAGGCTTCCATCATGGTGTATATGAAGAAATGGGATAAGGCCGACACCTATCTGAACCAGGCCCTGGGCAAAGCCAAAGGCTACATGGTGCAGGTGAACCGGGTGTGCTCCGTGGGCAATATCTGCCTGGCCTTCAAACCCGTGTCTACGGGTACCGGGAATCAGGACTTGGAGCCCTTGATCAAGATGAACATCGAAATGGTCAAAGGCTATATGACCGCGGGCCCCGTCCCGGGGAAGGGCCTGAGATAATTAACGCTTAACTGCCGCCCACCAGGAGCTCCTAGGCCCCCCTCCGGGGGCCTTTCTTTTGACAGCGGGGGGCAAACCAGCCGCAAGGCGGCCGGGACGCCCCCACTCCGGGTTTGACAACCCGGCCGACATCTTTATGGTGCGGTCACCGCGTATTAACCGGGGGTAAATATGAAAGGGAAAGCCTGGCAGCTGGTTCTCGTGATGGCGGCCCTGGGCCTGGCCCTGGCCGGCCCGGCCCGGGCCCAGGCCGACGCCGGCCTCACCAGGATGCTAGTGGAGAGTTACGATTTACTGGAGGCGGGCCAACTGGCCCAGGCCCAGAAAATCTTCGAGCAGATCCTGAAGCAGGACCCCGGCAACCCCCTGGCGTTAAACAATCTGGGGGCCATCAAGGTCAAGGAGAATAAATTCCGGGAAGCCCTCGCCTTGCTTTCCCAGGCCCTGCCCCGGGCCCAGGGCTATAAAATCGAGGTAAACAAGGTGTGCGACGTTCAGGGCCTCTGCCTGGCCTTTCGGCCCCTGGAGGCGGTCTACGGCAACCAGGATCTGGCCCCCCTGGTTCAGTTAAACATCAGCCTGGTCAAAGCCAAACTGGCGGCAGAGAAAAAGTAGGCCTTATTTCTTTCCCTGAGCCTCGGCGGCGACCAGTTTTTCCCGGAAATAAGACATCAGGGCGGCTTCCCCAGCCTGGTCCAGCAGCTTGCGCCAGTACCCCGCCGCTTCTTTGGGCTCCTGGGCCTTTTCGTAGAGCAGGGCCAGGCGCTGCATGACCTCGCTCTTCAAGGGGCCGGAGGTTTGCTCCACTACGGGCCTGAGGACCTCGGCCGCCTTCTTGAAGTTCCCCATGCCTTCGTAGCAATAGCTGAGACTTTCGGTGACCAGGGCATCCCAACCGGGGTCGCGGCCGTCCAGGAGCGATTCGTAAGCCTTGGCGGCCGCGGGGTATTGCCCCAAGCCATAGAGGAGGTTGGCCCGCAGGAGCCGCGCTTCCCGGGCCGCCCGGGTGCCGGGATATTCTTTGATAAACTTCTCCAGGGCGGCGGCCGCGGCCGCGTCGGGGGCGTTCAGGTCGGCTTTGGGGGTCACCTGAACCAAGGCCTCCGCGGCCTTGGTCTCCCGGTTGCCCTTCATCCAGGCGTTAATCCCCCAGACGCCCAGGACCACGGCGATCACCACGGCGGCCACCGCCACCCAATGGGCCACAGGTTCGATATACTCCCACAGGCGCTGCGCCTGGGTTAACATATCATCGGGGCTCTCCAGCGCCACCCGGCGCCGGGGGGTTATCTTGGCCATGTAAGTCCCCTTATTCAAAATTGAGGATTGGGGGAGTGAACCAGGGGCACCTGCCCCGGCCCATTCCCCCAAACTCCCACCCCCAACCCCTTACAGGGCAAAGGGAGGGGAGGTTAAGGGGGGGCGGGAGACTTACTTTAAAAAAATCCCCCGGCCCTCCCCTCAAAATACCTTTCAAAAATCTTCCGCCAGGTGGCGGACCAGGGCCCAGCTCCGCTCCCCGTGGCCGGTGAAGGTGAGCCGACGCTCGCTTTCGCCGGTGATTTCCAGGTCCACTTCCAGGTAGTCGCCGGGGAGCAAGGGGGCCAGCCGCCGGGCCCATTCCACCGCCACCACCTGGTCCCCGGCGAGATATTCCTCCAGGTCCGGAAGCAGCGAAGGCGGCAGGTCTTCCAGGCGATAGAGGTCCAGGTGCACCAGGATCAG
>Ga0307425_1001341_pt1 | contig 14842 bp, 12 predicted proteins | sample SalMarWE160330MG_FD_202152 | JGI IMG/M metagenome (GOLD analysis project Ga0307425, IMG submission 202152) | Salt marsh sediment microbial communities from the Plum Island Ecosystem LTER, Massachusetts, United States - WE1603-30 | ecosystem: Environmental > Aquatic > Marine > Intertidal zone >... | reverse complement strand
TCATCAAAGTCTGCAAAAAACATTTCCCGGCCCTTTCCTCAGGATTTGATGACCCTAAAGTAAAGATATTTTTTGAAGACGGGGCTGTCTTTGTTCAGGAAAGAAAAAATGAATATGATCTGATTATTGTGGATTCATCCGATCCCATCGGACCGGCCCAAGTCCTTTTTCAGGAACAGTTTTACAGAAACATGTTCGATGCTTTAAAAAAAGACGGTATTTGCGTCACTCAATCGGAAGGCATGTTTTTTGACAAAAACACCATCAGAAAATTGTTTGCATTCAACCGCCACATCTTTCCAATCCTTTATTACTATTTCACCATGGTACCGACATATCCTTCCGGTACCATCGGCTTTTCCTTTTGTTCTAAGAAATACCATCCTCTAAAAGACATCTATACTAAAAAAGATATCGCCACGCGATATTACACACCGGATACACACGCGGCTTCATTTATCTTGCCCAAATTCATGCAAGATGTGATATAACCCGGTCAACAACTCTTTCTTCTGATATCGGAATTTGACAAGTGGCAGAACAGGTAACTTTTAAACGCAACATCGGTTTGTTCATGGCGGTGATGATCGGTATTGGCGCCATGATGGGACCGGGCATTTTCGCCCTTCCAGGCGAACTGGCACATATGGTAGGACCCCTGGGAATCTTTGCATACCTTGCCATGGGCCTTCTAACCATGTTCACCGCACTTAACTACAGTGAACTCGGTGCCGCCATTCCTCTGGCCGGCGGCGGCTATTCGTTTACAAGCCGCACCCTTCCAAAACCGGTCGCTTTCTTAACAGGCTGGTTTTTCTGGATCGGCAATACCCTGGCCTGTGCCATGTATGCGCTGATCTTTGCACTCACCATCCGGGCTTATTTCTGGCCGAATATCAGCATACCGGTGTTGGTGTTTGCCACCACCATCATTTTTTCCGGCATCAATTTTTTGGGAATGGCCGCAGCACTTAAAATTATCACCGTAATGAATCTGGTGGAACTGGCCATATTGTTGATCGTTTCTTTTTTTGGAGCCTTTCGCATAGAACCTCAAAATCTAACCCCATTTGCTCCTATGGGATTCATCCCCTTTTTCCCCGGCATGGCGCTGATCTATATCTCCTATGTCGGATTCGACCTTATTACGGTTGCGTCCGAGGAGATCATAGCCCCCGGCAAAACCATACCGCGAGCGATTACCATCACCATGGCCGTCGGAATTGCGATTTATGTCTTTGTCATATTTACGATGATGGGGACGGTTCACTACACCGAACTTGCCCAAAGCGATGTGCCGTTTATTTTCACCGCTGACAGATTGTTCGGCGTTTGGGGCCGATGGAGCGGAATATTGGCCACTATGATGGCGAGCCTCTCTGCCTTCAGCGTCACTTTAGGCGCCAGCGCGCGGATTTTGTACGCCCTCGGCAGGGACGGTCATTTCCCCAGATTCTTTGCCACACTTCACAAACGATTTCGCACCCCTCATGTTTCACTTTTAATTTGTGCATCCATTGTCATTGTCTTTGCTGCGTCGGGAATCGTGAAGCTGGTTGCCTCGGTCAGTGATTTTGGGTACCTTATGGCGCAGGGGATCGTAAATATCAGCGTGATTGCACTCCGGAAACGGATGCCCAATCTGCGACGTCCTTTCAATGTCGTTCTCTTCCCGGTGGCACCCATCTGTGGAGTACTGGCATGCTGGCTGTTCGTCCCGGCATTGGAGTTTAGAAGTTTAGTTTTCGGCGCCATATTGACAGTCATCGGCGGTGCAGTTTATATTACCCGGCCAACCAATCGAGCCCAATTCGCTGAGTTGCCCAAGGCACTTGCCGGCAGGATGAGGCAATGGAGTCTATTGAGAAGGAGAAAAAAAATGCGTGTACTTATCATCGACGGCGGAAATCAGGGTCAGAATATAGCCAAAAGGCTTTTGAACAGAGACGAATACTGGCTATTGTTTCGCTCGTCGGAACATCAAATTACATTTATTGAAGAAAACGAGACGCTCTGTAAGGAGATTGAACAACAATTCAATGTTCCAATTTACCAGGGAGACGGGACTAAAAAAGAGATCATCGAACAGGTGGGACTGGAAAACATAGATGTCGCCATTGCATCCTCGGAAGATGACGGCCGCAATGTGATTGCCGCACTCCAGGCCAAGCGCCTCGGCGTTCAACAGGTCATTGCCATTGTTCAGGACCCCGACTATCTCCCCTTACTCGAAGAAAACGGTGTGGTAGCCATCAGTGCGCCATGGGCAACCGCCGCAATGGTTGAAAATTATCTCGACAGGCCCGGTGTGGCGGATCTTTTTGAAATTTCAAGTGGTGTGGCCAGTCTTGTGGGGATGGTTGTTCCCGAAGATGCCCGTGTGGCAGGAAAGCTGATTCGAAATATCGAGGTGCCCATGGATTGCGTGGTGGCCGCCGTCATCCGGGGCAAACAGTTCGTAGTTCCCCGAGGGGATACGAAAATTCATGTGGGCGACCAAGTTGTTTTTGTCGGTCCAACCGGGGCAATTAAGAAAGCACAGGAAATGTTCTTGTTAAAAGCATAAAAAATTTGATCATACCTAAGGCGAGTCCCTTCCACGAGTCTTGTCCACCTCGGGCGGGTTTATCCGTCTCTGGCGGGGTTGTCCGTCTCGGGCGTGATCACGCGTTTTAAAAAAGATTATCCATAAAGCGACCATTTAGAATAACTCCCCGACCCCTCATATAGTTAAAAAATTATATTAATACAATCTGAAGGCCGGCGTTATTGCCCTTCAAATTTTGAAAGATCACTCCCATAAAGGGCAAAAAAAGCAGTCCCTGCAACACCAAATAAACTTGCAACAACAAAGTTGGTGGATGGTCCGATCTGCCAGAGAAACGCACCGCCAAAAGCTGCGACGGATACAACGACATCCCGCAAAAGATAATACAGGCCGAACATGGCGGCTTTACGGTCTTCAGGAGCCAGATCCATAATGAGTGCTTTCCGAGTCGGCTCACCGAACTCCTTAAGGCCGCGCAGGATAAACGCCAATACCAGCCACTTAAAAGAATGACAGAAGTAAAGCACCACCGGAAAGATCGTAAAAAATCCGAACGTTATGACGACAAACGGCTTTTTGGTCGTTTTATCAGCCAGATACGCCACCGGAATATAAACCAGCATGGCCGTGGTCATTTCAATGCCGGTTAATACGCCAAACGATAACGCACTCACCGGTTCGGTAATGGTCTTCATGCACCAGACAACGACAAAGGCATAGGGAATCTGTTCGCAAAACCGAACCAGAATATCTGAAACCAGCAGTCGTTTGAGGGACGGACTCATCTCCCGTAAAAGCTTTAAGGGATTTTTTTCAGGTTCTTTCGAAGACGACTCAACCGCACCTTTGGGTGGGTCTTCTTCGATGAGAATCTGCTGGAGTATCGTTGCCACAATCGCCAGTACAAAGGCACACACAAAGGCCACTCGAACGCCGTTGCGCTCACCCCATAAACCGATACACACACCGCCCAGAATTGGTCCGAGTCCCATGGGGATCCTTCTCACCAGAGAGTGCATGGAAACCCCCATAGTTCGTTTGTCCATGGGCAAAACCCGGGCGATAAGGCTCATGGTCGCCGGTAAAGAGATGGCCGACCATGAAAGGAAAAAAATAGCCCCCAATAACACCGCCTGCCAATAAGGAATCAGAATGACGATGAGATATCCGAACATGGCAATGATGTTAAAGACGAGCAGCGCTTTTTTGGTTCCCATGCGGTCGGAAAGATATCCTCCGGGAAAGGCATAGAGAGCGGACAATAGGTTGTCAAGACCGTTGAGAAGACCGATGGATATGGCACCGCCGCCTAACGCCATGAGATAAATCGGCAAAAACCTTTCGGCCATCCGTTCGCCCATCCCCACAAGGATCACCATGAGCAGCATCCCGACGGTACTTTTGCGAAGACCGAGAAAGTCTGAAATATTCGCCCGTTTAGTCATAACCCCGCAATCTTGATATGTAAAAAATCGGCCTTTTAATAATTAATAACAATTCTCATAAATATATTCCAATTAACTCGCTCAGATAACGATTTGCCGCAAGCCGCCGAATGATTTCGTTTAGGTTGGGAAGCTGTCTGAGCAAATTTGAGCGCGTTAAAGAGAACATCCTCGAAGTTTTTCAAATTAGAAAATAAAATCAAACTACTGAACTATTTTCTAAAAATCCATAGTCATGTTCTCTTTTACGCGCTTTTATTTGCGAGTTCTTGCCGATCTAAACGAAATTATCCGGCGGCGGAAACGCTGCGTTATTTTGAAAATTGCTATAAACAGTTATACGCACTTCAACTAAAATAATCTTTAATCCAAACATAACAAATTAAAATTGATAATAAAATATCATTTTAAAGCAGGTTTTTCTTGACAAATTGAGAGTGGTGCTACAATGTAGCATATTTAGTCGGGGAAATATTTTATCAAAGAATTTGTCGCTTAACAAAACAGGAGCAACTTATGGACAATCATTATAACCTTGACACACTATGTGTGCACGCCGGTCAAGAACCCGATCCTTCGACAACCTCAAGAGGCGTACCGGTTTACCGGACATCTTCATACGTATTTAAAAGCACTGAACATGCCGCCGATCTTTTTGGTTTAAAAGAACTTGGAAACATCTATACTCGACTGATGAATCCGACCCACGATATTCTGGAAAAACGTATTGCAGCTTTGGAAGGCGGGGCGGCCGCTCTAGCGCTGTCATCCGGAACTTCGGCAGTTTATTATTCAATTATCAATATCTGCTCAGCAGGCGAAGAAATTGTCTCAGGGAGTAATCTTTACGGCGGTACCTATACGATGTTTGACAATATCTTGCCGCAGTTCGGGATCAACGTTAAATTTGTTAATCCTCTTGATCCGAAGAATTTCCAAAAAGCGATTACAGATAAAACCAGGGCGATTTTTATCGAAACCATTGGCAATCCCGTTCTTGAATTCACAGACATAGAAGCTGTGGCGAATATCGCCCATGATCACGGCCTCCCGTTAATTGTTGATGCAACGTTTACAACACCATGCTTGTTACGAACCATCGAACATGGCGCCGATGTCGTCGTCAATTCTTTGACCAAGTGGATCGGAGGACATGGTTCAGGTATTGGCGGTGTTGTCGTTGACTCTGGAAAATTTAACTGGAAAGACCCCAAATTTAAACTGTTCAACGAACCTGATCCAAGTTACCACAATATCCGGTATGCTCATGATCTGGGCGATCTTAATCCGCTGGCCTTTATTTTGAGAATGCGGCTTGTTCCATTAAGAAACCTCGGTGCCTGTATTTCGCCCGACAATGCATGGATGTTTTTACAAGGGTTGGAAACACTTCATCTGAGGATGGAACGGCATTGTGAAAATGCAGCCAACGTCGCTAAATATTTGAAAGAACATCCTAAGGTTGTTTGGGTAAGATACCCCGGTTTGAAAGATGACCCGGCTTATCCTGTTGCTAAAAGGTATCTTAAAAAAGGCTTCGGCGGTATGGTGGTTTTCGGTATTAAAGGCGGAATGGATGCCGGAAAGAATTTTATCGAAAGTTTGACCCTTTTTTCACATCTTGCCAATGTCGGAGATGCCAAAAGTCTTGCGCTACATCCCTCCAGCACTTCACATTCCCAATTGACCGAAGAGCAGCAAAAAGCAGGGGGACTCACACCGGATTTAATTCGCCTTTCCATCGGTATCGAGCATATTGATGATATTATAGAGGATCTGGAACGGGCGTTTGAACAAGCTTGATATTTTGTAATGCTGTTTTCGAACAAAAAAAATATCTATAACTTACGGACAAGTTTTTAAATAATCACACTTCAATTGACAATCAAAAATTGAGAGATGAGTGAATATATTGAACATGACAAAGCCGGCGTTTCGGTCGGGTTGGTAGAGAAAAAGTCTTATACATTTGCAGAACCGCCGAACGAAATGATTTTGGAATGCGGCGCAAAACTCGGTCCGATTACAATCGCATATGAAACCTGTGGAAAATTGAATGATGATAAAAGCAATGCGGTTCTCATTTGTCATGCGCTTTCAGGAGATTCCCATGTGGCCGGATATTACAGCGAAGATGACTCTAAACCAGGCTGGTGGGATATCATGGTGGGTCCTGGAAAGGGAATTGACACCGATAAATATTTTATCATTTGCTCCAACATTCTGGGAGGCTGTATGGGCTCCACCGGTCCCTGCACTTATCATCCAAAGACTGTGGAACCCTATGGACATAATTTCCCGGTAGTTACCATCGGTGACATGGTAAGGGCCCAGAAGGCACTGCTGGGTCATCTGGGGATTAAAAAGATCCTTTCGGTCATCGGGGGTTCCATAGGGGGGATGCAGGTTCTGGAATGGAGCGTCCGATACCCTGAGATGGTCGTTTCGGCAGTCCCTCTGGCTACGACCACAAGGCATTCGGCCTTGGCCATCGCCTTTAACGAGGTCGCCAGACAAGCGATCATGACCGATCCAAACTGGAATAATGGGGACTATTACGCCGGTCCAAAGCCTGATATCGGTCTTGCCGTTGCCCGCATGATCGGTCACATTACCTATCTATCAGATGAATCCATGCGTTTAAAATTCGGACGGCGGCTTCAGGATAAAAGTGATTTTTCTTTCAATTTCGATGCCGATTTTCAGGTTGAAAGTTATCTTCGTTATCAGGGTGCAAAGTTTGTGGACCGATTCGATGCCAATTCTTTTCTTTATATTACCAAGGCCGCCGATTACTTTGACCTTGAAAAACAACACGGTTCCGGATCGACGGTCAAAGCCTTTTCCAAAACCGGAGCCAAATTTCTCGTTGTATCCTTTACGTCCGACTGGTTGTATCCGACATATCAATCAAAGTCCATGGTAAAGGCCATGAAGAAAAACGGTCTTGATGTGAGCTTTTGTGAAATAGAGGCCCAATGGGGCCATGATGCTTTTCTTCTGCCCAGCGAGCGCTTGACCCTTTTGCTAAGAAGTTTTTTGGAATCTACATATTCTGAAAATCGAAAAGAATAAAATGAGATTTGATCTTCAAATAATCGCCTCTTGGATTGAAAAGGGATCTAAAGTTCTTGATCTCGGCTGCGGTGAAGGGGATCTACTTTACTTTCTAAAACAAAACAAGGGGGTTAAATGTACAGGAATTGAACGTAAAGAATCGAGGGTCGCCCGGTGTATTGAAAAAGGCCTGTCAGTATTGCAGGGAGATATCAATGAAGAAGTTTTCGATTTCCCTGACAATACGTTTGATTATGTTGTTTTGAGCCAGACCCTTCAACAGGTCTATGAACCGTCTGAGTTGATCGAATCTTTATTGCGAATCGGGAAAAAGGGAATTGTCAGCTTCCCCAACTTCAGCTATTGGCGAGTTCGCCTACAACTTTTGTTGACAGGATATGCCCCCATAACCCGACAACTCCCCTATGAATGGTACAACACCCCGAATATTAGAGTGATTACACTTAAGGATTTTAGAAAATTTTCAAAAGAGGTCGGTTTTAAAATTGTCAATGAGGTTGCCGTCAATAGCCATTCCTACGATAGAAGTGGAAAGATCATTAAATTTTTACCCGATCTCTATGCGACTTACGGCATTTTTCTAATAGGACAAGACAAATGATGGTCGTTTATCTCGACAATGATGTCTTATGGAAATCTTTAGCAATTCTCAAATAAAAGGAAGAAGAGATGATAGATCTAAATAACCTGAAGTCGATCATTATGTTATCCTATCTCAAAGATTACATGTTAGAGAAGATCGTAAAAATCAGTCATATAAAGACGTACAAATTTGGTGATTACATCTTCTACGAGGGGGATAAAGCCAAAAACATCTATTCTGTTATCGATGGGAAAGTGGGGCTTGAAATTGAGAAAAACTCCAGTATGCGAATCTTAATTAGCGATATCACTATGGGGATGACATTCGGTTTTTCTGCTCTTGTGAACACACGAGATAAAGATTACACCACTTCTGCCAAGGCATTATCAGATACAAAACTCTTTATGTGGAAAGCAGAAGAACTTGAGAGCTTATTTTCCAAGGATTACGAAATGGGGTTTTTATTTATGAAAAGAATTGCCAAAATTATTAAAACAAGATTACAAATCAGGAACGTACAATTTATTGACATATATAAATAATTGATGGATCGGAGAGTTTTCATTCACACCCGCCTCTATCCAGACCTGTATTTTTTTTAAGAATCGCCGGTACAACGTGCCGCCCTCCTTTTCCGGTTTTTCCCCATCGGTTCCGTTTTGCAGCTTGAAAACACGTTTTCTCAGTTTGGTCTCGTTTCTTTGTATCCCAAAGAGAAACTCTTTTTCAAAACAATCTTAAGCCATTGGTATTTTTCATAATCTTTTAGACTATTATATTAACATATTCAATTAACTGGAGAAATATCTTTCTATTGACAAAATCCTACAATGTCACATATATGACTAAGTGCGAACTTTTTCCCCAAACAGATATTAATTGTTTTTCAGATGGCTTTATTTAAAGCACAATGTATGTTGTGATAATTTGAAAGTCTGCGGTTGACTTCCCAAGGAGGTCATGGTTGACTAAAAACATATAAAAATATTCAACCTCCCGATTTAATTGATTAGTATCATTTATTTTTCGAAAACCTTCATCGCAGCACAAACGAATCGCTTGAGATCTGTGCGTTGATATCGGATACCTTATGGACATAGATAGAGAAAAAGAATATTTGCTAAAGGCAATTACCTCTTTTAAAAGACGGTTCATCGTGGTTTCACCCGACTTTAAAATCCTGGCCGCTAACTGCCAGCAGAACGGACCTACCGATTCTAAAGTCGTTGGAAAACGATGCCATGAAGTGTTTTATGAACGATCATCTCCCTGTGAAAATTGTGCGGTAAAAGAGTCTATAGAAAAGCGAAAACCCACGCTAATACCCAAACCGGAAAACACATTGGATATGGATGAGATGCCTTGCTATTTTGCGTATCCCATCTATTCCGGGGATGAAATCGAAGCTTTTGTCAGCATGGATTTTGATCTTCCCACCCGGGGAGGGCTGGAAGAAAAACTGCAACGTTCCAATGCCTTTTTGCGAAACCTCATTTTAAGCGCTGTTGATGGCGTCATTTCCGCTGATAAAACCGGCAAGATTCTTATCTTCAATGATGCCGCCACCAATGTTTTCGGTTATTCGGTGGATGAAGCACTCAATCATCTCAATGTTCGAGATATTTATCCGGGAAAAAATGCGTATGAAGTCATGCGAAACCTTAGAAACGACGAATACGGCGGCAAAGGCAAACTCCGATCCTATCAGGTCGATGTCATCAGCAAGCATGGAGAAGTTATTCCTATCAAACTGAATGCAAGCATTATTTATGAGAATGAACAAGAGATTGCAACCATCGGATTTTTTCATGATCTTCGAGAAGAGCTCCGAATAAAAAGGGAACTTGAAAATACCCAGCTTCAGCTTCTTCAGGCGGAAAAAATGTCATCTTTAGGCAAACTGGCCGCGGGTGTGGCACACCAACTAAACAATCCCCTTGGAGGAATTACGCTGTATGCCAAACTGATCATGGAAGAATATGACCTGGAAAAGGGTGCTAAAGAAGACCTGGATAGAATTATAAGAGACGCTAAGAGATGCCGGGATACGGTAAAGGAACTGCTCGAGTTTACCCGACAGACACGCCATTTGATGCGACACCATGACATTAATAAGGCGTTAACCCGCACCCTGTTTCTCTTGGAAAGCCAGACCTTGTTCCATAATATCGTAATTAAAAAGGACCTGGCCCCATCACTCCCTTTAGTCCTATCGGATATCCAGCAGCTGTACCACTTGTTTATGAATGTTGTCTTAAATGCAGCACAGGCCATGGAAGGAAAGGGGATTCTGACATTGAGAAGTCTCCTGCTACCGAACAAAGAACAGGTCTGCATCGAAATATCCGACACAGGACCGGGGATATCCGAAGAGCATTTTCCCCAAATCTTCGAACCGTTTTTTACCACCAAAGACGAAGGAAAGGGAACCGGCCTGGGCCTTAGTCTGGCCTACCGAATCGTTCAAAATCATGGGGGTCATATCCGGGCTGAAAGTTCACCTGGAAAAGGAACGACCTTTACGATAGAGCTTCCCATTGGGTCTAAACATGATGGAGGAGACAAGAGTGGAAATAAGACCTAACGCCTTGGTATTAGTTGTTGATGATGAGCAGGATATTCGTGATGCATCTGAACGTATCCTTTCTCGAGTCGGTTATCAGGTCCAAAAGGCGTCTCGTGGAGACGAAGCACTGGATATCCTGAATAAGGAAAGCGTCGACATTATGCTTCTTGACCTAAAGATGCCGGGCATGGACGGGCTGGAAGTATTAGAACGAGTTCGGAAGCAAAACACCCAAATTCAAGTTATTGTGATTACAGGATATGCTACAGTAGAAACAGCCATCGAAGCCATGAAACAAGGAGCTTACGATTTCATTCCCAAGCCTTTTGAGCCTGATCAGCTTAGAATCGTCGTCAATCGAGCCTGGGAGAAGATTTGTTTCATTCGAGAGGCTGAAAAGCTCGAGCTGGAAAGAAACAGGACATTATCTGATCTGGATACGGAAAAAAGCCGTATCCGCACCATTATTGAATCTTTCCCCAGCGGCGTTATGGTGACCGATTCCAAAGGAAGGGTGGTTTTGATGAACCCGGCTTTCAAGCAGCTTCTCAGCCTTGATCTCGGCCTAAAAGCCGGTAAAAAAATAGAGGCCTATCTTCCTGATAAAGAGCTGTGTCAACTGGTCATGGAAATCTCCCGTGGGAAACACGTGGATTATGATGATATTGATGATTACGAATTTTCCATATCAAATGAAAAACATCTTTTGGCCAGAGGACAGCCGGTTTTGGGGGAAAGAAAGGAATGTCTCGGAGCGGTTCTGAATATTGTGGATATTTCTGATATGAAGCTTCTGGATCAGCTCAAATCGGAATTTGTGGCAAAGGTGTCGCACGAACTTCGATCCCCCCTTTCAACCATTCATGAACAACTGGCCATTGTCATCAAGGATATGGTGGGTGAAGACTTTGCACAAGATCATCATATTCTCGACCGTGCCAGGGAAAAAACAAAAGGATTGATTTCGCTGATTGGAGATCTGCTTGACCTTTCACGTATTGAGGAAGGAATTATTTGTCATGAACCTCAATCCCTTCGACTTGAAGAGATTCTGAAGAGCATCATCGAATTTCTAATAACCTCGGCTCAAAAAAAGAACCAGTCTCTCACCCTTATAATAACACAGGATGAACTCCCTGAACTTATCGCAGATCCCATTGCACTTGAAAGTATTTTTGGAAATCTTATTGCCAATGCCATTAATTACACACAAGAGGGTGGAAAAATCATCGTAACGGTTGATATGGCTGGAATCAACATGCGCGTAAAGGTTAAAGACAATGGATTTGGTATCGCTGACAAATATTTGGATAAAATCTTTGATAGGTTTTACAGGGTAAAAGACGATAAAACCAGATATATCACCGGAACCGGTCTTGGCCTACCCATCGTCAAAGGGCTTCTGGATTCCATGGGCGGACTCATCGATGTAGAGAGCGAACCCGGAAAAGGGAGCATTTTTACTGTTTTACTTCCCATTAAAAGTTAGAACTTTTCATCCAGGGCTTTTATAAATTCCTCGGGCGGCACCTGGATGCCTGTCCAGAGCGCCAAGGTGCGTCGGCACTGATAAGCGAGAGAAGGCAGACCATCCATGAACCGTGCACCAATGCGGCGGGCCATATCCTCCCAGAAATTTTCACTGCGTCCATAATTGAGATCCACCACCAATTCGCAATCCTTTATGCTGATATTGTCAAGTAATACCTTCATTTCCGGAGACTCATCCGGGTTTGAAACAGAAGTGGCGTTGACCACGATGTTGACGGACAAGCTTCGATCCGCAAATTCATCAAGATGTACGGCTTCTCCTCCAAAACGATGAACAATCTCAGAGGTATTATTTTTGTTGCGGCCGGCAACATAAATAGAGGTTGTTCTCAGCCAATTTAAAATAAACACAATGGCTTTGGCAGCACCCCCGGTTCCGAAAACCAGGGCTGATTTTCCCTCAACATCAAAACCCGATTCACTCAGAGCATCCATGAAACCAATGGCGTTGGTATTGTATCCTTTAAGTATATTGCCGTTACGAACGATGGTGTTGACGGCGCCGATAATATTTGCCCCTTCAGAAAGAACATCCAAATGCGGCAAAACTTTCTCTTTAAACGGTATGGTGATACTCGCACCGGTGATATTCAGAACTCTGACACTTTGCAATGCCGAACCGATCTGGTCGTGATCGACTTTGAACGGCACATATGCGCCTTTAATTCCGATCCGTTTCAGCACCGTGGAAAATATAAGCGGCGATTTTGAACGCATGACCCGTTCATCGCCCAATATGCAGTATACTTGCATTCAAAACCCATCACTTATAGAGCAAACGGACTCCGCAAGAGAACGAAGCCGGTCATAGTGTAGCGAACTTGTCCGCCTACGTCGTGTGGCGGAAATCCTGTTTTCACTGAAAATAAAACGGAAATTTAAAATTTGATTATATCGGTTCTTGTGAGACAAAAAAACCTGCACCATCTCCTGGGGCAGGTTTTTTTTTGGTATATTTGTAAAAACAAGCGATGTCAGATTTTATAACGGAAAGTCTTTTATAATCCAAACTCGGACAAATCCGACCCGAGATACTCACGCTCATTTTCACCGAGAATCCCCAGAGACAAGCATATAATGGTCCATAAATGCGTCGTGTGGTATTTCCCTCCATAATGTTCTTTCAAATCGTGAATTTGTGCGTGGCAGTTATGACAAGGTGTCAGGCAGTAATCAGCCCCGGTTTCCATGATCTGGTCAAATTTTCGTTTGCCGTAATATCGCCGGGCATCGGGAAATCCGGATTGCAGGAAACCGCCGCCGCCGCCGCAACAGTAATTGTTCGACCTGTTGGGATTCATATCAATAAAATTTTCTTCACCCACCACCGATTTCACAACAAAGCGCATGTCTTCCGCCACCGGATCGCCGAAGCTCTTTCGTACCAGCTGGCATGGATCCTGTACTGTGAACTTTATCTTCAGATCCTTGTTCCAGTCGGAATTCACTTTCAACTTTCCTTCCCGAATCCACTGGGCATAGTATTGAATGATGCTTTTGCACTCAAAGTTGTGCTCAATTTTAAATCTTTGCAGTCCGACCCGGACGGCAAAAAGTTCGTGCCCTCACTCTGTATTGAGCCAGACCTTACATTTGAGATCATCCACGGCTTTGGCCTTGACCCGTATAATTTTTTCCCAGTTCTCCAGGTCTGCACAGAAGAGACAGTAGTTTTCCGCTGCCCATCCCTTGGATCCGTAAGTCCAGTCGGCTCCTACCAGATTCAAAATTTTCCACAGCGGCACCATTTCATCGGGTTCGGTTACCGGTTCTCGGGAATTCTGGTTTAGGAAAAAATAGGCACCTTCCTTATCCATGGGGGCTTGGAGGTCTTTGAAACCCGGTTGTGTTTCCCGGACTTCTTCAAGGACATCTTCTACCACAAACCGCCAGTCATCTTCATTGGCGCCCATGGCACTGCACGTGTCGCTCTTCAACGCCATTTCGCAGGATCCCCGAATCCCCTTGGGCTGGTCATCCTTGGGCCAATTACTGCGTACGTTAAAAACCAAAGCGGGAATGTCGATTTTCATGGGACAGGCATATGTGCAGCGGGTACACATGGTGCACATCCATGCCCACTTGGAATTCAAAATCTCATCGTCGAGACCCAAAGATGCCAAACGAAGAAATTTTCTGGGATCCATATCTTCCAGTCCCGTTGCCGGACAACCAGCCGAGCACACCCCACACGTTAGACATAGATTCAGATTTCCTCCTTCTGGGAGAAGATCCATGACGTGTTCTTTGAACGTGCTTTTTTTCTTCCCTTTAATCTCAATAAGCTGAGATGACATTATCCCCTCCTTTAAATTGAAGATTGACGATTGAAAATTAAATAGTTAATATTATCAATCTTCAACTGAAAATTGTCGTCACACATACGGAACAGCTTTTGCTGTCCGGTTAGCCAAGAAGCTGTTTGATACTTTCTGAAATTTGCTCGGCTGATGCCGGTTTGGCGATATAGTCATCCGCCTCGGTCGCCATTCCATCCCGATGGGTATATCGGGTTGACGTCACATGGGATGCCACCGCGGTTAACAGGATGATGGGAATATCGACACATTTTTCATCGGCTTTCAGTTGCTTGCATACCTCGTACCCGTCCATTTCAGGCATCATAACATCTAAAACAATGGCGTCCGGCGGATTGGCATGAACTTTCTCCAATCCTTCAACACCGTTATAGGCCACATCAACTTCAAAACCTTCCTTTTCCAACTGCCCTTGCACGATGGAACAGAAATCAGGCTCATCGTCGACAACTAAAATTCTCCTTTTTTCAGACATAATAAACCTCCTTTATTTTGGTCATCTGTATGTCTTGTGAAATTCCTACACCAGCAGGACTGTTTTACCGGAGTGTTCGGACATTGACCCAATGACCCTGTAGACTTAATTATCTTGATTTTTGAATCATGGACCTTTTCCTAAAGTCCAACAGTTTAGAACTACTCAACACTCGGTCTGGGATACAGACCGGATTTTTCTACAATCTCGGGTACCATTTCTTCCCACTCAATGGCCATGACATGAAAACCGCGTACCCCTTTTATTTCTTTAAGGCG
>Ga0307425_1001340_pt1 | contig 14862 bp, 14 predicted proteins | sample SalMarWE160330MG_FD_202152 | JGI IMG/M metagenome (GOLD analysis project Ga0307425, IMG submission 202152) | Salt marsh sediment microbial communities from the Plum Island Ecosystem LTER, Massachusetts, United States - WE1603-30 | ecosystem: Environmental > Aquatic > Marine > Intertidal zone >... | reverse complement strand
CAATCGGCTGGATCCAGTCGGTACGCGAAGTACCCGGTCTGTTGGCTTTTCTTCTCGCCTTTCTAGCGCTTGTGTTGTCAGAGATGCGAATCATGGCGCTCAGCATCATCCTCCTTGGCGTGGGAATAGTGCTCACCGGCCAGGCAACGAGCGTGCCGTTCCTGCTTGTCGCAACCGTGGTTATGAGTCTGGGATTTCACTACTTCGGGCCAAGCAGCAACGGCGTGATTCTGATGAGCGTCGATCATGACAAGACTCCCAAAACGATGGGGGAATTAAAGAGCATGGGTGCCATCGCCGCCATTCTCGCTACCGGCGTTGTCTATTTCCTGGCAGGGAGAATCGGATACCGCGACATATTTATCGCCGTAGGCAGTATCGTTTCCTGCGGCGGTTTTCTCTTGTTCTTCATGGGAAAAGGGCATCACACACTACCCAAGCGACGGAAAGTAAAGCTACGTAAGCGTTATTGGCTCTTCTACACGCTGGCGTTCCTCATGGGTAGCCGCCGCCACATATTCACCACATTTGCCGTCTTCCTGCTCGTGAGCAAGTTCAAGATCAGCGTGCAGACGACTGCCACTCTGTTCCTGGTGAATGGACTGATAAACACCTACTCCTACCAATTCATCGGCAAACTGATTACCCGCTTGGGCGAGCGAACGGTACTAACGATCGCTTTCGTGTCCCTCATTCCGGTCTTCCTAGGCTATGCATACATCAATTCTCTGTCGATACTGTTTGTCCTATTTGTCCTCGACAGCATATTGTTCGGGTTCAATTTCGCTATCACAACCTACTTCCAGAAGATCTCCGTCTCTCCGGAAGAAGTAACAGCCAATCTTTCTGTGCAGACAACTATAAACCACATCTCAGCAGTCGTAGTCCCCGTCATCGGGGGAACGGTGTGGGCTCTCTTCGGTTCGCGAGCTCCTTTCCTCGCCGGAGTAGGGATCGCCGTCGTGTCTCTCATTCTGGTGCAGCTGGTACGAACGCCTGATGTGAAACGCCCTGGCGTATCCGCGCGGCAGGGTAGCTAGGGAAGCGATGTCTCAGGCGATAGCGACAGCGATCGCTTCCCTACTCAATTGCGCGATGGGGCTCCATCACTTCCAAACCTGCCAGAACTTGCGCGGCACGAGGTTTGCCTTGATGTCTTCACCGGTGAATGCAAGATAGAAGTCCATCACATGCTTGGAGCCGGTGCTCTCCTCTGTCAACGTGCATTCCGCATGCACTTTTCCCTTGAGCACCCCGCTCTGCAGGGACAGATTGATGTCTCCCAGATTGACGGTGACATCATCGACTATCAGCACGGCGTCGGCACTCGATTCATCGGAGACAATAGTGATGTTCCGTTCTCCAAGCACCACATGGAGCTCATTCTCAAATGATGCGCCGACAATCCCGTTCTGCGGCTTGTCGCCGAAACGGAGGGCGACCGTATTCACTCCCGCGAGTGGATCCGGTGCCGGCCAAAGAACGACCACGAGGCAGGCAATGACAACAACGCCGACAATGGCAGAGACAAATCTCCAGCTACGTTTCATGTTTCATCTCCCGATTTCTGCCTTCCCGCACCCACGTAGGCGGATCTGTTTGCACCGTTTGCATTAAGATTATCCAACCCTCGCGCATGCGGAAACAGTCATCTAAAGGTAACATGGGATGCGGCGAGCGCCAAACCTGGACCGGCCTCGTGCCATGTTATCATCTGCTTTCGCTCTTCTCGTTCAACCAACTTCTGCCTCATCGATTGCCTGCCGTCGCACGTCAATACCCGGACGCAGTTCCTTTTCGAAGGCGTCAGTTTGCCGGGCAGCATGCATCCCCGCGCGTTCATAAACTCGCTGAGCGCCTGTAAGGCTTGTGGCATCGACGCCGAGGCCAACCTTCCGCTTGCCCCGTCGGGCGAATTCGCCGAACGCGTGACGTAGCATGGCTACTGCAAGCCCGCGTCTGCGCCACGGCCGTCTAACTCCAAGAGCGTTGATCCATCCCATTTCCGGATCCTCGTTGTTCTTTGGCCAGCAGAGAGCCACTCCCGCAATCTCCTCTCCATCGAATACCAAGAACCACAAAGACGAATCGAAGTCGTCATCCTCTGTTATCCAATGGTTCCAAAACTTCATCTCCTGCTCGAACGGTGTTTCGACCTCTCCCCAGTGATCTTTGAACGCATCCCGCACCGCAAGCACCGTCCTCTTAAGATCATGTACTGGGTCGAACGTGCGTACTGTCAGGCCAGTCGGCCACTGAGGCGCGGGAACGTCATCGTCGAGCACAATCTCCATGCGCCAGAAGTGACGGACCATCTTAAATCCGTGCTTCTCAAGCAGCGCCTGCGCTTCTTTGTCCTTTGAGTTCACTCCGTGGCCAAGGGTAACCTTCGCCTCCACCGGAGCCTTGGCAATCGCCTGGCGCGCCCGCTCTTCTTCCCAGTGAAGCAAGAAGGAACCGATACCAAGGCCGCGGTGATCCGGGTGCACGCGTCCCCAGCTGTGCGCGCTCACGTGCGGTTCTTCGGCGTCCCATACCTCCGCGTATCCTACGATCTCTTCTGCAGGACTCAAGACAACAAGGGTGTCGGTTTCCAGATTGAACAACGGCGTCTTCCACTCCACAGCCTGGTCGTGCACGTCATGTTGCTTCACACCGAGAAGGCTCATAGAACACGCATTGAACAGCGATACGGCCTTCTCCAGGTCGTCCATGGTCGCCGGACGAGCGGCAAATCCCTTCGGTATACAAAGTGACATTTCCTCTCCTTGTTTCATTCTAATCGTTGACGGGGGAGCATGAATTCATCTGCACACGCCTAAGTGGCTGCAGTCACGCGCTTGCTCGTCTGGGGGAATTGATGCGGGCAGATAATCGCTAGCTCAAGTGATGGAGCCTAATATTCAGTGGAAGTACCTGCTTGGCGAAACCCGTAGGAGGCAGCCACAAAGTCAGTATCATTGGCCTTAGTGATCATCGTTTCCTCCTTACGGGCTCATACTCCGCAGATAATGGTTCGCATCATCCGCGCCTTGGTCTTCTAATGCGAATTATAACGACGGGTGGATACGATTCAAACCGATCACTGCGCCCACGCCTTAACCGCACGGGTGGCGATGAATGAATCGCAATAACGCGAGATCAGTTCACCGGGGAAAGTGTCCTCGTAGAAGCCGGCAATCACGAATCCAGCGTCGATCTGTCCGCCGATCTGATCAGCAAGCGTATGCCCAAATTCGAGCGCAGCATCACGCCCATAATGGAGCACACGTTCCTCTTCACTGATGCTTGAAAGCTCCGAATAAGGCAGCGAGAAACGAACCTGAAGAACGCCTTCCTTCTCTTTCGCCGGATCGAACAGATGGAGAATGGGGTTGTCGAACCCCGCCAAGAGTGCGCCGCCCGAGCGTAAGACACGATAACACTCTCTCCATACCGGCAGTACGTCAGGGACGAAGCAGTTGGAAACAGGATGAACGATCAAATCGAAAGTCTCATCAGACAGCGACGAGAGGTCGCGCATGTCTCCCTCAACCGTGCGAATGCTCAAGCCCTCACGCTCGGCGACAAACCGGTCCTGAGCGAGCTGCTTTGGTGCATTGTCGTAGACCGTCACATTTGCTCCCGCAGCAGCGAGAATCGGTCCCTGTTGCCCACCGCCGGACGCGAGGCACAGAACATCGGCTCCACCCAGCTTACCAAACCACGATCGCGGTACCGGCTTAGTCGGAGTGAGAATGATCTTCCACTCTCCTCTTCGTGCAGCGGCGATTGTGTCGGCGCTCACCGGAATGGTCCAAGGATTGCCGTTCTCGACGTTCCTGTTCCACGCCTCCCGATTGAATGCTCGTACATCGACATCGCGTCGCTCATCATTGCTCATAGAGGTTTCTCTCCCACATACAGGCCACGACCGGTGATCCCCTCCGGATCGTAGGTGACTGAAAGACCGGCATCAGTGAACAATTGCTTCATCTCATCGATCTCGAACAGGCCGAGTTCGTGATGCTCGACAAAGTGACTGGTGCCCTCCGGGGTCCCAATCAAGTGATGCAAGTCAAAATGAGAGATGCGCCCATTCACAAAGCTTGTGTTGACGCGGGCAATTTTCAGCTCAGCCTCATCAACCAACATGGCGTGTACCGTACCGGCTTGCCACGCTGTCGGCGCGAACCATGGCTCGATGATGACGACCCCACCTGGGTTTAGATGACGGCTCATGCACGCAATCGCTCTTCCGGCAAGGTCAAGCGTCTTTGCATACCCGATTGCGCTGAACAGACACGTAATCACGTCGAACGACCTGCCAAGCTCGAACCCGGTCATGTCGCCGTGATGGAACGTCACGTTCGGATTTCGTATGCGCGCAGCTGCGAGCATTCCTTCCGAGATATCGAGCCCCTCGGCCTCATACCGATCCTTCAGGTACTCGATGTGCCGGCCGGTGCCGCAAGCGACGTCGAGCAGGCTCTTTCCAGAAGCACGGAGATGATCCTCGGCAACGCGCAGAACCTGTTGCGCTTCCTGCTCGTAATCCTTGAACGAGTAGATCTTGTCGTAGAATTGAACCGCGTCCATGTCGCACCTCCAGGCCCAGTCTAGCCGACGGATCCACCGCCCGCAATATCTGTGCGTTTACCCAGAGGAACGCCGCTGTGCACCGTTGCTGTCTCAACCGCGTCGCGATCTCTTACGCCGGATGTGATAGAGGACATAAATGAGCAGGAGAATAAGCGCGATGAAGGCAATATTCAGCCCGTTGGTCACAAGATACGAGTGAATGTAGATTCCCGCGGTGTGCACCAGCCGGTCCCACACTTCGGCAGGAGGTGAAGGAAACCGGACCACCGACGTACTCACCTGATCGCCGCTTACATGTACCACTACGTAGTGATAGAAGAAGTGATCGGGATCGGTACCGAGAAGCTCCGCGCCTGCTCCACCAGTGATCGTGTACGGAACGCCGCTCCACTCACCCGTGAAGTAGCCGTGGATGTGCGAGGCGAAGATGTGCGTTACGTGACTCTCACGGAACAGCGCGAGCAAGGAGTCGACCTGACCCGCATCCAGCAGACTGTGAGAGGCATCCCCCCGTGGATCGCTGAGAGGAACGTGAAAGAACACGAAGCGGTTTGTGTAGGCCTGCCCAATCTTCAACTCCTGCCGCAGCCAAGCAATCTGCGCGGTATCGAAACGCACCTGGTTTGCATCGTCCAAGACGATGAAATAGGAGTTCCCGACGGAGAAGCTGTAGTAGAACGCTCCGAACAAGTCGTAGTATACTGCGCGGCCTTCCTCACGGATATCATGGTTCCCGATCCCGACCAAGAATGGGAGTTCCTCATCTTTGATCTGGTTGTAGAAGACGCGGTATTTCTCCTTCTCCCCGTCAAAGACAAGATCGCCGACATCGATTGCAAACGCCAACTGATCGGTTTTGCCGTCAAGGTCGCGCAGGATCGACTGAAAAGTGGAGAAACTGTTCTTGTTGTCTCCCATCACGGCAAAACTGAAGTCGTCACCCTGTTTGGGGATACGTTGCAGCTGTTGATAGTCCCAATCGAGCCCTTCCGGGGGCCACCATGGGCGGAACTCGGCTCGATATATGAACGCCCCGCAAGCAATGATCAGCAGCACCAGAAAAACGAGCAACGCCTTCTTCATCTCATCACCCTCCCGGGGGATAAGTAGATGATACCGACAACAACGCACTATCGAAAACCGGTAGAGGCTCTGTCCTGTCAGAACAACGCTGGCCAAAGGATGAAAAGGAATTAATCCTGTCTTCATCCGTTCTTAATCTTGGCCTGGTAGACTCAGTGCGCTTGGGAACAGAAGCCCAAGACGAAAACTGAAACTGGAGGTTTTAACCATGTTTACGAAGAAGAATCTCACTATCGGATTGACGCTCGCGGCACTGGTCGCCGTGATGATCAGCGGAGCAACTCTATACGCGCAGCAAGGAACTACCACCCCACAAGCGGCGACGCAGACAAATCACGAGGAGAACGTTCAGGATCCTGGCTACGGAGGAAGTATCTCGGTTCCTGAGAACATGAGCGACCAAAGCCTTGCCGGATTGGCAAAGATCACGGCAAGCGATGCGGAGAATGCCGCCCTGGCACAGTTCCCAGGTGCAACGGTCATCAAGACAGAACTCGATAACGAGAACGGTGCCCTTGTCTACTCGGTGGAGCTTCAGACAAGCGGAGGCATCAAAGACGTAAGAATCGACGCCGGAAACGCCCGCATCCTCTACACAGACAGCGGAGTGGATCTCGACGAAGGCCACACCGCCTCTGAAGGTGGCGAGGCCAGCGCGGGAGAACCCGAAACAACGGATAGCGCGAAATCCGACTAGGCACACTACCCCCCGTAATCCAAGCAGCCCAAGGCCCGGCGAGCGCAAGTTCGCCGGGCTTCTCTCACCCTGGTATGATCCTAGCTGAACATGCTGATACTAATTGTTGAAGACGAGCGTAAGATCGCAAGTTTCATCAAGAAGGGTTTGGAGGCGGAAGGATACGCCGTCGATGCAGCCTATGACGGGGAGCATGGTCTGACAATGGCCGAAGAGAACGACTACGATCTGATTCTCTTGGATGTGATGCTTCCGAAACTGGACGGTGTGAACCTGTGCCGGCGCTTGCACGAAGAGGGAAAGGAAACGCCCATTCTGATGCTGACGGCCAAGGACGCCATATCCGATCGGGTCCGAGGCCTCGACAGCGGAGCGGACGACTATCTCACTAAGCCATTTGCGTTCGACGAGCTCGTCGCTCGTGTCCGCGCTCTGTTGCGCCGCGGCGGTCCCAAGACTCCCCCAATGCTGCGAGTGGGCGATCTTACACTGGACCCGATCACGCAAGAGGTGATCCGAGGGAACCGCCCGATCCAGCTCACCAACTTGGAATACCGGTTACTGCGCTATCTGATGCAAAACACCAAACGTGTCCTAAGCCGCACGCTCATCGAGGAACACGTGTGGGGGAGCAGCTTCGACAGCTTCACCAATACAGTCGATGTCTACATAAGTAAGCTGCGCAAGAAGATCGACCATAAAACGGACAGAAAGCTGATTCATACGGTACGCGGAATCGGCTATGTGCTCAAGGAGTGACTCGTTGTTCAAAACGATCCGCGGCAAGTTGACCTTATGGTATGCAGCGCTTCTGACCATCGTTTTGATCGCCCTTGGATTCACGTTGTATCAGGCGCTGCGGCATTCCCTCATGACCGAAGCGATCAATACGGTGGAGGTCAGAGCAAAACAGATCAACAGTTTCATTGAGTCTCCTGAATCGGGAGGCGCGGAAGAAGGAAGCGGAACATTCATCGACATTGCCGATCCCGACCTGATACGAAAATTCACGTCAGACGGGGTATACATCGAGATCAGGGATGAAAAGGGGCAACTGGTCAATCACTCGTTCTTTCCATCAGCGCAGCAACTCGATGAAGGCGATTTCATCACTGCTCTAAAGACAGCTAATCCCGGCTCATTGGCGTTACGCTCCTTTTCCGAAACGGGGCGAATGGTCGTCTATGCGTTGCCGTTAATAAGAAACGGACTACCATTGGGCACAGTAATGGTCGGTCGCTCTCTAAGGTTCATGGACAGCGCCCTCGACCGATTGCTCTTTCTGCTGTTGTTCCTCTCTGGGGGAGGACTGTTGCTCGCAGCGGCGGTGGGAGCGACCTTGGCCAAGGTCGCGCTCTCACCGATCGACCGCATCACGAGGACCGCGCGTCAGATAAGCGCCGAAGGATTACATCGACGCATCAACTTGAAGGGTCCGGATGACGAGGTCACCCGTCTGGCAAACGCGTTCGACGAAATGCTTGATCGCTTGAAGACCGGTTTTCAACGCGAACAGCGGTTTACAGCCGACGTATCGCACGAGCTGCGTACGCCTCTAACGATCATCAAGGGGACCGCAGAGGTCACCTTACGTAGCGATACGGCGAGTCAGCAAGAGTATCGAGAAGCACTGCAATCGATCAACACCGAGGCCGACAGGATGACCAATATCGCGGATTCCCTTCTCACACTGGCTCGGGCCGATGCGGGCCAGCAGCATCTGAAAATGAACATGGCTAATCTGGGCGATCTCATCGAAGGAGTTGTTAGGAAATTTGTGCCTCTCGCAAGCAAGAAGCGAATTGTCTTCGAAACCGGAATAACGGCCTGCTTATGGGTCAACGGGAACGAGGCACGCCTGCAACAGCTTGTGGGAAATCTCATACAAAACGCGATTAAGTACACCCCTCCCGGCGGCAGGATCGACGTGCTACTGGAGAAGGATGAGGATTTGGCCAAACTGAGCGTTGTGGATACAGGGGTCGGAATCCCGGAAGACGATCTTCCTCATATCTTCGAGCGGTTCTACCGTGTTGACCAAACACGCTCCCGCGCCGAAGGCGGCAGCGGTCTCGGCCTCTCCATCGCGAAATGGATCGTTGCCGCTCACAACGGGCGCATCGAAGCGCACAGTGATCCGGTCAAAGGGACCACGTTCATAGTCCGACTACCGCTTATCGAGCAATAACGTCATCTTCCTTTGTGTGCCATGCCATTCTTGCAGAAGCGCATCGCTGTCTTCGAACACCCACTGGCATACATACGCTAGCCGCGCAACGCGGCGATTCCGTGGAAGCCAAGCAGCACGAGGCCCATGCGCATTGCAGTACCCAAACCGGATGCAATCGCAAACAACACCGGCCTGTTACCGACAACGGCGAACAGGTAGAGCGACACCGTGTCGGGAAATCCGGGAATACTGAGCAAAACGAAGACGGCGAAAACACCGTAGCGTTTGACGAATCGCTCGCTGGCATCGAAGAAGATCCTCGCCCATCGGTGACGAACGAGAAACTTCTCGAACCGCTCCGTCCCCTTTGCGCGATCGCCCACCAAGAACACGATGTACGCGCCCACCGTCTTTCCAAGAACGGCGACCAAGAAGATCCAGCCGAGCGGAATAAATCCATACCCCAGAACCGGGATCTCGCTCGGAGTCGGCAAGATCACGGCCGCGCCGACTTCATACAAGAAGATGAGGATGAGCCCGGTCAGAATCTTCATACGGAAAAGTAACACGCCACTCACAACCGGCGCAACACCTTTGATGCGCCACGATGCAAAGCTGCTATACTGGTTTATCCCATCAACAAGAAGGGGATTCGATATGGACTGCAACAGACGCCTGCAACTGCTTCTGGAGCGACTCACCTCAAAGAGGGTAGATGTTGTCGCTCTTCTCCCCGGCGCGAACTTCACCTACTACACCGGCCTCAACAAGCCGTTGAGCGAACGGCCGTTTGTTCTATTCGTACAGGCAAACGCCGCTCGTTGCCCCGTAATCCTCCTTCCTCGTCTGGAAGCCGATGGATTCACGGAGTCCCTGCCGTACGAGGTTGAACTCGTAGTCTACACTGACGAACAGGGGTACGAGCGCGCGTTTCGTGAAGCAGCGTGTGCGCTGAACCTAGATAACAAGTCGATAGGCATGGAACCGCGCGGGATGAGGCTGCTTGAGCTTCGCGAGATCGAGAAGAACTCTTCCGGGTGCCGAATCGTCGAGGTTGATGATGTGCTGTCGCAGGCGCGGATGCTTAAAGATGCGGATGAGATAGCGGCCATCCGGCAAGCAATCAAGATAAGTGAGGCGGCGCTTGCCAGTACGTGTAGCCAGGTCAAGCCGGGAATGACAGAGCTTGATGTTCAGACGCTTCTGAATATCGAGATGCTGAACCTAGGTGCGCACGGCCACGGCTTTGACCCGCTTATCCTTTCCGGCCCCCGCGCCGCCCTTCCACATACCACCGCGAACGAACGCGTAATTGAGAAAGGCGACTGCCTGCTATTTGATTTCGGGGCGAGCCTCGGTTCTTACAGCGCTGACATTACCCGCACATTCTCCATCGGAACGTCGACACCCATCTGGAAGGACATCTACGAGATCGTCAAACAGGCAAACGCGGCCGCTCGATCGATCGCCGCGCCCGGTGTAACGGCCGAGGACGTCGACGCCGCTGCGCGCCGCGTAATCGATGCCGCCGGATATGGAAACTACTTCACTCATCGCACCGGTCACGGACTCGGCCTGCAAGTGCACGAGCCACCGTATATCGTCGCCGGTAACAACACCGCGCTTCGCCCGGGGATGGTGTTCACGATCGAACCCGGCATCTATTTGCAGGGTCGATTCGGAGTACGGATCGAGGACGACATATTAATCACCGATGATGGAGCAGAGACGCTCTCTACCTCACCGCGCTCGCTCATTGCGCTCTAGGCACGTGCTTGCAGGAACCCTGCAACACGCAGCCGTCGCACTTCGGATTGCGCGCCAGGCACCGTTCCTTCCCGTGCCGCACAAGCAGGGCATGATACTCGTTGTGCATGCCCGCATCACCTGGCAGAGCTTGCATGAACATCGATCGGAGTTCTCCATATGTTTCGCTTCCCGTGATGAGGCCCAAGCGCGTCAGAATCCGCCGCGTGTAGGCATCCACAACGAAACTAGCTTTCCCCGCTGCGTACAGGATGATCGCATCCGCTGTCTCTTCGCCGATTCCGCACACGGAAAGGAGTTCACGTCGAAGATCGTCAATAGAAAGCGCGAACAACGAGCGCAAGTCGCCGTTGTGGCGAGCATTGAGAAAGTCGAGAAACGCGCGCAACCGCGCCGCCTTCTCGTTGTAGAAGAGACACGGCCTAATTAGCTCTGCAATCGCCGCCATCGGCGCACGCGTGAGGGCGTCCGGGGTCATCAGCTGTGCATCCTTCAGTGCATCGATCGCCAGCTCAACATTCTTCCAAGACACCCGTTGTGTGAGTATCGCCCCCACAATCACTTCGAATGGATCGCTTCCCGGCCACCACTCTTGCTCGCCGTAGTCGGCAAGGAGACGGTGATAAATCTGCAGCAGCTGTTGTTTCGAGCTACGATTCATCGAGGAATTGCCTGATCGCGGCGAGGATCGCATCGGCGATCTTGCTTTGATACGACAGATTCTGCAGGTACTTCGCTTCCATACGATTGGTTACGAACCCCACCTCGACAAGGGCAGCCGGCATCTTCGCCTTCCCGATGAAGAGCGGCATCGGTTTCACTCCTCGATCGATCGCTCCGGTGGCGGCAACGACCTTGGCCTGCAGCATCTCCGCCAGTCTATAGCTGGCTGTACCCGCACCTTGCGTCTCATGTACCAACGTTTCAACGCCCGATACACTCTCATTTGAAAAGGAATTGGCGTGGATGCTGACGAACAGGTCGGCACCGAGTTGGTTCGCCTTCACCGCACGATCGGTCGGGTAGATATACTCGTCGTCGCGCCGGCTGAGCACTATGCGAAGCAGCGGATCATCGAGCGATTTCAGATACAACATCTGCGCGATCGACATGGTAATGTCCTTTTCCTCCAGGCCATTAACTCCGATCGCGCCCGGGTCCTTGCCTCCGTGTCCCGGATCGATGACAACGGTGTATCGGTAGGATAGAGTGGGGCCGCCAGCGCATATGGAGAGTGACCCGATCGCAAAAAGGAGAAGCGCTATGATGACGGGTGTTCTGAGTCGACGTACCAAGCAGCGATCCCCCCCCTTTCAGTGCAGGATACAGGGCGAATCGGCACTGTGTGGGGCGGGCTGTCATCGCGTCGCTAGACATATGGGACCACGAGACGACCGCTCGTTCACCTTGCCCGTGGACGAAGAGATCTGTGTCAGTCACCGCCAGATCCGACCTTCCTGCCAGCTATCCAACCCCACTTGACAGCGAATTTTCCGTCTCGTAACATCACCAAGTCGGGTCGTTAGCTTAATTGGCAGAGCAACGGACTCTTAATCCGTCGGTTGCAGGTTCGAGTCCTGCACGACCCACAGTGTTCACTCTCTTCTACGCGGGTCGTTAGCTCAGGGGTCAGAGCACCTGACTTTTAATCAGGGAGTCGCTGGTTCGAATCCAGCACGACCCAACGCCGATTGAAACAGATACACCGCCAGTCTATAATCGAGCGCAATATGTCCCCATCATCTAGCGGCCTAGGATACCGGGTTTTCATCCCGGCGGCAGGGGTTCAAATCCCCTTGGGGACACAGAAATCGCGTTTGTTGCGGGAGAACTACACAGCAACTATAATGGGCGAGTAGCTCAGCTGGGAGAGCATCCGGCTTACATCCGGAAGGTCACAGGTTCGAGTCCTGTCCCGCCCAATGAGCAGGTCAATGAGAACGGAGCCGTGGTCTAGTCTGGTCGAGGACGCTGGATTGTCACTCCAGAGATCGCCGGTTCAAATCCGGTCGGCTCCGCCAGTTCTTGTGCCGAGGTAGCTCAGTTGGTAGAGCACGGCCCTGAAAAGGCCGGTGTCCCCAGTTCGAGTCTGGGCCTCGGCACCATCCTTTTCTTGACCGCTAAGTCCTCGGTGCGCTATCCTAGTTGAGAGCACGACAAAGGTAACCTATGAACGATAACCCTGCAGCCGTTTGGGAGAGCGTCTTATCAGCCCTTCAGGATGATGTACCGAGTGCAAGCTTTGCCACATGGTTCTCCAAGGCCAAGCCGATCACGGTGGATGACAAGTCTTTGGTGATCGAGGTTCCCGACCTGTTCACCAAGGGCGGCATAGAGCGGCGCTACCAGAAAATGGTGGAAAGGCTGGCCACCACTGCTTGTGGGCATGAAGTACGTCTCACAATCAACGTCGCCCAAGCGGATGCCTCGGACCCGCTCGATCCTCCAAGCCTCTCGCCGCGCGATACTTATTTGGTGCGTTCCAGCGATACGCTCCCGCTCAACCAGGACTATACGTTCGACATGTTCGTGCGGGGAAAGAACAACCACCTTGCATACGCCGCCTCGATGGCCGTCGCTGAAGCGCCGGGAAAGGCGTATAACCCGCTTTTCATCTACGGAAGCGTTGGCTTGGGGAAGACGCATCTGTTGCAGGCGATCGGTAATTTTGTCGTCGCATCCGGCCAGCCCAAGGCTATCGTGTATACAACATCGGAACGCTTCGCCATTGAGTTGATCAACTCCATCCGCAACAACACAACCCCGGCGTTTCGTGAGAAGTACCGGCGCATCGATCTCCTACTCATTGATGATGTGCAATTCCTGGAAGGAAAAGAGGCGACACAGGAGGAGCTGTTCCACACATTCAACGAGCTCTACGGGAGCGAGAAGCAGATCGTGTTGTCCAGCGACCGGTCGCCGCAGCAGCTATCCGGACTGCAGGATCGTCTTGTATCGCGATTCCGTTGGGGTCTGGTTGCCGATATTCAGCCGCCCGATCTGGAGACGCGCATTGCCATTCTGCGCGAGAAGGCGAACAACCGCGGGATCCACGTTGACGACAACATCTTGGAGATGATCGCGAGCCGCATTTCCTCGAACGTGCGTGCGTTGGAGGGCGCGCTGGTAAAAGCAATCGCATACGCCGAGCTGCAAGGAGCGCAGTTGACCACGCAAAATATCGAGGGCATGCTCCCCGAAGAAGGAAAGCGTGAAAGGCTGACGATAACTCACATCAAGGAAGAGGTTGCCCTCCGCTATCATCTCAAACGCCACGACTTGGAAGGCGCAAGCCGCAAGAAGGAGATCTCGCAAGCCCGCCACATGGCGATTTATCTCGCACGTGAACTCACCAATAACTCCTTTCCCGCAATAGGTAAGCAATTCGGCAATCGCGACCACACAACAATCATGCATTCGTACCTCAAAATGAAGGAGCTCATGGAGGAAACTCCGCTCCTGCAGGCCGAGCTGAACGAAATCCAGGAGAGCCTACTAGCGCGGTTTTCGCCCAATCCATAGAGCAAACGCCGTACTTAATGGCATTTCAAAACGCACAACTCTATCTCCTCCCTGTGGAAAACCCTGTGGAAAAGGGGCTGAAAAGGGGTGCAAAACAACGCTTCCCTGTGGAAAAGGCAAGTGGAAATCTGGGGCAAAGTTTCTCCACAGGGCTTGTCAACGGTTTTCCACCGTTATACCCACTTTATCCACAGGGTTATCCACAAGGAGAAACACTATTTGAAACGGCAATTTTGGAGTTTTCCACAGGTTGGGCGGGTGTCAACCCCTACTACTAGCCTTTTCGATTAAAATGAGATGATGGATTGGATAAAAGATATACTTGCCAGACACAATCTGGGGGATGAATACAGCGATCAACTCGCCCTTATCGTATGGGACGAAGTTGCAGGTCCCCGCATTGCCCGCATTACTCGAGCTACGCTTCTGTCTCACGGCACGCTCACAGTAGAAGTTGCATCGTCCACAATCGGCCAAGAACTCTCGTTGCTGCAGCAACGTTACATTGACGAAATCAATGAGCGGATGAAAAAACAGGTTGTTACCCGCATCAGATTTGTCCCCGGTCATTTTCCGCTTCCGCCTGCGAAGATCGTGATTGAAGACGCTAGCAACGACAAAGGACCTGTACCTGATTTCGCCATTCAGGATCAGCGGTTGAGCGATGCGTTCTCTTCCCTCTACAAGACGCACAGGCGACGAGAGCGTGCACTCCTGAAAGCGGGTGCACGACGGTGCACACGCTGTGGAGTTGTCTTCTTTGGAACCACCGCCATTTGTCCAGGTTGCCAGTTCGATGAGATTGATGAGGCCGGGCGGAAGGGCTAGAATGTAGCACCATGAAAGGCGTTAAGAACACAACGATAATTGCGATTCGATCCGAGTCTGAACGCCGTGGGGTAATCGCCTGCGATGGACAGGCGACGCTGGATACAATCGTCATCAAGAGCAAGACACGCAAGGTCTACCGACTGTACGACGACAGGGTCCTTGCCGGATTCGCCGGCGCGACCGCCGACTGCCTCGCTCTTCTGGAACGATT
>Ga0307425_1001338_pt1 | contig 14875 bp, 13 predicted proteins | sample SalMarWE160330MG_FD_202152 | JGI IMG/M metagenome (GOLD analysis project Ga0307425, IMG submission 202152) | Salt marsh sediment microbial communities from the Plum Island Ecosystem LTER, Massachusetts, United States - WE1603-30 | ecosystem: Environmental > Aquatic > Marine > Intertidal zone >... | reverse complement strand
CGGCACGTGGCCTGCGCCGTAGGCCTTGTCGCCGATGCGAATCAGCCTGCCGGACTGGCGGGACCCGTCGTCTCCGCACGCGAGGAGCGACCGCACCTCGGGCGGCAGCGTTTCGAACGTTGCGCTCGACACCACGAGCTGGTCGAAGTCGTCCCAGCCGCCGAGGTTGCCGGGCCGACCGTGGCTCGCGTTCTCCCACCTATCCCTGTTGAGGAACTCCTTGTTGATGGCGACCACGATTTCCTGCTGGGCGGCGCCGTTGCCGGTGAGGGTGGCAAGGATGTGGTCAATGCCTTCGGCGAACTCGATGTAGCCGAGCAGCTCGTCGCCGTCGTAGTAAGGCTTCACCACACGCAGCGCGAAGGCGACCTTGCCCACCTCGAGCCCCCAGGCGGGCTGGCCGGTCTGCATCGCCTTTCGGACGGTGGCGTGGGTGACCTTCTGGCCGAAGTCGTCCGGGCGGTGCAGGCGCGCAAAGGCCGTGCCGTCGGGTTCGATGAAGTAGAAGCGCGTCAGCCTGTACTGGTTGCTGAGGTGCTGGAACAACGGGAGGCCGCGTTCGAGGAGTGCCAGGCGGTCGCGCGCTCGGAACAGGTCCTTGAACTCCTGGTCGTGCATGAAGGTCCCGAGCGCGCTGCGCAGCCGCAGCGCATCGTCGTCGAGCATCTGGCGCATGAGGCGTCCGGTGTTGTCGACGTCCGTGACGCTCTCGCGCCGGAGCTGTCGGGTCTCCATGCGCCAGGTGCTGACGATGCTGTAGGTGGTCAAGCCCAGGATGGCGATGGCGAGCGGAACGAAGAGCCTGGCGACGAGGAGGTCTTTGCGCAAGAGCGCCCTGGGCGGCTGAGCTTCGGGCGTGCCGAGGCGCAGTTCTGACGTTAGGGGCTCGGGTGGCACGTGGGTCGGACCGCGCCGTGCGTTCATACGTCTCTCCCTGGGCCTGTGGCGCCCTCGCGCCGCTGGCCGGCGGGGTGCCGTCCCTGGGCCGCATCTGGTGTTGTGGCCGGGTGGACCCCGTCTGCACAGAAGTACACTGACCCTTCCTTGGCGTTATCGGCTTGCTGCGTGGCTGCTTGAGGGGAAACCAGGTCGGGGTGGTCTGCCGGCTAGGTCTCTGGGCCGGCGTGCGGCGCGTTCAGGGCGCCAAGAGCTGGTCTGATGTGGTCGAGCTCTCTCTGCAAGGCCTCGAGTGCCGGGCCGGCCTGGTCAAGGTGGCCGTCGCGCGCCATCGTCTCGAGCTGGAGGGCTGCTTCGAAGCTGGGGTGCGAGGCGAGCTCGTTGGCCGAGCCCCTGAGTCGCTGCGCGGCCTGCTCGAGGGCGGGGGCGTCGCGGCGCTCGATGGCCTCGTGCATCTCGGCGAGCAGCTTGGGGTATCCGTCGAGGAACAGCGGCACGACGGAGCCGAGCTTGTCGAGGTCGCCGCCAAAGATCGCGATGACGCCGTCGACATCGAACGGCGCCTGGTCGGCGGCGAGTGCGGGCTGTGTCGGCTCTTCGCGGAGAAGGCGGACGGCAGTCTCGACGAGCTCGGTGGCCTCGGTTCCCTTGTGTACGAAGGCGTCGGCGCCGGCCTCGATGGCATGCTGCTTGGTGTCGGGGGTCTCGTCGCTGCTGAAGACGATGAGCTTGACGCGGCTGCACGAGCCGACGGCCCGGACCTGGCTGCACAGCTCGGTGCCCGAGATGACGGGGAGCTTGGCGTTGATCAGGGCGGCATCGGGCGTCTCGCCGACAATGGTGGCGAGGCCCTGGCGGCCGTCGCCGGCGATCAGCGGCACGAGGCCGGCGCGCCGGAGCAGCTTGGCGATCTGCTGCGCGGCGACGGGGTTATCGTCGACGATGGCCACCCAACGTGGGCGGGCCTGGAGCTCGGCCCAGTCGTCGCCTTCTTGCGGTTCGCCGATCACGAGGAGGGCGTCGCCGCACTGGAGCGTCTCGTCGCGTCTCGGCAGCAGCACGTCGCGTCCGTGGCGTCGGAGTCCGAGCACGTCGTGGCTCGTCTCGTCGGCGATCTGGGCGACCGTTTGCCCTTCCATGCTCGAGCCGTCCTGGACGATGATCCATTGCGGCGTCGGCTTGGTCGGTTCGGCCGCCGCGGCGGCTTCCGTCAACTCGCCCGTGGCGGCGAGCATCTCGGTGGCGATGCGCATACCGGCCGTCGAGAACGGCGAGATGACGCTGTCGGCGCCGGCGCGCAGCAGCTTCTTGTCCGACGACGGTTCGTCGGCCCTGGCGACGATGTGGACGTTCGGGTTGAGGTCGCGGGCCGTCAGGGCGATGAACAGGTTGTCGGGGTCCGACGGCAGGATGGCCAGCACGCCGTTGGCCTGCTTGATGCGGGCCTCGACCAGGACGTCTTCGGAGGCGGCGTCGCCTTCGATGACGAGCCAGCCGCGGGTGCGGGCTGCTTCGAGCGCCTCGGCGTGGCCTTCGATGATGACGAAGTTCACGCCGGCGCGTTGGAAGTGCTCGGCCGCGGCGGAGCCGACACGGCCGCTGCCGCAGATGATGTAGTGAGAATCGAGGAGGGCGATGCGCTTCTTCATCTTTCGTTTCTCCGATGCGCCGGCGGCGACTGCCTCGACGAGGGCCTCGATGATCGTGTGCGCGATGAAGCCCAGGGTGCCGAACCCGGCGACGATAAGCACGATGGTGAACACCTGCCCGGCGGGCGAAGGCATCTGCATTTCGCGGAAGCCGACCGTGGTGATCGTGATCACCGTCATGTAGACGGCGTCGAGCGGGCTGTAGCCCTCGATCAGGACAAAGCCCGCGCTGCCGGCCGTGACGATGAGCACGGCCACAAGCAGGCACCGGCGGACTCGGCGTCCAACAGCCATAGTCGTCCCTTGCGAGATAGGCGACGGTGCGCCTCTGTGCGACCTGTCTCCTCTGTCTGTATCGGCGCGGGGCCGTGCGACTTGAGTCGGCGCCGTTGCGCCGTCGTGGTGAGGCGGGTATGATGTGGCGCGAGTCGTCGCGGGGGGCGTTGTTCCCGGTGGAGGAGGAGCATGGCGGAGCGATCGAAGCTTGACGAGACGGGCTCAGGCGCCAAGGGCGCGCCGTCGGAGCCGGGTACGGCCAGCGGGGTGCCGCTGCTGACGGTACGGGGCCGGACGCTGCCCGAGGCGTGGGAGCGGGCCGTCGTCGAGACGTGGCGGCGCGGCGCGGCGATGCGCACGCAGTACGACAAGCCCGAGGATCCGCCGAGCCGGGACGCGACCGTAGTGATCGAGGTGGCCGAGCCGCTCGGCGAGCCGCGGCTGCACCGCAGTTTCCCGGCGGGGCTCGAGGAGCTCGAGATCTACGTGCAGGAGGTGGTCTGGGGGGTTCACGACTCGTGGATCCGGCCCGACGAGGGGAAGTGGTCCTACACCTACCACCAGCGCCTGTTCGCCTACGACGTGATCGACGACTTCGCCGACTCGCCCACGGGCGGGCCGTTCGGCCCCGTGGACCAAGTGGCGGCGATGGTTGACGAGCTGGCGGACTGCGGCTACACGCGGCGGGCCCAGGCGATCACGTGGATGCCGACGGTCGATCTGGGTCATGCCGAGCCGCCGTGTCTTCAGCGCGTTTGGTGCCGGCTCGTCGACGACGGCGGTCCCACCGCGCGGTTGGTGATGAACACCCACTGGCGCTCGCGCGACGGCTACAAGGCGGCGTTCATGAACATGGTGGCGCTCACGACGCTCCAGGCCGAGATTGCCCGCCGCCTCGGCGAGCGGCTGGGTCGCCAGGTGGGGCTGGGCCGGTATGTGGACATTTCGGACAGCTTCCACATCTACGGCAGCTACTTCGGGGAGATCGAGCAGAACTTCCTCTCGCTGATGGAACGGCGCTCGTTCGACGAGCGAACGTGGCGCACCGACGAGGTGGCCGAGCTGTTGCTGATGGGTCGCGTACAGCTCCTCAACGGCAAGCCCGGCGAGCCGCCGCTGACCGAGGCGCACGTGGCGCGGCTGTACGCGAGCTTGCCCGAGTCGCACCGCGCCCTGGTCGACCCGGCTGCCCGCCCCGGCACGGAGCCCGAGCGCCCCGCCTAGGGGCCCGGCACGGCATTTGTTCTCGACGCGAATGTGAACGCCCGACTGTGCCGATACAGCACCTGGAGGCGCCAACAGCAGAGGGTAGAGGCACCGATGGCGACGCCGGCCACTGTCCTTGTGATCGACCACGACGTAACCACGCTCGAGGCGCTTCGCGTCGGGCTGTCGAACGGCGGCCTGAGGATCGAGGCACACGCCGATCCACGCGAGGCGCTGCGTGCGTTCGCGGTGGCGCGGTTCGACGTGGTGATTGCCGAGGTGGGTGTTCCGCGTGTCGGCGGGTTGAGCGTTCTGGCGCGTGTACGCCACGAAGACCCGTCGGTGCCCGTGATCCTGCTCGCCGATGCGGCGTCGGTGCAACAGGCCGCCGAGGCCGTCAAGAACGGCGCGTTCGATTACGTGGTCAAGCCGTTCCGGGTGGCGAAGATACGGGCCGTGGTCGAGCGCGCGCTGGAGATCCGGCGGCTCGTGGCCGAGGTGGAGCGGCTGCGGGCCGATGCGGGCGGCGGTCGCTGCGACGAGCTGATCGCGCAGAGCCCGGCGATGGCGCCGGTGGTCGATGCGGCCCACCGCGCGGCAGCGAGCGATTGCGCTGTGCTGATCGTGGGCGCTCCCGGCACGGGCAGGGAGCTGGTGGCTCGGACCATCCACCGCATGGGCCGGCGTGCCGCGGGCCCGTTCGTGGTGGGCGACTGCGCGCTGCTCGGCGAGGGGCTCGTCGAGAGCGAGCTGTTCGGCCACGTGCGCGGCGCGTTCCCCGGCGCGGTGGCGGACCGGCCCGGCCTGATCGAGGCAGCCGACGGCGGGACGCTGCTGCTCGACGCGATCGGCGAGCTGTCCAAGGCCGCGCAGCGCCGATTACTCGCGGTGCTCGACACGGGCCAGCTCAGGCCGCTCGGGGGCACCTCGGCGCGGGCGGTCGATGTGCGGCTTGTGGCCGCTACGACGACGGATCTGGCCGCGGCCGTCGGGGCGCGGCGCTTTCGCAGCGATCTGCACGGCCGCATTGCCGCGATTCGGATCGCGCTGCCCGAGCTGCGCAAGCGCCGCGACGACATCCCGCTGCTTGCCCAGTATTTCGTGAAACGACTGTGCGCGCGCGTGGGCGTCGAGCCGCCGACGATCTCGTCCGAGGCGATGGCTCAGCTTCTGGCCGGCTCGTGGCCCGGCAACGTGCGCCAGGTGCGCGAGACGCTCGAGCGGGCGACGCTGCTGGCCGACCGCGGCGTGATCCGGCCCGAGCACTTCGTGAACCCGGCGGCCGCAGTCGACGAGGCAGCGAGCGGGGACGCCGGGGTTTCGAGCTTGGCGGCCGGCCCGTAGGAAGGGCCAAGCGCCGGGGCGCTCCCGAGGCTGGCCCGCTCAGGCGCGCGACGGGCCGACGCGGTCGTAGCATTTGTCTTCCGGCTTTCAAGACCTGATCGGCACGAGCTTCTTGTTTTTGAGACTTTGGGTGTGGCCGGTCGAGGGCGGGGAAGTCGCAACCCATTCATCATGTGCACCTTCCGTTTGCCATCCACGTGCGTGGGCTGTCCTGGCACCGATCTTGGTTCCCCTCTAGTTCGGCAATGCTGAGTGCGATTGCGCCCTGAGGGCGAGGAGCACATATATATGAAGCCACATCTGATTCCGCGCGATAACGGTGGCCATCTGCTGATGATCACGGTTGTGATGGCCCTGGTTTTGGCGATCATCGCCGCCGCGTTCCTGCAGATGGGCGGGAGCGAGATCACGTCGGCCTCGATGCAGAACGATTCGACCCGGGCCTTCTACTACGCCGAGGCCGGCATGGAGTACGCGGCCGGTACCCTGAAGCGCGGGTGGGATGGTGCGACGTTCATCGCGCCGTTCGATTTCGTCGATGGCGCCTCGATCGATTTCACGCCGGAGGGGCCGCTGGACATCGGCACCGGCGTGCAGGCGGGCACGTTCGACGTGGAGGTGCTCGCGGTCAACGCGCCATACGAGGACGCCCGGGACGTGCTGGTGAAGTGCACGGGCATCTACCACGGGGTGTCACGCACGATCCTGGCGACGTTCCGGGTCGAGCTGGAGCCGTCGAAGGTGTTCGACTACATGTACTTCATGAACCACTGGAGCTGGCTGTACGTGGATGGCATGGCCGTGAATGGCAACGTGCGCTCGTGCGGCGATTTCGACTTCGGCGGCCACTCGCCGACCATGAACGGGCACCCCGATTTCGCGACGCGCTGCGGCGTGAGGACGCTCGAGTCGACCGGCGGCATCACGTCGACGCAGGACATCGACAGCGCCCAGAACGTGCAGGGCATGGGAGGCCTGAGCATCAACCAGCACAAGCACGAGGACGCCAACGGCAACATGGTTCTCGACGAGGATGAGGACCACGACGGCGACCTCGAGCTCGACGCGCCGACGAAGCTCCCGATGCCGAACCTGTCGGACACGAATCTGTACGAGGAGTACGCCCTGGACTGGAACGACGGCGCGGGCAGCTCGCTCAAGATCGAAGGGGCCGGTCCTGGCGGCACCGATCTCGTGGTGAGCGACGCCGTCTACGGCGACGACGTGAGCGAGAAGCAGAACTTGGTGCTCATCGGCACGGAGACGAACCCGATCTTGCTCGACGGGCCAGTGGTCGTGCGCGGGGCGGTCATCATCAAGGGCTACGTCAAGGGCAAGGGGACGATCTACGCCAACCACAACGTCTACATCCCCGACAACATCGAGTACGTCGATGGGCCGGCGACCGACACCCCGGACTGGACCTACGGCGAGGGCGTGGAGGCGTGGCAGACCGCCTCGGCCGAGTGGAACTCGACCAACGAGAACAGCACGGGCCTCGGGCTGTTCGCGCGCGAGAGCATCGTGCTCGACAACTACACGAACAGCACGTGGCGCTCCTACGTGTCGAGCTGGCTCAACAACGCGCTCAACGAGAGCGAGGAAGACATGGGGCTCGACGGGCTGCCCAACACGGGGGACCTGGGCGAGGGCGACGGCGAATGGACCGTCGACTACTACACCCAGGAGGACTACGACAAGGGCCTGATCCCGCCCGGCAAGTCGATCGGCGACGTGATCCCCGGCAGCGGCGAGGACATCGACGGCGACGGCGTCTATGACGGCACCATCAGCCTGAGCGATTTCGACATGCCGGCGCCGCTCAACGCCGACAATTGGGGCGGCAACCTGCCGCCGGGCGCCTCGAGCATCGCCGATCTCGTCAACCCGACCGGCGATCGGCAGCTCAATACGGTCCACGCGATGCTGTATACGAACCACGCGCTGGCGGGTCTGTTCGGCCTGAACGCCTCGCAGGTGACGTTCTACGGCGGATGGATCTCGCGCGTCGAGTCGACCATTACGTATACGAGCAACACGCACTTCACGCACGATGAGCGCTTCACCGGCGGCGGCAAGGAGTACGGCTTCCTGTTGCCGCGGACGAAGTCGGACGTCATGGTGCTTACGTGGCGCGAGGTTAACGACGACTACGAGCTGCCTGAGGAGGAGTGACCGCGATGCGCGGGCACGACACGATGAAGGGTGCCGACCGATGAGGGCGAACACGAGTCTGCACGGAGCGCTTGGAGCGCTGATCGCGCTGGCCTCGCTGTGGCTGTGTGGTGAGGCGAGCGCGTTGTTCATCGGGTTCGACGAGAGCGCCGACGAGACCGCCGCCGTTGGTGGCACCGGCACGGCGTCAAGCACCGACGACACGAGCACCAGCTCGGGCGCTCGAGACACGGTCGTCAACCCGTTCGACGACGGGGTGCGCTCGACGATGCCCGAGAACACGCCCGGCGTGGCGATACGGCGATCGGGCTCGTGGGGGACGCGTCACCGCAACGCCCAGCGTTTCGAGAACCTTCTGCACGGCAAGCAGACACCGGCCGCCAAGGTCCGGCCGGTCGAGACACGGGAGGCCGCGCCATCCGGGCCGCCGAAACGCAGCTGCGCGTTGGACTACGTCTTCGGCGTGGTGGTGGTGGCCGGGCTCGGCGCGATTGCCGTGCTGCTGTTCCGGCGGCACGACTCCTCGTAGCGCCCCGTGCGGCCGGTTGCCTTTCGGTCGCGGCGTGGGCTTGCAGTCGCCGACGGATCAGGGGACCCCTTCCTATTGCGCCGGCCGCGGGCGTCCGATTCGCGATGAACAACGCCATGCCCGTGGCGTCATAGCCTGTGTTCGATGGACTCCACTGTAGGGATGGGCACGAGTATGCGTTGTGTCGTGGTGACGGCTCTGCGGGCGGCAGCCTGCGCCCTGGTGTCTCTGCAGCTCGCCCCGGCCGCCGACTCCGAGGAGGTATTGACCCGTCCGCTTGCCTGGGTGCTTGAGCCGGGCGACGTGCGGCAGCACGCGGTTGAGCTCGAGCTCGACACGCGACTCGCGGTTCGTTCGGCAAGCGAGGAGAGGGTGCGGCGGATGAGCGCGGCGCTTTCGTTCGATGTGCGATCGGTCGGACTGCGCCGCGAGAGTGCCGAGGAGATGGTGGTCGATCTGGCGGTCGGCGAGTTCCGGCTCGATGCGGTGACGGAGGGGGCCGGCTCGAACATCGAGGTGACGATGGACAGCGAGGGCATGACGCTGCGCCGCGATGACGAGCAGCCACGCCGCGCGTCGTGGGCGGACGTGCCGCGCGGGCATGGCGGCGAGGTCGGCGAGTTGATCGGCCGGCCGGTCGTGTGCACGATAGATCGCCGCGGCGGCGCCGTCCGGCTCGACGGCCGGATGCGGGTGTTGTCCCAGGTGCTCGACAGCGTCGATCTGATCCCGTTCATTGTGCCGCTCGTGCCGGTGCCGGCTGCGGACGTCGAGCCGGGCTCGACATGGACAGTGACGAGCCGTCGAACCGTGCAGCTTTCGCAGCCGTGGGGTAGCCTGGAGCTCGGGACGCGCACGGAGGTTCGGCTCGCCGGGTTTGAGCCGCACGGCCAGGACGTGGCGGCGCGGCTTGAGTTCGTGCGGGTCGATAAACCCGTCAAGCGCACGCCGCGATTCAGCTACGAGCTGACAGTCGAGGGGTTTGTGCTCGTCGCGCTCGACGGCGCGATCCTTGGCGGCGAAGCGAGCGTTGCGCTGACGGCTCGCACGGGGGTCGTCGACGCCACCTATGAGTTGTCCGGGACGGGCACACTCCGGCTCGCACCCGGGCAGGCGCCCGCCGACGCCGCCGGCGGCCGAGGCGACCCGGCCGCGAGCGACACGTCCGGCGCGAGGTTCATCAGGGCCCGGTCGGGCAGCCGCTACTCGATTTCGACCGTGATCGGCGATGACCAGAGCTTGCCGGTCCAGTCGGGCTTCTCGCCGTTGGGCAGCGTGCCTTCCCCGACCGAGTAGAAGAGCACGACCTCATAGGTGCCGGGTAGGAAGTCATAGATCTTGTCCAGCGGGACGAACTCGGTGGTGAAACCATGCGGGTCCAGCTCGGCGCTGACGAGATCGCCCTCGTCGGCGGGGAAGGTGGCGTGCTTGATGCTGCCTGTCTCGTCGCGCACGAGGGCCGAGAAATACGTGTAGCTGAACCCCTGGTTGGATTCGAGCCCGATCGGTAGCGAGAGAGCACGCTCAGACATGTTCTCGATCACCAGGCTCAGTTCCACTGGTCCGCTGGAGGGGTAGCGCGGGACTGTCGCGAGGACGGAGAGCCTAAGCGAGCTGTCGGTTGGGTATGGGCGCTTCTCGCGGAAGTACTGCTCGTAGTCTCCCTCCTTGACGACGATCGAGTTCTTCTTACCGCAGCCGATCGCGAGCAGGCCGATCACCACGAGGCAGATGACGGTTCTCCAGTTCATGGTTCCTCCTTCGCCAGGGCGCCGAGGCGCGCGCCTCGTTCGCGCGCGACCCGGGCGTCGTCCGTAAAACCGATTGTCTCGTACAAAGCCGCCAGCGCGTCGAAGCGTCTTTCCGGGTCGAAGCCGAGCGCATGGCGGAGTTTGTCGTGGCAGAGCGGGCAGTAGTGCAGGGGTTGCCCGTCGCTCTCGGCGAGCGAGTTGCTGCCGTTCATGCAGCAGCGGTAGAAGATGCAGTGCCGGATGCCGAACACGTGGCCGGTCTCGTGCGCGAAGTTCTTGAGCGCCCGGCGCGTGAACTCCGGCGTGCCCGGCGTGCCGTAGTGGTGGAGCGAGTCGATGGCGACGCGGCGGCCCAGGCTCGCCAGCCCGAAGGCGAACTCGAGCTCGCCGCTGTAGAGGTCGGCGCTCGTGACGGCAACAAGGGCGAGCGCATCGTCGGGGACGTGGCGGGCCATGCGGTTCAGGATGACGGCGGCGTCGTATTGGCCCCGGCGGCGCGCGTAGGCCTCTTGCGGGAGTCTGGCCGGAGGGAGCAGGGTGACCTGGCTGTCGAAGAAGACGCGGGCGAACTCGGCCATCAGCCTGACGGTTCGGCGCGTTTCGGGGTCCATGTGCCCGACTGGCAGCAGGTAGATCGTGTCGCGCGTGGCCGACTTGAGGTTGTGCGCCGTCCGGACGTATTCGGCATAGGTGCGTCCGGGCTCGGGGCAGACGGAGAGCCATTCGCCGGGCTTGGGCGTCCCCAGTCTGGGCCAGTCGATGCCGGCGTAGTCGCTGTAGACAATCGCCTTGCGCTGCTCGGCCGTCAGCGCCGCGCGGTGCCGCAGCGGCGGGGCGGCGCCCAGGAGGCAGACGGTGCCGAGCAGGGCCGTCGCGACGGCTACAGCGGCGCTGCGTCTCAGCATGCTGCGCCTCGGGGGTGCCGACATTGTGCTTGACTCATTTCCCGGGCACCCAATAGGTTTAGTCTGACGTTGTGATTGTGTATGGCGTCGAGCACCACATTGCCACCATGATAGCCTGCCGTGGCCGAATGCGCAAGGCGCTGCGGAAGTGGTTGAGCAGAGGAAGGTAAGATGGAAGACAGGATACGCGAGATCATCGAGACGCAGATTCGTCCCCTGCTGCAGCGCGACGGGGGGGATATCGAGTTCGTGGGCATGGATGACAAGACCGTGAAGGTGCGGCTGCAGGGTGCCTGCCGTGGATGCCCCGCCTCGCAGATCACGCTCCAGATGGGCGTTGAACGATTGCTCAAGGAAGAGGTGCCGGAGATCGCGGGTGTGGTCGCCGTGCCGTAGGCGGTCCCGAGCACCGGGGAGGGTCCCGTGGCGTTGCCGTTGACGCTTTGCCGGTGGGTTCATGTCGTCGCCGCGTCGCTGTGGCTTGGCAGCCTCGTGTTCATCATCGTCGTGATGCGCGCGCCGGTGCAAGAGCTCGGGCGTGAGACGGCGCTCGAGACGATGCTCGCGCGCTTTCGGCGGCGTTACAGAGGGTTGTTGATCGCGTCCGTCGTGGCGCTTGCCGTGTCGGGCATCGCGGCGCTCGCGGCGCGGCACGGCCGCGTCAACGCGCCCTACGTCATGCTCCTCATTGTGAAGATCCTGCTGAGCGTGGGCGTGGTCGCGCTGTTCTGGTACGTCGCCTTTGTCCGGGAGCAGGCGCCACGGACCCCGCCGCCGCGGCCCGACGACGTCGAGCACCCCATGGACCTGAGTGCTGTCGCCTCGAAGCAGGGGCGCGAGGACGTTGACTTCTTCTTCCGGCCCAAGAGGCAGCATGCGTTTGTGCAGTGGTGGATTATCGCTGCGACGCTCGCGGTCTTTCTCCTGGGCATCGTCGTCGCGCACGTGGGCACGGGCTTGGCCGAACGCGAAGAACGCGGGCGCGCACCCGCTGGCGACACGCCCGCCACCGGCACCCCGGCCGACGAAACCAACTAGTGCGGCGTGCTTGACGGGTGTTTCTCGACGGGCTTTCCGTCGCCCGACCAGCCAGCGTGCCGATGGCGCTTCGTGTGTTCCTGCCGCGTGTTCCCTTTTCGTTTCGCGGATCGGTACGTTTTTTGCTTTCAGCGACCGCTTGTTTTGCGGTGTGCCCAATGCGTGATGATTGGGGCACTCGGCGCCACGGTTCCGCACGTACGGCAACGCGCGCTGCGTTGATCGGCGCGCGTCGCAGCGGCCGGCCGCGTCTGGATGCGTGCCGGCCGGGGCGTTTGGACGTGTTCGTGGAGACAGCGGTTGCCTTGGTTGGTTCTGCTTCTCGTCGAGGATCGCGTGCGCGTGCGTGATGCCGGCGTCCAGGCGCGGACGCCCCGGCACTCAGTATTCCGCGGCGAACGCCGCGGACGCGTGATTGATACCGCATCGCGCGCGCGTTCGCGCGCGCGAAAAAACGTGTTGACAGCGTTGCATTTCGGGTTCTACAAGCATGCTGGTGACGAACGCGGGCGGCTGCACGAAGCGCTGCATGTTGCTCGGCGACGAGCGAAACGCGATCGTCCGAGAAGGTTAAAGACTTGCTGAAGGGAGGTGAGCTGGAGCATGGCGAAGAAGAAGAGGAAGGTCAAGAAGAAGGCCGCGAAGAAAAAGGCCAAGCGCAAGGTCAAGAAAAAGGCCAAGCGCAAGACCAAGAAGAAGACCACGAAGCGCAAGAAGAAGTAAGGTCTCTTCGGACGAGCCTTCGAGAACGCGAACAGGCTGCGGATTCATTCAACACCAGGTCGTTCGCAGCCGCGACGTTCAAGTTGCTCGCAGCCCCGTGGCGCAGGTCACGGGGCTTGCTTTTGCTCGCCTCCTCCCTCGTCCAGCCTTCCCACGTGAGCCCGGCGCGTGGTATCCTGTTTGGGAGCTTGGTACGATCGGCATAACCGGCTGCTGACAGTGGCGACCCGGTGCGCGGCGGGCCGTCGGGAAACGACCACGCAACGATGCGAGGATCATGATGCAGGCGATGTTCGCGAGGGGCATGACGGCACTTGTTGTGGTGTGTTTGGTTGCCGCCGCGAGCGGTGCGTCCGAGCCGAGTCCGAAGGCCGGCGAGGCAGCGCCCGATTTCACGGTCAAGATGGCCGGCGACGGGCCGGCGACGTTGACGTTGTCGAGCCTGCGCGGCAAGTACGTGCTGCTGGTGATCATGACCAAGAATTGTGGGCCGTGTAAGGGCGACATCCCGACGATCAACGAAGGCTACGAACGCCTCGCCGGCGACGCGTTCACGGTTCTTGCCGTTGTGCTGCTGTCCGACCGTGACGATGTGCGCGAGTTGGTCGACGATCACGACATCGTCTTCCCGGTCGCGTGCGACAAGAAGACGAAGGTGAGGAAGCTGTACGGGATCAAGAAGGTGCCGACGTCGTTTCTGATCGATCCCGAGGGCAAGATCATCAGCCGCAATCATGGCACGGGCCGGCAGTTCCAGGAGGTCGAGCAGCTCCTGAAGGCGGCCGGTTCACCCGCAGGCGGTCAGGCTGGTGTCGGGGAGCTGGCGTCGCGGTCCGAGGCGCTGCTTCGTGAGGCGCGTGGCTACTACCAGGCCGGCCAGCTCAAGGCGGCGTACGCGCGCTGCCGCGAGGCGCTCGAGATCGATCCCGAGAACGCGCGGGCCCACGTGCTGCTCGGCGACATTTGCCGGCGCGCGAACATGCCGGCCAGGGCCGTTGCCGCCTACGAGCGGGCGCTTCAGCATATAGATCCTGAGGACTACGCCAAAGTGTCGGCGGCCTACGGCCGCATCACGGGCACCTACGTGGCGGCCGGCGACTACGCCGAGGCGGTCCGGGTCGGGGTGCGCGCTCTTCAGTCGATCCACGAGGCCAAGTACACGCTGCGGTTCTACGGCGAGATCGGCCTGTGCCACGCCCAGCTCGGCAACCGGACGAAGGCGCTCGCGGCGTTCGAGAAGTTCATCGCGCTTTACAAGCAGGTCGATCCCGAGACGCAGCAACGCAACGCGCCGCTCTACAAGAGCGTGCTCGCCCAGCAGGAACAGCTCGCGGGCTCGGGCAGCGAGTCCGGCGGCTGAGGCAGGTCCGGGGCAGCGCCGTTGCGCCCGCCTGGGCCGGCGTGCTAGCGTTGCGGCCCGCGCGGGCGACGATCGGAGGCGAAAGGGGCACCGATGAAGAAGATCGAGTGCGTGATCAAGCCGTTCAAGCTCGAGGAGGTCAAGGAAGCGCTCGGCGCCCTGCAGATCCACGGCATGACGGTCAGCGACGTGAAGGGCTTCGGCCGCCAGAAGGGCCATACCGAGGTGTACCGCGGCAGCGAGTACAAGGTCGACTTCCTGCCGAAGACCAAGATCGAGATCGTGCTTGACGACGAGCTGGTTGACACGGCGGTCGAGGCGATCATGGAGGCGGCCAAGACCGGGAAGATCGGCGACGGCAAGATCTTCGTGCTGCCCGTCGAGGAAACGGTGCGCATCCGCACCGGCGAGCGCGGGTCGCGGGCCGTGTGAGCCATGACTGATGTTGTGCTGCGCGCCGACCGGCTGGGTGTCGGCTATCATGACCGCGCGGTCTTGCACGAGGTGTCGCTCGAGGTGCATCGGGGCGAGCTGTGCGGCCTGCTCGGCCCGAACGGCTCGGGCAAGAGCACACTGCTCAAGGTGCTCGCCGGCGTGCTCCGGCCGTGGTCCGGTCGGGCCGCGCTGTTCGGCACCGACGTCCGGACGATGTCGCCGCGGGCGATCGCCAGGCGTGTCGCCGTCATCCCCCAGGACGTCAGCGTCCTGTTCCCATTCACCGCGGGCGAGATCGTCGCCATGGGGCGCCACCCGCACCTGGGCCGGTTCGAGCGCGAGGGGCGCGGCGACCGTGAGGCCGTGCAGCGCGCGCTCGACGAAACGGAGACTACCGAGCTCGCCGGGCGCCCGGTCGATGAGCTCTCGGGCGGCGAGCGGCAGCGCGTCGTCATCGCGCGGGCCTTGGCGCAGGAGCCGGAATTGCTGCTGCTCGATGAGCCGACGACGCATCTCGACATCAACCACCAGGTGGAGGTCTTCGAGCTGCTCGCGCGGCTCAATGGCGAGCGGGGGCTGACCGTGCT
>Ga0307425_1001337_pt1 | contig 14880 bp, 13 predicted proteins | sample SalMarWE160330MG_FD_202152 | JGI IMG/M metagenome (GOLD analysis project Ga0307425, IMG submission 202152) | Salt marsh sediment microbial communities from the Plum Island Ecosystem LTER, Massachusetts, United States - WE1603-30 | ecosystem: Environmental > Aquatic > Marine > Intertidal zone >... | reverse complement strand
CTCCGACTGCGGCCAACTGGCCACGCTACGCAGACATCGTCAAACGCACGGCCACACTGCGCCAACTCATCGGCGCGGGAACCGAGATAGTCGCTCTGGGCTATGAAGCCCCTGACGACCTCGATGAAGTAATAGGCGACGCCGAGAAGATCATCTTCGACGTGACCAACAAGCGAGTTCAGTCCAACTTCAAGTTCATCAACGAACTCCTCAAGGTTTCGTTCCGAGAGCTGGAGGAACTCGCCGAGGCGAAGCAGCACATCACCGGCGTACCGACTGGCTTCAAGGAACTCGACAAGCTGCTGGCCGGTTTGCACAAAGGCGATCTCGTTGTCTTGGCCGCGCGACCATCGGTGGGAAAGACTGCGCTCGCGCTCAACATCGCGGTGAACGCGGCCAAGGCCGGCACGTCTGTTGCGATCTTCTCGCTCGAAATGGGTGCCGAGCAACTCGTGCAGCGCGTGCTGTGCGCAGAAGCACGCATCAACTTGCAAGATGTGCGCACTGGCTACGTGAAGGATGCGGACTGGTACGCGATTCACAACGCGATGGGTAAGCTGGCCAACCTCGAATTCTACGTTGACGACACGCCGTCGATCTCAATCCTTGAGCTTCGGGCCAAGGCTCGGCGGCAACTCCGCGACAAGCCCAAGGGCCTGATCGTTGTCGACTACCTCCAGCTCATGCAACCCCAGGGTCGTCGCTCGGAAAACAGGCAGACTGAAATCGCCGAGATCTCGCGGGGACTCAAGATTCTCGGCAAGGAGCTGGGCGTCCCGGTTCTTGCTCTGTCACAGCTTTCGCGCGCCGTTGAACAGCGAGCCGGCAAGCGTCCACAGCTCTCAGATCTCCGAGAATCCGGCGCGATCGAGCAGGATGCTGACGTCGTCATGTTCATCGATCGCAACACGGATCCCCACGGCGAGGAGGATCAGGGCCGACCGCAGAAGGGCGTCGCGGAGATCATCGTGGCCAAACACAGGAACGGCCCCACAGGGCAGGTGCCGCTCGTGTTCATGGAGCGGTTCACGAAGTTCGTGGACTTCACGAGTCAAGCGCAGTGAGCAAGCCATCGCAGCGCTTCACATGATCATCGGGCCTACTTCGCTCCTGCGTCACGAGGGGCTTCGCGTTCATGTCGGCGGGCGAACGGGTACTGCTGGGATGATGTGTCCGCGACGGAGGGGGTGCTCTGCCAATGGGCGATGACCTTCGCCGTTCTCGGCAGTGGGGCTGGCTTGCCGGGCTGCTGGCGGTCACGTTCATTGCGGCTGGTGTCGGGGCTTTCGCATCGGCCAATGCGCCTGCGTTCTACCAGACGCTCGCCAAGCCCTCGTGGGCGCCGCCGCCCGTGGTGTTTGGGCCGGTGTGGTCAGTTCTCTATGTCCTCATCGCGGTCGCCGCTTGGCTTGTCGTTCGCGAGAGGGGCTGGAAGGCGGTTCGCGCGCAACTCGCACTCTTCCTCGTCCAGCTCATCGTCAACGCTGGCTGGACCTGGTTGTTCTTCGCGCTGCGCTCCGGCACTGCAGCCTTCTTCGACATCATCGTGCTGCTTGTCCTGGTGGCCATGATGGTAGGGGCATTCTGGCGCGTGCGGACACTGGCGGGGGCATTGCTGCTGCCCTATCTCGGCTGGGTGGCATTCGCGTCACTGCTGACGTGGAGTGTGTGGTCACTCAACGCCTACCGACTGTAGTGCAGTCGGCGTGATGTTTGCACACTGTGACGTGCGTCTCAGCGCAGCTCTTCTGACTGGCTGCCGAGAGTCCCTCGGCGTATTCTCATGACGAATCATCGAGACGCGTTCATCTCGGCGGTTGACAAGGAGGACTGAGCGATGTCGCAAAGGAAGCTCCTACACGTTCTTGGACTGGTCGCGCTGTCGGTCTTCTTCGTGGTCGCCCTGAGCGCCTGCACGATCGATGTACCGGCTTCGTCGGGCAAGGTCATCTCGGACTCGACAGGGACTGCGACCGCGCCCGGTACCACGAGCACGAACAACCAACCCGCGCCGAACCCGAAGATCCCGCAGGTGAGCAAGGTTCTTCCTGCCGCCGTCAAAGGGGAACTTCCACCGATGGGATTCTGGGCGGTCTGGTGTGTATCGTCGAGAACTGCGGCCGGTGTGGTCCCGACCCGACAGCGTCTACAATCTCAGGGGTTCCCGACCGGAGTGGCATACACGCCCGAATGGGAGAAGCTCAATCTCAGCCCGTGGTACGTGCTGTTCATCGGCCCGTACGGAACCAAGGCGGATGCCAACAAGGCGCTCGGCGTAGCCAAGTCGCTCGGGTACAAGGGATTCTATGTGCAGTTCTCGGGCCCGACGACGGTCGACGAGGGAGCCGGCTTCGTCAAGAGCGGTGTTCCTCGCGACCAGGTGTCCCCCTGAGATCCTCACCCACGCCGAGGGCACAGCGTTCGCACTCACCACATTCTCTTGATCGCCGAGTGGAGAGAAGGATTTCGTGAGCTCTGAGGCCTACGAGGTCGTGATTATCGGCGCGGGACCTGCCGGCATCTTCGCTGCGCTTGAACTTGCGCGCCTCGGCATCACCGACGTGCTCATCGTAGAGAAGGGGCATCCGATCTCCAAGCGTCGCTGCCCTGCTCGGAGCAGATCGTGCGTCAGCTGCACCACGTGCGACATCATGACCGGGTGGGGAGGCGCTGGCGCGTTCTCGGACGGCAAGCTGACGCTGACGACCGAGGTTGGAGGGTGGCTCGGCGACTACGTGCTCGGCGATGATTTCGAGCGACTTCTCGAGTATGCCGACGGACTGTGGGTCGAGCACGGCGCAACGGCAGAAGTACACGGCCCCGATCTGGCACTCGTCGGTGATCTCGAGCGCGAAGCGGCGCATGCGGGGATGACCCTCGTGCCGATGCGTATTCGGCACCTCGGCACGGACCGCTCGCCCGAGATCCTGGACGCGATGCGCGCCGTCTTGGAGTCTGCGGGGGTCACGATCCGAACGGATACCGCCGCCGCTCAGGTACTTGCCGATGACGGTCGTGTAACTGGAGTCGGGCTTGCCGATGGCACGGTGGTCTCGGCGCGCTCGGTCATTGCCGCTCCCGGCCGAGAAGGCGCCGACTGGCTCGCCGAGCAGTCCCACGCCCTGGGGCTGGAGCTTGTGAACAACGCTGTGGACATCGGAGTGCGGGTTGAATGTCCGGCTCAGGTCACGAAGCGGCTCACCGACGCGCTGTATGAGGCAAAACTGCTCTACCGCACCACGGCGTTCGGCGACAAAGTCCGCACGTTTTGCATGAACCCGTACGGCGAGGTCACGACGGAAAGCTACGGCGACGTTGTCACCGTCAACGGCCACAGCTACGCGGGAGCCAAGACGGAGTACACCAACTTCGCGGTGCTCGTGAGCCAGCGCTTCACCGAGCCGTTCCGTGACCCGATCACGTACGGACGCTCAATCGCCAAGCTCGCCAATCTGCTTGGAGACGGGATTCTCGTGCAGCGAATCGCCGACTTGCGGGCCGGCCGGCGTTCGACTCCCGATCGCGTAGCGGAGTCGCTCTCCAAACCCACGCTTGCCGACGCCACGCCTGGGGATCTCTCGGCAGTTCTGCCGTATCGGCATCTCACCGACATCATCGAGTTCCTCGATGCGATGGAGGCGCTGGCACCCGGTATCACGGGGCCGGGCACGCTACTGTACGGCGTGGAGGTCAAGTTCTACAGCTCGCGCGTGCAGGTCTCATCCGAACTCGAGACGCAGATCCGAGGCCTCTACGCGATTGGTGATGGAGCCGGCATTACGCGGGGTCTCTTGCAGTCGAGCGCGAGCGGCGTCGTGGCAGCACGCGCCGTGGCCACGCGGACGTCACTGCCTGATAGGGCGAGCACCTGACCAGCTGCCCGTCTTGCTCCCAACCCGCCGAAGCCACGTCCGCCTCTACTCCGAGAGCCGCTTGCTGAAGCGCGTGACTGCGACGCCGAAGATAACGATAGCGAAGGCAACCATTGCCAGCAGTGGGGTCGAGAGATCAGCGATGCTGGCGCCTTTGAGGAACGCGCCTCGCATCACCACCAGCGCGTAGCTGAGCGGGATGAGATAGGTAAGCGGAACGACGGCTGGCGGCATCGACTCAATTGGGAAGATGAAGCCGGATAGCACCATGGTCGGCAAGATGATGAACATGATGGTCTGCTGCGCCTGTTGCTGTGTCTTGGACACGAGCGACACCAGGAGGCCGATGCCGATCGACGTGAGCATGAACAATCCCAGCCCGACCACGACGGTGATGACCGCGCCGTTGAACGGGACTCTGAACCAGTAGCGTCCCACGACCGCCACGAAGGCGGACTGCACGGTAGCTACCGCGACATAGGGAAGGACCTTGCCGACAAGATACTCGCCGCGAGTGATGGGGGTGACGAGCATCTGCTCCAGCGTGCCGCGTGCGCGTTCTCGCACGACCGCCTGGCTCATGATGGCGCCCATCGAGATCAGCAAAATGGCGCCGATGAGCCCCGGGATCATCGCGTTGACCGCCTTGAGCGATGGATTGAACATCACTCGAACGCGGGAGTCGAGGGACGGCCCGCGCGCTTCTTTGGCCGCCAAGCCAAGTTGTCGACGGTTGAACTCCGCGATGATCTGCGCGGCGTAGCTGCTCGCCACCGACGCGGTCTTGCTGTCGGCGCCATCAACGACGATCCCGATCGGAACGGTCTGGCCTTTGTCGATCGAGTCGCTCATGCCCGCCGGAATGACAATCCCTACTTGGGCCCGTCCGCCATCGATGAGCGGCGTGAGTTCGCTCTCACTCGAGGGGTGCTCGGCGAGCACGAAGTACCCGCTCGCGGAGAACGAATTGGCAAGCTGCTGAGACAGCTCAGTGTGGTCGAGATCGACGATGGCTGTCGGCAAGTTTCGAACATCACTGCCGACAACGTATCCGAAGAGCAGCAGCTGCAGGATCGGCATCACGAACGTCAGCCTCAGTAGCAGCGGATCGCGCCTCAGCTGCAGGATCTCCTTCCACATGATCAGTTTCGTCCGGCGCCACGTCATGCTTGCTCCTGCCTTCGGTTCAGGATCGCCGAAAGACCCAGTCCGACGGCCGCGTAGATGACTAGCCACACGACCTGGATCCCAAGTACGTTCCAGCTTGTGCCGCGCAAGAACACGCCCCGTGCGATCTCAACCATGAAGCGAGCGGGGAAGAGGCACGACACGACCTGTAGCCAGACGGGGATCGATCCAAGGGGCCACGCGAGTCCCGACAGCATGAAGCCAGGCAGAAACGAGATGAGGAGGGCGATGAGGTTCGCCGATTCGATCGAAGGTGCCATCGCCGAGATCACAAGCCCGATCGAGAGCGAGCACAGGATGAACAGGAACATGCCGACGGCAAGGACCGCGACGTCGCCTCTGAGAGGCACCTGGAACACCAGCAGCGAGACTGCGGTGATCCCCAGTGTGTCCACGAACCCGAGAAGCGCCCAAGGCAGCACCTTGCCGAGGATGAGTTCCGAGTGCCGAAGCGGGGACTCAAGCATCTGCTCTAAGGTGCCGAATTCGCGTTCCCGCACGAGGGTCACGGCGGTCTGCTGAACCGTGACGATCATGATGATGACGACCATCAGACCCGGGATCAGGAATTCGGCGCTCCGTCTGTCTGGGTTGTACCAGTCGCGTACGCGCGGTTCGAGCTGGCCGACGCCAGAGAAAGACGTCCCCCGCGCCTCGGCCCAGCTCACCAGGATCTGGCGGGACCACACGTTGTTGAGGGCGACGGCGTAGGCCTGACCGAGCTGTGCCGAGTTTGGCTCGCTGCCATCAACAAGGACTGCGGCCCGACCCTTCCCGCCAGAGGCAATGGCATCCTCATAGCCCGGAGCGATCACCACGGCGACGCGGGCCACGCTGCGGTTGAAGGCGCGATCGACGCCGGACAGATCGGGGACCGCGCCAACGATCCGAAAGAAGCCCGAGCGCCCCATGGCTTGGACGTATCCGCGACTGGCAACAGTGTTGTCCTGATCGAGAACAACCGCAGGCACATTGCGCACGTCGAAGCTGATCGCGTAGGCGAAGAGCAGAAGCTGGAAGAGCGGCATGACCAGAACGGTGACGATCATTCGCCAGTCGCGAACGATATGCAGGAACTCCTTGCGCGCAATTGCCACGATGCGTCTGATCGAGGCTGGCACAGCATCTCCCGTCAGGCTCTAGGCGTTCTTCCTCGTAGGTTCCCAGCCCATAATCGCGAGGACTGCATGTACCAACGCATCATCTCGCGCGGGTTGTCCGAAGATTGCCGATGTGGTCGTGTACCCAATGAGCAAGCTCACGAAGACGCGCACCAAGTCATCGATCGTCTCGGCGGAACGGTTGATACCAAGATCGGCGTCGATACGCGGTACCAGCTCACGCAACGCCGCCATCATCGGATCAGTGAGATGCTGGCGCAACGATGAGATGAAGGTCTCATTGTGCGGGGCCGCATGAAAGAGCGCGTGCATGACTTCGCCAGGATATGGCTCCGCGAGCGGAGTCTCCTGATTCTTCGCAGCCGCCTCCTTGGCGGCCTTCTTTCTGGCGGCGACCTCTCGTCTGAACTCCACGAGCGCCTGCAGCGAGGCCACGAGGTTGTCGCCGTTGACCGTGCTCAGGGCTGTGCGCAACTGCCCAACGATATGATCGCCAGCTGTTGCTACGATATCGGTGAGCAAGGCCTCCTTGCTCTCGTAGTGCCGGTAGATCGCTGGTTCGCTGACGCCAACGCGCGTGGCGATCTCGCGCATAGTACCGGCCTCGTAGCCCTTCTCGCCGAAGACCGCGAGTGCGGCGTCCATGATGTCACCGCGCCGACCTTCTTCGACGAACTTCGTGAAGTAGGGCGCGACAGGCACATGCTGTGATCTGCGAGGACACACCATCAGGCGCGCCCTCCTTGCAGCCCAACCAAGTGCACAAATGCATCCTCAAGCGTTGGTTCGACGATCTCGGCGTGCGTGACGTCGAAGCCTCGTTCCGCGAGAAACGCGGGCAGAGCCGCCTCATCGGCAGAGTGCTCGCCGACATTCGCATTCACGAGCGCGCCTTGCATGTACGCTTCGGTGACGAGCGGGTGCTCGCCGAGGGCCGCAAGCGCGCTTTCGCCGTCGGCTACCTCGAGCTGCACGATTGTGTCTGCGGCAAGCTCGGACTTGATCTCTTGTGGCGTTCCCTGGGCGATGATCGTGCCGCGGTAGATGAACGCCAGCCGGTTGCAGTGGGTTGCTTCGTCCATGTAGTGCGTCGTGACGAACAGCGTGACGCCCTGGCTTGCGAGGTCGTAGAGAAGCTCCCAGAACTGGCGGCGGGCGTTGGGGTCGACGCCAGAGGTTGGCTCGTCGAGGAAGATGAGCTTGGGCTCGTGGATCGTGGCGCAGCCGAGTGCGAGTCGCTGTTTCCAGCCAACCGACAAGTTCTTGGTCAGTTCGCCCTCGCGGCCTTCGAGGTCCGCCATTCTCAGTATGTAGGTGCGTCGCTCGCGGAACTTCTCATCGGTGAGGCCGTAGACCCCCGCGTAGAAGCGCAGGTTCTCATCAACCGTCAAGTCCTCGAACAGCGAGAACTTCTGCGACATGTAGCCGATGTTCAGGCGTACCTGCTCGGCTTGGGCATCGATGTCGTAGCCCATGACGCTCGCGCCGCCGGAGGTAGGCGCGATCGTCCCGCAGAGCATGCGGATGGTCGTCGACTTGCCAGAGCCGTTCGGACCAAGGAAGCCGAAGATCTCGCCGCGCTTGACGGTGAAGCTGATTGAGTCGACAGCCGCGAAGTCGCCGAAGGTCTTGCGCAGCCCGCGCACGTCAATAGCGAGGCTGTCGTCCGTGGGTTGCTCGGCAACTTGTGTGCTCTTTGACCAGGGGAAACGCATGATACCTCGTGCTTTCTGCTAGTCGGCGAGGCGCTTGTGGAAACGCGACAAGCCGAGGAAGAAGATGCCGACGGAAAACGCGCCCATCGCCACGAACTGGAACCACAGTTCGGAGAAGGACGAGCCCTTCATGAAGTTCGAACGGACGATAACCAGGATGTAGCGAAGCGGGATCAGGTAGGTCAGGTAGTAGAGCCACGTCGGGAATGCCTCAACCGGAAACATGAAGCCAGACAGCATCATCTGCGGCATCTGCATCAGCTGCGATGTCTGCTGGGCCTGCTGACGGTTGGTTGAGATGAGCGAGACGAGCATGCCGATGCCCAGAGCCGAGAGCATGAACAGCATCAGGCCGCTGGCGATAACGATCAGCGAGCCGTGGAACGGAACCTGGAACCACAAGATGCCGATCACGAACACGATGACGACCTGAATGGCCGCGATACCCACGTAGGGCAGCAGCTTGCCGAGAAGGTAGTCGGTTCGGCCGATCGGGGTCACGAACAGCTGCTCGAGTGTTCCTCGCTCGCGTTCTCTCACGATCGCTTGCGACATGACGTTTGAGGTCGACATCAGCAGGATGAATGCGAGTAGTGCAGGGACCATCGTGTTGATGTTGCGCATCGTGGGGTTGTAAAGAACTCGCACCTGCGCGTTGACGCCGCCGGCCTGCGTGGCACTCGGCCTGGGATAGAACTCGCTGTTGAGGTCGTTGATGATGCCGCCAGCGTAGCCGTTGGCTTGTCCGCTCGATCGGCTGTCAGAACCGTCGATGACGATGCCGATCTGCGTCGGCCTCTTCTCGCGAATCGCGTCGGAGAACCCCTTGGGGATTTCCAGCGCGATCACCGCTTTGCCGCCGTCCATCATCTTCTTGAGGGCGGTCTCGCTATCCGGCTCGCCTGCGAGCACGAAGTAGCCGGAATGCACGAACGCATCGACCACCCGCTGGGATTGAGGTGAGTGGTCCGAGTCAAGGACGGCAAGCTTCAAGTTGCGGATGTCGCTTCCCACTACGTAGCCAAAGACGATAAGCATCATGACCGGCATGATCAGCATGATGCGGATCATGGATCGATTGCGAAGGAGTTCCGTGTATTCCTTCCAGACAAGAAGACGGATTCTGCGCCAAGACATGCGCGATCACGCCCTCTCCCGGTAGAGGCTGGCTGCAAGCGAGACAATGATGACCGCGAACGCTCCCAAAGCCACCATGTCCGGCCACATCACGTCGAACCCGCTACCTTTGAGGAAGATCATCCGGGTGATATCGATGAAGTACCGAGCGGGATAGAGATAGGAAATCGCCTGCAGCAGCCACGGCATACTACTGATCGGGAAGATGTAGCCGGACAGCATGAATGTCGGCAGAAAGCTGATCAGAGCCGCAAACTGAGTCGCGGTATCGATCGTCTCAGAAACTGCCGAGACGATGAGCCCAAGTCCCAGCGTGCAGATCACGTAGAGAAGGCTGGCGAGCGCAAGCAGCATCGGCGAGCCACGGAACGGAATGCCGAAAGCCACGATGCCGATCACCGAGATCAGGACGATCTGAGCGGCACCGATCAGGGACCACGGGGCGATCTTGCCAACCATCAGCTCGATGCGCCTCATTGGCGAGACGACCAGCTGTTCGTAGGTGCCGGTCTCTTTCTCGCGGACCAGGGTGATGGAGGTCTGCATCACGGTGACCATCGTGACCAGCACCACAATCAGCCCCGGGACGAAATAGGACGCCGAGCGACCCTCCGGGTTGTACCAGGTTCGCGTGTTGGAGGAGAGACCCGCAGCGCCCGAGGTGTTGAAGCCTTTGGCTTGCAGCTGTGCGATCGCGACCTTCGAGCCGAAGATTCGCGAGAGTGCACCCGCATACGCCTGTCCCAACGCCGCCGAGTTCGCGTCCGAGCCGTCGACCAGCACCTGCACGTTTCCTTGACGTCCCGCGCTCAGTTCATCGCCAAATCCGGCGGCGATCACGACGACTACTCGATCCGAGTTGGACTCGAAGGTCTTGTCCACCTCGGAGTAGGTCGTGAGCGACTTGTTGACGGTGAAGTAGTTCGACTGCTCCAGCGCGTTGACGTACTGGCGCGACATCGTCGTGTGATCGAAGTCCATCACGGCGGTGGGGAGGTGCTTGATGTCGAACGACAGCGCGTAGGAGTAGAGGAATAGCTGGAAGATCGGCATCAGCAAGATCATGCCGAGAAGGCGAGGATCTCTGCGGATGTGAATGAACTCCTTGCGAGCGATGGCGAGAATGCGGTTCATTCGGCCACCGCCACCGCGTCCTCGTCGCGCTTCAGGAGTTCGTCGGCATCAGGAATGAGGGTGGCGAACGCCATCTCAAGATCGGTTGGCGCGAGCCTCATGTGGTCGACGGTGAAGCCTGCCTTGACCAATTCGTCGGCCAGGCACTTCTCGGCGTCCTCGCACTCTGTGTCGGAGGTTACGAGGACGCGGAGCATCTCGCCCGAAACCTCCACGCTCTTGACGAACGGCAGTGAGCGAACGACCGGCATCGCGGCGCGATAGTCGGGGATCGCTATCTCGATGATTCGGCCGGGAACGCGGCGCTTCATGCCCGTAGGCGTGTCACGTAGAATGATCTGTCCCTGCGTCATGAAGGCGATCTCGTTGCAGCGGTCCGCTTCGTCCATGTATGGCGTGGCCACGAAGACAGTGATGCCCTGGCGATGCAGGTCGCTGATGATGCGCCAGAACTCTCTGCGGGAAACGGGGTCGACTCCGGTCGTCGGCTCGTCGAGGAAGAGCAGATCCGGCTCGGAAATCAACGTCGCCGCAAGGGCGAGCTTCTGCTTCATGCCGCCCGAGAGATACTGGGCCTGCCGCTTCGAGAACTCGGTGAGTCCAGCGAACTCCAGTAGCCGAGCCGATCGCTGCGCCATCTCGGCACGCGGCACGCCCCTGAGTTCGGCGAAGAAGCGCAGGTTCTCGGCGACGGTGAGGTCTCCGTACAGGGAGAACTGCTGTGACATGTAGCCGATGCGCGGCTTGACGTCGTGCGGGTCGCTGATGACCGACTTGCCGAAGACGTACGCGTCGCCGGACGTGGGAGCGAGCGTGGTCGCAAGCATGCGGATAAGCGTTGACTTCCCCGCGCCGTCAGGCCCGACAAGCCCAAAGACTTCGCCCTTGGCGATTTGCAGCGAGACGTCGTTGACCGCTACGACCGAGCGAAACTCCTTGCGAAGCTCACGAGCATCGATTGCGAGTTCGGCGTTGGAGGATGTGTCGGTCACTTGAGCACCACATCGGCGGGCATGCCCGGCTTGAGATCACTGTCTGCATCGGTGATGTCGAGTTTGACCTGGTAGACAAGCTTGACGCGCTGGTCCTTGGTTTCGATCGAGGCGGGCGTGAACTCGGCCTGCGAGGAGATGTAGGTCACCTTGGTGTTGTATGTCTTTGTGGTCGAGTCGGTGGTCAACGTTCCCAACTGACCCATCTTGACCTCGCCGATTCGGTTCTCAGGCACGTAGATGGTGACGGTGAGGCTCTGCACCTGGCTGATCATCGCAAGCGTCGTGCCCGGCACGGCGTTCTCACCGACTCTCTGCGCGATGCTGCTGAGGATGCCGGTCACGGGCGCCGTGATATTGGCGTAGCCAAGCTGAACCCGGTTCATGTCGACCGCGATTTGTGCCTGCTGGTACTGCGCTTTGGCCGCGTCCTTGTCGGCACGTGTAGAGTCACTGTCTTTGCGCACGTGATCGTAGTTGGACTTGGCTGCGGAAACCGCGGCTTTCGCGTTGTCGATCTGCAGCTTGATCAACGTCGGGTCAAGCGTGTAGAGCACGTCGCCCGCTTTGACCGCGACGCCCTCCTCCGCTGGTGCCGACGTGATGCGACCAGCCATCTGAGGTGTGATGGCGATCTGTTCGGCTTCGATGGTTCCGCTGCCGCCAAGCGCGGCGTTGGCGGCGGACGCACTGCCGTAGTGCAACCACCAGTAGTAGCCCGCGCCAGCGGCAATCGCGATCACGATGACGATCGGGATGATGCGCTTCCTCATGTCCTCAACGCTCCTGTTCTACGTGCATTCCTCGGCGCACTATCGTGTGTCCTCAGTCCGTGTGGATTGCTATGTCGACCGGCGTGCCAGGAGGAGGCGATTCGCCGGAGTCGAGCCGGAACGTGACCTTGACCGTGCGCGTCATGTGCACCAGGTCGGTCGGGAAACTCGTCGGTGGGAACTGCGCTTGATCGTCGACCAGGCTCAGGGTGCCTCGGAAGCTCTTGCCACCAGAGGAGTCATACGTGATGTCGGCGACAGTACCAAGATGCAAGATGGCGAGCTGCGCGCCCGTGAGATACGTGTCAACAAGTGCGGCTTCGTCGGGGATGATGCGCACAATCGGGGTACCCACCATCGCCACCGTTCCCTGGGAAGCGGCCTGGGTCACGATTCCGCTCACCGGAGCGGTGAGTGTCGCTTGATCGCGCTTGGCTCGGGCGAGCGAGATGAGAATAGGCTGCGCGTCGGCAATGATCGACAGGCTGTCGCGCGCTCGTACGAGCTGTTTCTTTGCGGTTCGGAGTGCATCACCTGCCGAGATGAGCTGGCTTCGCGCCGAAGCGAGCTTGCCCTCGGCGGTCACGAGAGCCGAAGATGCGGTGCTCAGCTGGGCGAGTCCGGAGTTCACCTGCTTCAATCCGGCAGACACCTTGGCCAAACCCGGATTGATACTGGCGAGCGTCTGCTCCAAGGTCGCGATCTGCTTCTGCAGCGACGCCGGAACGTGGCCTGGGGGGTAGGTCGCTGCTTGCTGCTTGAGAGCAGCCAGTTGCGCTTCCAACTGCGGCTTGTTGTGCTTCGCTTCCTCAAGCTGCTTCTGTGTTGATTTCAGTTGAGACTTTGCCGCTGAGAGCTGCGACTTGCCCGACGCAATCTGCGCTCTGCCCGCCGCAATCTGCGCCCTGCCACTTGCGAGCTGATCCCACCCCTGGTCGAGTTTCTCTTGGTTGTCGATGACTGTGTCGAGATTGTTCTTCACCACACGCACCGCGATACGCGCACGGTCGGCGTTGGTCTTTGCCTGCTGCACGCCGAGGTCGAGCAATGTCGCGTCGAGGCGGGCGACGACTTGGCCGGCTTGAACATGATCGCCCACGCCCACATACACGTTGGTGAGCTTGCCCGAGACCGCCGGTTGGCCGAACGAGGCCGATGCGCCTGTTGCGCGGGGAGTCTGACGTTGAATGGTCGCAACATGCTGGCCCGCAGTCGCATTGCTTGGCACTGAGACGCTGTAGTCGGCGTTGGGGTACGAAATCGCGGGCGCCGAGAGGGTTCGAACTGTCGCGCGCACGTCACCAGCGACAAACAGGCGATGCGCGGGGGGCGCGGCCAGCGACATGGACACGATCGAGACCACGAGGGCCACCAGTAGCACCAGAACGCCCAGCAGCATGAGGACGCGGCGATTCACCGAATAGCTCCTTGTCCTACGTACGTGTGCGTCGTGAGAACTTCCACGCCACGGCTCCTACCCAACTTCCGTAGTTATCAATCACTAACATAGCGGCGGAGACGCCGGGTGTAAAGCCTGCGCTGGGGAAATCGGCTTGAGCGTTCGGTCTCTCAGAGCTCTCAGTCAGTCCAGAGGCTGGGCTGTCAGGGTGTTGCGGAATTCGTCAGCGTGGGCGAGGTTGGAGACGAGGTGATTGTCCTCTTCCTCGGCCGTCGCTGTGGTGACCTCGATGTCCCCATAGTCGAGCAGATTGCCGAAGAGAGACTGCCTGACGTTGACGTTGTTGACCTTGTCCAGTGGCGTCACCTTGACCTCGGTTCGAAGCCAGCCGGACTTCGACATCACTCGGCGGTCGGTAATTGCGATTTCGGTCGTGAGGATGCGAAACAGATCCCTGGCAATCATCACAAGCCAAGCGACGAGCGCCAAGCCGAGCGCAATGATCCAAAGCAGAGGCACAAGCATTGACAGCATGCCTGCAGCCACGAGCACAGCCGCGAGCGCGATGACCGTGAGCAGTGTTTCCGGCAGGATCGTCCACCACGTCACGCGTCCAAGCAACACGATGTGCTCGTCGTCGGCCAGTTCCCGGTCGATGTAGGACATTCGCCAGCCCCCTGTCTTCGCAAGAGCTGCTCTCGGCAGCTCCGTCCAGGGGCATCGTCGTACCACTCGGCAGTTGAGGCAAGAGCTGGCAGCATGGTAGGTGTTTCGCGCGGTGCCGGATGGGCTCGGCGGACCGGGGGCGGTCGTGCGCTGTTGCAGGTCCGCTTTCCTCATCGCCGTGGGTGCGGCATACTGTCTCGGCGCGCTCCGCTCAAGTGGAGTGCCCGGTCCGGGAGCGGCATAAGATGAGTCCGCGGGGCCGAGCTATCAAGGAGTTATCGCATGGCCGGAATCGTCCTCGTCGGCGCCCAATGGGGTGACGAAGGCAAGGGCAAGATCACCGACCTCCTGGCAGATGACATGGACTACGTCGTTCGCTTTCAAGGCGGAAACAACGCCGGACACACGATCATCCACGGTGGCCGCACGCTGAAGCTGCACCTCATTCCATCGGGGATCATGTATCCGCACATCACACCGGTGATCGGCAATGGCGTTGTGATCGATCCCAAAGTGCTGCTGGAGGAGATGGACACGCTGGAGGCCGACGGGCTGTCCACGCACCGTCTGCTGATCAGCTCCAACGCTCACCTGATCATGCCGTACCATCGCGATCTCGACGGAGCCAGCGAGAAGCGGCTGGGCAGCAATGAGATCGGTACGACTCGCCGAGGAATCGGGCCTGCCTACATGGACAAGGCCTCACGACTCGGTCTGCGTGTGCAGGACCTGACGGACGAGCACATCTTCCTCAAGAAGGTTGAGGCGGCACTTCTCGAAAAGAACGACATCCTCGACAAGGTCTACGGAATGCCCACGTATCGCGCCGAGGATATCGTGAGTGAGTACATGGAGTATGCCGAGCGAATTCGACCGCACATCG
>Ga0307425_1001336_pt1 | contig 14891 bp, 13 predicted proteins | sample SalMarWE160330MG_FD_202152 | JGI IMG/M metagenome (GOLD analysis project Ga0307425, IMG submission 202152) | Salt marsh sediment microbial communities from the Plum Island Ecosystem LTER, Massachusetts, United States - WE1603-30 | ecosystem: Environmental > Aquatic > Marine > Intertidal zone >... | reverse complement strand
TGATCTGCCCAATCATCATAAGTATTTTCTATCCTATCAAGGCCTTAGTGTCAAATACTTTTTTCCACTCGTTCCCAAGTTGCACTTGGGAACGACAATAAATGCCAAGCTAAGACTGGCCAGTAAAGCGTTCCCCAGCGCAGCTTGGAAACGAGGCTAACCATTTATAATGTCAATGATTTTATCATGCAGTACCCCATTACTCGCCAAAATATTAGGCGCGTAGATGTCATAGTCCGCGCCGGTGAAGGTGGTGATCCGGCCGCCGGCTTCGGCGAGGATGAGGATGCCCGCGGCGGTGTCCCAGGGTTTCAGGTTTTCCTCATAGAAGCCGTCCAGGCGGCCGCAGGCCACATATCCCAGGTCCAGGGCGGCGGAACCGCCCCGGCGCACCCCCTGGGTGCTGGCCAGCATCTTGCCCAAACGGCCTAAGGTCTCGGGCACCCGCTCCCGGATGTCATAGGGAAAACCCGTGCCGATGAGGGCCCGCTCCAGCCGCGCCGTCTCCGAAACCCGAATGGGCCGGCCGTTGAGGGTTGCCCCCCCTCCCCTTCTACCTTCGAAGAGCTCATCCCTTAAGGGGTCATAGACCACCCCGTACTCCAGGACGTCATCGGCCTCCAAGGCGATGGACGCGCAAAACAGGGGAAACCCGTGGGCGAAATTCACCGTGCCGTCCAGGGGGTCGATGATCCAGCGGCAGGTGGGCCCGGGATCGGTCTCCCAGGCCAGGCTGGCGGGGCCGGGTTGCGGGGCAGCCGAGGGCGGCTGTCCTACATCCCCCTCCCCTACCCGCTCTTCCGCCAGAAAGCCATGGTCCGGGAAGGCCTGCCTGATTATCCCCATGATGATTTCCTGGCACTGGTAGTCGGTTTCGGTCACCGGGTCGATGGCCCCCTTCATGGTGATCTCATGGGGTTTCTGGTAGTTCTGGCGCATCACCGCGCCCGCGGCCAAAGCGGCTTGCCGTCCGATCTGGGCAATTTTTTCCGGCATCTTAATTAACCTCGATTACGCAGGGTCTGCACAGGCGAGACGCCTGTGCCACCTGTCTCTTTCTCGTTCCCAAGCTCCTGCTTGGGAACGCAGCTTTTGGCCCCAGCTCGGCTGGGGCACCTCAGGGGCTGCAAGCTGGGAAAGTTCAGCTTCAACCCAGCCCTTTCCCCTGCGGGGGGAGAGGGAGAAATGGACAAACTTTACGAAGCCGGCAAATTATCCTTCCCGATAAAGTATCTAACCTTTAAGGGGTTGGAAAATGAATGCCTGAATTTCTTCAGGAACCCACCTTCAGCAACTGAAATCCCGTGGCTGCGTCCTTCTGGCGCCGGGCCTCGGCCCCCAGGATCTCCAGCAGGACCACCTCGCCCACCAGCCAGACGTCCACCCCGGCCCGGGTGCAGCCCACCGTGGACCGGCCTTCCCGGCCTGCGGCGGCGTGCATATGGAGCACCGGCGCCCCCGCGTCGTCGGGGATCAGGGTCCCCAGGGCCAGGACCTCCTGGGAGCCGCTGAGCACATGGACCAGGGGCACGACCGCGTCAGGCTGCCTGGCATCGGGGCCCACCACCATCTGGCTGCCCGTGGCCGACCCGCCCAGATAAAAGGCCAGGGCGTGTTTAAGCCCCTGCTCCCTGGCAAAGGCCTCCAAAGTATCGTTCAGGCGCTCGCCGTCCGCCAATCTCAGGACAAAAACCCGTCCCATTCTGCCTTCCGTGTACTGCATGCTGTCTCCTTGAGGTGATAGCCACGTATTGTCGAGGCCGAATTAGGTGTCGGCTGGATAAGGGCGCACACGCAGGTGCGCCCCTACAGCTTCACCGCGTCTCACTTCTTCCTGGCCTTGCTGTTCCCCTTCTTTTTGGGGAGGGTTTTGGCGGGGGCCGCCGCCGGGGTCAGGGGCGTAAACAGGTTGACCGTAAGCAGACCGATAAAAAATCCCCCCAGGTGGGCCATCCAGGCCACCGCCCCGCCGTTGCGCAAGCCCAAGAACTGCAGCGCCAGCCACAGCCCCAGCCAGACGTAGGCGGGAATGTACGCCGTCTCCGGGCGCAGCTTCCAGAAAACAATGGTGCAGATGGGCGACTTGGGCAGCCGGATCAGGTACCCCCCTAAAACCCCGGCAATGGCGCCGCTGGCCCCGATAAGGGGCACGGCCAGGGTGGAGGCCACCAGCACGTGGGAGAGGCAGGCAAAGAAACCGCAGAACAGGTAGAAGCCCAGAAACCGCTTGGGGCCCAGGTCATCTTCCAAGGCCTCCCCAAAGACCCAGAGGAACCACATATTGCCGATCAGGTGCAACCAGCCGGCATGGAGAAAGAGGGAGCTGAACATGGTGGGCAGCAGCCATACGGACTGCCGGAAGCTCAAGACCTGGAGCCGGCTCAGCTTGGCGGCCACCGCCCCTTTCTGGTAAAACAGGTCCGTGGAGGCATCGGGCCCGATGTGAAGTTGATAGAGAAAAATTCCCAGGTTGACCGCAATCAGCCCCAGTGTGACCCACGGCCAATGGTGTTTGGCCGGCGCCCCGCGAATCGGAATCATGCGGCGGCTCCGGGGGTAAATCCCGGCAGCCCGGGCCCCATGAGACCAACCCGGCCCGGATGACGGCGGGCGGCGCGGCTTACGGCGGACACCATAGATTTCTGGTTCAGGCTCCCTCTCCTGGCGGCGAGTTATGGAACCGGAAAGACGCCCCCACCCCTGTCTCCCAGCCCTGCGCATTGTACTCCAATGCTTCCTGGCTGTCCAGACCCGGAAAGTGCGGAGTTGACAAGGGGGGGACTTTCTAATAAATAGAATACATGGTTCGGCCGATAAGGAAATTATACCTTCGGACGTTTGGCTGCCAGATGAACGTGGCCGATTCCGAGCTGATGGCCCAGGTTTTGGGAGAGGAATACCACCTGACGGCCCAGGCCGAGGACGCGGACCTCTACCTGATCAACACCTGCGCCATTCGCCGCAAATCCGAGGAGAAGGTCCGGAGTCTCCTGGGCAGTTTGAAGTCTTTGAAGCAGAAGCGCCCCCAGCTCATCCTGGGGGTAGGCGGCTGCGTGGCCCAGCAGGAAGGCGAACGCCTGCTGGCTTTTGCCCCCCATCTCAACCTGGTGTTCGGCACCCAGGGTATCTACCGGCTGCCGGATTTAGTGGACCGGGCCGGGCGGGGGGAGCGGGTGGTGGACGTGGCCCTGGGGCGGGACTGCCCGGAGTTGCCCCATCGCACCTGGGGCCCGGGGACGGTCCAGACCATGGTGACCATCATGCAGGGCTGCGACAACTTCTGCACCTTCTGCGTCGTCCCTTATGTGCGCGGCCGGGAAACCAGCCGGGAGCCCGGGGCCGTGGTGGACGAAGTCGCCGCCTTTCTGGCCGCCGGCGGTAAGGAAGTGACCCTCCTGGGCCAGAACGTCAATTCCTACGGCCGCAGCCTGCCGGAGCCCATGACCTTTGCCCAACTGCTGCGGCGCCTGAATCGGCTGCCGGGCCTGAATCGGCTGCGGTTCGCCACCTCCCACCCCCGGGACCTGTCGCCGGAGCTGATTCACTCCTTTGGCGAGCTTAGCGCCCTGTGTGAACACCTCCACCTGCCGGTGCAGTCGGGGTCCAACCGGATCCTCCGGCGGATGAATCGGGGTTATAGCCGGGAACACTACCTGGAAAAGGTCGCCTCGCTGCGGCAAGCCTGCCCCGGTCTCGCCCTGTCCACCGACCTGATCGTGGGCTTCCCCGGGGAAACCGAGGCCGACTTTGGGCAAACTCTTGATCTAATGCGGGAGGCCGGGTTCGACCAGGCCTTTTCCTTCAAATATTCCCCCCGCCCCCAAACGCGGGCGGCGACCTTTACTGATCAGGTGCCGGAAGACGTCAAGGCGGATCGCCTGGCTCGCCTACAAGCCTGGCAGGATGAGCTTACCCGCATGTCCCATGCCCGCCTGGTAGGCCAAAAGCAGGAGGTCCTGGTGGAAGGCCGGAGCAAGCGCTCCTCCGAGGAGCTGTGCGGTCGCCTCCGGACCAACCAGGTCGTCAACTTCATCGGACCCCCGGAGTTGGTGGGACAGCTGACCCGGGTTATCATTACCGAGGCCCGCCCCCATTCTCTGAAAGGCCGGCGGGTACAGGGCTCGTCCACCTCGTAACCGTGGGGAGGTACGCCTGAGGACATCCCCAAGGGAGGTATCATGCTAAGAGAAATGACGGTTTCCGGGTTGACCATCGACCCCTTCACCAACAGCCCCATTATGATCCTGAAAGATGTGGACTCGGATAAAGCGGTCCCCATCTGGATCGGGTTGCTGGAGGCCACCGCCATCGCCAGTGAGTTGGAGAACATCAAGTTCTCCCGTCCCATGACCCATGACCTGTTGAAAAACATCATGGAACTCATGGAAACCACGGTGACCAAGGTGGAGGTCTGCGACCTGCGGGATAATACCTATTTTGCCCTCATCTACCTCATCCGGGAAGGCCAGGAAGTGACCATCGACGCCCGGCCCAGCGACGCCATTGCCATCGCTTTGCGCACCAAGGCCCCCATCTTCGTGGCCGAAGTGGTGATTCAAAAGGCCCGGCGGGTGGACCTGACCGCCCAGGAGGCCATCACCACCGAGGATGCCAAGAAGTGGACCGAAGTGCTGGAAAGCCTGGACCCGGAAGATTTCGGCAAGTATAAAATGTAAGGGAAATCGCCAGATTTGACAACCCCAGATGGTCAACCTGATAGAATCAGCCTCGGAGATGCCCAGCGGTATTGCGGCCAAAAGGTTCGTCCTGACGCCGGCTTGATAGTCAAGAGCCCTGAAACTCCCCGGAAAACATGCATTACCCGAAAATCCTCAGGAAAAGCGCCCCCATATGATTGATCTCCATACCCATTCGTTGTTTAGCGACGGCGAGCTGCTGCCCACGGAACTGTGGCGCCGGGCCCAGGTGAAGGGCTACCGCTATCTCGCCATCACCGATCATGTGGATGCCTCCAACTTCGAAGTGGTCTTCGCCCGGCTGAAAACCGCGGCCTTGAGCCTCAATCGGGGCGACTACCCGGTGGTCATCCCCGGTCTGGAGTTCACCCACCTGCCTCCGGCCCTCATCGCGCCTCTGACCGCCCAGGCCCGGGCCCTGGGGGTGCCCCTCATCGTGGTCCACGGCGAGAGCCTGGCGGAGCCGGTGGCCCCGGGCACCAACCGGGCCGCCATCGAGGCCGACGTTGACATCCTGGCCCACCCCGGCCTCATCTCCATAGAGGAAGCCGCCCGGGCCCGGGAGCGCAGTATTTATCTCGAACTCTCCGCCCGCAAAGGCCACTGTCTGGCCAACGGCCACGTGGCCCGGGTCGCCCTGGAGGTGGGCGCCTCCCTCCTGGTCAACACCGACGCCCACGGCCCCGGTGACCTCATCACCCGGCACCAGGCGGAGCGCATCGCCCGGGGCGCCGGCTTACGAGACCCTGCGGTCCAGACCCTCTTCACCGAAGCCGAAGCCCTGGCCCGCCGCCTGGCGGAACTGTAAGAGAGATAGGAAAGAGAAAGAATTTGGGGGAACCTTGCTTTTTTTCAAAAGCAAGGTTCCCCCAAACCCCCTCCTGGAAAAATGTAGGGTGGGCACTGCCCACCTTTACTTGGTGGGGCGGGCCTCCGTGCCCGCCTAATTTTTTGGTGGCACCGGCGTCCCGCCTGTGCTTGTGTAGGGTGCGCCCTGCACACCACCGACAGGCGCGGAGGCCCGCCCCACTATACTTTTCATGATTTATGGGTGCGCCGAAGGCCCATGAATGACTGCTTCTAACCCATCTCCCCCTCAAGATTATTTGCCAATTTCTGGGTTATCATGGTTTAATAGATCCAATGAGCCAAATGCTCCAAAAATTTCCGATAAATCCGGGAATTTGGCTAAAACGCTCCGGGCTCAACGTGCTGGAATTCTTCCTGCCCCGGTTGTGTCTGTTCTGCGGGGCGGCGGTGGGGGAGGATGCCGCGGTGGCGGTCTGCCCTGAGTGCGAGGCGCAAATCGAGTGGGTGGAAAGCCCCCTGTGCACCTGCTGTGGGGTAGTGTTTAAGGCCCGGGACGGCGCCGACCGGGTCTGCGGGGATTGTCAGGCCGACCCGCCCCCCTTCACCCGGGCCCGGGCCGCGGCCCTCTATGAAGAACCCGTGTCCCAGGCCATCACCCGCTTCAAGTTCAACCGCCGGATGGCCTACCTCCCGGTGATGCAGCACTGGCTGAGGCGCCCCCTCTGCCTGGAATTAGTGGCGGCCGCCGACCTGGTGGTGCCGGTGCCCCTGCACCCGAAACGCCTGAAAAATCGAGGCTTCAACCAATCCCTCTACCTGGCCCAGGCCTTCCCCGAGGCGCCCCTGGCCCGGGAGGGGCTGGTCCGCACCCGCAACACCCCGCCCCAGATGGAGCTCAAGGCCAAGGAGCGCCGGGACAACGTCAAGCGCGCCTTTGCGGTCCCCGACCCGGCCCAGGTGAAGGGGAAAAACGTGCTGCTGGTGGACGACCTCTATACCACCGGCTCCACGGTGAAAGAGTGCGCCAAAGTCTTGCTCAAGGCCGGGGCCCGCCGGGTGGAGGTCCTCACCGTGGCGAGGGTGAGGTATGATTGACAAGCCGGGGAAAAAGGGGAAGAGGGGATGGCAATTTATGATCAATTGCTGGTATGCATTCTTTCCGGTAGGGGCACAGCGTGCTGTGCCCTTAAATGGTATGTCCATGATGAAAATTCGTGAATTTTGCCGAGGTCCTTCATGACCGCAGGCAGCACCAGTCATAAGGTGGTGGATCGGGCGGCCGCGGCCCGGTGGGTCCAGGACCGCAAGGCCCAGGGCCACAAGGTGGTTTTCACCAACGGCTGCTTCGACCTGCTCCACCGGGGGCACGTGCATTATCTGGAGGAGGCCCGCGCCCTGGGGGACGCCCTCATCGTGGGGGTCAACACCGACGCCTCGGCGGCCCGCCTGAACAAAGGCCCCGGCCGCCCCCTCACCCCGGAAGCCGACCGGGCCCGGGTCCTGGCCGCGTGCGCCTGCGTGGACCGGGTGGTGCTGTTTGACGAAGACACGCCCCTGGAACTGATCACCGCCCTTGAACCCGATGTCCTGGTGAAGGGCGGCGACTATCAACTAAACGAAATCGTCGGCCGGGAGATCGTCCTGGCCCGGGGTGGCCAGGTAGTGGCCCTGCCCTTCCTGCCGGGCTACTCTACCAGCGCGTTGCTTAAACGCTTACGAAAGGCTAAGCCAGGCGCTGACTGAGATGCCGCGCCGGGCCCTTGCCGTAGGGTTTTTTAAGTAGGTAAACCCGGGCGTCTCCCGGGCCTCAAGCAACTTTCTTTACTTGCCCTGCCACACCGGCTTACGCTTGCCCATAAAGGCCCCCACCCCCTCTTGGGCATCGGCTGAGGTGCACAACCGGGCAAAAACCTCACTGCTGTAAGCAAAACGTTGGGCGAAGGGCATATTTAGCATCTGATAATAAAACCGTTTGCCCATTTTGACGGCCAGGGGGCTTTTGCTGATGACTTTATGCACCAGGGCCCAGGTGGCTTCTTCCAGTTGCTCCAGAGGCACCACTTTATTCACCAGGCCCAGCCTCTCGGCCTCGGCGGCGTCAATCATGTCGCCGCTCAAGAGCATCTCCAAAACCTTTTTTTTCCCCAGGGCGTAAGAAATGGGAATGACGGGGCCGGTGCAGAGCAGCCCCACATTGATGGCGGTGGTGCCGATTTTGGTCCCTTCGGCGACGACGGCAAAATCGGCGGCGAACACCAGCCCGGCGCCATTGGCCACCGCAAAACCATGCACCATGGCGATGACCGGCTTGTCCATGGCCGCGATGGTGAGATGCATCTCATCCATCAACTCGATCCAGCCCTGATACTCCAGAGCAGTTTGCCCCGCGAATTCGGTGATATCAATCCCCGTAGAAAAGGCCTTGCCGGACCCTTTGACAATGACCGCCAGGACCTGGTCATCTTTATCCAGCCGACGCAAACCGTCATTGAGTTCCCGGGCCAGGGTCGTACTGAAGGTATTAAATTTATCGGGTCGATTCAGAGTAATGACGCCTACTTGATCTTTCTGCTGCACCAGAATCGTCTCAAATTCCATGACTCCCTCCTTGAGTTCTCCGGCCTTCCCGGGTCAGGAAGGCTAAGAGATGGCAACCCCTCGGTTCGCCACCTGAAAGTAATCTTGCCGTAATTTACTATAGGCCTGGTGTCAAGGAAAGAGAAGAATTGCCGCCGCCTGGTCGCTGGAGAAATCGGCCCTGGGCCCTCCTCATATAAGTTTCCCATTGAAAAACGACAAACTGTAGGGGCGGACCTGCGTGTCCGCCCCCTTTGGACGCAAACATGGGTGCGCCCCTACAAGAAAACCGCCTCACTCCTTCAAACCGGCATAGGCCAGGGGCAGAAGGGCAAGACTAATAGCGCCGGAAATAATCAGGGGCACCTGATACCCGTAGGCCGCGCCCAGAGGGCCGAAGATCAGGGAGCCGGCAAAAACCCCCAGGGTGGTGGTCAGGGAGATGAGGCTGGCGCTGCCGCCGATGCGATCCAGGTGAAAGAGCCGGGAGATGGTAGTGTAGGTCTCCATGAGGATGAGGCCGTCCCCGAACCCGTGCACCGCCCGCCAGGCGAAAGACCAGGGCAGGACCGGATAGGTCATCAGGATATGGCCGGTACCGGAAAAAATCAGGGCCAGGGTTAGAAAGGTTAGGGGCTTCAAGCGCCGGGCCCAGAAACGCCCGTAGATATAGGCGGTGAGGGCCACTACCCCGAACTCGCCGGCCATGTAGGAGCCCACCCCCAGGGGCGACAGCCCCAGGTTGCGCTCCAGGAACAAAGCCAGGCTGGTGGCTTCGGCCCCCCAGTGGAGGGTGAACAGAAAAAGCCAGGTGACGAAAAAAAGCACCGGCCGGGCCAGAAAATCCCGGCCATACTCAAAGAGGGCGGTGGGCACGCCCCGGGTCAGCGGCAGTTTGACCGTGGGCACGATCAGGAGCAGCACTCCCACACTGAAAAGCTTCAGGGTGGTGACAAAATCCAGCCAGTAATAGGTGGCGCCTCCCAAAAGCGCCCCCACCATCATGCCACCCATGCGCATGGCATTATAGTGGCCCAGACGCCGGGGCGTATCCCCCCCGTCTTCCTTGAACAAGAGGGTATCCAGGGAGAGCCGGAAGAGCTGAATACTCAGGCCGAACCCCCAGAAGACCCCCAGGAAGGTCCAGAAACTCCCCACCACCGCCAGCCCCCAGAGGCTTACCGCCATCGCCGCCAGGCCCACCCGGGTGAGAATCCGGGCCGGATAACGGTCGCCGATGACCCCCACCGGGAAGGACACCAGGATGGCGTTCAGGCTGAGGATGGCGTAAACCAGCCCGATCTGGGTCCCGCTAAAATGGAGACTCCCCTTCAAATAAAGGGGGAGAAGGAAATAGATGCAGGCGACAACGGCGGAATAGACGCTGATGTAAAAGGGCAACAAGACGGCGGGCCGCACTTACAAAGCGCTGCGGTTGAGCCGGACCTCCATGGCCCGGGCCGGGCAGACCGGGCAACACAGCTCGCAGGCGCTGCATTTGCTGGCGTCAAAGATCACTTCCATCTCCGGCCGCTTGACATAGAGGGCCCCGGTGGGACAGACCGCGGTGCAGGCGCCACACTGGTAGCAGCGCTCTTCGTTGCGGGCCACATCCCGGGCCACCCGCTGCACCTTGACCCCGGCCTCCCGGAGGTACTTGAGGCCCCGCCGGAAATTCTTGGGGTGGCCCCGGAGCTCCATGACGATGACCCCCTCTTTCCGGGGGTAGATGGTGGCCTTGAGGAGGTTGAACTCCAGGTCGTAATCCTTGACCAGCCGGTAAATGATGGGCTGATCCACCACCTCTTGGGAAAACCGCAGCACTAACATTTCGGCATGCATTTTCGGGTCCCTCAAAATTGTTCGGCGGGCAGGGCCCGCCCTACATTTCCTTTTTTCATGCAACCCAGGCTGGCCGGCGGCACCCCGGATGCTTTAACCTTTTAAAATATTATCAGAAAAAAGGTTAATTTCAAACCAGGCTGCCGAAGCGGCGCTCCCAGGCGATCCTCAGGGCGGCCAGGGGAGCCTCCAGCAGGGTTTGGCCGTGCCGGTTGATCGTGAAAGTCGCATCATGGCGCACCTGGCCGAGTAAAGAGAGGGGTTGCCCCTGAAAAAGCTCCTTCAGGCGGCCCTGGTGGGCCGGGTCCACGCTCACCAGAAAACGCCCGGCCGATTCGGCGTAGAGGCTCACATTAGCCGGGGATTCCGGGGCCACCCGGCTCAGGTCCACCTCCAGCCCCAAGCCCGCCGCCAGGCTGGACAGAACCAGGTGAACCGCCAGGCCGCCCCGGTAGAGACCGTGGGCCGAGGCCAGCAGCTCCGCCTGGCCGGCCTGTTCCAGGAGGCGATAGTAGGCCAGGAATTCCGCCGGGCGCACCTCAGGGACGCTCAGCCCCACATATCCCAGCATCTCGTAGAATTCCGAGCCGCCCAGCTCGGCCCGAGTGTGGCCCACCAGGTAAATGAGGTCTCCGGGCCGCTTCCATTCCAGGCTCAGGGCCCGGCGCAGGTCGGGGAGGACGCTCACTGCCGTGAAAAACAGGGTGGGCCGGCCGCTCACCCGGTGCATCTCCCCGTAATCCCCGGGCAAGAGACCGTCCACGTACATGCTGTCCTTGCCGGACAGCAGGGGGATGGCGTAGGCCCGGCACAGGTCCTGGAGGGCCTGGCAGGCCCGCACCAGTTGGGCCGCCTTGTAGCGGCCGTCCGGGTTGCGCCGGGGATCGTGCTCAACGCTAGGCCAGCAGAAGTTGTCCACCCCGCCGATCTCTGAAAGACTGCCGCCCACCGCCAACAGGCGCCGCACCGCCTCGTCGATGGTCACCGCGGTCATGTGATAGGTGTCGATCCGGGAGTAGGCCGGGTTCAGGGCCAGGCTCAGGGCCAGCCCCCGGTGCGAGTCCGGCCGGGGGCGCAGGACCGCGGCATCGCCGGGCACCGGCGCCGCCTCACCCACCAGGGGTTTGATGACGCTGGCCCCCTGGACCTCGTGATCGTACTGGCGGGTGATCCACTCCCGGGAGCAGATATTGGGGCGGTCCAGCAGGGCCAGGAGCACCTCCAGGTGATCCGCCGGGTCGCCCAGGACCGGCTCGGTCAGACGGCTATCCGGCGGCACCCACTCGGCCTCGAACTCCCAGGGGGGAAACTCCTCTTCCAGAAACGACAGGTCCATATAAGCGCAGGTTCGGTCCTGGTACTTCACTGCCAAAATCCCCGTATCGGTATAGCGGCCGATGACGGTAGCCTCCACCGCGTGCTTCCGGGCCAGGCCCTGAAAGCGGTCTTCATGCTCCGGCCGCACGGCCACCACCATGCGCTCCTGGGATTCGGACACCCAGATTTCCCAGGGGTCCAGACCCTGGTATTTGAGGGGCACCGCCTCCAACCACACCTCGCAGCCGCCGGCCATCCGGGCCGATTCTCCCACCGCCGACGACAGCCCGCCGCCGCCACAGTCGGTGATAAAGGTGATGAGGCCCAGGTCCCGGGCCTCCAGGAGGAAATCATGCATGTTCTTTTGGGTGTAGGGGTCGCCGATCTGGACGTGGCCGGCCGGGGTGCCCGGGGATGAGACCTCGGAGGAGGCGGTGACGCCGTGAATCCCGTCTTTACCTACCCGGCCGCCGCAGGTCACGATCAGGTCGCCGGGACGGGCCCTCTTGTCAGCCCCGGGCTCCCCCTGGATTTCTTTGGGCAGCAGCCCCACCGCGCCCACGAATACCAGACACTTGCCCAGGTAGGAGGCATCAAAGTAGAGGGCGCCGTTGACGGTGGGCACCCCGCTCTTGTTGCCGCCGTCTCTGACCCCTTCGATGACCCCGTCCAAAAGCCGCCGGGGGTGCAGCCGGGGTTGGAGCGGTCCGGCATAGTCCCGGGGACCCACGCAAAAGCCGTACATGCCGCCGATGAGGCGAGCCCCTTTGCCGGTGCCCATCGGGTCCCGGTAAACTCCCACGATACCGGTGAGGGAACCGCCGTAGGCCTCCAGATTGGAGGGGGAGTTGTGGGTCTCGCCCTTGATCACATAGGAGAACTCGTCGTCGAACTGCCCCACCCCGGCGTTGTCCCACAGCACCGACACCACCCAGGGCTTATTCCGGGCAATCTCCCGGGTGGGCGCCTCGATGCAGACCTTGAAGGGGTTGTCCAGGGTGAAGATGGCGCCGCTCACCGCATCCCGGTAATGAAACCTCCCCCGGAAGGTGTTGTGATTGCAGTGGTCGCTGCGGGCCTGGGCCAGGTATTCCAGTTCCACGTCGGTGGGCGCCGCCAGCCCCACCGCCGCCCGCCGGGCCATGACTTCGGGGCGCTGAAAATAAGCCAGGATGACCGGCAGGTCGGCGTCCCGGAGGGCCAGATAGCGCCGGCGGCTCAGTTCCTTGAGGTCGTCCGGCGACACAATCTCGAAGGCCGCCACCGCCGGCGTGTGGGCTAACTCCACCCGGGGCAGTATAATACCCACCCCGTTGACGGAGTCCCATTCCTGGCGGGAAAAAATCCGAAATTCCTGGATCATGTCGTTGGCCAGGAGCTGTCGGGCGATCTGGGCGACCTGCGGCTCGGTGAGGTTTTCGCCGGTAAAGAGGAAGAGCTTGGAGGTATAGACCGCGGCCCCGGTGGACAGCGGCCGCCCCAGGAAGGCCTGGATGGCTTCCAGGGCCACCGCCCCGGCCGTGTCCCGCACGCCGGGCTTGAAGCCCACCCAGATGGCCCAATGGAAATCCCGGGCCAGGGGTTGAAAACTGGATACCTGAGTGGTGGGATGCGTGAAGATGTCGGTCTGGATCGCTGCCAATGCCGCCGGCGGTATATCCATATCCAGCATGAGGACCCGCAGCACCCTGACGGCCGTCAGTTCGAGGCCGAAATATTCCCGGGCCTGGCGGCGCACCGCCTCCCCTTCGGCGTCCGTCAGATCCGGATGCCAGCCGAGTTCCAACCGCACTGCCATAGCTCTCCCCACAAGTTCGGTGGATTTATGGGGAAAATATACCACCGGGTGAGCCGGATAGAAAGGCTAATGTCGGGGCGCAGCCAGGGGTGCGCCCAAAGCGGGCGGACACGCAGGCCCGCCCCTAGATGATTGGGCGTTTTTCTTTATGAAAATGGTATTAAAAATCTTTGGGGCTGATGATGCGCCCGGCTACTGCCGAGGCCGCCGCCACCGCCGGGCTGGCCAGGTAGACCTTGGATTTGGTATGGCCCATGCGGCCGACAAAATTACGGTTGGTGGTGGCGATGGCCGTTTCTCCCGGGGCCAGGATGCCCATGTGGCCCCCCAGGCACGGCCCGCAGGTGGGCGGGCTGATCACCGCCCCGGCGTCCATAAAGATGCCCATCAGGCCCTCGTCCATGGCCTGGCGATAGATCAGGGGCGTGGCGGGGATGACGATCAGGCGCACCCCTTTGGCCGTCCGGTGGCCTTTCAGGACCTTGGCGGCCAGACGCAGGTCGTCCAGACGCCCGTTGGTGCAGGAGCCGATCACCGCCTGATCGATGGGCACGTCCCCCACCCGGGAAACCGGCACGACGTTGCCGGGCGAGGGCGGGCAGGCCACCTGGGGCTCGAGGTTGCCGACCTCATAAGTCTTCTCGAACAGGTACGGCGCCTCCGGGTCGCTCTCATACAAGGTATAAGGCCTCAGGGTCCGGCCCTTGACATACTTCAGGGTCAATTCATCCGGGGCCATAATGCCATTTTTAGCTCCGGCTTCCACGGCCATATTGGCCATGGTGAATCGATCCGCCATGGGCAGCCACTTGATGACCTCACCGGTGAACTCCATGGCTAGGCCCCGGGCCCCGTCCACCCCCAGGTCGCCGATGGTGTGGAGGATCAGGTCCTTGCCGGTGACCCACAGGGGCAGTTGGCCGTGGTACACCAGCCGGATGCTTTCCGGCACCTTGAACCAGCACTCCCCCATGACCATGACCGCGGCCAGGTCGGTGGAGCCCACCCCGGTGGCGAAGGCCCCCAGGGCCCCATAGGTGCAGGTATGGCTGTCGGCGCCGATGACCAGGTCCCCGGGGCCCACAATCCCCTGTTCCGGGAGCAGGGCATGCTCGATGCCCATGTCGCCGCCGTCGTAAAAATGCGTCAGGTCTTGCTCCTGGGCAAAATGGCGCAACTGCTGGCAATGGATGGCCGAGGGAATGTCCTTGTTGGGGGCGAAATGGTCGCAGACCAGCACCACCCGGGAGCGGTCGAATACATGTTTGGCCCCCACCTTATGAAAATCTTTGATGGCCAGGGGCGCGGTGATGTCGTTGCCCAGGGCGATATCCACCCGGGCCATGATGAGCTCGCCGGGTTCGACGGAGGCTTTATCGGTATGGGCCGCCAGGATTTTTTGGGTAATGGTTTGCGGTTGGGACATTTTTTCTCCATAATCATTTTGATGTAAACATAAACTCAGAAATTTTATTCCAATAGCTTATTTTTAGATTTTATTTATTCAGAAACCATTCCTTAGAAATAATCCTTAATTTATATCAAAAGAATCACCATATTTAAACTCCCCATTTCTTATAGCGTTTCTTTTATTATAATAATATTGATTAAATACTTTGCTAAAATTAGAAAATGAATCAGTTGCTATCAATCTAAATCTTAAATATGATCTAGTATCATCCCAGATACTTTCTATATCTTCGTTAGTGCTAAAACGGAAAGCATACGTTGCATTCTCATTAAATAAGTCATAACCAGATATTTCAAAAAGTTCGCTACTTTTTAAAACTATCTTCCTGTAAATTGGCAAAACCCCTCCTTCTATTTTTCTAGTATTAACTAAGGATAAG
>Ga0307425_1001333_pt1 | contig 14899 bp, 10 predicted proteins | sample SalMarWE160330MG_FD_202152 | JGI IMG/M metagenome (GOLD analysis project Ga0307425, IMG submission 202152) | Salt marsh sediment microbial communities from the Plum Island Ecosystem LTER, Massachusetts, United States - WE1603-30 | ecosystem: Environmental > Aquatic > Marine > Intertidal zone >... | reverse complement strand
TGGGCTTAACTATCCAAATGCATCAACTCGAAGCATTTAAACAAGGTAAATCAACTTGGATTATCAAAGAACGGGTTTTGGGATAAACTCCCCGACCCCTCAATTAATTACAAATTCTAACAACATTTCTAACAACATCGGCTTTTAATGACAACCAAATTATCGGAATCAGAATACGTCCATCAGCTGGGATATCCGCCGGGATATTCACAATTGTTGTGGTGATGGTGATGCCGGTGTCTACGGCTACGAGATTGTATGATCGACCCACAGGCCAATGCATTGCGGCTGGGATGCATCAGCACCATCATTGCCGGCGGTATATACAAGGCCATCTTGCCTGCTTTTATAAGAAACTCGCGGCGTGATTCTTCGTCTGTTTTTTGTGGTATTAAGGCTGCCTCTTTGTTTTTCATTCCTTCCTCCTTTTTGTAATGCAAAATCATAAAGTTATCTCTAGGGTTTAACAATTAGACAGAAAAACAAATTGCAATTGTTATGCCACTTCGTAACGATGCTGATATAATGAAATATCATATAGTTACATAGATACGATATTTTTGGAATGAACAAATTGTGAAAAAAAGGTTATAATTCATCCCTGAATTACGAAAAGAAAGTTATAAATGCTTAACAAATTATGATACTTGGTTGGCTTTTCTCAAAATTGGAATGCCTGGAATAATGGATATTTGGTATATTGCTTTGAAAAAAACTGATTTATGAGATACACCCATCATGTATTGAAGTACATCCAGCACGGGTGCTTGTGGACGCAGCCGTCGGAAAAAACCTTGACTCCTGAGTCAGAAGAAAAGAACGTAAGAAGGTGAGAAGGTACGAGAGTGAGAAGGTGAGAAGGTGAGAAGGTGAGAAAATAAGAAGGTGAGAGGATGAGAAAGTAAGAGGGTGAGCCCGCCACACTGCAAGGCGGGCAAGCCCTGAACCTATATGGCAGATGACGTGACAAAAGAAAATCAGATGTTAGACTTTACGGCCATGGCGATTCTGGTGGTGCTGTGTGCGAGCTGGGGACTGCAGCAGGTGGCCATCAAGGTTGCGATCAGTGGTGTTCCACCGCTGCTGCAATCGGGGATCCGGTCCGTGGGCGCCACAATTTTTATCTGGCTCTGGATGACCGTACGCAGGGAACCTTTTCTGGAGAGGGACGGCACCCTGTGCTGGGGAATCGCGGCAGGTCTTCTTTTTGCCTCAGAGTTCATCCTGATCTACTGGGGTTTGGAATTTACCAATGCATCGCGTGCGGTCATCTTTCTCTACATGTCGCCGTTTGTGGTGGCCCTGGGGGCCCAGCTTTTTATTCCCGGCGAACACCTCCGGAGGATTCAAGTCCTTGGTTTGTGCTGTGCCTTTGCGGGTATCGTAGTTGCGTTTAAAGAGTCGTTGAGTTTTCCCACCCCTCGAATGCTCATCGGAGACAGCATGCTGGCAGGCGCAGCAATATTGTGGGGGGCCACGACGGTTCTTATCAAGGCCAGCCCCCTGTCAAGGATTAATGCCAGCAAAACCTTGTTGTACCAGCTTGCCGTATCTGCGGTGGTACTTCCCCTGGCGTCACTTGTAAAGGGTGAATCCGGTATTGCTTTGACCCCCTTGATTGCCGGGTGCATCGTCTACCAGACGGTTTGGGTGGCCTTTATCACTTACCTGGCCTGGTTTTGGCTTATCCGCCACTATCCGCCTTCCCGCTTGGCATCCTTTACCTTTTTAACGCCACTTTTCGGCGTCCTTGCAGGGGGCCTGCTGCTCAACGAGCCCATTACAGATGGTCTGTTGCTGGCTCTGGTTCTGGTGGGGGCGGGCATTTACCTGGTGAACCGGCCGAATGCCGCTAAATATGAACAAAAGAGATTCGAGGATTCAAGGGGTCAAGGAATAAAGAGCGAATAAAGCGAAGGAAAGAGAAAAGGGGATAGAGGAAAGAGAAAAGAGGATAGAAGATAGAGGGGAGAGGTAAGAGTTTGGAGGCAAAGGGAAGAAGATGAGAGGGTGAGTCCGCCACACTAATAGGCGGGTAAGTTCTGACCCCAGACCCCTGACCCCTGACATTCGATCCCGCCACACTGCACAGGCGGGCAAGCCCACCACACTGCAAGGCGGGCAAGCCCACCACACTGCATCGGCGGGTAAACCCACCACACTGCATCGGCGGGTAAACCCTGAACCCGCCACACTGCATCGGCGGACAAGCCCGCCACACTGCATAGGCGGGCAAGCCCTGGTCACTGACTCCCAACACCCGTTATCATCCTTGACAAATACATTTATAGGTTTAAAATGAGTATAGATTTCTGAACCTTCTGAACCCTACAAAGGATGCTTTCATGAATAAAAACCAACAACTTCCGGGAAACACCCCTGACACTGCTTCCCGGGAAACGGGTGCTTTGAAAAACGATATCCTCCGCCATATCCGCTTCACCCTGGGCAAAGATACCTTTCGGCCGGACAAGTTTGCCTGTTTTATGGGGCTCGCCTACAGCGTGCGGGATCGGCTCATCGACCAATGGATTAAAACCCAGCGTTCACTTTACGACACCCTGTCCAAGCGGGTCTATTTTCTTTCCCTTGAATTCCTGCCGGGTCGATTTTTAAAGAACTACATCATCAGTCTCGATATGGCCGAAGAAGCTCGCAACACCGTTCAGGAAATGGGATTCGATCTCGACGAACTCGAAGAAGAAGAATGGGATGCCGGTCTGGGGAACGGCGGACTGGGGAGACTGGCGTCGTGTTATATGGATTCCATGGCCTGCTGGAATCTGCCCGGATACGGATACGGCATCCGTTATGACTATGGAATTTTTTTTCAGACCATAGACAACGGTTACCAGCAAGAGCAATGCGACAACTGGCGGCGGCGGGGAAACCCATGGGAAATCCAGCGACGGGATCATCTAATGCCGATCCGCTTCTACGGCCGAACCGAATCGTACAATGACGGTCAGGGACGGCGCCGATACCGCTGGATGGACACGGAGGTGGTGATGGCCATGGCCTGTGACATTCTCATTCCCGGATATGGCGATGACTATGTCACCAACATGCGGTTGTGGGCCGCCAAATCCGGCCGGGAATTCAACCTTACAGACTTCAACCGGGGAGATTATATCGGTGCTGTGGAGTCCAAGGTTTTGACGGAAAACATTTCAAAAGTGCTCTATCCCAGCGACGAGGCCAGGTCGGGCAAGGAACTCAGGCTCAAACAGCAGTATTTCTTTGTTGCCGCCACACTGCTCGATATCATCCGGCGATATAAAAAGCAAAACCGGTCTTTTGAAGAGTTTTCGAATTTTGTGGCCATTCAATTGAACGACACCCATCCGTCCATTGCCATTCCCGAACTCATGCGCCTGTTGACGGACGATGAAGGGCTGGAGTGGGACGATGCCTGGGCCATTTGCGAAAAAACGTTTGCATACACCAATCATACGGTGATGCCCGAAGCATTGGAAACATGGCCCGTGGACCTGGTTGCACAGCTTTTGCCCAGGCATATGGAAATTATTTTTGAAATAAATCACGGTTTCCTAAAGGATTTAAGAAAACGATATCCGGATCATCCGGAGTTGCCGGCCAAACTTTCCATCATTCAGGAAGGCGACGTTCGCCAGGTGCGCATGGCCCACCTGGCCATCGTGGGGAGCCATTCGGTCAACGGAGTTGCCGACCTTCACACCCGCATTCTGAAAAGCGGCCTGTTCAGGGATTTTAATGAAATATTTCCGGGCCGAATCAAAAACGTCACCAACGGTATCACCCCTCGTCGCTGGCTGTATCAGGCGAATCCTTCACTGTCACGACTCATTACGTCGGCCATCGGTCCGGACTGGATCGTTGATCTCGAACAGCTCGAAAAACTGGTTCCCTATGCCGATGATCCGGAATTTCGCGGGGCATGGATAGAAACGAAACAGGAAAACAAGAAACAGCTTGCTCGATATATTTTGCGCAAAATCGGGATGGGGGTAAACCCGAACACCCTGTTCGATGTCCATGTCAAACGGTTGCACGAATACAAGCGCCAGCTTCTCAATGTGTTGCATGTGGTGACCCTGTACAATCGCATCAGGGAAAATTCCGAAGCCGCCGTTGTTCCGCGGACCGTTCTTTTTGCCGGAAAGGCCGCTCCTACTTATCAACAGGCCAAAATCATCATCAAACTGATCAATTCCGTGGCAGATGTGGTCAACAACGACCCGGAAGTACAGGGAAGGCTCCGGGTGCTTTTTTTGCCCAATTACTGTGTGTCCCAGGCCGAAAAAATCATTCCGGCCGCGGACCTGTCCGAACAAATCTCTACGGCGGGCATGGAAGCGTCCGGAACAGGGAACATGAAAATGGCACTCAACGGCGCCTTGACCATCGGAACTTTGGATGGCGCCAATGTGGAAATCATGAACGAGGTGGGCCCGGAAAACATCTTTATTTTCGGACTCACCGCCGAAGACGTCATGGCCTTGCGCGCCGGCGGCTATGATCCCGGGCACTATTACGAAAACGATCCGGAGCTTAAAAAGGTCCTTGACATGATCGGTTCGGGATTTTTTTCTCCCACGGAGCCGGGGCTGTTTGCGCCCATTGTCAGGGCGCTTCTCGAACAGGGTGATTACTACATGCTCATGGCCGATTACCGACCCTATATCACCGCCCAGGAAGACGTGAGCCGGGTATTTCTGGATCCGGACCAATGGACACAAAGATCAATTCTCAACACCGCGCATATGGGAAAGTTTTCCAGCGACCGGTCAATATTGGATTATGCAAAGGATATCTGGAACATGCAGCCGCTTGAATGATATATACGTTGGATAAATACGCATTTTAAACTCTGGAGTTAAATGGATAAACAAGATATTATAAGTCATCGTATTTAGGAATACGTGTACTAAGCCTTCGAAGACAATAGGAGATTGAGCCTTTGACTGAAAAAAAGACCCAAAATGAACATCCAATATCCGTATCCATTGCCCGACAGCCCGTGTTCGATGAAAAGGGCCAGCTCTGGGGCTATGAACTTTTCTGTGTGGGAAGCGATGAAACCACCCGTTCCGGTTTCCCGGAACAAGAGAACGTTGCGTTGAGGGTGGCATCCAGCGCCTACATCGGCTTGCAGCAGATTCTGGACAGAGGAAAAAAAATAATTGTCAATTTTAATGAAAAAAGTATGCTGGACGATCTCCCCTATGCGTTTCCACCGATTTTCGCCGCTGTTAAAGTGGCCGAGGACCTATACGCACAGCCCCATGTTCCGGATGTGTTGAAGCGATTAAAATCCGACGGGTATCTGATTGCCGTCGGAGGATTTACGGGAAAGCCTGCTTTCGGGCCGCTGTATGGTATGGCCGATATCATCGGCACGGACGTCTCTTTCGGGCAAAAGGACGCGATAGGGGCCTTACTCGACATCGCCAGACCCTACGCGGCCTTGCTTTTGGCCGGTCAGGTGGAAGACCCGGCCCGTTTCAAGATGTGCAGGGAATTGGGATTTACCCTGTTTCACGGCCCGTTTTTCAAATCGCCGGACAAGATCACCGTCCGGAAACTGTCCTCCATCGAGGTGTCGCGGTTCAACCTCATGCACCTCATTGAAGCAGACGAGCCTGACCTCGAACAGCTCGCGACAACCATCCAGGGGGATGTTTCCATCAGCTTTCGCCTTCTGGCGTATCTCAATTCAACGGCCTTTGGTCTTTCCCAGAAAATAAAGTCCATCCACCAGGCCATTTTGCTTTTGGGATGGCAAAAAATGAGGAACTGGCTTCGGGTGGTTCTGTTAACGGATATGAACCAGAGCAAAGATATCTCTGAACTGGTGCTGCTTTCCGCACAACGGGGAAAATTCTTGGAGCTTGTCGCCCGGGATCATGATTTTTGGGGATTCGATCCGGACAGCTTGAATCTGCTGGGAATATTTTCTCTGCTGGATGCCCTGCTCGACATTCCCATGACCGAGATCGTGGGATATTTACCCCTGGAGAACCGGCTCAAGGCGGCGTTGTGCCGGGAGCCGAACAATGAGTATTTGCCCCTGCTTCATCTGGCGCAATATTTTGAAGAAGCCAAATGGGCAGACGCCGAAAAAATGATTCATCAGTTAAACCTCGACGGCAATAAAATCAAATCAGCCCTTCAAACGTCCATCGACTGGGCCGGTGAACTGGCCACTTTGCATTCCAAACCATCCTAAAGGGGTTGAGTCGATAACATTCCCGAAATTTACAAAATCAATGAATCTTTGTTGATAAACCGACCGAATTTTGCAATATTGGGTCAGTTTATTGGCTAAAGTTGGTATTTTGGGATCATTTCCCGATTCGTTGTAGTTAATTAGGGGTCGGGGTGTTTTTATAAATAGCCGCTGCATGGATTTAAAAGAAAAACACCCCGAGGCACAGCTAACTAGTGTCCATCCATAAATGAGGATTTTTGTTAAAGATCAAGGCATGCGAAAAAAATAACCACAGGCATATATCTAATATTCCGAGGATTTATCCGCCTTAGGAGGATTATTTTTTGAGCATAACGAAGAGACTTGTCCCCCTCCGGCGGATTGGGCAAAAAGACCATTTATGGACGGACACTCACTAAGACACAGGATGTCACTCAACCACCCGATGGGTTTGTTTCAAAGCCGAAAGGGGTAACTTGATGAATCGCCGATATATCCGCTGGATTGTTCTGGTCCTGGTCATTGTCGCAGCCGCTGTTATTGTATGGTTTCTCACCCGACCCAAGCCTGTCGAAGTTGTCGTCAAGCCCGTGGACCGCGGCATTGTGGAACGGACCGTTGCCAATACGCGTGCGGGAACCGTGAAAGCCTGCCGGAGGGCCAAGCTCTCTCCAAGTATCGGAGGTCAAATTGCAAAGCTGAGGATCCACGAGGGAGATACGGTGAAAGAAGGAGACCTTCTTCTCGAGATCTGGAACCGGGATCTGGTTGCGGAAGTTCAACTGGCCCAAAGCCAGGCCGAGGCTGAGAGGGCACGTGCAAAGGCGGCATGTTTGAAGGCCGAAGTCTCCCAGCGTGAAGCCAACCGTCTCGTAAAGCTTTACGATAAGAAAGTCGCTTCCGAAGAAAAGACCGACAAAGCCGTGACCGATGCCAAGGCCCTCAGGGCGGATTGCAACGCAGCAAAGGCATCCATCCTTATGAGCGAGGCCCGTATCGGTGTGGTCAAGGCGAACCTGGAACGCACGCGCCTTTTCGCCCCTTTTGACGGGGTTGTTGCGGAAATCAACGGGGAGTTGAGTGAATTCGTAACACCATCGCCCATCGGTATCGCCACACCGCCGGTGGTGGACCTTATCGACAACACCTGCTTTTATATCACAGCGCCCATTGATGAGGTCGATGTGCCCAAAATTGCACCCGGCATGACGGCCCGGGTGAGCCTGGACGCCTTTGGTGACCGCCGCTTTTCCGGCAAGGTCCGCCGGGTGGCACCCTATGTGCTCGATCGCGAAAAGCAGGCCCGCACCGTGGATGTGGAGGTCCAATTCACCATACCGGAAGACAACCGGAAAATGCTGGCAGGCTACAGCGCGGATGTCGAAATTATATTGGATGTTCGGCAAAACACCCTGCGCATTCCCACCGCGGCCGTTCTGGACGGTAATCGCGTATTTGTTTATCTGCCCGGGAAAAAAGTAATCAACGCACGCACTTTCAAAAGCGGAATTTCCAACTGGTACTATACCGAGGTCATTTCCGGCTTGAAACCGGGCGAACGGGTCGTGATCAACGTGGATGGCGCCGGAATGAAAGACAATGCAGCCGCTGTGATATCCAAAGAGGAGCAATGATTCATTTAGCGGGTATTGAGAGGACATTTCTGGTGGGTGACGAAGCGGTTCACGCACTCAGCAGTGTGAACTTCACGGTCCGTCAAGGGGAATATGTGGCCATCATGGGACCTTCGGGATCGGGCAAATCGACTCTGCTCAATATTATCGGGCTTTTGGACAGACCGGATAAGGGGGTCTATACCCTGGAAAACCTGAACACCACCGAGTTGACCGATGATCAGCAGGCATCGGTGCGCCGAAACAAGATCGGGTTCGTCTTTCAGTTTTTCCATCTGGTACCCCGGATGACCACTGCTGAAAATGTGGAATTGCCGATGATCCTTGCAGACGTGGATCCTGCTTCCAGAAAATCCCGCGTCCAGGCGGCCCTTTCTTCTCTCGGCCTCAGCGAACGCGCCAAACATCGGCCGGACCAGTTGTCCGGGGGACAGCGTCAACGCGTTGCCATTGCCAGGGCCACCATTATGCAGCCGGATGTTATTCTGGCTGATGAACCCACCGGCAACCTGGACCGGACTTCCGGGATTGACGTCATCCGGATACTCGAAGACCTCCATCAGAAGGGCATGACCCTGATTATGGTGACCCACGATCCCGCTCTGAGCCGGCGGGCTGCTCGGAGAGTACAACTGCAAGACGGAAAGATTTCATCAGATACCGGGGGGGTGTGAAAGAATGAAAACCGGAGATATCATTCGATTCAGCGCCCGGGCCCTGTCGGGGTACACCACCCGGACATTTTTGATGATTCTTGCCATGGCCATCGGCGTGGCGTCGGTCATTCTGCTCACCGCCTTGGGAGAAGGCGCCCGCCGGTATGTCACCAACGAGTTTACCTCTCTGGGAACCTATCTTCTGATCGTTTTGCCGGGCCGGTCTGAAACCACCGGCGGTCCGCCCCCGCTGCTGGGGGAAACTCCCCGGGATCTAACACTTCAAGACGCGCTGTCCCTTACTCGAAATTCCGCCATCCGTCGTGTGGCACCCATCACGGTGGGTTCCGCCCCGGTTTCCTGGAAGCATCGGGATCGGGAAGTTGCTGTTCTCGGTTCCACTGAGGCGCTTTTCGAAATCCGCCATCTTTCAATGGCCCAAGGCAGGTTCATTCCCGCCGGTGATCCCAGAAGGGGCCTGGCGGTATGTGTCATCGGGTACAAGCTCAAAAGAGAACTTTTTGGAAATCAATCCCCCCTGGGCCAATGGGTCCGCATCGGTGAACGCCGTTTTCGGATTATCGGGGTGCTGGGCCGAAAAGGGCAGTCACTGGGACTGGACATGGGGGACGTGGCGGTTGTACCCATTGCCTCTGCACAGACCCTGTTCAATACCTCATCCCTTTTCAGAATCCTGGTACAGGCCAACGGCCGCGATGCGGTTCCCAGGGCCAAAGAAACCATATTGACCACCATCCGGGAACGGCACGACGGCGAAGACGACGTCACCGTCATCACCCAGGATGCCTTGCTTTCCACTTTTGATCGGATTCTCGTGACCATGACCTTAAGTGTTGCCGGCATTGCCGCCATCAGCCTGTCGGTTGCCGGTATTCTGATTATGAACGTCATGCTGATTGCTGTTTCACAGCGCACCTCGGAAGTCGGACTTCTCAAGGCCATCGGCGCCCCGGACACGCAAATCCTTCGACTTTTCCTGGCGGAATCCGCCATTCTCTCGCTGGTGGGTGCGGGTTTGGGGGTTGTCCTGGCATTTATAGGAACCTGGGGGCTTGGACGCGTATTTCCCAGATTTCCGTTCACGGTCCCGATCTGGGCTTTGGTGGCTGCGGTCTTTGTTGCGCTTGTGACGGGTCTGGTATTCGGGGTGCTGCCCGCAAGACGGGCGGCAAAACTCGATCCGGTAGAGGCGCTGTCACGAAGATAAAAAGTGCCTAAAGTTGAGGTAGCGCTAACGCGCTGTCATTAAAATATAATTGGCAGAATTCCTTAACTTTAGCTCACTTTAAACTCTTGTCCGCCGATGCACTGTGGCGGGTTAGTTCACTTCAAACTTTTTTAGGATCACCATCATGCTCATCAGTGATTCCACAAAACTGGCCATGGGTGCCATATCCAGGCAGAGGATGCGCAGTTTTCTCACCGCGCTTGGCATTGCCGTGGGCATTGCATCGGTGGTGCTTCTCACCTCCATCGGGGAAGGTATTCACAAATTCGTTCTCTCGGAGTTCACACAGTTCGGCACCAACCTTATCGCTGTATCACCGGGCAAAACCACTACCGCCGGCATGTCGGGCGCCGTTATCAGCAATGTGCGCCCCTTGAGCATCGATGACGCCTTGGCCCTCGGGCGAAACCCCCGGATCCTTGGAATGGTTCCCTTTGTCCAGGGAAACGCCCCTGTGGAATTCGGAAAGCGCAGCAGGCGGACTTACGTTTTCGGCGTCGGTTCTCAGGTGCCCGCCGTGTGGCAAATGAAAGTGTCTGTGGGCCGATTTCTGCCGGATGAAGATCCCAGAACCGCCCGCGCTTTTGCCGTGCTGGGTAAAAAGGTGAGGGATGAACTTCTCGGCACAGCGAATCCTCTCGGCCGTCGTATCCGGATCGGCGGAGAACGATTCCGGGTCATCGGCGTTATGGAATCCAAGGGGCAGATGCTCGGATTCGACCTGGATGACGCCGTCTACATCCCCACCGCCAGAGCCCTGGCCATGTTCGACAGGGAAAGCCTGATGGAAATCGATCTGATTTATGCCGCCGGCAGCAACCTGGATAACATTGTCAAAAGCGTTAAAGCGCTGCTCATGGACCGGCACGGTTCAGAAGATTTCACCATTACCACCCAGGAACAGATGCTGGATGTACTGGGGTCCGTGCTGGACATACTCACTCTGGCGGTGGGCGCTTTGGGAGGCATTTCACTTTTGGTGGGAGGTGTTGGAATTCTTACGATCATGACCATTAGTGTGAATGAAAGGCGGGCTGAGATCGGCCTGTTTCGCGCCATCGGTGCCAATCGCGGACAGATACTCACCCTTTTTATCGGCGAAGCCGTTGTGCTGGCGGGCATCGGCGGCCTTGCAGGCCTGATGATCGGCGCCGGGGGCGCATGGCTCTTGGGGGCGTTGGTTCCCGCGCTCCCCACCCACACCCCGTGGCTGTATGTATTTCTGGCTGAAATCGTGGCGGTGGTTATCGGTCTTTTGGCCGGGGTACTGCCTGCTCTCAAGGCTGCAAACCTGGATCCAATCGAGGCATTGAGGGCCGAATAGGAATCAGAAAAAATTAAACCAAAAAGCCCGGACATCCGCCACTTATTATCATCCTTGACAAACAAAATCATGGGTCTAAAGTTTTTTAGTCAGTTTTCGCGAAGCGATGGCATCATTTGTTTAGTCCTGCTGTTTAGGACAGGACTGAACAAATCATCCGTGCTTATTTGAGTTCATCTGCGTTCATTTGCGGAAATTTAAGAAACGATTAAAAGCTTCTTTAACAAGGTGAAAATAATGCGTGAAGTGAAATCGCTCAACTTAGGTTAAAGAAAAAGACCCGGGTTTATGATATAAATAAAAAGGGGGAAAGATGGTCATCTTGATAATCGTTCTTGTCATTTTACTGGGAATCGTCCTGTATGCCATTTTGCTTTACAACAAGCTGGTTCGAAATAAAAACATGGTGGCAGAGGGCTGGAGTGGTATTGAAGTGCAGCTCAAACGACGGTCCAATCTGATTCCGAATCTCATTGAAACGGTCAAAGGATACATGGCGCACGAGGCCGGACTTTTGTCTGAAATCGTAAAACTCAGGTCCACGAGCAAAGAGACACGGTCGGTGGCCGAAAAGAGCCGGATAGAGTCTGCTTTGACCCGGTCGTTGGGCAACCTTCTGGCCCTGGCCGAAGCGTATCCCGACTTGAAAGCCAGCCAGAATTTTCTGGACCTTCAAGACGATCTTTCCCAGATCGAAAGCGACATACAGATGGCCCGCAGATACTACAACGGTACGGTAAGAAATCTGAATATCTCCATCGAATCCTTTCCCGGCAACCTCATTGCCGGGCGATTCAAGTTTGAAAAAGCGGATTTTTTTGAGATTGAAGATGACGCCGAACAGGAGGTGCCGGAGGTCAAATTTTAGACCGGTTCTTTCAAGTGTAAGATTCCGTTTTTTGGCGCATCAAGCCATGGAGCAGATCAATGAAACAAAAAAAAATAATGGCCCGGATCCTGATGATATGGGGAGTGCTGACGTTATTGCTGTCGTCTTCCGCTGTTGCACAACAGACAGAGCGCATTCTAAGGTTCAAAAGCCACATCCGTATCCAAACCGACGGCAGCATGACGGTCACCGAAACCATCGCCGTATATGCAGCCCACCAGCAGATAAAGCGTGGCATTTATAGAGACTTTCCGACCAAATACAAAGATCGCTTCAAAAATACCGTACGTGTCGGTTTCAAGGTAATGTCGGTGTTGAGAAACGGCCTGCCCGAAGCCTTTCATTTGAAAAAGATCGCCAACGGTATCCGGGTGTACATGGGGCGGAAAGATCAGATGGTGCGAACCGGTAAACATGCGTATACCCTCACGTATCGCACAGACCGGCAGCTGGGATATTTCGACGAATTTGACGAGCTCTACTGGAATGTCACCGGTAATGGATGGTCTTTTCCCATTGAACAGGCTCAGGCCGTGGTCGAACCGCCACCCGGTGCAGAAGTTCTCGAGGTGTCGGCATACACAGGCCCCAAGGGTGCCCGGGGGCGGAATTTTTCGGTCAGCAGCGATGATTCGGGCAACGTCCATATTCTCACCACCCGGCCGCTCAGGCCTCGGGAAGGGCTGACCATCGCGGTTTCGTGGCCCAAAGGTTTTGTGCCAACACCCGGTTTCTCAGAAAAGGCCGGCTATTTCCTCAGCGACAATCCATCAACCATCACCGCCGTGCTGGGGATGATCATTTTAATGGCGTATTATCTGTGGGTATGGTTTAAAATTGGCCGGGACCCTGCCAAAGGACCGATCATTCCTTTGTTCTCGCCGCCAAAAGGCTTCACGCCTGCCGCTGTCCGTTTTGTGACCCGGATGGGTTTCGATCACAAATCCTTTGCTTCAGCCGTGGTCAACATGGCGGTTAAAGGCTTTCTGGTCATCCGGGAAAACGATGACGAATTCACTCTGTCTAAAACCGGAACCCGTGGTCCCTTGCTCTCTATCGGCGAAAGAATGATCGCTAAAAATCTGTTTCAGGGATCAGATCGCATAACACTGGAAACCGCCAATCACAGCAAAATCGGCAAGGCTATGGCTGCTTTTAAAAAAAGCCTTAAGCTCGATTTTGGAAAACTCTATTTCCAGCGCAATTTCAAGTGGCTGATCCCGGGGGTGCTCATTTCTTTGATTACCCTGGTGTGCATGGTGTTGTCAGCCCCTGAAGTCGGGGGTGCCATTTTTATGCTGTTCTGGCTGAGCATGTGGTCATTGGGTTGTTTTGGTCTGACTTTTGAGACCGTCAAGGCATGGAAAGCCCCTTCGCCCAGTGGCCTTCCCAAAGGCTATGTAAAAAAATCGAATGCTATCCGTCTCACGATATTTACATTTGCTTTTATGATATTCTGGTTTTTCGGCATGTGGGCACTTTCCAAAATGGCTTCACCCATGGCTGTTGTGGTGTTGTTTCTCGTCGTCGCCGTGAATTTCATCTTCTATCATCTGATGAAAGCACCCACCATTTACGGCCGCAGGATCATGGATCAGATCGAGGGGTTTAAGCTCTATCTTTGTGTTGCTGAAAAGCAAGGTCTTGCCATGCGAAATCCTCCGGAAAAAACCCCGCGATTATTTGAGAAATTTCTGCCTTATGCCCTGGCTTTAGACGTCGAAAACCAGTGGAGCGAACAGTTTGCCGATGTCCTGGACCGGGCGGGAAGGGGTAGCGATTATTCGCCATCCTGGTACACCGGCAATAACTGGCACAGTCTGGGAGTAACCGGTATGGCAAACAGCCTTGGATCGTCCTTTTCTTCTGCCATCTCTTCGTCTTCTTCTGCACCCGGATCCAGTTCGGGTGGTGGCGGTGGTGGTTCGTCCGGAGGTGGTGGCGGTGGTGGCGGCGGCGGCGGATGGTAATCCATCCCTGCTCCCTGCTTGCCGGGCCATAGCTCATCAGAGCGTAGGCTGGACCCCTGATTTTTATTTTTCTTCCTTCTTCATTCCGGATATTTCTCTAAGGATTTTTTCCAGATGTTCCAGTTCTCTCCCGTAGCCGGCCCAATCGCCATGACGCAGATATTCTTTGGCTTTGTTATAGTGGTCCAGCGCCGTCGCGCCGAGGTTGGATAACCCTTCACCCTTTCTTTGAGAAATAACCTGGGAAGCCGGATGTTTCGGGGTTATTTCAATGTCCAGGATACCGCTCAAGGCCTTGTCCAGGTTTTCCTCCATAATCAGGCGACTGCTAAACGCGACAATGACTCTTTTGAGTTCCGGAAGAGAAGCGGCCTTTGACTCTTCCATCTGGGGAAGCACGCGCGCGTTTGCTCGCTGGGACTTGGCTCCACCGCCGGGCCCAGGGGTGCCGGTTAGGGACATTTGGTTTTCTTCCTGGATGGCTTCCAGATATACCGGCTCTACATAGATAAAGGTATCACTGATGGGAATCGCCAATAGATTGCCCCGGATGACTCGGGAACCTCTCTGCCCCCACAGGCTCAATTCCCGGGAAATTTCCGTTTGCTGATCCACCCTGGCTTCAATCTGCATGGGTCCATAGACCAGTTTTTCCTTGGGCAGCTTGTAGACCAAAAGGTTGCCGTAGTCGGGCAGGTCACATCGGGCCGCCAGCCAGCCGATCATATTGTCTTTTTTGGAAGGGGTGAAAGGGGTCATCAGGAAAAATTCTTCCTTTTGCTCTTCGGGCAGCTTGAGGATGATGTAGTAGGGTTCCATTTTCTGACGGTTCTCCCCATAGATCTCATCCGGAATTTGCCAGAGGTCTTCCTGGTTGTAAAAGACCTGGACATCTTCCATGTGATATTTCGTGTACGTTTCCATTTGGATTTTATAGAGATCCCTGGGGTAGCGGATATGCTTTTTCAGATCAGCGGGCATTTC
>Ga0307425_1001332_pt1 | contig 14905 bp, 27 predicted proteins | sample SalMarWE160330MG_FD_202152 | JGI IMG/M metagenome (GOLD analysis project Ga0307425, IMG submission 202152) | Salt marsh sediment microbial communities from the Plum Island Ecosystem LTER, Massachusetts, United States - WE1603-30 | ecosystem: Environmental > Aquatic > Marine > Intertidal zone >... | reverse complement strand
ATTCCGCCCACGGTCAGCATAACCGCAGCAGGGCTCCCGGGTCCCTGGGCGCAAGCTCCCATCCCTCGAGGGTATTCAAGGGAATGAAAATGGGCGGGCAGACCGGCAACGAGAAGGTCAAGATCATTAATCTTCGCGTGGTTAAAATCATACCCGACCAGAACCTGCTTCTGCTGAAAGGTTCCGTACCCGGAGCCAACGGATCATATTTAATAATCGAGAAGTGATGAAACTATCAGTTTTCAATACGGCAGGTGAGGACACCGGGAAAAAGGTTGATCTGAAGAACGATATTTTCGCGGTTGAACCCAGCGATCATGCCATCTACCTGGATGTGAAGCAATACCTGGCCAACCGGCGCCAGGGTACCTCCAAGGCCAAGGAGCGTTCAGAGGTCAGCGGCAGCACCCGCAAGATAAAGAGGCAGAAGGGAACGGGAACCGCCCGTGCGGGCAGCATCAAATCGCCCATTTTCCGCGGAGGAGGAAGGGCTTTTGGTCCCCGGCCCAAAAGCTACGCCTTCAAACTGAACAAGAAGGTTAAGGAACTGGCCCGCCTTTCCGCTCTCTCATACAAGGCAAAGGACAAGGGCATCCTCATCCTGGAGGATTTTTCCATGGAATCTCCGAAAACCAGGGAATTTTCGGATATCAGCAGGAACCTGAACATCGACCAGAAAAAGTCGCTCCTGGTATTGCCCGAACCGAACAAAAATATATATCTCTCGTCGCGCAACCTGGAGAAATCGAAGGTCATCACGGTATCGGAACTGAATACCTACGACATCATGAATGCATCGGTGGTGGTATTCCTCGAAAGCTCCCTCAACCTTCTCCAGACAAGCGCAAATTAAACTGAAAGGAAATGGATATATTATTAAAACCCATTGTAACGGAGAAGATGACCAATATGGGAGAAGATCTGAACCGTTATGGCTTCCTGGTGCACAAGGACGCCAACAAGATCCAGATCAAGAAGGCGGTTGAAAAGATGTACGGCGTACGCGTCGAATCCATCAATACCATGCGTTACGGTGGAAAGGTCAAGTCCCGGTATTCAAAATCCGGCATAATTTCGGGGAAAACCAAATCATATAAGAAAGCGATCATTACCCTTTCCCAGGGCGAGACCATCGATTTCTACAGCAATATTTAGAGTAATGGCGGTAAGAAAATTCAAACCTGTTACACCAGGTCAGAGACAGAAAGTGATCAGCACATTTGATGAGATCACCCGGAAGAGCCCGGAGAAATCCCTGATAGGGCCTGGTAAAAGCTCCGGCGGACGGAACAATACCGGAAAAATGACCATGCGCTATCTCGGGGGGGGACATAAAAGAAGGTACCGGGCAATTGATTTCAAGCGGGACAAGGACGGTGTTGCTGCGACCGTTAAAAGCATCGAATACGATCCGAACCGCTCCGGGCGCATCGCCCTGCTGGTTTATGAAGACGGGGAAAAGAGGTACATCCTTGCCCCGAGCGGGCTGAAAGTGGGACAGAAACTGATGTCGGGTGGCACGGCAACCCCGGATGTCGGGAACGCCATGGTCCTCGGGGATCTTCCACTGGGTACCATCGTGCATAATATTGAACTCCATCCCGGACAGGGTGCGGCTATTGCCCGCAGTGCAGGGTCCTATGCCCAGCTGACATCGAGGGACGGAAAGTACGCCATCATCAAGCTTCCTTCGGGTGAATCCAGGATGATCCTCACGACATGCAAGGCCACGGTCGGTGCGGTTTCCAACCCGGACCACGACCTGGAGAAATCCGGAAAGGCCGGAAGAAGGCGCTGGCTGGGCCGCAGGCCTAGAACCCGGGGCGTTGCCATGAACCCGGTCGACCACCCCATGGGAGGAGGCGAAGGAAAGGCTTCCGGTGGACATCCTCGGTCGCGTAAAGGATTGCTGGCCAAGGGCTTTAAGACCCGTGCGAAGAAGAAATATTCCAACAAGTATATTGTCGAACGTAGGAAAAAGAAATAAACCTGATACAGAATGAGCCGTTCACTTAAAAAAGGACCGTTTATAGACTTTAAGCTGGAAAAACGGGTAAATGTTATGAATGAATCGGGGAAGAAGTCCGTCATCAAGACCTGGTCAAGAAGATCGGTGATCTCTCCGGATTTCGTGGGACACACCATCGCCGTGCATAACGGGAACAAATTCATACCCGTTTACATTACGGAGAACATGGTGGGCCATAAGCTCGGTGAGTTCGCCCCCACCCGGATATTCAGGGGACACGGAGGCAAGGCCCGGTAATCGGAACAAGGATATTTAAAAAAGCAGACCATGGGAGTCAGGAAAAGAAACAAAGCAAATCAGATCAAGGAGGACAGGAAGAACAGCTATCATGCCGTTCTAAGGAACTGTCCCACTTCACCCAGGAAAATGAGGCTGGTTGCCGACCTGGTAAGGGGTGAGGAGGTAAACAGGGCACTGGATATCCTCAAGTTCAGCAAAAAGGAGGCTTCACGCAGGCTGGAGAAACTGATCCTGTCGGCACTTGCCAACTGGCAGGTGAAGAACGAAGGGGTGAGGATAGAGGACAGCCAGCTGTATGTCAGCGAAATCTACGTTGACGGAGGAAGGGTCCTGAAGAGACTGCAGACCGCCCCTCAGGGCAGGGCCTACCGGATCCGCAAGCGGTCGAACCATGTAACGGTGGTGCTTGACAATGCAATTCAAAACGAATCATAACAATACAGATGGGACAAAAAGCAAATCCGATAGCAAATCGCCTGGGAATCATCAAGGGATGGGATTCAAACTGGTACGGGGGGAATGATTATTCGGCCAAACTGGTCGAGGACAATAAGATCCGCGAATACCTGAATGCCAGGCTCGCCAAGGCGAGCATCTCCAAGATCATCATCGAGAGGACCCTCAAGCTGATCACCGTTACGGTCAATACGGCACGTCCCGGGATCATCATCGGGAAAGGCGGACAGGAAGTGGACAAGCTGAAGGAAGAATTGAAGAAGATCACTAAAAAAGAGGTGCAGATCAACATATACGAGGTGAAAAGGCCGGAACTGGATGCCACCATTGTGGCCAACAACATAGCCAGGCAGGTGGAAGGCAAGATCTCCTTCCGCAGGGCCATTAAAATGGCCATTGCCTCTACGATGAGGATGGGCGCCGAAGGAATCAAGGTGCTGATCAGCGGGAGGTTGGGCGGAGCAGAAATGGCCCGTACCGAGCTTTACAAGGAGGGCCGCATTCCGCTGCATACCCTGAGGGCGGATATTGACTATGCCAGATGCGAGGCGCACACCAAGGTGGGTGTGATCGGCATCAAAGTCTGGATCTGCAACGGGGAGATCTACGGCAAGCGGGATCTGTCCCCCAACATCGGTGCCAAGAGCGCAAAGCCCAAGGGCGGCGGCTTTAAGAGCAAAAGAAGGAAATAATATATAAAACGCATCTCGCGATGTTACAACCGAAAAAAACCAAGTACAGAAGAAGCCAGAAGGGCAAGATGAAGGGGAACGCCCAGCGTGGCAACCAGCTTGCGTTCGGATCTTTTGGAATTAAGGCACTGGATTCAGCCTGGATCACGGGCCGGCAGATTGAGGCGGCCAGGCAGGCGGTGACCAGGCATATGAAGAGGGAAGGCCAGTTGTGGATCCGGATCTTCCCCGACAAACCCATTACCAAGAAGCCCGCCGAGGTCAGGATGGGTAAAGGGAAAGGAGCCCCGGAAGGCTTTGTTGCACCGGTAACCCCGGGCCGCATCCTCATCGAGATTGAAGGCGTACCCTACGATGTGGCAAAAGAAGCCCTGAGGCTGGGTGCTCAGAAGCTCCCGATCCAGACAAAATTCATGGTCAGGAACGATTACGAGGGCAAAGTGAACTAATAAAAACGTATAGCCGTGAAACATACAGAAATACTCGAACTGTCGGATAAGGAATTGCAGGAACGCCTGGACAACGAAAAGGATTACCTGGCGAGGCTGAGGCTGAATCATGCCATATCGCCGCTCGACAATCCCAATAAGATTGTGGAATCCAGGAGGAACGTTGCGAGGTTGATGACCGAATTGAACCGCAGGAGTAAAACAACCGGGACCGGGACTGAGTCCAAGTCCGTCGAGTCCGAGACCGAGTCCGATAAAAGCTAACAGCAATGGAAGAAAGAAACGTAAGAAGAGAACGCGTCGGCGTGGTGGTCAGCAATAAGATGGACAAGTCCATCGTGGTTGCCGTGAAGAGAAAGGTCAAGCACCCGATCTATGGCAAGTTCGTGAACAAGACCACCCGGTTTGTGGCCCATGACCAGGAAAATTCCTGCAACATAGGAGACACCGTAAGAATCGGCGAGACCAGGCCAATGAGCAAAACAAAGAACTGGAGATTAGTTGAAATAGTTGAAAGAGCCAAGTAATCATGATACAACAAGAGAGCAGATGTGCTGTTGCAGATAACAGCGGTGCCAAGGAAGTTCTTTGCATCCGGGTGCTGGGAGGAACGGGCAAACGGTACGCATCCATCGGTGACAAGGTGGTCGTTACGGTAAAAAGCGCCCTCCCGTCAAGTGATGTGAAAAAGGGGACCGTTTCAAAAGCCGTGGTGGTCCGCACCAAAAAGGAAGTCAGGAGACCGGACGGAAGTTACATCCGTTTTGATGACAATGCCGTTGTCCTGCTCACCAACCTGGATGAAATCCGCGGCACACGTATTTTCGGTCCCGTTGCCCGTGAGCTGAGGGACAAGTACATGAAGATCGTGTCCCTGGCACCGGAAGTACTGTAATCGTTAAAAGAAGTGGTTATGAACAAGAAACAACATATCAGGCGGGGCGATACCGTGTACATCAACAGCGGGGAATACAAGGGACAGCAGGGCCGTGTGCTGGAGGTGTTCCGGAAGGAGAATAAAGCCATTGTTGAAGGGGTCAACATGGTCTCCAAGCATACCAAGCCCAATGCACAGTATCCCCAGGGAGGCATAATCAAGAAGGAGGCCCCCATCCATATTTCAAACCTGATGCTACTGGACGGACCCAGCGGGGAACCGACCAGGATCGGACGCAGAGCCGGCAGCAAAGATAAACTGGTTAGATATTCAAAAAAATCGGGAGAGGAGATCAAGTAATGGACTACACACCGACCCTTAAGAAGAAGTATAAGGAAGAGATCGTGCCTGCCATGATGAAGGACTTCGGATACAAGTCCGTCATGCAGGTGCCCAGAATTGAAAAGATCGTCCTGAACCAGGGCGTTGGCCAGGCCGTGGCGGACAAGAAACTTGTGGATACCGCACAGGAGGAACTGAGCCTGATCGCGGGACAGCATGCGGTCCAGACGCTTTCCAGGAAGGACATATCGAACTTCAAGCTGAGGAAGAAAATGCCCATCGGAACCCGGGTGACCCTGAGGCGGGACAGGATGTATGAATTCCTTGAAAGGCTCATCAATGTGGCACTGCCCAGGATACGGGACTTCAAGGGAGTGAATACCAAATTGGACGGGCGAGGTAACTATACCATGGGAATAACCGAACAGATCATATTCCCGGAGATCGATATTGACAGGATGAGCAAGATCATGGGACTGGAAGTTACCTTCGTAACCACCGCCAGGACGGACGAAGAATGCCTGGCATTGCTGAAAGAATTCGGATTACCATTTAAAAAACAATAGAATCGTATGGCAAAGGAATCAATGAAAGCCCGCGAGATCAAGCGGAAGCAACTGGTTGACAAATACGCCGCCAAAAGGGCCCAGCTAAGGGCGGAAGGGGATTACGTGGGACTGAGCAGGCTGCCCAGGAATTCGAACCCTGTCCGCCTGCACAACCGCTGCAAACTGACCGGAAGGCCCAAGGGATACATCAGGCAGTTCGGGATCTCAAGGATCACCTTCCGCGAAATGGCAGCGGCCGGCCTGATCCCCGGGATTAAAAAAGCAAGCTGGTAATAAAGACTTAATTATAAATTAACTATGACGGATCCTATTGCAGACTATTTGACAAGAGTCAGGAATGCCATCATGGCAAAGCATGAGGTCGTTGAAATCCCGGCTTCGAATATGAAGAAGGATATCACCAAGATTCTTTACGACAAGGGGTATATCCTGGGATACAAATTCGAGGAGGATGACAAACAGGGAATGATCAGGATCGCCTTGAAATATCATCCCGAGACAAAGGTTTCTGCGATCAAATCAATGAAGCGGGCCAGTACTCCCGGGCTAAGGAGATATGCCGGTGCCGGTGAACTGCCCCGCGTACTGAATGGCCTGGGGATTGCCATCGTTTCCACCTCCCAGGGAGTAATGACCGACAAGGAGGCCAGGAAAATGAATATCGGCGGAGAGATCCTTTGTTTCGTTCATTAAAAAGGAGAAAGTAAAATGTCAAGAATTGGAAATTTACCGATCGAAATACCCGCGGGAGTCAGCATCAACATCGACGGGAACAACCTGGTGACCGTCAAGGGTCCCCATGGAGAACTCTTCCAGAAGGTGCACAGGGATATCAGGGTAAAAGTCGAGGAAAACCAGATCCTTGTGAGCAGGCCCGATGAATCCAAGGAACACAAATCCATGCACGGGCTCTATCGTGCACTGATCCATAATATGGTTGTGGGGGTTTCCGAGGGCTACGAGATCAAGCAGGAATTCGTGGGTGTCGGTTACAGGGCCGAGGCAAAGGGACAGCGACTTGAAATGAGCCTGGGCTATTCGCATGATATCGTCATCGAACTACCCCCTGAAATTAAGGTGGAAGCCCTGACCGAGAGGCGATCCAATCCCATCGTGACCCTTCGCAGTGCCGACAAGCAGCTGCTCGGGCATGTGGCAGCCAAGATCAGGTCGCTGAGGCCGCCTGAGCCTTACAAAGGTAAAGGCATAAGGTTTGTGGGAGAGCAGGTTCGCCGCAAGGCCGGTAAGGCAGCAAGTGTATAAACAGCTAATATCGTTTTGAAATGGCTTTAACAAAAAGAGAACGGAGACTGAAGATCAAGATGCGCATCAGGAAGGACATCAGCGGTTCGGATGTGAGGCCCCGTATGACGGTTTTTCGCAGCAACAGGCAGATCTACGTTCAGCTGGTCAATGACCTGACAGGTGAAACCATGGTTTCCGCTTCCTCAAAGAATAAGGAGGTTGCCGCCAAAAAGGGTATCACCAAGGGTGAACAGGCCAAACTGGTAGGCAAACTGATTGCAGAAAAATCACTGGCCATGGGAATACAGAGCGTGGTATTCGACCGCAACGGTTATCTCTACCACGGACGCATCAAACTTCTGGCAGAATCTGCCAGGGAAGGGGGACTTAAATTCTAAGCACATGACAACAAGTATCAGAAGAGTAAAGACAAGCGACCTGGAACTCAAGGACCGGCTGGTAAGCATCCAGCGGGTAACCAAGGTGACCAAGGGGGGAAGGACATTCAGTTTCTCCGCCATTGTGGTTGTCGGAAATGAAGACGGGATCGTGGGACATGGACTGGGCAAGGCAAACGAGGTTACCACCGCCATAGCCAAGGGCATCGAGGATGCCAAGAAAAATCTCATCAAGGTCCCGATCCATAAAGGAACCATTCCCCATGAACAACTGGCCAAGTACGGGGGAGCCTCCGTATTCATCAAACCGGCATCAAGTGGTACGGGAGTCGTTGCAGGCGGCGCTATGCGCGCGGTCCTTGAAAGCGTTGGCGTAAAGGACGTGCTGGCAAAATCCAAAGGATCCTCCAATCCCCATAACCTGGTTAAGGCGACCTTCAGGGCGCTGATGGACCTCAGGGATGCCGGCCTTGTGGCGGAACACCGGGGCATATCCATGGATAAGGTATTCAACGGTTAGGACCTGATAAGAGAATAAATATGGCAAAGATTAAAATTACACAGACCCGGAGCAGGATAGGCAGTACATCGAAGCAGAAGAAGACCCTCGATGCACTGGGACTGACAAGGATGAACAAAACGGTCGAGCTGGAAGGAAATCCGCAGATACTGGGTATGGTCAATAAGGTAAAACACCTGGTCAGGGTGGAAGAAAACAAATAATTATTTTCAAATAAAAAGATATGGATCTTAGTAATCTAAAACCGGCAAAAGGCTCCGTGAATAAGGACAGAAGGCTTGGACGGGGTGAGGGATCAGGGAAGGGCGGAACTGCCACCCGCGGGCACAAGGGACAGAAATCCAGGTCCGGTTACAGTCGTGCATTCGGATTTGAAGGGGGACAGATGCCCCTCCAGCGCAGGGTACCAAAGCACGGATTCAAGAATATCAGCCGCAGGGAATACAAGGCGATTAACCTTTCGGTCCTCGAGGAACTTGCAGAAAAGAAGAACCTCAAAAAGGTGGATGTGCAGACCCTGGTTGAAGCGGGACTGGTATCCGGGAAGGACCTGGTCAAGATCCTCGGGAACGGGAAGCTGACCCGGAAACTCGATGTGAAGGCACACGCCTTCAGCGAGTCCGCAAAAAAAGCGATTGAAGCACTTGAAGGTAGTACAGAAAAAATTTTAGTTAGATGAGGCAGTTTATCGAAACCATACGGAACATCTGGAGAATTGAGGACCTGCGCAAGCGCATCCTTTACACACTTGGAATTTTAGTAATCTACCGCCTGGGATCATTCATTACCCTTCCGGGCATCGATCCTACGCAGCTGCACGGCTTAAAGCAGCAAACCTCACAGGGGGTGCTCGGACTTCTCGACATGTTCTCGGGAGGAGCGTTCTCCAACGCATCCATATTCGCACTCGGTATCATGCCCTACATCTCTGCTTCCATCGTTGTCCAGCTGCTCGGTATCGCCGTCCCCTACTTCCAGCGCCTGCAGAAGGAAGGGGAGAGCGGACGCCGGAAGCTTAACCAGATCACCCGCTACCTGACCGTATTCATACTGGTGCTCCAGGGACCGAGTTACCTCGTGAACCTGCACGCCCAGGTCCCCGCTACGGCCTTTATCATAAAAGGGGCATTTTTCACGGTATCCTCCGTGATCATCCTGACCGCGGGCACCATGTTCATCATGTGGCTGGGGGAAAGGATCACAGACCGGGGGATCGGGAACGGGATATCCCTGATCATTATGATCGGGATCATTGCCAGGCTGCCCTTTGCCACCGTTGCCGAGTTCGGCGCGAGGCTGGAACAGCAGGGCGGGGGACTCGTGGCCTTCCTCGTGGAGATCGTGGGACTGTTCGTCGTTTTCATGATGACCATCCTCCTGGTGCAGGGAACACGCAGGATCCCGGTTCAGTATGCCAAACGGATCGTGGGCAACAAGCAGTACGGCGGTGTGCGGCAGTACATCCCGCTGAAAGTGAATGCAGCCGGCGTAATGCCCATTATTTTTGCACAGGCACTCATGTTCGTGCCAATCACCATCGCAGGGTTTGCCAATTCCGATTCCCTCAGGGGGATCGCCGCGGCATTCGTCAATTTCAACGGTTTCTGGTATAACCTGGTATTTGCCGTCCTGATCATCCTCTTCACCTATTTTTATACCGCGGTGACCATCAACCCCACCCAGATGGCAGAGGACATGAAACGGAACGGCGGGTTCATCCCCGGGGTGAAACCGGGAAGGAAGACGGTCGAGTTTCTCGATACTATCATGTCAAGGATCACCCTGCCGGGATCCATCTTCCTGGCCCTCGTCGCGATCCTGCCGGCATTTGCAAGACTGGCCGGGGTCAACACACGGTTTGCACAGTTTTACGGGGGAACCTCCCTGCTGATCCTGGTCGGCGTGGTACTGGATACCCTTCAGCAGATTGAAAGCCACCTGCTGATGAGGCATTACGACGGACTGATGAAGTCAGGCCGTATCAAGGGCAGAGCAGGCGGAGCGGTTTCTGCCATTTAAATTCTGCTAAGCGTTCTTTGATGATCTTGCTGAAAACAGAGGAGGAAATTGAAAAGCTGAGGATCGCCAACCAGCTGGTATCCAGAACACTCGGAGAGCTGGCGAAATCGATCGGTCCCGGTGTAACAACCCGCTCCCTGGACAAACTGGCCGAGGAATTCATACGCGACCACGGGGGCATCCCCGGTTTCCTCGGGTACAACGGTTTCCCGGCCACCCTGTGCACTTCACTGAACGATGAAGTGGTGCACGGGATCCCTTCGGACTATGTCCTCAGGGAAGGAGACATCCTCTCGGTGGATTGCGGCGTGAAACTGAACGGCTATTACGGCGATTCAGCCTATACCTTCCCCATCGGTGATCCGGATCCCTCATGGAAGACGCTTATGGCCACCACAAGGGAGTCCCTTTTTATGGGAATCCGGCATGCCAGGGTCAGGAACCGGCTGGGAGACATCGGGTTTGCGATCCAGGACCATGCCGAGAAGGCGGGGTATTCCGTGGTTCGCGAGATGGTGGGACACGGGCTCGGACAGAACCTCCACGAGGAGCCGGAAGTGCCCAATTTCGGGAGAAGGGGCAGCGGGGTAAAACTCAGGGCAGGAATGGTTTTCTGCATTGAACCCATGATCAACATGGGCACGCGGTATATTCAGCAGGATAAGGACGGATGGACCATACGTACAAGGGATGGGAAGCCTTCGGCTCATTATGAGCTGGCCGTTGCTATAAGAGAGGGCGAGCCGGATATTCTTTCCACCTTTCAATTTATAGAAGAAGCTCTAAATTAATTGTTAATACAATGGCCAAACAACCATCGATCGAACAGGATGGAACCATTACCGAAGCATTGTCCAATGCCATGTTCCGGGTGGAACTTGAAAACGGGCATGTGATAACGGCTCATATATCCGGCAAGATGCGGATGCATTACATCAAGCTCCTGCCGGGCGACCGGGTCAAGGTGGAAATGTCACCCTATGACCTGACCAAGGGAAGAATAACATTCAGATATAAATAAATTCGTTCACCCATGAAAGTACGTGCATCTGTGAAGAAGAGGACCGCTGACTGCAAGATCGTCAGGAGGAAAGGACGCCTGTATGTGATCAACAAAAAAAATCCGAAGTTTAAACAGCGTCAGGGATAAAATCGTATCTTTGCAAACCATTTTATAAGTATAAGAAAATATGGCAAGAATCGTAGGAGTAGATTTACCCAAAAACAAATGCGGCGAGGTTGGTTTGACCTATATCTACGGCATAGGAAGAAGCACCGCCCGGAAGATCCTCGATGAGGCCGGGATCGACCGGAACATCCATGTAAAGGACTGGACCGACGACCAGCTGTCCAAGATCCGTGCGATCATAAACGATAACCTGAAGGTGGAAGGGGAACTGCGTTCCTCTGTGCAGATGAACATCAAGCGGCTGATGGACATCGGCAGTTACCGTGGCATCCGGCACAGGATCGGGCTCCCGGTAAGGGGACAGAGTACCAAGAACAATGCACGTACCCGGAAGGGAAGAAGGAAAACGATTGCAAACAAGAAGAAAGCAGCTGCTAAGAAATAAGGTATGGCAAAAAAAACAGGTACATCAAGGAAAAGAACGGTCAGGGTTGAACCGAACGGACAGGCACATATTCATGCCTCATTCAACAATATCATCGTGAGCCTGACCAATAACACGGGACAGGTAATCGCGTGGTCTTCAGCCGGTAAAATGGGTTTCAGGGGTTCGAAGAAAAATACCCCCTATGCTGCCCAGATGACTGCACAGGACTGTTCCAAGGCTGCTTATGACATGGGACTGCGAAAGGTCAAGGTATTCGTAAAGGGACCCGGATCGGGAAGGGAATCGGCCATCCGGACGATCCATTCCAACGGGATCGAGGTGACCGAGATCGTCGATGTTACCCCCATGCCGCACAACGGGTGCCGCCCTCCCAAAAGAAGAAGAGTCTAATTTTCAAGGAATAAAATCAGAATAAATGGCGAGATATATTGGACCGAAAAGCAAGATAGCCAGGAAGTTTGGTGATCCGATATTCGGATCCGACCGGGTCCTCGAGAAAAAGGCCTATCCTCCCGGAATGCACGGTGTTAACAAACGGAGGAGGAAGCAGTCTGAATACGGGATCCAGCTGAAGGAGAAACAAAAGGCCAAATATACCTACGGTGTCCTGGAACGCCAGTTCTCAAACCTTTTTGAACAGGCCCAGAGCAGCAAAGGGATTACCGGCGAGGTGCTCCTGCAGCTTCTTGAGTCAAGGCTCGACAACGTGGTTTACCGCCTGGGGCTCGCCCCGACCAGGGCCGGTGCAAGACAGCTTGTCTCCCACAGGCATATTACGGTCAACGGCAAAGTGGTGAATATTCCCTCCTATACCCTACGTCCGGGAGATATCATCGGCGTTAGGGAAAAATCCAAATCCCTCGAGGTGATTACTGAATCCATCAGCGGATCTCACAGGTCCTCTTCCCCCTGGCTGGAATGGGATTCAGCCCAGATGGCCGGGAAGTTCCTGAACCGTCCGGAAAGAGAAGCGATACCGGAAAACATCAGGGAACAGTTAATCGTCGAATTGTATTCAAAATAGAATCATAATCATTTATTTATGGCTGTATTAGCTTTTCAGAAACCCGACAAGGTCATCATGGTTGACTCGGATGAGTCATTCGGAAAATTTGAATTTCGTCCCCTCGAACCCGGATACGGAATAACCGTTGGAAATGCACTCCGGAGGATTCTTCTCTCCTCCCTCGAAGGTTATGCCATTACAACCGTGAAGATTGAAGGTGTGGAGCATGAATTCTCAACCATCACCGGTGTCATTGAAGATGTGACCGAAATCATTCTCAACCTCAAGCAGATCCGGTTCAAGAACCAGATTGACGATGTCGATGATGAAAAAATTATGGTTACCATAACCGGCCAGGAAGAGTTCAAAGCCGGTGATCTCAATAAATTCCTGAGCGGTTTCCGTGTGCTGAATCCGGACCTGGTCATCTGCCATATGGAAGAGGATGTGAAACTCCAGATGGAATTAACGATCAATAAGGGAAGGGGTTATGTTCCCGCCGAAGAGAACAAGCCCGTGGAGGCAGAATTCGGCCTGATCGCCATGGACTCCATATTCACCCCGATAAAAAACGTTAAATATTCGATCGAGAATTACAGGGTGGAGCAGAAAACGGATTATGAGAAACTTGTCCTTGAAATTTCCACCGATGGGTCTATCCATCCCAAAGATGCCCTGAAGGAGGCTGCCAAGATACTGATCTATCATTTCATGCTTTTCTCGGATGAAAAGATCACCCTGAACTCCGATGAAAAATTTGCCAACGAGGAATTTGATGAGGAAATCCTCCACATGCGCCAGCTGCTGAAAACAAAGCTGGTGGACCTCGATCTTTCCGTACGGGCACTCAACTGCCTGAAAGCGGCCGAGGTGGAAACCCTTGGCGACCTGGTAAAATTCAACAAGAACGATCTTCTTAAATTCAGGAATTTCGGGAAAAAATCCCTGACCGAGCTGGATGAACTGCTTGTCAGCATGAACCTTAATTTCGGGATGGATATCAGCAAGTATAAATTAGACAAGGATTAGTGCAATGAGACACAGGAAGAAAATCAATCATTTAAGCAGGAAGGCACCCCACAGGAAGGCGATGCTGGCAAACATGGCATCCTCACTGATTATCCATAAAAGGATCACCACCACCACGGCCAAGGCAAAAGCCCTCAGAAGCTTTGTCGAACCCGTGATCACCCGGTCAAGAGAAGATTCCACCCATTCCAGGAGGATGGCCTTCAAGGAATTGCGTGACAAGGAAGCAGTGAACGAATTGTACAGGGACGTTGCCGGGAAAGTGGGAGAGCGCCCGGGCGGATATACCCGTATCATCAAGCTCGGGAGCCGTTTGGGCGACAGTGCCGACATGTGCATCATCGAACTGGTCGATTACAATGAGAACCTTCTTTCAGAAAAGGCTGCTGCCCAGACAAAAACCGCGAGACGCAGAAGGGGCGGGAAGAAGAAGGAACAACCGGTAGCTGCCCCGGTCGCCGGGCCGCAGGCTGAAGCTGCTGAAGTTGAAGTTGAAACCACAGAACCTGAAGTTGAAGCCGCTGAAGTTGAAGCCGCTGAAGTTGAAACCGCAGAAACTGAAACTGAAGCTGAAGTCCCGGAATCTGAACCCGAGAAAAAAGACGAATAACCATACTTTAAATGCCACAAATCATTAGTGTACAAGCCAGAGAAGTCCTCGATTCAAGAGGCAATCCCACCATAGAGGTGGAAGTCTATACCGAAAGCGGCGCTTTAGGAAGGGCCATCGTACCTTCCGGGGCCTCTACCGGCGTTCATGAAGCAGTCGAACTGCGTGACGGAGACAAGGGCCGGTATATGGGCAAAGGTGTTCTGAAGGCCGTGGAGAATGTCAACAAGGTGCTGAACGATGAGATCACCGGGATGATCGTAACCGAGCAAAACCTGATCGATGCCAGGATGATCGAGCTCGATGGTTCCGAGAACAAGGGTAACCTTGGTGCGAACGCAATCCTCGGGGTATCCCTTGCCTGTGCAAAGGCAGCGGCCCAGTACACGGGACAGCCCCTGTACCGCTACCTTGGAGGTGTCAACGCAAATACCCTGCCCATCCCCATGATGAATATCCTGAACGGGGGACAGCATGCCGATAACAAGATCGATATCCAGGAATTTATGATCATGCCGGTCGGGGCAGAAAGTTTCTCGGAAGCCCTTCGCATGGGATCAGAGATCTTCCATAACCTGAAATCTGTCCTGAAAGGCAGGGGACAATCCACCAACGTGGGCGATGAGGGCGGATTTGCCCCCAACCTCGGGTCGAATGAAGAAGCCATTGAAGTGGTAATTGAAGCAATACAGAAAGCAGGATATAAACCTGGCGACGATGTATATATTGCCCTGGATCCTGCCGCATCCGAATTTTACAATAAAGAGAAGGGCCTGTACCAGTTTGAATCGACCGGGCAGAAACTTACCTCTTCGGAATTGGTTAATTACTGGAAGGAATGGATAAA
>Ga0307425_1001331_pt1 | contig 14906 bp, 11 predicted proteins | sample SalMarWE160330MG_FD_202152 | JGI IMG/M metagenome (GOLD analysis project Ga0307425, IMG submission 202152) | Salt marsh sediment microbial communities from the Plum Island Ecosystem LTER, Massachusetts, United States - WE1603-30 | ecosystem: Environmental > Aquatic > Marine > Intertidal zone >... | reverse complement strand
TGTAAACACAGTGGGCTTGTCTTCTTATCTCCATCCCAAAAGCTTATCATATTGAAAGAAGACTTAGGAGCCATTTCCATCCACGGACTCACGTCCGTGGAATTTAAACAGGTAGTATTAAAAAGGTTGGCAGGATGGAAAAAATTTAGGCCGGATCATTCATGACTCGAGAGGCAGGTCAGATCGGGGGCTCCAGCGGCAAGCAGAAATAGGGTTAAAACGACGGCTGCAATTTCCGCGTATTTCTTTCGTGACATTGTTCTCTCCTTGTCCAGATTTCACTCCTTTGACAATCGGGAGGAAAAATTGTTGCACAAGAGGATTTCGTCTCATATCCACTGAGTTATTGACCTCATATCATAGCTAAGAATTGCGGTCAAACGAGGACTGTGATATATATTCTGAGAATGTCGGGTTTGGTTGTGGTTCTCCCACAACTTATTGAAAAGATTCAGGATAAAATGGCGATGCAAAAAAAAGATGGACAAACAAAAAAATCCAGCAGGACATTATTTGACAGCAACTCTCAATTCCAGAGGCGCGGCAAGAAGAAAATCCAGGGCAGGGAAAGGAGATACGAGGCGCTCCTGGAGCATCTTCCTGTCGGAATCTACAGGACAACTCCCGACGGCAGGATTATAGAAGCAAACCAAACATTGGTGGAGATGCTCGGGTACCATAACGAAGAGGACCTCAAAGACATCAATGCCAAAAGCCTCTACATCAAACAGAAAGATCGCATAAAATATCTAGAAAAATTGGAATCCGACAGCAGCCAAGTTGGGGAGTTCGAACTCAAACGCAAAGATCGCCGGACAATTTGGGGGAGGGACTACTCCCGCGCAGTCATGGGTCCGACCGGAACGATTGAATACTACGACGGAATCCTTGTGGATATCACAAGCCAGAAGATCGCCGAGGAAAAGCTGAGACACGTGCTCAAAGAACTCGAGCATTCTAATGAAGAGAGGCAGACGATGATCACCAAGTTGCAAACTCTGTCTTTGAAGGACTATGTGACCGGCCTCTACAACCGACGCGGTTTTTTCACCATTGCCGGAGAATACTTACAGCTCGCCGATAGAAGAAAAACACAGATGTTCCTTCTCTTCATGGACCTGGATAACCTGAAACGAATCAACGATACCTTGGGTCATCATAAAGGGGACGAGGCGCTTGTTAATGTCGCCAGGATATTGAACAAAACGTTCCGTAAATCGGATGTCAAGGGACGAATGGGCGGGGATGAGTTCGCTATCTTTCCGATCGACAGCACACACATTGGAACCAAATCAGCGGAATCCCGCTTGCGTAAGAACATCGAGGCGTTTAACTCCGATATAAGAAGCCCTCTTGTTCTTTCAGTCAGCATGGGGATCGCCAGTTATGACCCCGAATATCCCTCTTCCGTCGATGAACTCCTGGTGAGAGCGGACAAGCTGATGTACGAGGAAAAACGCCTTAAACAAAATAAGACCTAAAAAAAATTTAAGGAGGAAGACAAATGATAAAAAAATTTGTGTTACTCGGTTTTCTGATAGCTCTTATTTATATATCGTTTGCATGCGCCAAAAAAACGCAAAATCTCGAGACAGCCCTCAATTCCATCTCTGCAGAATCTCTAGCCAAAGACACACAGATCCTCTCTTCGGACGAATTCGAGGGCCGAGCGCCAGCTTCGAAGGGTGAAGAATTGACCGTCAACTTTATGAAAGAGGAATTTCAGAAACTGGGACTCAAACCCGGAAACGGCGACAGCTTCTTCCAGGATGTACCGATGGTGGAGATAAACTCCATCCCTGAAGGAAACCTCATCATCAAGGGAAAAACGAGGACGCAAGAGTTCTCTTTCGGTGATGAATTCACGTCAGTGACCCTGCGGACTGTGGATGAAGTGTCTCTGGACAATACGGCAATTGTTTTTGTCGGTTACGGGATCGTTGCCCCAGAGTATGATTGGAACGATTATGAAGGGATTGATGTTCGCGGGAAAACAGTCGTGATGCTGGTGAACGACCCAGGATTTGCCACGGAAAACCCGGAACTTTTTACTGGAAAGGCTATGACCTACTACGGACGCTGGACGTACAAATACGAAGAGGCCGCACGCCAAGGCGCAGCCGGCGCCTTCATCATCCATGAAACAGAGCCAGCCGCGTATGGCTGGGGGGTCGTTAAAAACGGATGGACCGGGCCGCAGTTTATCCTTCCCAGCGAGGATAAGAACATGTCCCGCTGCGCTGTGGAGGGATGGTTGACGCTGGATGTGTCAAAAAAAACCTTGCAGGAAGCCGGTCAAGATTTTGAAGAACTAAAAGCCAAGGCCCTAGAACGAGGTTTTCAAGCCGTCCCCTTAGATTTAACGGCGTCCTTGGTCTTGAACAACAGCATCAAAGAATCCGTGTCCCGAAACGTCATCGCCGTTATTCCGGGATCTGAGCGGGCAGACGAGTACATCATTTACACGGCCCATTGGGACCATTTCGGTAGAGATCCGAATCTTGAGGGAGATCAGATTTTTAATGGCGCCCTCGATAATGCTACAGGGACATCGGGTTTGATCGAGCTGGCGAAGGCCTTCAAAAATCTGGGATCTCCGACCAAACGATCCATTGCCCTTCTTGCTGTTACGGGAGAGGAGCAAGGTTTACTGGGATCCCTTTATTACGCCACTCATCCCATTTATCCCATAAAAAAAACAGTCGCGGCCATCAACATGGATGCACTTAACATCTACGGCCCCATGAAGGACATCACAATCGTGGGATACGGAAAATCCGAGCTGGACGATTACGTCAAAGAGGCAGCAGCCGAGCAGGGCCGGGTTGTCAAGCCGAATCCCACACCGGAGAGAGGATCGTTCTATCGTTCCGACCATTTCAGCTTTGCCAAACAGGGAATACCGTCTCTCTACACGGGAACGGGAAATGACCATGTCGAACACGGAGAGGAATGGACACGTGCCCTCAAGGATAAATACATCTCCGAAAACTACCACAAGCCTTCTGATGAATTCGATCCCAACTGGGACCTCAGAGGAGCCGTCGATGATTTGCGGCTGTTGTTCAAGGTGGGTTATAAACTGAGCATGGAGTCCACCTTCCCGAACTGGAGAGAAGGCACCGAATTCAAAGCCAAACGTGACGCGGATATGTCGAAATGAAAATCCTCTTACGATAGCCTTCATGAGGGACCATTAATAGATTATACCTCAAGATCAAAATCGTCCCATGGATCTGAAAGGATCGAACAGAGTTTTGTCCAAGGGGGACAGGACTAGTCCATAGAGTTCTTGTCGATTTTGAGAATTGTGTGCAAGAGGACATTCACGCCATTTTTTATATCTTCAGGTCGGGAATATTCCTTCGGGGAATGACTGATCCCGCCAATACTGGGAATGAAGACCATCCCTGTGGGTGCGATCTTAGCCATATCTTGGGCATCGTGCCCGGCTCCGCTGGGCATAAAAAGTGTGGAGAGCCCGAGCCCCTTTGCTGATTCATCGATATATTTGCGTATTTGCGGGTCTGTAGGTGCCGGTATGGCCATGGCATCGATGGGAGAAAAGGAGATCCTGGTGCCTGTTTGACGGGCGATAGCCTGAGCTTCTGTTTCGATCTTCTCATAAAGAGATTGGATCTTTTCTCCAGAGAGGTCACGCAATTCCAGGCTCATGACCACTTTTCCGGGAATCACATTCGGTGCACCCGGCTCAGCTTTGATCCGCCCCACAGTGCCGACCTGGCGACCGGGGACACTCGTGACAACCCGGTTGACAGCGATGACAAGATGTGAGGCTGCCAGCAGAGCATCCTGGCGCATATCCATCGGTGTTGTGCCCGCATGATTGGAAAAGCCTTCGATGATGACATCCCACCAGCTGATGCCGACAATCCCCTCCACTATTCCGATATCGATGCCTTTTGTTTCGAGGATCTTACCCTGTTCGATATGGATCTCAAGAAAGGCCTTGATATCGCCCTCTTTTCGAGTGACATTGTCCAGCATTTCTGGATCGCCCCCAAGATCGATAATACCTTGACGCACTGTTTTTCCACTGTGACTGACAACCTCAAGAGCTTCTGGTGCGAGAATCCCCGTCAGAGCGCGGCTTCCCACCAGGCCCCCTTCTTCATCCGTAAAAACCACGACCTCCAGGGGATGCCTGGTCTGAATGTTATTTTCCTCCAGAACTTGAGCGCATTCGATGGCACCGAGAACACCCAATGCCCCGTCATACTTTCCCCCATCGGGCACAGTGTCAGAATGAGAACCGAACATGATGGGAGGAAGGTCGGATTTACGTCCGATCCGGCGACCGATGATGTTTCCCGCCTCATCGATATGGACGTCCAAACCGGCCTCCTCCATCAGGGAGACGAGGTACTCCCGTCCTTGAATGTCGGCATCACTGAAGGCCACACGGTCGAGTCCTCCATGCGCATTCATCCCGAATTTTGCAAGCACCGCGATGCGTTCTTCTAATCTTTGGGCATTGACTCTGAGATCTTGCATTTGACCTTCCGATGAGGACGCGAATACAGCACACCCCTGGAAAAGAACAAAAAGAAACACAGGCGCGAAAAGATAAGTTCCCTTGGTCATCCTTCTCCCTCCAAATCCTATCCCAAATTAAGAAAAATTATCCTCATGGATGTGTAGCATATATCAATCCATAGAGAGAGTCAAAAAGGCCTCAGCAGATGTGGCATCCCCAAAAACGTGATATGTTCGATACAGATAGCGGAATCAAGTGATCAGATCTGATCACTCATCTTTGACTCTGTTCACAAGCTCTTTCCCACCGTCGGAAAAATGGACGATGATCACAAAACCCTCTTTGCTTTGATCCTCTTTGAATTCCACGCGGATGCCGGATTCGCCTTCCAGTAAAAAATAGGTCTCTGTTAAAGGCAGCATTTTCATTTTCCTCGGTCCTATATCCAAGTACAGCTGGTCATTCTCTAATATCACATCCCCGCGTGTGTATTTTCCGATATATCTCTTCAAGATTGATGGTTCGATCTTGACTGGATTGGCCAGGGCTTTCAACTCTTCCAGACCCCAGCTCAAAGCATTTTTTTTGGCTTCATCTTCGGTGTTTTCGATCAATTTTTCGAGAGCCATTGTATGCGCTTTCTCCAGGGCCTTCTCTTGCGGCACAGAGACATGAGGCTCAATGCCCGTGCCTTCCCAATTTGTTTTGGAGATGGGATTGATGGCCCGTCCTGTCGGAACCCAGACTAAAAAGTCATGAGTAGCGATCTGGAGTCCTCCAGGATGTGCGCCACCTCCAGTGGTCTCCCCGATGATGGTGGCCCTCCTTAGGTTTTTCATATTATAGGTAAACTCCTCAGCGCCAGAGAAAGTCCTCCGGCTTGTTAAGATGTAAAGGGCGGTCTCATACATGGTGCGGCCTGGAACATAGGGGAGCGTCCAAAACTGCTGCAGGGAGTCCTCGCCTCGATTCTCGAAGCTGTTCAGATGCGTATAGTCTTCCAAAAAATAGCTGCTTAAGAGTTGAATCATGGCCGGATCCCCCCCTCCATTCTTTCGGAGATCTATGATAATGCTGCTAGCGTTTGCTAAAAAATTCATGGCTGCCACAGCGGTTTCCCCGGATGGCCTGACACCTGAAAAATAGCGCAAGTCTAAATATCCAATGTTCCCATCCAGGAGCTCTATTTTCTGGAAGCCAAAATTTTCCTGGCGCTCTTCTTCAATAACCCTTTCACGCTCCTTTTTGCGTTCTTCCTCGCTCTCCCCCTCCCTGATCTTGATCCGCCGAACCATTTCTGGGTCATGAACCACCCGGATATGCCTGTCTTTGCTCACACTTCGCAAATCCTCAGTCAACACGCGGGCAAAGTCATCCACACTGTCGATACTGTCATACATCCCATCTTTGAGTTTTGTTTTAAGAAGCGCTTGCATTTTTTCGGCGGTCTCGAGAAAAATGTATTTATCCACAAGAAGTTGGCTGACACTTTGGACTATTTCATTTTTTTTGTCCGCATCAAGGGATACATTTTTGGCGTCAGATCCTTCCTGGCAAAGAGACGGAATCCATAGAAAAACGAATAAAATCACACTCAAAAGCATGAATTCGTTCAGATGTTTTCGTGTTTTTCCGATCATTCATAACCTCCTGCTTTTGTGTTATATAATGTAATACGTATCTCCTTACATATTCGTTTCAAAAAAAACAAAACCGTTTTTCACAAGAGCTCCAGCTTCATGATGATGCCGCATTTTTCTCTATCGAACAGCCCTGTCTTTATCCTTTCGCCCTTTGTGACTTTAAACCCCTTTGCGCGGTAGAGATTGACCGCTGCCCACAGCTTATTATCTGTTTTCAGGAGGATCCGTTTTGCTCCCTCTGTCCTGGCTTTTTGGATGAGAGCGTCGGTCAACCTCTTCCCCGCCTGCTTTCCCTGCGCCCTCTCGGTAACGGCCATTTTGGCAAGCTCAAATGTCTCGTCATCCACTTTTACAAGAGCTCCTGTCCCGACAAGCTCTCCATCAAGACGCGCAAAGAAGATAAATCCTCCCCGACGGATGATCTCCGATTCTGGGTTCATCAGGATTTTTTGATCCTTCTCCTCGACTGAAAAATACTTCTCCAGCCATTCCGTATTCAATGTTCTGAAATACTCCTTGAGTTCAGGAGAGAAGTCCACGATCTCAACCGCTCTGTATTGTCTCTCTTTGACCTGCTTGATAATCCGTTCGGATATACTTTCTCTATCCAGTTCACCTTCTATCTTCCAAACGACATCCAGCATGTCGATGCCGGCACTTTCAAACATCCTGGACGTGGCGATCTCAAAATCATACCAGACTGGCTGGAGTGCCGATGCCAATGCCTTGCCTTTATCTGTCAAGCTGAGGCGCCTTATCCTGCGGTCCTCGTTATCCTGGAGGGATTCGACCAGCCCTTTTTTGGCCAGCATCTCAGAGATTTGGATGACTGCGGGGTGCGATATTTTGAGCGCCTGTGCGATCTCTGAAATAGACAGGGACGATTCCTGTGAATGCAACAAGTAAAAAAGAGCAAACCATCTCGGTTCAAAATCGATGTGGAAGGCTTGATAGACCTCGATGGCCCCCCGCATAATCCGATCGGTCAATCTCTTCATGCGTGTCGCGATGGCGAGATATCCTAGTTCTTTGATAAAGTCCATTCTTTATTAACCGCTCAATGAAAGATTTTTTTTATTCATTGCGTAATAGTTTACATAAACCCAGTCCTTTTTTAAATATTTATCGTATATATGTAAGCATCTCAATTTCCGTGATGCTCTCAAGTCAAATGATAATAGCAGGAGTTCGTCACAGTGATGGCCGTCATGGCCCGATTCGACATCCCCCAGATCGACTCAAAACACGGACGAATTAGAGACTAAGCTGAATTAACCTGGATCAACTTTCTTTGGGTTCGAAGCCGATCCGGTCAAAGGGATTAACGACACTCGTTGTGATATTGCGCAGATGCGAGTTGATCCGTTTGAGCCAGCGGAAATAAATCGCGAGAGCAATGGCATCGCCTGGAGAGATATCCTTGTCCTCTTCTTTGATCAGAGCTACCAAAGCCTCATCACAGACAGAATTGATCCACTTGTACTTTTCCAGAAGGTTCATGGCGATCGAGCTGTCACCCAACTCAAAGCATTTCCTCGTGTTCATGAAATTCTCTTCCACAGCTGCCTCCACTCGCTCCAAATCACCTTCGAACTTCCCCCCATGCAACATTCCAGGGTGGTTCAACGCCAGGTCGATCATATTTTTAGCATAATCGCCGATGCGCTCGATGTCGATGATAATACTCACCAGGACAAGGCCGGAGGGCAGCTTCTCCGCGCCTCGTATGGCCAGATGGTTGAACACATCCCTGCGCACTTCCCGCTCATAGCTGTTGATGATTTTGTCCTTTTCGCGGACATTGATATCCACCTCGCAGTCGCTCCTGAACCGAAGGGACTCTTTGGCTTTTAAAAACATCTCCTGTGTTATATCCAGCATCTCGAAAGATCTCTGGTATGCCCGGTCCATCAAGGTGTCTTTCTTAAAGATGGAAAGCAGTTGTCTAAACATTTCAGACTCCTCTTATTTGAATAGATATATGAGCAGTATCGGGATAAAGAAAAAAACAACCACGATGTACAGAATAGGGATAAATTTGTGCCTTGTGGAGTGAACGGAAAACTTTTGGGCGAGTGTTATGGGTACAACTTTCAAGGGCCACCAAAAGAGAATTCCCGATATATTGAAAAGCAAATGAGAAAAAGCCACGATGATGGCAGACAGATTCCCCGTGACAAGAGCAGCGAGAATGGCCGTAACGGTTGTTCCGACATTGGCTCCGAGAGTGTAGGGGAAAATTTGGACGAGGCTCAAAAGGCCTGCTCCAGCCAAAGGGACTGCAAGAGACGTGGTAATTGAACTGCTCTGCACAGTAGCCGTAAGCAACAATCCCACCAAAAACGCACGCAGGGCTGTTTTGAACAAATAGCGGTCAAACCAAACCTCGGCCTTTTTTACGACAAGAACCTTTAAAGATATCACCATTTGCGATAAGGCCAAAAGCAGACAGAGAAGAGCCAGGATCAGTAGAATCCAGGGGTGATCCCCTATCCAATGCCTAAAAACATCCACGACAGGCAGGGTTATTGTCTTGACGGGGCTGAGAAAGGTCAAGCCTCCTATGTGCTGGAATTCCTCACCCACCAATGTCGCTGCCCGGCCCAAAAAATTGGTAAAATACTGCAAAGGGAAAATCACCAGAACTGCCAAAATATTGAAAAAATCGTGAACGATCGCGGCCGCAAAGGCCCTCTGGAATTCTATGTTGCGTCTGATCTGAGTAAGAGAGGCAAGAAGGTTGGTCACAGAAGTTCCGATATTGGCCCCCATTACAATAGGAATGGCATTGGGAATGGTGAGAGCGCCGCCGGCGACAAGACCCACAACGATGGATGTCGTGGATGATGAGGATTGGATGATCGATGTTGCGAGTATACCGATAAAAAGCCCCACGATAGGATTCGTTGTTGTCTCGATAAGGCTGGATGCGAAGCCTTTGCCGAACAACTTCAAAGAGGCCCCCATCAACTCGAGGCTGAAAAGAAAGAGGTAGAGAAAAAATATGAGTCTGAGAATGTTAAAAACGGTGGAATGTCGAAGGACGAATTTTCTTTTTTGGTTCAAAACAGCTCCAAAAAACAACCGATTATCGATGGAGATAGTGTCACATCAAACGGATTGAGTCATCTATATAACACACGAAAAATGCCGAGTCAAAGGCAAAATAAAACAAGCCTCAAGACAAAATAAAAAAAAGATTTTTCTTATGTGTTCTTTGTATTGACCCCGAAATACTGTTGTGGTAAAAATTCATTGGATATCAAAGAGGAGGGAGATATGAGACGAATAATCATTGGAGTCGTGGTCGTCAGCGTCATTGTGTCCGTGTGTATGGGCCAACATAATATCCGTCCAGTCCATACCTATTCCATAGTGGCATACGACAAAGAGACCGGCCAGTTGGGTGTGGCGGTCCAATCCCATTGGTTCTCGGTCGGGTCTATCGTACCGTGGGCGGAATCTGGAATCGGCGCGATCGCCACACAATCCTTTGTTGAAGTATCTTACGGCCCTTTGGGATTGGAGCTTATGAGGGCGGGTAAAAGTCCAGAGGAGGCATTAGCCGCTCTGATTCAGGCCGATAAGAATGAAGACGTCCGTCAGGTGGCCATGGTGGATGCCAAAGGAAGAGTGGCGGCTCACACGGGAAAAAACTGCATTCCTGAAGCTGGCCATTTTATAGGGGATGGATTTAGCTGTCAGGCCAATTTAATGCTCAATAACACTGTCTGGGATGCTATGGCTAAGGCCTTTCAACACACACAGGGAGAATTGGCTGACAAGCTCTTGGCGGCATTGGAAGCCGCCGAAGCAGAGGGCGGCGACATCAGAGGAAAACAATCTGCTGCACTTATCGTAGTCAAGGGGGAAAGTTCAGGGGTCTGGTGGAAAGACAGGCTCTATGATCTGCGGATCGAAGACCATCCAACGCCTGTCAAAGAAATAAAAAGGCTCCTCATGCTGAACGAAGCCTACGATCACATGAATATGGGTGATGAGTTCCTCACAGAGAATAAAGTCGAGGACGCCATGATGGCATACACAAAAGCCATGGAGATGTATCCCGATAATGCAGAGATGATATTCTGGCCGGCAGTCACACTCGCCGCCACAGGGAATGTGGAGAAAAGCCTTCCCTTGTTTAAAAAGGTTTTTGCCATGGATACCAATTGGGCGATCCTCCTGCCCAGACTTCCCCACGTCGGTCAGCTACCTCAGGATGAGGAGCTTATAAAGAAGATTCTTTCTGTGGCCCCAGAGAAGAAGAAATAGTTTGAATAATCTAGGTTTGGTGGAGTCAAGTTATTTATCGTTCTTAAATGTTATCAAAAGTTGTTATGAAAAGCGCGAAAATTGGCTTCATTATCTGGAGAATCTTCCATCATCTCTTGAATCCGGAAGTTTGTTAAGTTTCCCTTCGAGCCACCCGATTTTACTGACTTCCCTCTGATCGAATTCAGGAACATAAGGTTTAATATCCAGGAGAGGCGTTCCATCAACGATGTCAACATCTTTCAAAGAGAGCACATTGTCTTTAATCTTTTCCAATTGCACTATAGAAATGCCGATAGGATTAGGCCTGCTGGGTCCGCGGATAGCAAAAATCCCATGTTCCTTATCATCCAAAAATGGTTCTGCCAATAACCGGGAGGCTTTTGACAGATGGAAGTGATAAATGAGGATAATATGAGAGAAGCCTTCTAAATCCTTTAATCCCGCCGTATACTCGGGTAAAAGTTCAACAGTTCCTTTGGCTCCACAAGATCCAGAAGCCTGTATAGGTGTCCCTTCAGGCTTCTTGAAAGGCGTCCGAACAATGCCAATTGGTTCATAGATAATCTCTTGCATTTCAAATCTCCCCTGGCTTTATCTATCTAACCTGGATTATTCACGAGTCGAGGTTGCCGTAGAGGCAAGGCGCAAAGGATGCAGCTGTAGATAATCTACTGCAAATCCTTTGCAACGAAGCATATACGGTGAGATCGGCTCGCCTGAAAGGTAAAAAATGTCGATTAAGCATAGAAAGTACATTGAAAATGGAAATGTCAGGGTGATTTACTGGAAGAATAGTGTAAATGGTTGATATTACTTTTGTTGAACAAATTATCGACATTTTTTATGAATAGTTCAGGCTAATTGACATATTTAACGATAGCCTTATATCACTTCGAATATCCTTGTGGGTATGAGGAATCAAGATTCCAGAATAACTCTCTCACCCGCCTTTTTCCCCCTGATGGGCAAAAGCCAGGCAGAAAGAGGTTTATCCAATTGTAAAGACATCGAAGCCACATCAACAGAAACCCGACTCCATTGAATTATACCAAGGAAAGTCACAATCACAATAAAAAATCTAAAAAAATGAAACGAAATGGAACACAAATTAGTTTATAATATGTTAATATTCTTATATATGGAAGATAAGATATGGGCTCAGAAAATAACTACGGATTTGATGAATATTCTCATCTTCTTTTTTCTGAAACGGAACACGAGGATTTCTTATCCGAAAAATTGAGCGCCAGAGTTGAGGCAGGTTTATCGCCTGTCGAAAATCAAGGCAAAGGCCTTCCCGGTCGGGACCAGGACGCCCTAAATTCCATCCCTATCCAGAGCTCAGAGGACGGGAATTCAGAGAACACAGAAATGGTGTTTACCCAAGAATCCGCATCCACATCAGATGTTGTCAAGCTCTACCTGAGGGAGATGGGGAATATTAAACTTCTTAAAAAAGAAGAGGAGATCGCTCTAGCCAAGGACTTCGAAAGAGGAAATAGAGTCATTCTGAATGCCCTCTATAAAACGTCTTTTATCTACAAAAAAATTTGCGATCTCGAAGCACAGATCAGGGAAAATCCAGAAATCATCCGGGGTGTATTTGATTATGACGAGGAAGGGGATAGGGCGAAAGAGCTGGAAAAGAGGAAACAACAGATCCTGTCGAAGATGCGCCAAATCAAAAAACTGGGAGAACAGCTGGAAAGCATTCCGCAAACAAAAAAGCACTCCATTGCCAGAGCCCGACACGTCATCCAGATGAGACGGCTTATCGAAAATCTTAACATCCGCCCCTTACGCATGGACAGTATCATCGACGAGATCTATGACCGATTGAAGGTGGCTCAAAGTGCATTGAGGTGTCTCAAATCAAAGGATCTCCGGATCAAAACCATAAAAAAAGCAAATCATAAAGTTAACGAGAACGAGCGCACTGCACAAATCAAGAGGGGCATCCAAAGGTTCCGGAAAGAGACGGGTCTTTCACCAGATCTCTTGGAAAAACGAGTTCAAGAGATCGAAAAAGGAATTCAATTCAGAGATCGGGCAAAACAAAAAATGGTTTCTGCGAACTTGAGGCTTGTCGTTTCCATCGCCAAAAAATACCAAAACAGAGGAATGCCATTTCTCGATCTGATTCAAGAGGGCAACATAGGGCTGATGAGAGCTGTGGAAAAATATGATTATCGTCGGGGACACAAATTTTCGACCTATGCGACCTGGTGGATTAGGCAGGCGGTCACTCGGGCTATCGCCGACCAATCCCGAACCATCAGAATTCCTGTGCATTTGACCGAGACCATCCAAAAACTCACAAAGATCACTCGCGCTATCGTCCATGAAAAAGGCAGAGAGCCAACTCCCGAAGAGTTGTCTCAAAAACTGGGGCTGTCTCCGAATAAAATCAAAGAAATCATCACCATTTCACAGGATCCTGTTTCCATCGATTTCCCTTCAGGCCAGAAAGGAGATAATCCTCTCGTCCACTTCATCCAGGATAAAGGCATTCCTTCGCCTCCAGACACTGTTATCCACTCCAGCCTTAGAGAACAGATCGGGATTGCCCTCAACGATCTGTCCGAGAGAGAATCCAAGATCCTGAAGATGAGATTTGGACTCGGCGATGGAGATGAATTCACGCTCGAAGAAGTCGGACAAGAATTTAATGTGACCCGTGAAAGGATCCGACAAATCGAATCCAAAGCATTGAAGAAACTCCAGAACAAACACTCTGGTCAAAAGCTCAGATCATTCACTTCCTGCTTCTAAAAATTATACTGAATTTCCACAAGGGTTATTTGTGCAAGAGAGAAATCACCTTCGGTAAGAAGCTATAAAAACAATCAAAGCCCCAACATTGATCGTCCATGGCTACAAGGACAAGACTGTCCCCCTGGAACAGAGCATGCTGTTGATATTTCAAGATACGAATTTATGGTCAATGCTGTCGATATGGGTAACAGTCTAAAAGCTAACCCAGGATGAATCGGCCGAGACCCACAAGGCCAAGAAGGAGTCCGAGAGCGAGCGCATATTTGAAGGGGAGGATGAAACCATGGTATGTTCTGTAGGTCCATTTCTCCTTGTAGTAATCCTCGCCGAGCTGCTTTCTGTATCTCTCTTTGATCTCTTCCACGACCCTCTGTGTGGCGCTCATTTGCATTTTCTCCTCTTGAACGGACTGTTTGATCGCAGCAGCTTCTCCAGGTGTGAGAGTTCTCTCAAAGATATGCGTTGTGGTGAAAAATCGAAACTCCCCTTCCTCCTGAAAGAACGACAGGATGAGAGGTATCCCTATCCCGATCAGGACGAGCAGCAAACCTGTCCGCCTTCTCTCTGTCATAATCCTTTTCTTAAACCGAAGATCTTTCTCTACCATATGATCTCTCCTGAATACACTCAGAATAATGGGGGTATCCCCAGATATCACTTATTTTGTCGGAATAATCAAGGAAAATCATCAAAAGAATCTCAAGTCGTTCCAAAAGTCGCATGCTATTCTGATATGACGATATCCTTTGCTGTCTGGCCCGCTTTTTGAGACGAAACGAAGATTTTGAGCACCGCTTTTAGCGATGGATCCTTCACTCGCAGAATATATGTGTTTTTTGGGCTTTTGGAATATCCATCGATCTGTCCGATCTTTTTCTTTTTTTCGCCATAAATGATCTCGAGATTATCATCAGGAGACACCTGAAGAATGACGGGCTCTGCGATCTTTAATGCTTCTGCTTGTTCTGTGGCTGTGGGCAAGAATCCTGAGTTCTTCACGGTGACATCTAGCTGATAAATTCCGCCTTTTTTATCGGTCACCTCTGTCTCACCGATTTCAATTTTAGGAATCAAGCCAGCAAGATAGATCACAAAGTTGTTCCCCATCTCACATTCATTCTGAATCAAATCGCCCTCAGGAGGGCTGGTTTTGCTCCGGCGCCATCCGCCGATCTCCACGGTCCCCAATGTAGGGTGGTCATACGTATGCCAATCCACAAAGATCTTTCCGTCCATCTCTTCGTCATTCCACTTGAACCGCTCTTCTGTGGTGACTTCTCCATCCTTGTCATAATCCGGTGTCTCCCAGTGCTCATCTCCAAGGGAAAAGATCCCGAAGAGGTTGTATGCGGTCTCGATAGAACTGCCCCAAGCAAAATAACCACGCTCACATCCACAATCTCCGGATTCCCTGCTGAGATCGAAATTCCCATCCAAAAATTGACTGTCGGGATACATACTCTCTGGGGCATTCTTTAACTTATCGTCCTTATCCCGGTACACTTGTGTGGATTTCCTGTTGGGAGTCTCCGGCGGAAAATTCCAGTCGTAGACTGAAGTCGCTAAGTCCCAGCCGGAATGTTCGAGACTTCTGGTGCTGGCAATTTTGTAGAGCTCCAGGTCGCCCTTATGCTCAAAATCCTTGTCCGGACTGGTCGTCGGAGGGCGAAGGATCACACGGCCGCAACAGTGATGCTGGACGTAAACGGCAA
>Ga0307425_1001330_pt1 | contig 14912 bp, 13 predicted proteins | sample SalMarWE160330MG_FD_202152 | JGI IMG/M metagenome (GOLD analysis project Ga0307425, IMG submission 202152) | Salt marsh sediment microbial communities from the Plum Island Ecosystem LTER, Massachusetts, United States - WE1603-30 | ecosystem: Environmental > Aquatic > Marine > Intertidal zone >... | reverse complement strand
GTCTTTCATAACGGCAATCTCTCTCATGTCCGGGTCGTGCCCAATAAGAAAGTCAAATGCCGCAGTCTCTACACCTACCTTGATAAATGGGTCTTCCGTCACATCAGGGACCCTCTTTCCCATGATGTATACCTTTCTGTTGTCCCTGAGACCCTGTCTGTATTGTTCCGCAGTGCGAAGTGCCATAATAATGTGCCTCCTTGGATTTGTTATCTCAATACACCCTTTACATCGGTTTCATCATCTCACGAAATTCGGCCATAAAGTTCACATCCCCTTCAATCTGCAACTTGCCGGTAACCACGGCGGTGATGCCATCGAGTTTACCTGTGACGATGTCATGATAGTCGGAGTCACGTGCCACGATGTATACCCTCGGTGACTTGAGTATCCCTTCTGTCAACTCCATTTTCCCGTCCTTTATTGTGATGGTCCATTTGCCGCCACCCTTGCCGGTGATATTGTAGCTGACAGTGGCCTCCACTCCCACCGCCTTTTCCGGAATGAATCTCCCCGGCATATCTTCAAAAAAATGCCCAACAGGCACCGCCTCGGCAGTCTTTTCCTCTTCGAGTTGATTGATCAGGTCTTTTTTTACGACCTTGCCCACCGCATTTATGGGAAGGCTCTCGCGAAAGACAAAATATTCAGGCACCTTGTAACTGGCCATATTCTCTTCGCAGAACTTGCGGATATCTTCTTCTTTCAGGGTCTCTCCCCGCTTAACCACAATACAGGCCTTTGCAACCTGTCCGTATTTGTCATGCGATTCGGGTATTACCGCAGCCGAATCGACCAGAGGATGCGTCGCTATCACATTTTCCAATTCTTGAGGATAGATATTCACGCCCCCTCGAATTATCATGTCCTTCTTGCGGTCAACAATAAAAAGGAACCCCTCATCATCGAGGTAACCAACATCACCGGTAAAGAGCCATCCGTTCTTGATTGTCTCCGATGTCGCATCCGGCTTGTTGAAATACCCCTTCATGACGGTATCGCCTCTTACCACGATCTCGCCGACATGTCCTGCCGGGAGTTCTTCATCATTTTCATCAAAAATTCTCACTTCAATTCCGGAAAATGCCGTTCCCACGGAGGCAAATTTTCTTTTGTCCTGCATATTGCCGGTAATTCCACCTGAATTTTCGGTCGCGCCGTATGCCTCCAGAATGGGAACATGAAATCGCTCCTCACATTCTCTTAGTTGTTCCGGAGGGATCGGCGCAGCCCCTGAAACTCCAAGCCGAAGTGAAGAGGTGTCGACACTGCTCGCTTCCGGCACCCTCAAGAGTATGTTCCACATGGTAGGAACTATATAAAAACCGTTCACCTTGTACCGTTCAACACATTCCCAGAACTCCGTGGCAGAGAAGTTTCGCCTCAAAACGATTGTTGCTGCCCTGTACAGGCATGGAAAGGCAAGGTCATTCAGCCCACCGGAGTGAAAGAGAGGCAGGACACACAGTATCCTCTCGGCATGATAGATTGGAATGTGTATGGTTTTTATCCGGGCCCCGAATGTCACGCCCCTGTGTGTCAAGAGAACACCCTTGGGCCTGCCTGTCGTACCTGAAGTATACATCACCTCTGCCGTGTCTCCCCCGACCAGCGCATCATTGTGATCCATTTTGGTGGAATAGCCTTCAATGATCTTGGACAGATATTCATGAGGAAAATCCAGGTCCATTTTGGAAGTTGAGTTAATAACAACAGTCTTCACAGACGGGATCTTGTCCTTTATCGTAGATACAATCTGTGCGTACTCCGGATCCATGACCAGCACCTTTGGCATGGAATCATTTACCAGAAATTCCACTTCTGCGGCCTGCCACCAGCAACTGATCGGCCCGGCTATTGCCCCAATCTTCTGGGTACCAAGAAGCGTATAAAAAAATTGAGGGCTATTCCCCATCATAAAGGAGACGATATCCCCCTTCTTTATGCCTCTCTCCAGCAGAAAATTCGCAAATGCATTTGTCCTCTCGTCCAGATGGGCGTAAGTAACAATTTCATCGTAAAAATTAAGGAAAGGGGTATCCGGATACTCTGAGGCGTTTAGATTGACAAGCTCTCTTGTTGTGGTAACAGTTCTTTCCATTCTATCTTTACCTCCTTATCTGTAACTATTCAGGTTGATAGACTGAAGGTGGAAGGCCAATAGGAACAAATCATGTGAGATCATCTATCTATGCGCATGCCTGCCGTGACTGCGGCGCAGACAGGTCATTGCACGACATGGCTGAAAAACACTTCAACCTTCAGCCTTCAACCTAAATAGCTGGGTAGTTACAAATTATCGTTAGCGGTTGCCGGAGCCCTGCGGGCTCCGCCTTCTAGCCTCTTACAGCCTAAACCAGCCATTGTCCCTATACCATTGAAGGGTCTCTTTCATCCCCTTTTCTACTGTTGGGTATTTAAATGTAAAACCTGTCTCTTTGAGTTTTGTGCTGTCCCATATCCTGTCACAGGAAAGATAATATAATGTCGCCCTTTCGAGCAGGGACTTGGTTCCCAGAACCCTTGCAACAAACTGCGATACGCAAGCGACAGGAACCAGGAACCTGAGAGGTATATGCGAAAAATCCTTTTCCTCACCAAGGAGCTCCCGGCAGATCATCCGGAAAAACTCAACGGTTGTAATGCGGGAATCATCGCTCACATTATATGCCTCACCGATCATGGATTCGTTGTCATATGCATGAATCGCGGAGCGGCACATATCTTCCACATGAAGGAATGCCTCAATCTTTTCTCCCTTGCCCACCATAAGCATCTTTTTCTTTTTGCGATCCTTGTACACCTGCTTAAAGGCATTGTAGAGGCCATACTCGCATCGCTTTCCATAGATGGCCGCAGGTCTCAATATGGTGGTACGCAGTCCATCTTCCTTATGGCATCTTGTAACAATCTTTTCCCCTTTCCACTTGCTGATGTTATAATTATTCAAGGGTGGGGTTAGTTTCCGGTCATCTTCTTTAACACCAATTCTTGAATGCCAGTCATATCCATAGACCCCGACAGACGACCAGTGGATGAAACGATTTGCACCCGCCTTTACCGCCGCATTACAAATATTGTCCACCCCACCCACATTGATAGCAAAGATGACCTTATCCGGTGTCGAATAGTCGTGAATGCCGGCGACATGGAAGACCCCCTCAACCCCTTCAAGGAGGCGATCAAGCCCATCACTTTTTGTCAAATCCGAGGCGACAAACTCAACCCCCAGGGCGTCAAACATGGCGCCATAGTAACGGCTGGATACATCCGTTGCCCTTACCCTAAAGCCCGCCTTTACTGCCTCCATCACCATGTGATGTCCGGTGAAACCCGCTGCACCCGTGACCAATACAAGACCCCTGCCTTTATCTGACATCTCCTATCTCCGTAACAGTTTTGCCCTTTGAAACAGACATATTCATAAGGTGGGGTGAGGGATGTTTTTCGACACGCCAAAAAATGTCCCCCACCCTGCCTTTTTCAAATATGTAAACTATTGCCTATCTCCTATTGCGTAATCCCTAGTCTCCCCAGGGTATCGGGCCTGGGAATCCCTTCTTCATCCCAGCCTCTCAATCTGTAATACTTGTCCAGCATTTTCTCGAGTTCAACAGGTGGCCAGCCGTCTTCGCGCACCTCCTTGAGGATACGGCGCGGAAGTGTATCATCTGCCCTGGTTATGCCCTCACGGCAGTTCATATGCCGTTCAAGATTGAATATGCGCTCTCCGATTTCATAGAGCTCTCTGCGTTTGATCTCATATCCCAGTAGTCCTGACAAAAGGCCACAATAGTCTGAGAGATCTGAGGTGGCCACGGCAAGGGAAGGGAGGTTTCGCATAAAAAGACGTAAAATAGGATTCGGGGTATACTTATAGGCAAAATTTTCCTCCAGAAAGGGATACTCTGTCTGGATACAGAAAATTGAGGAATTCACGACATCTGTGATGTCCTGCATAAACTTCACGAAGTGGGCCTTGCCCTTTGTGCCGTGCTGACTCAGATAGGACCCCGCTTCAATGGCATGGGTGCTTCCGGAGAGGTGCGTTGCGCCGCTGTTTGCAGTTGCATATCCAAGGCCCTGCCCCGTACAGCCCCTTGGATCGTACGCGGGCATCTCAAGGCCTTTTACATGAATTGCAAAATCTTCTCCGCCGTATTTTTTGGAAAGCCGTTTTACTCCCTCGGCCATATCATTCCCCAGTCCGCGGCGATAGGCAATGTCTTCTATCATTCCTTCGATACCATCCGGATTACCAAAAGACAGCTTGGTATCAAGAACCCCCTTTTCCGTTAGTTCCATTGCAAAGCCGATGGTATTACCTGTACTGATGGAGTCCATGCCCAGACGATTCAATTTTTCATTCCAGACGGCAATTTCCGATATATCACTGATCAATAGATTAGATCCCATCAGGGCGATGGTCTCATACTCGGGAGAGACCATCTCCCTATTCTTATATCTTCCAGTTCGGCCGCATCTGATGGGACATCCGGTGCAGCCGTGGTTCTTGACCTTATGGTGGTCGCGAATCTCTTCCGCGCTTATCTCTTCCATCCTGTCAAAGGAGGATCTGCTGAAATTTCGCACCGGCATTATACCGGTCGTGCCAAAGATCCTGACGTTCTGGGGGGTCCCCAGCTCGCGAAGGTTCCTGCCCGTATTTTCATGGGCGAGCACCTTTTTCTGGGCAATTTTCAGCGCCTTTTTAAATCCTTCGGGATCAGCAGCTACCACCTTGCGATCGCCCTTGGCCACTATCCCTTTCAGGTTTTTCGACCCCATTACCGCCCCCAGCCCACATCGGCCGGCAACCCGCCGGCCTGAGGCGATAACGGCAAACCGCACAAGGTTCTCACCTGCCGGGCCGATGACCACCCAGTCCCCCTCATCCTTATGGGCCTCCTGAAAATCATAGGTGTCCATCTCCCATGAATCGGATGCCTCACTGATTGCGACGTCATCACCGTTTACTCTGATATACACAGGCCCGTCCGACCGACCCCTGACCATGATTCCATCATAGCCCGCCCTCTTAAGGCTGAGACCAAACCGCCCGCCCGCGAACGACGATGCGAAAATTCCGGTTAGGGGAGATTTGCCGACCACGGCAAACCTGCCGCCGGCTGGGGCCGCTGTGCCCGCGGTCGGTCCGCTCATCATAATCAGGATACTGTACGGTGACAGGGGATCGATACCGGGCTTCATGTGGTCATACAGGAGCTTGACTGCAAGGCCCTTTCCTCCGAGGTAAAGCCTTCTGTCCGCATTTGATATGTTGATCCTGTCTATCCGTCCTGTTGTTAAATCAACATCCAAGACCGTGTTGTTCACCGCTGTAATGCCTTCCATCACAGCCTCCTCGTCAAATGGCAATACTATTGCGCCTTGAAGCGTGTATTTCTAACAAGGGGGAAAACCTAACGCAGGACTTTTATTGGGCTTTCGTCTCATCCCCCACAATTCTGAGTCCTTCGGCCTTCAGCCTCATCTCGATGTAATCTTCGTCCTTTTCCTTTTCTATGGCCCTCATCACCATATCGAAGATGGTATCTCGATACTCGCATATACATTTGGGGCGACCAACAAGGAGCCACTGAATAGTCAGGTGTTCGATAAAACCCAGCACCATGTTGCGAACAAGATAACCGTCAATATCATCACGGAATACACCCTCTTTCACCCCCTCGTTGAAGGCATCCACAATGCTCCTCGATGCCTCTCTTACGACTGCATAGGCCGCTGAATTCATGAAGTTCCTGTTCCCCTTTAGTGTAAGAAGGGCAACTGATGTGTATAAACGATTCCTTTCGTAAAACTCCAGGTAGGCCTGGATAATCACTCGCATTTTTTCCCGGGCACCGTGGATGTAATGAGAGATCTCTTTTATCCTCTCCAGCTCTCGACGCGTATACACCTCAGGTATTGAGAAAAGGACATCCTCCTTGGAATCAAAGTACTCATAGAGTGTGGCATCAGAGATGTTAGCGGCCTTGCATATGGCGGAAATAGTGGTTGCCTCAAAACCTTTCTCTCCGAATACCTTCAGGGCACCCTCAAGGATATTTATCTCTTTTTGAATATTCTTTTTCTTTTCTTTCTTGGCGCCATGGTTATTGCGCTCTTTCTTATTCATTTATCCCCAGTCTCCTTTTTGGATTTTCTCGCCATGGCCTAGACACCAAATCAACAACCATCGGCTGAAACCGATGGCTTGAGGGTTCAAGGATTCAAGGGGTCAAGGGGCCAAGTGATCAAATCTCTGCATCCATAAACCTTGGATAACTCGAACCTTGAACCCCTGCGGATAAAAAAGTCGTAATTGTTTAGCACCTTGAAACAGACGCATTTCTAAGGTGGGGGAGGGGTGTTTTTCGACACGCCAAAATGCTTCGCGTACTGTGCTTATTATAATTTTAAGGGGTAGGTTGCCAAAACCCAAGCGCACGACACACGCCCGCATCAAGACATACAAATGTCTGGGTGGATATAGCATGCTCCATAACTGCGCCGTTTTGTGCGCCCCGGTTTCTGCCGATCCCCTCATTTTTTGGCGTGGGAAAAAATGTGCCTCACCCAATCATTTTTAAGACATCTAAAGTGTTACAAAAAGTCGACCTGAAGTCTTCGCCTGAAGCCGATGGCTTTTCTCCTATTGCCCGAGCGGGACGATAACAAAAGGAACCCCTCATGTCAAGAAAAAACTTGCTATAGACTAGAAAATTGGCTATATATTATATTATTAATCTAAAAAATGTTGTATATTCTATTGGAGGCTATGATTTTGTCGACAAATATATTGACTAACCTTGGAATTGCAGTATTATTGGGATGGCTTGTTTCAGTAAAAAAATGTCCCTTACCCTGGTGTTTTAAAATCTGATTAATTCCGTTTTTTGCCAACTGACAACTGACAAACCGCAACTAACAATTGATTGAGCGCTTTCGCTCAATTGGCGTGTTATAAAAGGAGAAGCAAATGGATTATACGGTACTCGACTATGAAGTCAAAGACAACGTTGCAATAATTACGATGAACTTCCCTCCGGCAAATGCCCTGGGTGTCCCCTTCCTAGAAGACTTCCAAGCGGTTCTGGGTCGGATGAAAAATACCAGGGAGGCCCGGGCAATCATTATTACCAGTGCATGCCCGGGGTTTTTCTCGGCCGGAGACGACTTGTCTTCACTTAAGGAAATAGATGAGGAACTCATAAACACGTTGCCAAGGGCACATGCCATGTTGAATGAACTGGAGGCATTGCCCATTCCAACGGTCGCTGCCATAAACGGCCATGCATTAGGGGGCGGGCTTGAACTGGCCTTGGTATGTGACTTTCGCTTTATGGCGCAGGACTCCGGGCGAATCGGTTTGCCGGAGGTCAGGCTGGGTCTGATTCCCTCTCTGGGGGGTACCCAGCGCCTTCCAATTGCGGTCGGGAAGGCAAAAGCGATCGAGATGATGTTTAAGGGGCTTCAGCTAACGCCTGAGGAGGCAAAACAGATCGGTTTGATCAATAACGTCTTCCCAAAGACAGAACTCTATGAGAAATCCCTTGATTATGCAAAAAGACTTGCGCGCCAAGCCACTGGGGCCATTGCAAAAATCAAGCAGTGTGTGAATTCGGGATTATATAAAGGGCTTGAAAATGGTTTGACCACAGAACGGCAGGCGTTTAAAGAAAATATTACTGCCCCCGATGCAAGGGAAGGGATAAACGCATTCCTTGAAGGCAGAAAACCAGTATTCAAGGGTTGAAGATATTCCGGGAGCTATAATTGCGTAACATTTCCGCCTTTACTTATCCTCTTCTTTCCTCTAATATCCACAAAATCATCTAGGGAACTCTTGATCCATATATATAGATAAGGGGGGATGTCTTATGAAAAAATTGTGTGTGATGTTTGTGGTTTTACTTCTGGTGGTGTTCGTTGGTGCAAGTTTTGCTGAGGATAGCAACAAGGCCCTCATATTTTTGCCGGAATTGACACGCCAGAAACTAATTAAAGAATTTTCAAACGACCCGGATGTGAAAAATCACCCAAACTTTCTTAGACATATGATCAGTATAATTAATCACAAAAGGCATCGTCTCGATGTTGATGAGCGTGTTGCCAAGCTCATCGGAGGTAATGGCCAATGGGCATCGCAATCCAGCCTTGAGGATTTAAAGGACTATTTTCAGGCCTGCTCAGACGATGGCCTTACAATGCTCCGGACAATGTCTCTGGTCGCCTCATTCGTGAAAAAAACAGATACGCTGATCTACATGGATGGTAAAGATGTAAGGAAGGCGATGGAGGAACTGAACCTGAGTCCCGGGCTTGCCCTGCCAATTGCCAATATCAGGCTTTTTGCGTTCATTCCTGATGCTGAACGTGCAAAAAAGGATGAAGAGTTTCAATGTAATATACTAGCGGTTTACGACAAGCAATACAAACACAAATTTCGTAACGAAGTTCTGCCTGCCAATCTAAAGATAGGGACAGGGGATACGGCGCCTTTTGTGGATATTTTTAGTGGCGATAAAGACGTGTGGACCGGTTACCTTATCAAAGGCATTATGACATACAGCAAAGATCATGTTGGCTTTATGGAAATAACTGGAATTGGTGGAGAAAAAAGAGGGTTTATGGGATTCTTGCAGAAGGTCTTTTTCTTTCTCCCTGATGCAATCGATGCCATGACTCTCGACGACAAGGGTGATATGACCACTGTTGCCTTTATTAATGAAAAGGTTAAGGGTTTTGAAAAAGGGAGAAAATATCAGGTCCACAAGATTGGCGAATTGCCCTGGGAGAAAGAGGCTCCTCTTCTCCAGGAAAACAGGTAGGTTTGGAGATGGGTCCGATCACCGGGCAAGGCGACGTATTTCTATTCTAGTTCAGGTTAACTCCGCGACTGTGGAGCACCACGGGCAAGCCCATGGCACCACTTAGTTTCGCCGATTCGCTTCGCGAACGGCGGGACTTAGTGGTTCGACATCCCGACCGCAAAAGTCGGGACTAGAGCCGTGGCCTTCTGCGGTCGGGGTAAAAGTTTAGCAACTGACCCCGGGGCTACGCTCCGGGGTTATTCAAGAAAGAAACTTCAAATTTTCACTTATTTAGCAGTTTCTTAACGGAGACCTTGAGATCAGCGATCTTTATCGGCTTTGCAAAAAAATCATCCGCATGTTCTCGAAACGCTTCGATGGAGGAATCCATACTTGCAAAGGCGGTAATCATTATTACCTTGATTTCCGGTGACTCATTTTTTATCCTTTTCAGGACCTCCATGCCATCGATATCCTTCATTTTTAGATCGGTAATGACCACGTCAAATTTTTCTTCCTTTAACCTTTCAAGCGCCGGTCCCGCGTTCAAGAAGGTCTCCACAATATAACCTTCCTGTTCAAAAACAGTTTTTATCATCTTACCGACGATGTTTTCATCATCAATTGCCATGATTCTATAGCCCTTCATCTCTGCCCTCCTCTGTCTTATACACGGGTAATTCTATAACAAAAGTTGTTCCAACTCCCACTTTGCTTCTCACATCTATTTTCCCTTTATGTCTTTTTATGATACCATAACTGATAGATAACCCCAACCCAGTGCCCTGCGTACCCTTGGTACTGAAAAAGGGATCAAAGATATGAGCCAAAAACTCAGAAGGAATTCCTTTACCGGTATCCTCGACTTCTATTATGATATGATTTTGGCTTTTCGCAAGATTGGTCCTAACAGAAACAGTCCCCCCCGCAGACATGGCATGAGCCGCATTGTTTAGTAGATTGACCAGTACTTCCCGGATCCTATCTTCATCAACGAAAACGGGGGGAAGGCCTTCCTGGAGTTCTAATTTACTCTCGATTCGCGAAATATCAAGCATATTTTGGACCAGTTTAAAGGAATTCCTTATGACGCTATTGATATCAGCAACTGTAAAATCCCTTTTCTTGGGTCTCGAAAAATCCAAAAGGTTCTGAACAATCTTTCTTATCCTCTCACTTTCTTCCAGCACTGTTTTCATATAATCCAACCTGTCTCCCTCGTGGAGGCGATCATAAAGCTCTAAATATGTCTGGGCAACCATTGATATGTTATTGAGGGGATTGCCCAGCTCGTGGGCTACGCCAGCCGTGAGAATACCCAAAGATGCCAGCTTCTTGGCTTGGATGAGTTGCTCGTGCCGGGTCTCCAGCTCTTCACACATTGAATTGATAGCCCCCATGGCAGAACCCAATTCATTTTTCGGTATCTTCCCTTTGATCTTCACAAAGATTCCTTCAGATATGGAATTTGCAGTTTTTTCTATTCGTCTAAGATTCTTGAACATCCTTGAAAAAAAGAAATAAGTGCTAGTTATGGCGACAAAAATAACCAGGCAGAAAAAAACCAATAATGTCTTTCTTGAAGCTAAGATAATTTCATTTACCCCTTTTCTCTCAAGGCCTATTATGCTTTCTGAAAAAATTCTTAACTTTTGTCCGGCCCCCCGGATGCTCATTTCCATATCTGGAGAATTTTTATTGTCCTCCCCTATCTGTTCAACTTTCTCTTCATATTTCCTAACAAGGAATGTAAGTCTTTTGAAGTTTTCGGCGCCAACGGCCTTGACTATCTCTGGGCTCAGATCTTCAATAGTAAGATAACTTTCTTGTAGCTGCTTTTTTATCAATGAAAGGGCCAAGGGATCCTTATATAGAAAGTAATTCTTTTCTGAGAGTCTCATCTTTAGAAAAGAGGCATTAAGGTTGTCAGCTATTTCCACAAAGCGCAATTTAGTGAGAATAAGATCAAATTCATGATAAGAAAACGCAGATATCAAAACAATAGAGACAATGCCAAGAAAATTGCCAAGTATGATCTTATGTACCAGCTTCATGATTATTCAACCTCGGCCAAGGAAAATTATCCACTTTAAAAACCCCTGCCTGCGGTAGGCAGGCTCGCCTTCAACCGATGATTGTTTATTTCCATCGTATCTAGTAAACGGGTATGACATCCACACGCACATCCTTTACACCTGGCATTTCCTTTAGGATCGCCTGTATATCCTCCGTCAGAGCTTCTTCCTGCTTCAAACTACGTTTTATGTGCACAACAACCGTATGGTTCTCAACAGAGACCTCTACGTCGGCGTAAAAGTTCATCAAATCTGATTTTACTTTCGCGGCCAGACTCTCGTTCAAAAGAATTTGCCGAGCCTCAGCGGTAGTTTGAAAAGAGGGGAGCTTCACAGTAGTTAGAATCTTATCAATAGCATCGTCTATTGTGAGTCTACCGATAACCAAGCCCAAATCATACATACTGATATCCCAGGGGTCCTTGCCATGGAAATACATCGCCCATTTTCTCCGTTCCTTATCAAACTTCTCTATTGTTTTTCGTGCCTCCGTTTTCGAGACATTTTCTCTTTTCATTACTACCTTCACTCGTTCCTCGGCGGTGGCAGAAATCATAACCCTCAGGACATTTGGGATACCTTCAAGTAAAAAATGCCCCGCTAGCCCATGATACACCACATTATCCTTCGCCGCATATTCCAATAAAGAAGAGCGGAGATAGGCAACGTATTTCTTTTTTCCATAGCTGAATCGATCAATGAGCGTTGGGGCGTTTTCGATCGCCCGTCGCAGCCAATTTTCCGGAATGCCAAATTGCTGTGAGGCAAGACTTATAACCTCTTCAGAGATACATTCATAGTTCAGCTCTCCTGCCACCCTTTCCGCGATCATCTTGCCATGACTATAAGAAGCCCTGGCTATGGCGATGACAGACATACTTACCTCCCTTGTGCCATTAGATACGGCAACCGATCACGCATGATTTGTCCCTATTAGCCTTCCATCTTCAGTCTATCCACCTGAGTAGTTACTGTCATTTAGTAAAAGGGTATGACATCCACACGCACATCTTCTACGCCCGGCATTTCCATTACTATCGCCCGGAGGTCCTCTGTCAACGCTTCTTCTTGCATCAAACTCCGCTTTATATGGACAATAATCGTATGATCCTCCACGGAGACATCCGCATCAGGAAAATAGTTCATCACCTTTGCCTTAACCCTTGCCGCCAGGGCCAAATTCTCGACAATTTTACGAGATTCAGGGGTAGTTTGAAATGCAGGGAGTCTCACAGTAAATAAGATATTGTTGACTGCATCGGCCATCGATAATGTAGAAATTACCAGGCCAAGATCATAGAGGTTAAGATCCCAAGGGTCCTTGCCATAGAAATGGATCGCCCATTTTTTCCGACCATTATCAATATCCTCTAACATTTTCAGCGCCTGCTCTCGGGGTACATTTTCACTTCCCATTAAAATTCTGACTCTCTCCTCCCTGTCTGCACAGATCCTCACTTTAAGCACATTCGGGATCCCCTCAAGCAAAAAATGGCCCGCAAAACCATGATAGACCACATTATCCCTTGCCGCATATTCCAAAAGCACCGACCGGATCTCAGAGACATATTTCTCCTTTCCATGTGTGAACCGCCCAATAAACGAAGGCGGATTCTTAATGGCTCGCAAGAGAGCAATTTCCGGAATATTAAATTGTTCAGATGCGGCAAGGAGAACTTCTCTGGAAATGCACTCATAATTCAACTCTCGAGCCACTCTTTCGGCGACCTCCTTGCCATGACTAAAAGAACCTCTGGAAATCGTGATGATAGACATGATCAACCCCCTCACTCAAAATCCCAAAAAAATGAAAGGCCGAAACAAACCTTCGATATCTTGGACCGTGAGTATTTCACTATCCTATGGGAATTAGGCCCAGCACCCCTGTCAAAACTATTAACCCACAAATCAAGGCCAACGATCCATATAGCCAATCCCGCTCTCTGAGAAGGACTGCAGCAGCAAGAAAGAGCGCCGGTACCACTGAAAAAACAGCCAATGAAATCCCCATAGCAGTCAAACCATCACCAGTTGCCAGATGGGAAAGATACCAGTGACCCATGGGCAGGGAACCGGTAGCGCCCTGCCAGATTTGAGAGGGGGATTCACCGCTCCATATCGAAGATAGCCAATAAGAGACAGGTACAAAATTATCTCCAAGAAAGGATAGCACTGAGCCTGTAATTACAATGAGAGAGCCCCCTAAAACTCCCCAGTAAATAATCCCTCCATATATCAAACCAGCAAGTGGCGGCTTTGGTTTGTCTTCTTTCATAAATGCCTCCTATAAAACAGGGATATCTATCCCAAATGCCCCCTCTATCCCGCGTGCTATCAGCTTAGTTGATGAAATTAGCAGAATAAAAATCAAGATTTTCCTCACAAAACCGGCCCTGATCCGGATCAAGAGGTGCGCCCCTAGAATTCCGCCAACAACATGGCCCAGCATCCATGGGGCCCCAATAATGGCAATGAGTGCACCATAGGTTATGTATGTCCAGATGGCAGTTGCATCGCTTATGGCTAGCAAGACCCCGCTGCATGCCGCCGCAATCTTAACCGGTGCCATCATGATAAGGTTAAGGGTGGCGGTGAGGAACGCCCCTCCCCCCATACCGAAAAAGCCGCCAACGAAACCAAGAAAGATAAAAATAAGTCCTCCCAGGAAGGCCCTTACCATCTGGTAATGAACCACCTTACCGAGTGATTGTTCCCAATATGAACCGTTCAGTCCTAGTCGAAGGGAGAGCGAATCAATATGTCCCGGTTCAGGATACTCTGTTTTGCCTCCACCGGTAAATAAAAACCAGGCGATAACAAGCATAAGTATCCCAAGTGACAGGCGAACAATCCCATCGCCTACAGCTCCCATGGCGTCGTGTAAGTATATTGCACATACGCTCCCACCTAGGGCCCCGATAGTGATGGGGACACCACAATAAAAGACAACCTTTAAATTAGCCAATCTGGCCCTCATGAAAGGTCCTGAAGAAATCAACCCCCCGAACATGGCTACCACCAGGCCAGTAGCCCTTATTACTAAGCTGTCCATGGAGGTAAAACCCAACATGATAGGCGTAAATATGACCCCGCCCCCAATGCCGGCGATAACCGCTATAATCGCTATGGCGGTACTTAAAAGGAAAGACCCAATTATTATAAGCCACATGGATAAAGGACTGAGGACATCGGTTCCTTGCACCTTTGAAAACACTGCCATCACGATGTAGCCCCCGGTAATCAACATGATAAGAATGCTCAGCTCCGGAATACTCATAGCTAAAGACCAAAACCTCAGATTACCTCTACCCTTAGTCTTTTTCACCTTATCTCTCCCGTCTTTGTCCTTGTGTATGGGTATCACGTGGCCTTGATCCTGTAAGGATTGATAGTCAAAACGGGAGCTGATGACATCTTGACCACCCTTTCGGCCACGCTCCCAAAAAGGACCCTTTCAAGCCCCTTTCGCCCATGAGTTCCCATTATGACCATATCGATGTCGTTAGATTCCACGTATCTAAGGATCTCTTCTGCTGCGTCCCCAAGCACGACACTTGTTTTGCATGCACTGTAATTCTCGCAATATATACTTGCAAACTCTTTTATTCGCGATTGGGCACCTTCAATAATCTCATCCTGAAAGTTTGTGATGGTTGAGGCCGTGACAAAGAGGCCTGACAGATGTTCAAGCCTGCGGGCAACAAAGAGCAGATGAATCTCCGCATTAAATCTCTTCGCTAAAGTTAGGACCCAGGGTGCAATCTTGGGAGAGACCCCGGAAAGATCCAATGGGAACAAAATCTTTCTAAACTCCGTCATGATGAATACCTCCTTTCAGAATACATTTTTACTAAACGTTAAGCGGGTCCACCCGCGCATTCCGCTCCGAGAACAAGTAACCTGGAATACACAATAGATAAATTCTCAACAAACAGCAAGTCTCAACTCCTTCGAAATATCTCCTCAAGTTTCGCACCCCTGAATTGGGGTAGAGGCAGATAACACCTAGCTCAACGCATTA
>Ga0307425_1001329_pt1 | contig 14919 bp, 17 predicted proteins | sample SalMarWE160330MG_FD_202152 | JGI IMG/M metagenome (GOLD analysis project Ga0307425, IMG submission 202152) | Salt marsh sediment microbial communities from the Plum Island Ecosystem LTER, Massachusetts, United States - WE1603-30 | ecosystem: Environmental > Aquatic > Marine > Intertidal zone >... | reverse complement strand
CCTGCACCCTACTCCTTCGCCAGCAGGACGTTCACGGCTTTGACGATTATTCTCACCTTGTCTCCGGGCTTCACGCCCAGCTCTTCCAGCGACTCCACCGTCATCACCGAGGCCATGTCAGCTCCAACAGGAACCTTGAGCTTGACAAGCGACATTACGTCACCCTGCTTGATTTCAGTGATTTCGCCAACCAGTTTGATGCGCGCCCCAAACTCCATAGATACACCTCCCACGGTTTACGCCAGAGTATAGCAAACGGTGAGGTTGGCTGGTGATTGCTCCAGGTTTGGTAGAATGAAGCTGCCTATCGGGAGAGGACATATGATGTATTCGCCATTTACAAGACATCTATCGATCGGGCTGATGATTCTCGTAAGTGCTGCTTGTCTCTCACTGGGGGTTGTTGCAGACGTGGACAAAGAGAATACGAAGGTGATTCAGGATGTGGGCCGCCTGCAATGGAGCCAGGGAATGGAGAACACGTTCGTCGGGTCACTCACGGTGGCGATGAGGTCTCTCGGCGAGGATGTCACTTACGACTACCTAATGGGTGTCTCCGGAGCCGCTTTCCGCTTCCACTTCGCCACCCCGGAATGGTGCCCCAGCTCGCCGGATTCCACCTGCGGCTTCAACTGCGCCGATCCGGTTTCCGCAGCTCTAGGCTACGACATACGATTCATCCACGCATTGGAGGGATCGCCGGGTGCGCCTGCGCTGCTAGAGGCTGTGGTCAGCTCCATTGACGCCGGACGGCCGGTGCTCGCCATCGACCTGAAAGTCGTCCCCGACTGGGGCGTCATCACCGGCTATGAAGATGGTGGGCAGAAACTGCTTTGCCGCACATACTACGATGAAGGTGAGGAGTACGCTGTCGCCGACAAATGGCCCTGGGTGGTGGCTGTCATTGGCGAGAAGGACGAGCCGCTACCGCGCATGGAGGCTTTGCAGCGCTCGCTGGAGATTGCGGCGGAAACGGCGCACACTGAGAGTTACGGCGAATACGCTAGCGGCTTCGCTGCTTTTGAGCGCTGGATTGCCGATCTGGAAGACGACGCGCGCTTTGAGAACGCCGACCCGTCCGCGGAGTTCGCCTACGACCACATCAACGCGTGGATCTACTACAGCCTGATGCACTCGCGCGAGGTGGCAGCGCGTTACCTTCGCGAGGTGGTTGGGGAGTTCCCACCCGAAGCGGCGGAACACCTGTCGCAGGCCGCCGGTATCTACGATGAAATCGCACTCAGGCTCAAGCAGAACCGCCAGTACGCTCCTTTCAAGTGGGAGCTGCCGGAGGGCGGAAGCTGGGACGCTGGCATGCGGCAGGCCGAAGTACAGGTCCTGCGAGAGGTGCTTGAGTTGGAGCGGCGCGCCGTAGAGGAATTGGAGGCCGCCCTGTCCGTGATCCACGCCTAAAAGGGGGACCCAGTAAACATCGCAGCAAAACTGCTGGCATCCAACGAGCCTTCGGTGCGTTACAAGACGCTTGTACACGTGCTTGGCGAAAGCCCTTCGTCTCCCAGCGCAATGGCGGCACGCGCGGAGATTGCGCGTGAGGGAATTGCGCAGAGGCTTCTCAGCGAGCGAGGGCTGGACGGCACCATTCCCCACCACCCCTACAGCAAGTGGCGTGGGGCGCATTGGGTGCTGGCGGCGCTGGCCGATCTGGGCTACCCGCCCGGCGACCCCTCCCTGATTCCGCTGCGAGACCAGGTGTACGACTGGCTGTTTGACGAAAAGCGTCTGGCGGGAATCCCGACCATCAACTGCCGTACCCGCCGGTGCGCCTCGCAGGAGGGTAATGCGCTGTATGCCACACTCGCGCTGGCGCTGGAGGACGAGCGCACGCCCAGGCTCACCGAATGGCTTGTTGGGTGGCAGTGGCCGGACGGCGGCTGGAACTGCGACCGCAACCCGGATGCAGTTCATTCATCCTACAACGAAAGCCTGATACCGGTGCGAGGGCTGCATTTGTACGCCGAGATCACGGGAGACCCAAACGCCCGCGAAGCGGTTGACCAGGCGGCGGAGCTATTCCTCAAGCGCAAGCTCTTCCGCCGCCTGTCCAACAACCGCGTCATCAAGTCCTCATTCCTTCGCCTCTTCTATCCATACTACTGGCATTACTCCACTCTTTACGCGCTCAAAGTGCTGGCCGAAATCGGCCGCATCGGCGACCGGCGGTGCTCCGAGGCGCTGGACAAGCTGGAGGAAAAGCGGCTGCGTAACGGCGGGTTTGCGGCGGAAGCTCGCTACTACTACGTGAGATCCACGGACAAGCGCTGCGGCGGACAATCCACCACGTTTTTCGGCCCCACCGACAAGTCCAAGTTGAACGAGTTCGTTACGGTAGAGGCGCTCACGGTGCTGAGGGCGGCAGGAAGGCTGTAGAGAGAGGCTGCTCCAATGAAGGCTGCATCCGTAATCAGATGGGCCGCCCGGGTGATACTCGTCCTCTGGGTGGGTTTCTGGCTGTTCTTTAACCTCGGCTCGTTCTTCGCCGAACTGCCGACCTGGGGCGTAGGGTCAGCGGTCAATCATCTATCGGTCGCACTCATCACCTTGGCGCTGCTCATCATCGCCTGGCGCTGGGAGTTCGTCGGTGGTTTGTGCCTGTTGTCCGCGGCAGCCTTCGCTATCTTCTTCTTCCACCTTTACAGGTTCGATAGCTCGAGTTCCATTTTCGTGCTGCTCACGCTCGCGCTGCCGATGATCGTGGTTGCAGCGCTACTCACCGCCAGATGGGCGATGAGTAGGCGCACTCGCACCTCTGCGAAGTAACTGGCGCGAAGCCGGAGAAGCTCCTACCCTCGGCAGAGCACTTCCCTTACCACATCAATGAGCTTGAGCACCCGCATGTCCGCCACGGAGTACCACACGTGGTTTTTCACGCGCTTCGCCTTGAGCAGGCCCAGGTCGCGCAGAATCTTGAGGTGTTGGGACACGTTGGATTGCGTCGTCCCCACAATCGCCTCAATCTCGCCCACGGTCTTCGCGCCGTTCCGCAGCGAGTGCACGATCATCATCCGCGTGGGATGCGCCAGCGCCCGCAAGCACTGCGCCGCTTTCAGCGGAAAGTGTTTTCCAGTTTTGCCGTCGATTTTTGTTTTAGCCATAGTTGTCCCTCGGACCTGCTATCAGTATATTAGCATAAGCGGCGTTTTATTCTACTATACACAGAGATTCTTGGGAATTTTATCAGATTGCGCTACTTCAGGTTGAAAGACTGCCGAAAGCACCCACACGAATCCGCCCCTTATTCATATTCTTGAGATATAATATCCGTGGAGGCCGGATGCGAAAACGGCATGCCATTTGGACCATCGCGAGTTTTACCATCCTCTTCGCTTCGTACTTCGCGTATTGCTTCGCCATCGGAGCGTGGCTCAGTATAGTCCCGTACTTTGAGAAGAAGGAAGAGATTGAGGTAGAGCAGAAACAAGCTGAGGACAAAGGCCTGGTATGGGGCGGACGAATGGAGTACGAGTGGCCCCACGAGGTCAAGGTGATGGGCCCGCCTATTTCGGTAGTCTCCGCCACCGGGGATCTCAAGCTCCTGGGCAAACAGGTCATCGCGGTGAGCTCGATGCGAGTCCCCCTGGCGGACGACACGGCAGGACCGGTAATACTCGAACTGGGAGATGGCCAGACAATCACTTTCTGCAACGTTCGTGAGCAGATCAAGAAGATGCTGGGGCTTCCTGAGAAGCACGTGCTGGAAGACCCGTCTTTCTATACGTTCTCTCCACAACGCTCTTATGCAATAGGGCCTGCCGAGACTCAAAGAGTTGAAGGCAGGGAAGCATCCTATGCGGTCATGTTCGCGGTGACAGAAAACGGGCTGGAGCCGGTCTCAGCTGTCTACACTGGCAGGCACCCCAGCAATCATTGCGCGATTTGGATCGAAGAAGACAAGGCCATTGTGATTGCAGTCGGAACACGAGATGCGGCCACCTGGGAGTTTGACCACGCTGGTATCGTTACTCCCCAGACAAAGCAATGGGATGTCCAATGGAAGTGCCCCGGCATTCAGAAGGGCTATCAGCCGCCCTATATCCCTGAGAACGCTTTCTGGTTGTCTCCGGACAAGAGGACGATTGCGGGCTATGACTACGAGTCTAAAGAGGATGATCACCCAGTTCTGAAGGCGGTGTCTCTGGAAACAATGAGCGAAGTAAACATCGCCGCCGATTCGATTGATGAACTGATAGGCTACGAGCCGCTTACCGTCTCTCCAAAGGTATACCCGTCACACGACAGCTTCTACCTGTGGAGAAGCGCGGACAATGCGGTGGTCTTCGCCAAGGTAGACAGCCAGACGCCAGGTTACGCAGCGGAGGTGATCGTGGAAGTGCCGTGGTCGTCTGCATTGCTGTTTGTCTTAGCTCTGCCATGGGACCCCGAGGACGACATTATTAGCTACTGTAACGCTGGAAGAGGTGGAAGGTATTGAGGAAGCACCAAATCAACAGGCCTCATCTTCCGATGCTGCACAGAAGGCTCGGTATTGGGAGCGTGTGCGTTCTAGTGTTGCTTGCGTGCGCCGCCGCACCAGCCCACGCGAACCCGGTGCCCTACGGCCCCCTGGACCCCCTGCCCGGTTTCTGGATGGAAGCCGGCCCGATCCTGTTTGAGGCAATCCTGCTGGGCGCGCTTCTCGGCCTACGCTGGTATCTGGTTCTGCCTGCAGCGCTGGTTGCGAACACTGCTAGTTTCTTCGTGGTACCGCTATTGCTGATGTCAACACCGCTCGCTTCACTCTTCTTTGGCGGACTAGCGGTCTCCTGGCTGACTGTGTGGCTGCTCACCGTACTCATCGAAGCGCCAGTGTTTTCGGCGATGCTTACTCGCAGGATTCCCTTCGGCAGGAGCATCCGGAGGGTGTGTTTCGTGTGCTTCGTATCTGTCGTTATCATGGATGTTGCATGGATGCTCAGTATGAATGTCTACCACAGCATCGCCCGGGGGGGCCAGTGAAATGAGCGAGCCTAGACCGAGTAGGAGCACGGGGCGCCTGAGTCGACTGGAAGTAGTGCTGCTAATACTTGGTGCGGCCCTCTTTGGGCTTTCGCTGTATCTCTACAGCCGACCCGCTCCTGATTCGTCCAGAACAACAGGTTCCGCACCACCAAGGGACAACAGCCAAGCGCCTATCACGACGCGGGCAGAAGAAAACGCCAACATACTGGTGGAAGCTCTGAACGCATACTTCGCGGCAGAGCGGAAGTATCCTGCTTTCCTGGTGGGCGGCAGCAGCTACGAACATACATACGGAGACTTGACTGACCCGCTCGCGGTTGGCGGCTTTCTTGAGGAATACCCGTTGCGAACACCAGCATCGTCTCATCGAGTCTTGCCTGTCGATTATGACGATTACATCAGGAACCTATATGCCCCACGCGGGACCGAGCTGTTTGAGGCCCTAGCGCTCCAAGCACGCCCGGTTGAGCCGCCGAAGCCTCATGAGCCCACGCCTCCAAGCTGGACGTCTTCTCTGGAAAGCGGGTTGCCGTCAGACTCACCCTACTACGCCTTCGGCCGCTTTGAGCCGAAGCCAGCGTCAATCGTGCGTCAATCACCGATAGTCATCTCGGCCAGTCTCTACATGTCTTCCTTTGTGCGCAGGGACGCTAACCCTAGCATCGAGAGACTCACAGTGAACGGCACTCGGATTAACGGAAAGGTAACGCTGGAAAACAACTACTTCTTGATCACATCAGAGCCCTATGAGCCCACCAAGAGCGGCTTCCAGCATGTCTACCTCACAATTGATGATAGGCACGAGTATTTCAGGTATAGGTATACAAGAACCTGGGATTTTACTTTCGATGATACCGCTGCGGCGGAGCAGGTACAGGAGTGGAATGACTCTCCCTCCGTGCTCCAGTCGCGAGAACTAATGCTAGAGGACGGGATGGTGAAGCAGATGGAGAGGAACACAGAGCATGCCCGGAGCTTCTACGAGGAGGAATACGCCGCCAGGAAGGCGGACAAAGAGAGGTACGAGAGAATGAAAGAGGAGTACCCGGCAAAGATGGCGGAGTATGAGAGACAGATGACTGCTTATCGGGAGAAGCTCCGGCTATGGCAGAAACTGGAGCAAGTACCGGCGATTGTCTGTGCGGGAGGAATCGGATACCGCTCGAGCGGGGAGCACGCCGCGAGCCAACGCTTCGCTTACAGCATGTTACCGAAAGGTCCTGAGGCGGTTTTCGCCGGAACAGGACGGAGAATCAATACGGTCCAGACTCCGCACGGGCACTTCGGGTATGCCCGGGGGGATTCGGTCGGCGGCGACAAGGATACGGCGGTATTTTGGATGTATGGGGAGGATACTGCCGCAGACGACAATCTCAGCACATATGAACATCCGGAACCTTTCGGCCTAGACATTCTGAACGCGGAGACCGGCGAGTTGGTGCCCGATGGGATTCCGGATGGCGTTGTGCTGTTCTGCAAGCTGCAGAACGGTGAAGTCGCTGAGATCACCCGCGCGGAAGAAAGCGACCTGCCATCCGGTTAGCCTGCTCTGGTAGAATCCCAGGGCAATCCAAAGGGGGTATCCCATGCGTGTAATCTTCACCTGGATAATCGCGACGGCAATCCTGGTTCTCGGCGCGTCCTTCACCTGGGCGGAAAACGCCGAGGTTGACCCGGCGGCTATCAACCCACTGGCGGCGGACGCCGGCGCGTTCCTGGACACCGACCTGGCGGAGTGGCAGACCACGGCCCGCGAGGCCTACGACGCCCAGGACTACCAGAAGGCGGCGCAGTACTACCTCGCCCTACTCCACTACAACGCCAAGGACGGCAACAGCATCTACAACCTCGCCTGCTGCTACGGGCTGATGGGTGAAGCGGAGCTGGCGGCGAAGTACCTGGAGCGGGCGGCCAAGGCCGGCTTCGAGGAGTTCGGGATGGCGGCGCACGACGCTGATTTCGACTCCGTGCGCGACGCCGACGTGTTCAAAGAGACGCTGGCGAAGCTGGCGGCAGCGCAGAAGGCCCGGGACGCCGGAGCCGGCACGCTCATGCTGCTGGAAGCTCCGACTTACCACGAGTGCTACGTCCAGCTTCCGGACAATTACGATCCAGCAAAGACCTACACGCTGGTGGTCGGCCTGCACGGCTATGGCGCCTCGCCCAAGAGCTTCATGGGATTGTGGGAGCGCTTCAGCGAGCACGACTTCATCTTCGCGTCGCTGGAAGCGCCGTACGCGTTCTCGGTGGGCGGCGACCTGGGCTACAGCTGGATGACCGGCCTGCCGGACGACGAGGAGTTCTGGAAGCAGACGGCGGTTTCATCGGCCGACTACGTTGCCCACGCAGTGGAAGAGCTGCGCGGACGCTACAGCGTGGACGAAGTGTACCTACTCGGCTTTTCGCAGGGCTGCACCCTCACATACCTGACGGGCATCCTCCATCATGAGTACTTTGATGGCATCGTCTGCTTCGCGGGCTGGCTGGAAATGGGTGTTCTCACTGACGAGGACATCGCGGCGGCGAACCATCTGCGCACGTTCTTTGAGTTCGCCGGAGCGCACAGCGTGCCTGCCGAGCCGCTGCGGGCCGCGGAAGCGTGGATAAAAGGCGCCGCAGGCTAAACAGACACGAGTGTGCGATTCCGCTTGTCAACAAGCGCGGAGGCAATAGCCTCAGGCGGCTGCTCATTACCAGCCGCCACCGCCGCCGCCTCCTCCGCCGCCGCCGGAGGAGCCGCCTCCTCCGCCGCCGGAGCTTGATCCCGATGGGTGCGCCGAGGAGGCGATAGCGCCGGAGAACGATTCCCCTACCGAACTGCTAAAGTTCCCTGCGTCGAAGGTGTCAAACGAATCGCCGCTGTACCAAGCCGGATGATACTCCTTCCCGGTCGCGCTTAGAGCGGCGAAAGCGCTGGCGAACTGCAGCGCCCAAGCCCGTTCCACCCCCAATGCCAGCGCGTATGGCAGGAACATCTCAAACAGCTCGGGCGTGCGGTCCGGCGGATTCTGCAAGTTCAGCCGCTCTCTTTCGGCAACCGACAAGTACATGCGGAAACCCATTATCCGGTCAAGTATCGCGCGCCCTTGTGGCGTGTACGCTTTGAGCAAGTGGTTAAATAGGGCTGTGAGCACGAGCATCACAAACACGCAGATCCAAGCCACAACGTTGAAGCTCTCCGTGTTGATGGCGTTGAGGAGCACAACCGCACCGACCGCAAGCGCAATCAACAGGCCGACAGTATACGAGCCCGTGTTGGTGATGTAATACTTGTTGCGCTGCTGGGCGGCGAGCTTCTTCGTGATCTCCGCTTCAGCGCTCTGGAGCCTTCCGGTGCTGTCCTTGTCAATCAGGATGGAGTCGCCTTCACCTCGCACCAGCACATCCAGCAGCGCCGCCTCTTCTTCGGCTAGCCGCTCCTTGCTGCGCACACGGGTCACCAAGTACTTGTCCCCCTGCTCGGTGATAGTGGCGTGCCCTTTCACCGCGCAGTTGATTACCGCCGCGGTCATCACGGTCGAGTCGTATCCCATGCCCCGCAAGAAGCGCACCGCCGCAGGCGAGAAGCCCTCGGGCGGCTCATAGAGCGGGATGATCGTTCCGGCCCTGGGATCGCGGCCGACTTTTTTCCACATCATCAAGTAGTAGAGCAGCAGCACAATCAGCCCCGCCAGCGCGGTTAGCACAGTCGCATTGTCCCGCAGAAGCCACATCAGCTTCTCGGTGAAGGTCGGCTCATGTACATATCCTTTGGGGAAGGAGACGACAATCGTCAGCCCTTCGCCGGGAGACAGGGTTCTCGTAGAAGCGAAGCGGCTCACACCACGCTCATCCACTTCGGCGACGTAGTCCTGCCCTTGATCTCCCTGGTAACCCGTGTAGCCCTCAACCTTGATCTCGTCCACGGGCACGCCTTCCGGCAGGCTCACCGTCGCAGTCGCTTGCTCAATGGTGAAATCCCAATCGGTACCGGTGGCATTCCAGTAGAGCTCGTCATGGTCCTCAAAGAAACCCAGCTGGCGGTTGGTCTCATAGGTCAACGTATAGGTGTAAGTTGCCGGAGGCAGAACGACATCGCCGCTGCCGATCTTCACGCAGTAGCCGTTGGATCTCTTCTCGATATGGTAGGGCTCGCTCTTGCCGTCGCGCTTCACATCAAGCACTTCAAAACCTACCACATAGCGGTTGCCATACTGGTCGCGGTACTTAGTGGGGAACTCGCGGAAGATGCCGTGGTTGATCTGGTTGTTTTCGCAGACCACCTGGATGGTCTCCTGCACGGTCATCGTGGCGTCTGCGGCTACGGAGATGTGGCTGTCGTAGGAGAGGATCCTCTCTTCGGCCAACGTGGCGTATGAGACCAGCACGAAAACCACGCTAATAAGGAGGTAAGTTGCGAATTTGATGAACGCTCCTTGCATAGTCGCTCCTGGTGTTTACTATCCAGCGCCGGAGAGTTTCAGTTCCGGCGCGCTCCGTTCGCTGGCAAGTTCAATCTCGAAATACTCCTGCCGCCGGAAGCCGAAGATCCCGGCGATGATGTTGCTGGGGAAAGCCTCGCAGCGGATGTTGAAATCGCGCACCGTGCCGTTGTAGTAGCGCCGGGCATACTGGATGTTGTCCTCCACCTCAATCAGCGCGTCCTGCAGCTTCAGGAAGTTCTCGTTGGCCTTCAGGTCAGGATAGGCTTCTGCCACGGCGAACAGCGTCTTGATGGACGCGGTAAGCGCGTTCTCCGAATCGCTGCGAACCTTCACGTTGTCCGAGCGTAAGCCTTCGGTGCGAAGCTCCGCCACTTTCTCAAACGCCTCGCGCTCGTGGGTGGCATATCCCTTCACCGTCTCCACGATGTTGGGGATAAGGTCATGGCGGCGCTTGAGCTGGACGTCAATTCCGCTCCAGGCCTCACGCACGAGGTTCTTGCCGCGTACAAATCCATTGAAAACGATTACCGCGCCAACGATAACGATCGCAGCTACTACAATGGCGATGATTAGCCCAATGCCCATCAGTCCCCCAGATATGCAGGAATGCAGAATACTACCACAGTTGCGCGTGACTGAACGCCCGCTCCCTCGGTGAACCGCTTGATTCCGCACCAGGGAAAGGAGTAAAATCCTTCGTGCATGGAACTATTCGATATACGAAGCGACAAAGCTCTCTCGGTAGAGGAGTGCGCGAGATTGGTACTTTCCGCCGTGCCTGAGGTCATGAGGCTGGTGCGCCAGGATATGCGGGCGCGCCGCCCTTCCAACCTGACGGTCCCGCAGTTCCGCACGCTCCTGCACTTGCGGCGACATCCCGGTACTTCCATATCGGGAATCGCCGAGCACCTGGGTCTGGCTCTCTCCACCACCTCCCACCACATCGACGCGCTATGCAAACGGAATTACGTGGCGCGGGACATCGCCGCCGCCGACCGGCGCCGGGCCACCGTGTCATTGACGGCTCAGGGCGAGGAGGTGCTTGGTGTCGCGCGTACCGAAACCCTTGAACGCATGGCCCGGCGTCTTGGCGCGTTTTCGCCGGAGGAGCGAAACAACCTGGGCACGGCCATGCTGCTGTTGATGCGCGTCGTCGGGAAGACGCCGGAGCGGAGGGAGTAGCGCATGATCATTCTGCAAACAGATGGGCTCACTAAGCGCTTTGGCGCTCTCATCGCTGTTGACGACTTCACGATTGCCATTCCCGAGGGAGAGGTTTTCGGCTTGCTCGGCCCGAATGGGGCTGGAAAAACTACGGTGCTCAAGATGCTGACGACCTTGCTGCCACCCTCCGCAGGGCACGCCAGCGTTGGCGGTTTCGATGTAGTACGGCAAGCGGGGGCAGTGAGACGGATCATCGGCTACGTCCCGCAGATGATATCGGCCGATGGCAACCTGTCTGGTTATGAGAACCTGCTCATCTTCGCCAAGCTCTACGACATTCCGCGCCGGGAACTCAGGCAGCGCATTCAGGACGCCCTGGCTCTCATGGGGCTGACTGCGGCGGGTAATAACCTGGTCAAGACCTACTCGGGCGGAATGGTCCGCCGCCTGGAGATGGCTCAGTCCATGCTCCATCGTCCGCGCGTCCTCTTTCTCGATGAGCCTACAGTCGGTTTGGATCCTGCCGCCCGCCACCTGGTTTGGGAACATATCCAGCAGCTTCAGCGCGATTTCGGCGACACCATCCTGGTTACCACGCACTTGATGGAGGAGGCGGATATCCTCTGCCAGCGCGTCGCCATCATGCACCACGGAACGGTGCGCGCAATCGGCGCGCCTAAGGAACTGAAGGCGTCGCTCGGACAGCCCGACGCGACCCTGGACGACGTATTCATGCACTATGCCGGTGACACACTTGATGCAGGAGGGAGATTCCGTGATATCAGACGTCAACGCCGCGTCGCGCGCCGCCTGGGCTAGCATCCCGCAGGCGGTCAGCAGTTTCATAAGAAAGACCTTTGCACTCGTTGAATTGGAGATCCGCAAGCTGCGGCACGATCCCACCGAGCTCATATCCCGGGCGGTCCAGCCGGCGCTATGGCTGCTCGTATTCGGGCAGGTGTTCGGGCGCATTCGTGGAATCGGAATCGCGCATTACCAGGACTTCCTGGCGCCCGGCATCCTCGCACAGAGCGTGCTGTTCATCGCCATCTTCTACGGCATCGCCGTGATCTGGGAGCGAGACCTGGGTTTGGTGCATAAATTCCTGGTCAGCCCGACACCGCGTGTCGTCCTGGTGCTGGGCAAAGCCGTCTCCGCCAGCGTGCGCTCGATTTCACAGGTTCTCATCATCTATGTGCTGGCGGTTATCACCGGCGTCCACCTGAGCTGGAATCCTCTGAGGCTGATAACCGTTCTCGCGGTAGTGATGCTGGCTGCAGCGTTTTTCTCCACCTTCTCGCTCGTTATAGCCTGCCTGGTCAAAACCAGAGAGCGGTTCATGGGAATCGGCCAGCTAATGACCATGCCGCTGTTCTTCGCCAGTAACGCCATCTACCCTATCTCGCTGATGCCCAATTGGCTGCAGGCCATCGCGCGGGTCAATCCCCTGACCTATGAAGTGGACGCGCTGCGCGGTGCCATGCTTGCAAGCGGAACGAGCCAGTACGGGTTGCTGGTTGATGTGGGTGCACTGCTGGCCGCAAGCGCGATATTGATCGCAATCGGCGCACGCCTTTACCCGCGGGTAGTCACCTAGCGGGAGGCGCGAGGATGGATCGGGTAATAGCCCGCACGCAATCCATCTCCACGCAGCACATGATGAGCCTGCGAGAAAGGCCTGTTTACAGCCGGAAGCTAGTTAGCCCGGAGGGACTGCTACCAGCGCCGTTCGCGTCCGCCGCCGCCGCCACCACCACGCTCGCCGCCACGGCCACCACCACCGCCGCCGCCGCCGCGTCCAAAACCGCGTCCGCCCCCTCCGCCTTCAGTCTTGGGGCGGGCTTCATTCACGCTGATCTCGCGGCCCTTGAACTCCTTGCCGTTCACCGCAGCGATGGCCGCCTGCGCCTCCGCGTCATTGGGCATCTCCACGAAGCCGAAGCCGCGGGACTTGCCGGTAAACTTGTCGGCGATTACTCTGGCCGAATCAACCTGGCCGTGGGCGCTGAAAAGCTGCCTGAGGTCTTCGTCCTGGCAGTCAAAAGAAAGATTGCCTACGTAAATGTTCACTTACGAACTCCTTGAAATGATAATGAAGCACGTAAAGGCCGTTCTGACCTAGCCCACGGTTGCTAGTCTGGGATAATTCCCAAAACATGGTTCTCTCGCCAGTTAGCCATCGGAGGGGCGGAATCGACCATCCTTTAAGTGCACTCGCGCCGCATGCAGCGCGGGATTATGCTACCACACGCGCTGCCCGAAATCAAGCAGCGCCTATCCTGCCGGAATGCAAAGAGCCCGCAAGGCATCGCGCCCTGCGGGCTCCACTTGCGTCAGGCTTGATGCGGGCCGCCGCTTACCAGCGCCGTTCGCGTCCGCCGCCGCCGCCGCCACGGGGGCCAGAGCCGCTGCGCTCGGCCTTCGGGCGCGCCTCATTCACCTTGATCTCGCGTCCTGCCAGCTCCTTGCCGTTCAGCTCAGCGATGGCCGCACGCGCTTCCGCGTCGTTGGGCATTTCCACAAAGCCGAAGCCGCGGGACTTGCCGGTGTAGTTGTCAGCGATGACCCGCGCGGATTCGACCTGGCCGTGGGCCTCAAAGGCCTTCTTCAGGTCGCTGTCCATGCAGTCAAACGAGAGGTTTCCTACGTAAATGTTCACAGTAAAAACTCCTAAAAAAATGGTTAGGGCACGCAAAGGCGCTTCATACCTAGCCTACGAAACAAATCTGGGATCGTCTCAGAGTCTGGGAACATTCACCAGGTAGTCATCGAAGGGTTCGGGAAGAATCATCTTTAAGTGCACACGCGCCACATAGCGCATTAGGATGATACCACAAATCCATGGAAACTGCAACTGATGTTACGCCGTGGGTAGTAGATGGCAAGATAAAGAGGGGTAGTGGAGTGTTATCAGTTCCCAGTCGAATCCCCAACCGCGCGATTCTACCAGAAGCGCAGGCGGGCGAAGGCGCGGCCGGAACAGGATAGGAGTACTGGACAGCGAACGAAAGGAAAGAAGCATCTGAGAGCGGCGAAGGTCCGCTAGCGTCCGGGTTCCCCTATTCGACGTAGAGGCATCCGGACACACACTGTGGTCGCAGGATTCAGGCGTGCACGGGTTGCTGTGTCTCCGCCGCCGCCGCCGCCGCACACTCATATTCCCTGACCAGCGACTCGATGAGATTCTTCACCGAAACGATCTCATTCACGCGGTATGCATTGGCGCCCGCGAAGGCGAAGCCTTCCTCAAGCAATCCTTCCTTGGCATTGGTCAGGGCCTCAGCGATGCAGTAGGGCGCGTTCTGAACATCGCAGGTGCGAAGGCACTGCCAAGAGCACTTGTACGGCTTGCGGATCCCTTCGGCTACGTCCTTCAGGTACTGATTGAGAATAGCCCGGCCCGGCAGCCCGACCGGGCTGTCAATAACGACCATGTCCTCCTTCCGGCAGTCCAGGTAAGCTTGCTTGAAGTTCTCGTGGGCGTCACACTCGTATGTGGCAACGAATCTCGTGCCCATCATCACGCCCTGGACGCCCATCTCCAGGAAGCGGTAGATGTCCGCGCCGGTGTAGATGCCGCCACCAACTATCACCGGGATTTGCATTCCATAGCGCTGCTCGAAGGGGCGCACCGCCGCGAGGACACTGGGGACCATCTTCTCCACCACGATGTCCGGGTTGATCAGGTCTTCCTTGCGGTATCCCTGATGACCGCCGGCCATCGGCCCTTCGAGAACAACGGCGTCAGGTACGCGGTCGTAGTGCCTCGCCCAATGCTTGAATATCAGACTGGCAGCCCGTCCGGAGGACAGCTTGGGTACGATCATGCTGCCGCAGTCCCGCGGCCAGCCGGGTGCCATATTCTCAGGAACCTTCAGCGGAAGCCCCGCGCTGAGGATGACCAGGTCGATACCCTCTTCGATGGCCACCCGACAGAGGTCACCGTAATCCGACAGGGCCAGCATAATGTTCACACCGATGATGCCATCGGTTTTCTTGCGCGCCTGCCTTATCTCCCGGCGCAGAGCCCGCTCGTTGGCCGCCTTGAGATCGCTCCGGAAGTCCCGCTCAAGCATGCCGATCCCCGCGGTTGCCATCACTCCAATGCCACCTTCACGTGCCACGGCCGACGCAAGGCCCGAAAGCGAGATTCCGACGCCCATACCTCCTTGTATGATCGGAATCCTGGCAACGAGCTTGCCAATCTTGAGCTCCGGCATCTGTGGCGGTTTCCGGTGTACGTTCATATGGCCGCATGCCTCATGGGTATTGAAACCGATACTATAGCGTCAAACGTTGGGTCAGGCAACCTTTTCTGGCAGATGTGCCCATGCAGCAGATTGCCTGCGCGGAG
>Ga0307425_1001328_pt1 | contig 14920 bp, 11 predicted proteins | sample SalMarWE160330MG_FD_202152 | JGI IMG/M metagenome (GOLD analysis project Ga0307425, IMG submission 202152) | Salt marsh sediment microbial communities from the Plum Island Ecosystem LTER, Massachusetts, United States - WE1603-30 | ecosystem: Environmental > Aquatic > Marine > Intertidal zone >... | reverse complement strand
GCGCTTCACCCTCCAGGACGACCCGCAATCCCTGCTCTGTGGCCTCGGCGTCGAGCTCCCAACCCATCCGCCCGGGAAGGAAGGTATAGACCGTCATCGTGCGCGTGGGCTCCCAGTCTGCGGCTGGCGTGTTGGGGCCAATCCAACGCTCTCGATCGAACGCGATCGTGATCTGCTCTGTCACCGCGGGAAGTGGGGGCTCGTTCCAGATCGCCGCTGCCTCCTCGACAGCGGCAGCGATCTGTGCCTCGTCCCATTCCTGCGGTTCGACCGGGACCACAGGCAGCTCGACCTCGTCCAGAGAGAGATTGGGCACCGCCGCGCGCAGCGCTTCCACCGCCGCCGTGCGATCGAGCGCCTGCCCTGCTTTCCCCCGCGTGAAGGTGAGCGTCTCCGGATCCCACTGGTGCTCCTGCGCCGGGCGCGAGACATCGGCGGCGCGTGCCTCGACCCACGGCTCGATCTGCTCGTAGGCAAAGGTATAGGTCAGCGAAAGCTGCACGTCGAGCGGTTCAGGATCGCGCACTAGGAAATCCTGAAAGGAGAGCGCAGGCGTGACCTGGAGTGCCTGGGCCACGATCTGATCGGCGTTGGTCTGCAGGCCAACCTGATCCATATCCAGCGTCACGACCTGGTCCGCATAGTGAACGGTGAGTGGGCGACGAAGGGGCGCCACGACGCGCGTCTCGACCGCATCGCGCAGTTGCGCCTCGTCCATGCCTGCGGCGTCGACGCCGGCGACCTCTACCCCCGTCGGGATACCCGTCTGGTACGCTGCCCAGGCTTCGCGCCTGCGCTGGACATAGCGCCAGCTCGTGTACAAGCCCGCGGCGACGAGCGCAAGCAGCAGTACCGCCCAGATCGGGCGTCGCCACCAAGGGCGGCGACGTACCGGGCCGACCGTCGTCCTGCGCGGCGGGCGTACAATCGCTAGCAGCAGCGCCCACAACAGCGCGATCCCGCCGCTCGCGGCAGCAACGCCCAGGCCTAACCACAACGTCAGCGGCTGCGCAGGTGGCAGAGGTACCGCCTCGGCGAGGGACCGGGAAGAGAAAGGCCAGGCGCCAGGCCAGAGCACAACGAGGAACGAGAGCGAGAAAGAGCGTCGCAATAGGCGCATCACTGCTCCACTGCCAGGTCAGGCCGAAGGTACTGGTCGTCCACATTGAAATAGTTGTAGGTGGCCGTAGCAACGTCGGCAAAGATCGGCGCGCTGAGCTCGCCCAGCCACCCTTCCTCGTAGTAGATAAAGACAGAGAGCACGAAATCGGCCCCGGGCGTGAGCACGATCCCGGTGTTGGCGTGCGTATCGGCCACGTAACCGTGCTTGTGCGCCAGCGTGGCCTCCTCAGGCAGCCCACCCTCCAGCAAGATCGCCTCGTGGTTCTGCGCCATGAGGTCGATCATGGCCTGGCCTTCTTCCGCGGTGAACGCGCCCGGGTAGGCCACCATCAACGTCCCCCCTCCCTGCGCCAACTGGTAGATCATCTCCAGGAGTAGGCCGGCATCGGTCGGCGTGATCTGCATGTAGGGATCGGGGTGGGTCGTCAGGTCCGTCCTCGAGTTCGCGGGCGTGCTGTAATGCCGCGGGAGGTTCTCGGTATCGTAAGGCGTCGCCATAAAGGTGTTGACCAGGCCCAGGCGTTCCAGGGAGGCGTTCAGCACGTCGACGCCGGCAAAGGCGTCCTCCTCGCCAAGCTGGTGCAGCCCGATCTGCCGCAACAGCAGGTTCGCCGTAAAGTTGCCACTCGTGATCATCGTCTCGTGCAGCAGCCTGTCCGTCTCCGGGTCGGGATCCTGTGTCAGCCAGCGATAGGTCTGGATCATGATCGGGATCTTGAGGATGCTCATCCCCGCATAGGCCACGTCGCCGTTAACCGCAAGCTCTTCACCCGTGTCCATGTTCTTGGCAAAAACGCCGACGATGCCGTTGAAATCCTCGATGCGCCACTCGATCATCTGGCGCAGCAGCGAGATGTCAAAGGACGGCGGGCCCGCGCCCTCTTCGACGACCAGTTTGACCGCGCGATTGGAGGCCGAGTTTAGCGCCTCAGCCACCCGCTGGATCGAGGCCTCTTTGTCCAGCCAGCGCGCCGGCTGCCCCTTGCTAAAGGTCAGCGTCTCCAGCTTGGCCTGCGGAGCGAGCGTGCCGCGGTCGTACTCCTGCGCCAGGTCATCCAGGAACTGCTCCAGCTTGGCCTCGTTGAAACGCCCCTCCATGTCGGCGCGCAGGGGAGGCGGATCCTCCCCGAGAAGATAGGTGCCAAAGCCCTTCAGAAACGAGAGCTGGCCACGCCGCCGCTCCAGGTCGGCCCATATCGTGCCATCGCGGAGGCGGTACTCGACGCGCGAGGGATGCAGCTTGATCGTCTCGTCAGCATAGTAGAGCAAGACCGGCGATTCGTACGCCTGCTCAACAAGATTGCGCGCCTCATCGAGCGTCAAGCCACCCACGTCGAGGCCAGAGATCGTCGTGCCAGGAGGCAGCAGCTCTCGATAGGCAAGGTACCCACTCAACTGGAACAGCGTATACAGGATCACCAGGACGATGATCACGAACGCGTAGAATTTGGCGCCCTTCAACGCGGTTCGGCCTTTCCGCTGCGCAACGCGCGCTCAGCATGCCAAGAGGTGCGCCGGAATTGTACACCACCCAGGGAGGTCCGTCAAACGGTTGACTGTGACCCCGAGTTATGATATCATCAGCCTACTTACCATGCATATGTACCAGCAGGAGGAGTCTATGGCACGGCGGCTCTCGTTTCTCATCGGTTTGCTGTTGGGCAGTGGCCTCTGTGCCTGGTTCGTGGGAGCGGCGCTGATCTACCTGTTCACCGGTAAGCTGCTCTCTCTGCAGACTGGGCCTGAGGGGATCCACGTCAACCTGCACGATCCGGCCTACTATGAAGTAGTGCCCGCCGAGGAGAGCTAGATGCGCGAGCAAAACACGTGGCAAAGATTGTTGGCCATCCCACGCGCGTTCCTGCACGGTCTCTTTGGAGGGCTCTTGGGCCCACCGCTGGCTCTGGGCCTGGCCGTGGGCCTGATCTACCTGGCGACCAGGCAGCTCCCCGCTTTCAAGGACGTACGGGGCGCAGATGGCGTCCGTCGCGGCGCGATCACGCTGACCCAACCGCTGGAGGCACGGGCCAGTTGGGCACGCTATGTCGGAGAACTGCGCGGCGCGGTGCTCGAGCTCCGGGCGCGCAGGCAAGCGCGGTGAGGCGGGTGCATTCTTGAGCAAGCTGTACGCCTTCGGCATGTGCCTGCTCCTGGTGTTGATGGCAGGCTGTGCATCCGCGGACAGCACGCCGGCAGCGGTAGGCGAGACGGAACTGGCACCGCTCGAGCAGGCCCTGCCTGCGACGGACGCCGTGCCGGGCTGGGCGCAGGCAGAGGCCCCACGCACGTACGACCGCGATACGCTCTACGACTTTATGGATGGGGCGGCGGATCTCTATTTCACCTACGCCTTCGAACGGCTCGCCGTGGCCGACTATCAGGGCCCCGACAGCGGGTCAGTGCGTGTCGAGATCTATCGCACGACAGCGTCCGACGATGCCTACGGCCTCTTTACCTATAACGCGTACGGCGAGCCGCTCGATCTCGGCGTAGAAGGACGGCAGAGCGAGAGCGGCCTTTCCTTCTGGCAGGACCACAGTTGCGTGCTGATCACGGCGCGTAGTGCCGTCGACGGCGCGACGCTGCGTGCCTTTGGCGAAGCGGCCTCGGCGGCGCTGCCGGTCGGTGGGGCGGCGCCCCAGATCGCCGCCTCCTTGCCGCCAGAGGGCCTGGAGCCAGGCAGCGTCCGCTTTTTCCGCGAGCAGATGGCACTCGACAATTTCCTGTGGCTGGGGCCCGAGAATGTGCTCGGCCTGGGCCCGGATGTGGAGGGCGTGGTGGCGACCTACGAGCGGGATGCAGGCCGCGCGACGCTGTTACTGGTCACCTTTCCTGATACGGCCCGCGCCCGAGACGCGCGCCAGGGCCTGGAGGGTGCAGGAGTAGCGGATCTCGTCGTCGTGAGCGACGACGGCCGCACGCTCGGGGCGGTGTTTGGCCAGATCGACGCCGGGCCTGCAACCGAGCTGCTCGATCGTGCGCTCGCCGCCGCTAACCGGAACTAGAGACTTTCCAGGGACGAGTGCCAGGGCGCTATGCGTTCCCTGCTTGCATTCGTTCCTTTGTTCATGAGGCGATGAACTAGCATGCACGTCGCAATCGTGGGTGCCGGCATGACCGGCATGAGCGCAGCGGATGCCCTGCTACAGCACAGCATCCGCTCGACGCTCTATGAAAAAGGAGACGCCGTCGGTGGGTTGGCGGGATCGTTCGAGGTCAACGGCGCCTACCTAGAAAAGTTTTACCACCACCTGGTTCACCAGCGACCGGGCATCGGCCGCGTTGATCGAGCGCTTGGGACTGGGCGACAAGCTGGAGTGGCTGCCCACCTCGAACAGCTTTCACGCCAACCGCATCTACCGCCTCAGCACGCCGCTCGACCTGCTGCGCTTCTCGCACCTCAGCCTGGTCGACCGGATCCGCATGGGCCTGGTTTACCTCAGCACGCGTTTCGTCAAGGATTGGCGCTATGCCATCGTTTATGGACAGCGGGCCGTGGACGAAATGTTGGGCGCAGGGGTGGGGCGATTTCCGTAACATTCTGTTCACAATTCTATGGTATCATGTCATCCGAATAGCTGAGTATGCTCCTCAATTATAGAGCACTAGGTGTATATTATGTCAACTAGAACCCGACGGGATTTTCTCCGCTTGGCCGGCGCGGCCGGCATCGGCGCTGCGCTGGGCGCAGCAGGCTGCAATACGGCTCCCTCCGAGCAGCCTCTCTCCACCCCGCAGGGACCGAGCGGCGACCAGGCATACATGTCGATCGTGCACGGCTCCGATCCGGCAGCGATCACGCGCGCTGCGGTAGAGGCCCTGGGCGGGATGGCGCGCTTTGTCAAGCAGGGCGACGACGTGATCGTCAAGCCCAACATCTGCGTCAACTATCGCACGCCCGAGTACGCAGCCACTACCAACCCGGTCATCGTCGCCACGCTCGTGCGCATGGCCCTGTCCACAGGCGCCAAGCGCGTGCGCATCATGGATACCCCCTACACCGGCGATCCGGAAACGGCCTACCGCGAGAGCGGCATCTATGACGCCGTGATCGAGGCAGGCGGCGAGATGGAGGTCATGAGCAGCGTCAAGTATGCCTCCTTTGATATCCCTGATGGCCAGGACATCCGCTCGTGGAAGATCTACCGCGACGTGATCGAGGCCGACGTGCTAATCAACGTGCCGATCGCCAAGCACCACGGCTCCTCCCGGTTGAGCCTGGGCAGCAAGAACTTGATGGGCGTGATCGAGGGGGCCAACCAGTTCCACCGCAACCTGCACCAACGCATCGCCGACCTGAATTCGCGCGTCCGGCCACAGCTCACCGTGCTCGACGCGGTACGCATCCTCACCGCGCACGGCCCGGCGGGCGGCAACCTAGCCGACGTCAAGCAGCTCGACACGGTGCTCGCCAGCCACGACACGATCACCGTCGACGCGTATGCGACCACGTTCTTTGATATGCACCCCGAGGACATTGGCTACGTTCGGCTGGGCGCCGAGATGGGGCTCGGGGAGGCAGACTGGAGCAAGGTACGCGTTGAAGAGCTTACTGTCTAGCCCGCGCACGTGGCGGCGGGTGCGGCAGGGGACGCAGATCGCGTTCCTTGCCTTGTTCGTCTACCTGCTATTTGAGGCCTACCAGGGACGAGTCGCGCACCCATGGACGGACGTCTTTTTCCGGCTGAACCCGCTCGCCGCGCTGGCGGCTATGATCGCCGGGCGGGCCTGGATCCCGCGCCTCGGGTTGGCGCTGATCACCGTGGGCCTCACGCTGCTGCTGGGCCGCGTGTGGTGCGGGTGGGTCTGCCCGCTGGGCACCGTGCTCGAGTGGGTCCGCTTTCCTCGCACGCACTACCGGGCCGCGCCCCCTTCGGCGCGTTGGCGCACGGTCAAGTACGTGCTCCTGGCTGCCATCACCGCCGCCGCCCTGTTCGGCAATCTAACCCTCATGCTGCTCGACCCAATTGCCATCCTGACGCGCACCGCGACGACTGTGATCCTGCCCTCACTCAACCAGGCGATCACGGGCGCCGAGCACGTCCTGTACGGGGTCCGCATCTTCCGGCCCGCGGTTGACCTGGTCGAACGGCTCCTGCGTGGGCCGATCCTGCCTACCGCGCAGTTCTATTTCGCGGCCAACGTCGCCATCGCCCTGTTGTTCCTGGGCATCGTCGCCCTCAACGCGGTGGCCGAGCGCTTCTGGTGCCGCTACCTGTGCCCGCTGGGCGGCCTGCTGGCCTTGCTGTCCAAGGTCGCCCTCTTTCGCCGCGTTGTAGGCAACGAGTGCAACCGCTGTGCGCAGTGTGCCGGCACCTGCCCCACGGACACTATCGATCCGGCGCGTGGTTACGAGAGCGACCCGGGTGAATGTATCGTTTGCCTCGACTGCTTTGCCGAGTGTCCGCGCAGCGGCATCGGCTACCACCCGCAGTGGGCGCCCATATGGCGCGAGTACGATCCCTCCCGCCGGGCAATGCTCGTTTCGCTGGGGGCGAGCGCGGCCGGCGTGGCGCTGGCCAACACCTCGGCCCAGGTCAGCGATCCCGATCCACACCTGATCCGTCCTCCGGGGGCACTGGACGAGGCCTTTGGCGAAAGCGAATTCCTATCAAAGTGCATCCGCTGCGGGGCCTGCATGAAGGTCTGCCCGACGGCGGGGCTGCAGCCCAGCGGCCTACAGGAGGTAGGGCTCAAGGGCTTGTGGACGCCGCACCTCGTGCCGCGCCTGGGACAGTGCGACTATGGCTGTTACGCCTGCGGGCAGATCTGTCCCTCCGGCGCCATCCGCCCGCTCCCGCTCGAGGTCAAGCAGCTCACGGTCATCGGCCGCGCCTACATTGACGTCAACCGCTGCCTGCCGTGGGCGGACAACATCCCTTGTGCGGTGTGCGAAGAGATGTGCCCCGTGCCCGACAAGGCGATCCTGCTTCTCGCAGAAGGGGAAAGCCCGGATGCAGCGCTGGCGGGCGGGCAGCAGCGTGGACCTGCGCCGTTGGCGGAAAACCAGGCGCCACGCCCCTACGTGGTCTCGTCGCGCTGCATCGGCTGCGGGCTCTGCGAGAAGCGCTGCCCGCTCAACGGCGAGTCGGCGATCCGCGTCTATTCGCCCAACGAACCGCCTCCGCCGATGGGATACGTGTGATGAAGAGACGGATCCTGATCCTGGATGCCGCAGCGAAGCGCTACCGCCTGGAGACGCTTCGCGTGGAGACGCTGCCGCACGACGAGCGCGAGGACTATTTCACGCTCCACGGCGAGGCGCTGTGCCAGTACCTGCTGCGGCGCGATCCCTCCTCGCTGGCCATCGCCCGCGGGCCGATGGCCTACCTCGCCGGCAACAAGGCGACCGTGGGCTATCTCTCCCCGCTCACAGGTGTGCCCCACTACAGCTTTGTCGGCGGGCGCGCGGCAGCTCAGCTCTATAACCTGGACCTGGACGCGATCCTCCTTACGGGCACGACATCCGCAGGGACCTATGCCGTTCTGTCAGAGCGCGCCCCATCGCTGCAGGTCGACTATCACAGCAGCGATGGCCTACCCTCCGGGCAGCGTGCCGCTTTCTATCACCTCGTCGAAGCTGAACTGGGCGGAGATGCCGAGGCCGGCAGCGTCCTGACCGTGGGAGAAGGCGCGCTGCACGGCTACCTCGCCGCCAACCTGGCGGTAGATGGCCTCTACCATGCCGGGCGCGGCGGGGCCGGGCAGGTTTTCGTACGCCACCTGCGCGCCATGGTCCTGCGCGGCGAGCTGCTCGAGCAGGGGCGTTTCTTTGCCATGACAGGGGCCGACCCCGCCTTTGCGCGCAGCCCGAACCGCGCCATTGCCGATCGCCTGGCTACGTATACTGCCCGCCTGTCGGGACGAACGGGCGGCACGATCGTCAAGTTATACGACACCGGCTCGCTCCACGGCGGGCAGCGTACGCTGCCAGCGGACAATGTTCGGCAGATGGGCACCGAGCTGGCCGAACTGGGGCGCGGGCGCCTCCTTTCTGCCACGCGCGACGGACACACCGGCTGTCATTGGTGTCCCGTCGACTGCCGGCATTGGCATTGGGTCGAGGCCGACTATGCCCCGGGTGGGCGAGACCGCTTCCTCGACGATTTCGAACCGACCTACGCCACCTTTGTCATGCTCGGTCTGCAGCCGGAAAACGATACACTCGAGGCCACCATCGCGCTGTGGCGCGAGGTGAACCGGCGGCTGATCCTGCCGATCGAGCAGATGGGCTGCGACGTGATCGACATCGGCGTGGGCCTGGCGGCGCTCTTTGAGGGGCTGCAGCGCGGCCTGATCCCGCGTGAGGACGTGCCCCCGGCGCTGGCGGGACAGCTCCTCGACGGCGATGAGGCCGCGTCGCCAGCAGGGCGGCTGGACGCCGCAGCCACTGCGCTGGATCTGCTGCGTCAAAGCATCGACGCCGATCGTTACCCGGCCCTGCGTGCCATCGGCGATGGCGCGCAAGCCCTGGCTGCACGTTATCCCGACGCCCAGGAGATCGTCTTTACCTGCGGGCGAGGGACGATGGCTAATGCTGGGCACAGCAATGCGCTGTGGACCTTTCTCATGCCCTTTTCGCGCTTCTTTGGGCACTATTCGGGGCAGATCTACAAGATCGACGAGCAGCTCCCCACAGCCCCAGACAACGAGGCACTGCGCCGCACCTTCGAGCGGGTCGTGCGCCGCATGCTCGATCGCGAGGCGTTCGGCATCCTGTGCAACGCCCTCTCGTGCTGCGCGTTCACATTCGTCCTCTTTAGCCAGGAGGGCGAGGGCGAGCGCCTGGACGACACGGACCTGCTCGTACGCACGCTGCACCAGTACGGCATCCACACCTCGCGCGAGGATCTGTCGTGGTTTGCCGAGGCCTTCTGGGCGCAGTCGATCGATCTCAAGGCCCAGCACGGCTGGCGTCCCCCGTCGGCAGCGGATCTCCCGCGCCGGGTTTATGAGGGGCTCGAACTGGTCCTGGAGCAGCCGGTTGCCGAGCTGATACGCTGGATGGACATGCTGATCGACGTGTGGGTGGACCACGCCCGGGAACGACTGCACAAGTTTGGATACGATGCGAAATGGTTAGGATGAGATGAGTCGAGACGAAAAGCAGAGGGGAAAGCTATCGCGCCGGGCCTTTCTTCGCGCCGGCGCCTTGACTGCAGGAGGATGGCTCGCCGGCTGTGCCGGCCCGCAGCCCTCGCCCGGAGAGACAGCCGTGCAGGAGGACCCGGCGACGGCAGCGCCAACGGCCGCGTCCAGCGCCACGGCGGCAGACACCGCGACAGCCACTGCGACGGCTACAGTCGCCAATATGGCTACGCCCACCACCGTTCCCCCAGCAACAGCGACGCCGGTGCCCACGGCGACCCAGGTACCCGCTACAGCGACAGCAACACCGACCGCAGTGCCCGCTGCCGCGACGGCCACACCAACCGAGGTGCCCGCTGCCGCGACGGCGACGGAGGTCCCAACTGCCACGCCGACGCCGCTCCCACCCACGGCAACGCCAGTGGCGGCCGTACCCGCCCGCGATGATCTCCTGGCACACTATCCGCAGGCAGGGCAGAGCGTGGTCTCGCTCATCCAGCACGATGGCGCATCGTCCGGCGAGGAGATCCAGCGCGCGGTCGTGCTACAGATGCTCGACGCCGCGCTGGTCGAACTGACCGGGATCGGCGACGCCCTGGCTGCCTGGCGTGCCCTGTTCGATCCGGGAGAGACGGTCGGGATCAAGGTCAACACGATCAGCCGCTACACCACCTCGCCCGTCGTCGCCTATGCCGTGGCACAGCGCCTGCAGGACGCAGGGCTCGCCGCCGAGCAGATCGTGCTCTTTGACCGCACCGAGTGGGAGCTGCGCGGCCAGGGCTATACCCTCAACCCGGACGGGCCGGGCGTGCGCTGCCGTGGGGCACAGTCCTGGGAATCGACAGTAGACGTCGCCGGCGTCACGCAGCGTATCCACGACGTGGCACTCGGCTGCGACGCCCTGATCAATATACCCGCGCTCAAGCAGCACGGGGATTCAGGTTTTACCTCGGCCATGAAGAACCACTATGGCACAGTCAGCGACCCGGGCCAGCTACACGGCAACAACTGCGACCCCTATATCCCGGCGGTGAACGCCCTGCCTGTAATCCGGGAAAAGACACGGCTGATCGTCGGCGATTTCATCCGCATCTGTCCCTACGACTGGAACCGCATGAGCGTGGAGAACAAAATCGCGATGAGCTTTGACCCGGTCGCACACGACATCGTCGCGCGGCAGGTACTCGTAGGCCGTCGTGAGGCCGATGGGCAGTCAGCAGGCTATATCGAGGGCAGATCGCACTATATCGATACCGCCATCGCGCAGGGGCTGGGTGCCGATGCGGCACACCTCACCTTGCGCGAAAAGCGCCTGGGATAGGGGATCCAGAGGGATCCGCGTCCCCGAGGGGCATCCCTACCTCAGTCCTCCGTTGGCTCCAGGTCGTACGCGCGCTGCAGCGCAAGGATCGCTTCGACTTCCCAATCCTCCAGGTCGGCGATCGAGGTGACGTACTCGTCGAGCGCGGCGGAGGCTGCATCCTTGTTCGTCCCGGTGAGCAGCCCGTCGAGCTGCCGCTGCACGGCCCGGCACGCGGCGCCGTCCATGCCGAGCAGCGCTACCGAGCGATCCTTGTGCCGGCTGAGGGCGATCGACTCTCCGCTCGGCCGCGGAGCGCGGTAGCGACCATCCGCACCGCGACGGACGATCCCCATCGCCAGTCCGCCGGCAAAGAGGATCACAGCAGGCTGCCTGGTCCCACGCTGCCTGGGATAGAGGTCATCCTCAAGGCGAGCGGCACGCGTCGTGTGCAGGGGCAGCTTGCTGTGCCACAACATCTCTGCATAGTGCGCCCGGTATTCCCCGATCCGCCGCAGGGCAAAGGCGGGCATGCCGCGATGGACGCGCAGCAGGAGCAGCGCGCCCGGGTCGCCGGTATCGACCGCGACCGGCTGTGCCGCGTTGCTGCGGAGGGAGACCATCACGCGCTCCCATCCCGAGGCCGATACGTCGCTGCCCACCAGCGTCATTCGTTCCGTCTTGGCCCGGCGCAGAACGCGGGGATCATAGCTCCACAGGGGGCGAGCGCTATCGAGCATGCGCTGCAGGTCGCGGTCCAACGCCATCCCGGGAGCAGTCTCGGCCAGCAGGTCAAAGAGGCTGAACTGGCCCAGCCAGTCTCCCAAGAACGCCCTGGCTGCGCCGCACAGACGCTCACCCAACCATTCCGCAAGCGCCTGCCCTGCTGCCTGGGCCTGGCGCTGCCATCTGTCCACCGGCGCCAGCTCTTGCTGTGCGCGCTCGACAAAGGCTGGACGCCGGCCATCGAGGCGCGCGGCGATGCGGTCCCTCTGCCTGCGCCCGAGGACCGAGCGGATCGGGCCGGGTGCAGCCAGTTCCTCCAGCGCGCGCACGGCCTTCTCTGCCTCTTCCGCTGCCCGTGCCGCAACGGTCTGCACGGCACGGTCGAGCGACTCCAGGTCGGCAGCGGTCCGATCGAGCGCCTCTTGGAACATGCTGCACACCGCGCGGAGCGCACGAGCATAAAGTGGACCAGCCTCCAGGTCAAAGCGCTCGCGGATCATCGCCTGGTGTTGGCGGACGACCTGGCGCCGCGTCCGCGATAAGTGGTAGGCCAGGTAGATGACCACGCCGATCGCGCCTGCCACCGGGGTCGTCCAGGCCACAGCGGCCCACACGCTGCTGGCAGGCTGGATCACCTGCCAGATGAGCAGAAAGAGATAGATCAGGGGCAGGATCAGGAGGGCAATGGCACTCAACGCCCACACCGGCCACGGCGGCATGCTCAACATCGCCTGACGAAGCGCATAGGCGCTCTCGCTGACGCGTGATAGGGAGCGCTTGAGTTGCTGGCGGTTGCGCTGCGCCGCCTCCTCTACTCCCGATCGCAGGGCAGACAGGCGCGTCTGCAGCTGCTGCACGAACGCGCGCTCCTCGGCAAGGGGAGGTCCGAGACGATCCTCCTTGACCTCGTACAGTTCGTCGCGCAGCGCGCGCTGCATTTCCTGCCCGACCTGCACGCTGGCCTGAGCGAGGCCCTCACCGAGGACAGCCGCGTATGTGCCCCGTATCCGGTGCAGCGCAGCGCGGGCCAGCGCGTCGACCTCCCGGAGGCTAGCGCGCCGCAGAGCGTCCAGCTCGTCCTCGATCGACGGGACCTGCGCACGTTCACCCAGCTCCTCGTGCAGGGCGTGCAGGTCGAGGTGCATCCTGCCAGCAAAGACCTCGGTGCGCGCCAACACCGCATCTGCATCGGCCGGAGCGAGCATAGGGCCAATGGTCATCCTGCGCAGATCGGCGCTCTCCCAGTCCAGGGCCGCGTCCTGCGGGATGTAGCGCAAGGCCAGGCCAAAGCTGTCGTATGCGCGCGCGCGACCGCGCAAGGTCGCCTTTAGGTAGCGGCGGCGGCGAGCGGCTTGAATCGCATCCTGCATGCCGAGCACCGTCATGCCGTGCAGCCACTGCGCCAGCGTCGCCGCCTGCTGGTCGGGGTCGTCGAGCGTATAGCCGAGCTCGTTCACATTGTCGACCAGGTAGCAGCCATCCTCAAAGGGCGCGAGCGCCCCCGTCCTCGCCCATTCGGGTGCTAGTGGATCGGCATAGGCCTGCCGCCGAAACGCGCGTTCGAGCTCCTTCAGTGCGGCATAGGCCAGCGCCTCCTCTGCCGGTGCAGGCAGGGTCGCATTGGGAAGCAAAAGCACGCCGCTCGCCGCCGGCTGCAGGCCCAGTTGGTGGCAGACGGCGTAGGTCATGTAGGCCAGGTCTACAAAGATACTGCTGCCGAGATGATCGCCCAGGTCAGCGATCACATATACGCCAGCCCGCCCGTCGCCAGAGAGCGAGAGGCCAGCAGCGCCCAGTTCCTCGATCGCCGTGAAGGAGGTCAGGGGCGGAATACGCTCGAACAAGAGTTCCTGCAGTGCATCCGCTTGCTGGAGCAGTGCAGCGCGCATCCAGGCCCGCGTGCGTTCCCGCTCTGCCGGCGCCATGTCTGCCAACTCGAGCGGCAGCAGATCGGGCCAGGGCTCGTCGGCATCGAATAGGGGCGCCGAGAGCACCAGGTGCTGGATGCCTCCCCCCTCGTCCTGCAGCGGCGCCCTCTCGCGCGCATAGTCGACGAGCACCGGGAGCACCGCCGGCAGGAGCCCATACCGCCGTCCCAGGAGCTCCACGTAGCTCTGCACGGCCTGGTGCGCCTGCGGGCCGACGCCGATGACGATCGAAGGATGGACCTCAAGCATGCTGGGCCTCATCTCGCTCGCCCTTGACGATCTCGAAACGGAACCGCGCCCGCCCAAAGCGTACCTCGTCCCCATCGCGCAGAGCGCGCCGCCGGACCAACGTATCGTTGATGAACGTCCCATTCGAGTCGTGCAGGGCAGTCAAGACGTAGCGCCCTTCCCCATAGTCGATCCGGGCGTGCTGGCGCGAAACCGTCGGGTTGCTGAGGCCAATGTCCGCCTCGCCCAGGTGGCGCCCGATCAAGGTCGTCTGCCCAGGTGAAATCCAAAAGATCTCACCATCGCTCATGCTGGCCAGGCGTGCGCGGGGGGGGAATGTGCCCGTATCGGCAAGCGATGGGGTCATGTCGCACTGCGGGCAGCGCTGCGTCTGCGGGTCGAGCAGCGAACCACAGAATTCGCAGCGCGTGGGAACGATGACTGAGGTGCGCAGCGACTGCCAGGCCAGCGCCTGCGTAGCCCACTTGCTGCTCAAGCCGAGCGCAAGCCCCGCATTGAGCAGGATCAGGGGGAGAAAGACGAGCAGAGGGCCGGCGATCGAGCCTGCTGTGCTGCCAATCAGCAACAGGTGCGCGGCCATCCATCCGACCAGAGAATAGAGGGCAACGAGCGCGTGCGCTGGGACCAGGACGGTCCGCGCCCAACTGCGGCGACGGATCAGCGCGCTACCCACGACGACGCCATAGATCCCTCCGGCGATGGCTGTACTCTCTAGCCACGGAGAAAGGTGAAATCCAGCCCACCGGCCACGCGGCACAGGCACCCACGCTGCAGCCACAGGAAGGGCGAGCGAAGCCAGCAGCGCCAGCACACCCCATAGCATAGCTAGCACGCCGACGCCGAGCCATGTCCCCCCGAGCAGATGAAGCCAGGATGCTCGATCGCGCATACGTGCCCTCACTTGAGCCGGGTCGGTGCCACTACGATAAGGACGATCCTCACGGCGCGCACAGCATGAGACAGGCCAACAGCAAGATTACGGAGACGTTTACTGCCAGCAGCGCCGCGACGACCCAGGCGGGCCACTCCCCACGCCCTTCTACCTCGTCCGCGCCGCCGGCAGCAACCGATGACGCAACGAGCTGGATGCCTTGCTCTGAAGGGAGATGAGGGACAAATGCCTGGGCCAGGGCATGCCGGAAGGCCACCACGTTCGGATAACGGACCTGCGGATCCTTGGCCAACGCACGCAGCAGCACGTGGTTCACCTCGGGCGGCAAGTTGGACAGGGGTTCTGGCGTCTCGCTCTGTACGCGCAGGATGTTCTCTGCCTGTGTCAATGGCGTGCCCGACATATCAAAGTGGAGGTAGTGACGCCCCGAGACCATATCGTAGCAGATCGCGGCCAGTGCATAGAGGTCGATACGCGGGTCATCTCGCTGCCCCATCAACTGCTCCGGCGCCATATACGACACCGTACCCAGGCCGAAATCATGTTCGGTCTGCCAGGAACGGTGGACGAACGTGTCGGGGACGTGGGCGATGCCCAGGTCGATCAGCTTCGGTC
>Ga0307425_1001327_pt1 | contig 14927 bp, 9 predicted proteins | sample SalMarWE160330MG_FD_202152 | JGI IMG/M metagenome (GOLD analysis project Ga0307425, IMG submission 202152) | Salt marsh sediment microbial communities from the Plum Island Ecosystem LTER, Massachusetts, United States - WE1603-30 | ecosystem: Environmental > Aquatic > Marine > Intertidal zone >... | reverse complement strand
AAATGATTCCGTCATTCGACAAATGCTTTCTTCTCATGGATAAGTACCGGATGCTGCCAAATATCAAGGCACATTCCATTATGGTGGCAAAAATAGCCCATTTGATTGCCAGGGGCCTTCGGGACACCGGAATGGATATATCTGTTGAAAAGGCCACGACAGGGGCCCTCCTCCATGACATCGGAAAGACAGACTCCCTATCTTCGGGCAAAGACCATTCTGAAATTGGGAGGCAAATATGCATTGAAAACAATCTGCATGAAATTGCAGATATAGTAGGGGAACATGTCAAAATGAGAGGATACAACCCGAACGGCAAATTCTCTGAAAAAGAAATCGTCTATTATGCAGACAAGCGCGTAAACCATGGTAGGATAGTGGCTTTAAATGAAAGGCTGGCCTACATAATTCGGCGATACGGCAAAAACGAGGAAGAGATATGTCGTGCAATTACCATTAATTTTGAACTCTGTAAAAAGGTTGAAAAAAAATTGTTCGGGAACTTGGCCTTCAGCCCCGACGAATTGCCCAATCTCGCTAGCAAAGAAGATATCAATGAGTAAAGTCGCCAAATCGGTCCCCATACATCTCGTATGGGCACTCCTGTTTTCCCTTCTGTTCCTTGTTCCCTGCGAAAAAAACTGTCAGGCAACTGCCCTCAAGGTGGAGGTTATCCACTCCAGAGATAAGTATCCGGCAGGTGGGACCTATCCAATTCTGTTACGGATAAGAATCCCAAGTCCCTGGTACATTCATGGCATAAAAAAAGGCAAAAATGGTCTCATTCCCACCGTTCTCTCGTTTTCCCGGTCCCCGGATATCAAAATACAAGATATCCAGTTTCCACCTCCTGTAAAAAAGACCTTCGAGTATAGCAAGGCAGAGGTAGAGGTCTTTTCAGGAGAGATTAGGGTCCAGGCCAGGCTAGTGGTAGCCAAAAATGCCCCTGCCGGCAGCCGGGTTATAAGGGGCAACTTATCTTACCAGGCCTGTTCATCCATATCCTGCCTGGCCCCAGAAAATGTGCCTGCGGATCTCTCTCTGCTAATTGTCCCCCCCGGATCAAAAACCCGGGCCCAAAACCAGGCGATGTTCGGTTCCGAGGCCAAGTCATCTGTCCTGTCCCGGCCTATCCCGGGATGGAGATTAGGGACTGGCCTACTGTTGACCCTGTTTGGTATCTTTCTCGGGGGACTGGCACTCAACCTGACCCCGTGCATTTATCCCCTTATACCCATTACCGTGTCCTATTTCGGTGGAAAAAGCGAGATGATACGAGGGAGGGCCATTATCCATGGGCTCCTGTATATCTGTGGCCTCGCCTTTACAAATTCTTTATTGGGCCTGACAGCCAGCATCTCAGGGGGCATGCTGGGCTCTGCGCTCCAGAACCCCGTTGTCCTCATCGTGGTCTCAGGAATTCTGGTCTCCCTGGGACTGAGCTTCTTTGGCCTCTGGGAACTGCGTTTACCGTCCGGCTTGATGATGCTGGCGTCAAAGAGCTTCGGCGGATATTTCGGGACCCTGTTTATGGGGCTTACCCTTGGAATGGTGGCCGCTCCCTGTCTGGGGCCTTTTATCTTGGGTCTTTTAACCTATGTCGGGCAAAAAGGGGATCCCCTCTTGGGCTTCCTTTATTTCTTTGTCCTGAGCATTGGTCTAGGCCTCCCCCTCTCCTTGTTGGCCATTTTTTCAGGTAGTCTCGAAAGGCTCCCCATGTCAGGGGAATGGATGGTATGGATCAAGAAGGTCTTTGGGTGGGTCCTCCTGGGTATGGCCGGCTATATGTTGCAGCCCTTACTATCATGGACCATGGGCAAATCACTGCTTTTTGTCTTTATATTGGTTGCTGCCGGTCTACACCTTGGCTGGATCGAGGGTAGCGGCAAAAATACAGGGATCTTTCCCTATATCAAAAAGGGAGTGGGCATTATGTTGATCGCCGCGGCCGCTATCCTTCCTCTGGAAGTTTCCCGAACCCCAAAGGGTATACCATGGGTTCCTTATGACTCTTTCATACTCGCAGAGGCGGCAAAGGAAAACAAGCCGGTGATTCTGGACTTTTACGCGGCATGGTGTGGTCCTTGCAGGGCAATGGAGAAAAAGGTGTTCACCGATCCCGAGATAGTAAAGCTGGGGCAAGAGTTCGTGACAATCCGGGTCGACCTGACAGAACGGCATCCATATCAAAAAGGGCTTCTGGAACGTTTTAAAATCCGGGGCGTCCCCACCATGGTATTTATAAATAAAGAGGGAGTTGAGGAAAGGCCCTTGAGGATCGAGGCCTTTTCAAATCGGGCCGAGGTCTTAGAAAGGATGCAACGGTTAATCTACCATCGTAATAGCGCGCTACCCCAGGTCAAACCGCCCCCGAAAACCGGAAGGCAGACCAGGTCATCCATATTAATGCTACCGTCCCGCACCGCCTCATCAAAAGCGATCGCACAGGAGGCCGAAGATATATTACCGTATTTATGGATGGTCACGTAAAATCTATCCATGGGAATATGCAGTATCTTGGCTATAGATTGGAACATCCTCAAGTTTGCCTGGTGAGGGATAAACCATCTGATATCTTCTATTGAGACCTTATTAAAAACAGCGGCCTCCTTGATAGATCCAATAAAATGCCTGACAGCGACCCTGAAGCTGGCATTGGCCTCAATCATGTTAAGGAAATGAAGCCCCTTATCCACACTCTCATGCGAAATCGGGGTCGTCTTGGACCCCCCTCCGGGCAGCAAAAGGTCCTGGCCATTGGCCCCATCGGTATGAAGGTGGGTGGACAGAATCTGAGGACCTTCGCGGCCCATAGTCAAAATAGCCGCCCCTGCGCCATCACCCCACAGGATGCACGTGGTTCGATCCTTCCAATTGACTGTGCGCGTCATGACCTCAGAGGCCACCACCAGGATTCTATTGTGCGCCCCGGTCTTAAGATACTGCTCAGCCACATTGAGGCCGAATATGAAACCTGAGCATGCGGCGGCAATATCGAAGGTGACCGCCTGAGGTGCATCAATTTTTGCCTGGAGCCAGTTGGCAGCAGAGGGGCAACATGTGTCGGGCGTGATGGTAGCCAACACAATAAGATCCAAATCCTTCGAGTCCATCTCCGCCATATCGAGCGCCCTGACGGATGCCTCATAGGCAAGATCAGAGGTATTTACATCTGGGTCCGCTACCCTCCTTTCGCTTACTCCCGTCCGCTGGACAATCCATTCATCCGTGGTGTCCAGGCCCATTTTCTCCAGATCAAAATTCGTCAGGACCTTTGGCGGCACATACGAACCGGTTCCCAAAATCCTTACAGCTTCCATGATCTACTTCTCGTTATTCACTGATACGCCTAACTCTTTTTCCTTTTTCGCAATATACAGTCTAGTCCTGATAACGGTATCCGGTATGAGGCTAATGGAATCGATACCGCACTCAACCAGGTATTCTGCAAAATCCGGGAAATCACTGGGGGCCTGCCCACAGATTCCGATCTTCCTTCCCTTTTTCTTGGCGACCTCAATCACCTGTGCCACAAGCCGCTTTACAGCGTCATTTCTCTCGTCATATATGTGCGAAACCAAAGACGAATCCCGATCAAGACCGAGTGCAAGCTGGGTCAAATCATTCGAACCGATAGAAAAACCATCGAATATATCAGCAAACTGATCAGCACAGATCACATTGCTGGGAATTTCACACATCACATAGACCTCGAGACCGTCTTTTCCCTGAACCAGCCCAAACTTTTTCATCAGTTTGATAACCCTTTTTCCCTCCGCGGGTGTCCTGCAGAATGGTACCATCACCTTGATATTAAGAAGGCCTGCCTCAACCCTGGCCCTATGGAGGGCAAGGCACTCAAGCTCAAAGGCAGGCATAAACTTTTCATCATAATAGCGAGAGGCGCCCCTCCAGCCGATCATGGGATTGTTCTCCTTGGGTTCATATAGATACCCGCCCAACAGGTTTTCATATTCATTGGTCTTGAAATCAGATAGACGGACGATAACGTCTTTGGGATAGAAACCGGCGGCGATTCGACTGATGCCCTCGGCAAGTTTATCAATAAAGAATTGCCTTTTGTCTTCATAAACCGCCGTAATCTGATCGATCTTGTAAATAACACCCGCTATGTTCTGATCATCTTTCGCCCTTTCCGTCAATTTGTCATAGTCAAGCAAGGCGAGAGGATGGATGCCTATATGGGAGTTGATTATGAACTCCTCTCTGGCCAGGCCAACACCATCATTAGGGATCCTACCCTGAGAAAATGCCTTTTCCGGTATCCCAACGTTCATCATGATCTTGGTCCTCGTCTGTGGCACTTCATTAAGATTGAGCTCTTCTACATTATACTTTATTAGTCCATCATAGACATGCCCGACCTCACCTTCACAGCAAGAAACCGTGATCTCCTGCCCAGACTGAATCACTTCATCCCCGTTGCCCGTACCAATAACACACGGTATGCCAAGCTCCCGAGAAACAATTGCCGCATGGCATGTACGACCGCCCTTATTGGTTACAATTGCAGAGGATATCTTCATGACCGGTTCCCAGTCTGGATCGGTCATGCTGGTAACCAGCACCTCCCCTGCCTTGAATAAACTCATCTCAACCGTTGACTGGATGACCTTGGCTACGCCCTGTCCCACTTTGGTTCCCACGGCAGTACCCGTGGCCAAGATCGTTCCTTTTTCAAGGAGCTGGTAATTCTCATACGTGTTCTTATCACTCTGCGAGTGAATGGTCTCGGGCCTGGCCTGGACTATAAATAGCTCTCCAGAGCCCACATTGATGCCGTCTCCATCCTTTGCCCATTCAATATCCATGGGCTTAAAATAGCCTGCTTCTTGGCTGTAGTGTTCTTCAATAATGCAGGCCCACTTTGCAAGCTTGAGGACCTCATCGTCATCCAGCACAAAGCGATGCCTCTCAGCCAAGGTAATTGGGATGTTTTTTACTGTTGAGTCGTCCTCCATGGAATAGGCCATCTTGATAACCCTGTCGCCTACCTTACGCCCTATGATGGCCTGCTTGCCCATTTTCAAGGTCGGTTTAAAAACGTAATATTCATCGGGATTGACCACGCCTTGCACAACATTTTCACCCAGACCATAGGCAGCAGTAATAAAGACCACATCCTCAAATCCCGTCTCTGTATCGATTGAAAACATGACACCGGAATAGGCAGAATCGCTGCGCACCATCTTCTGCACGGCAATTGAAAGGGAGATATCAAACTGGTCAAACCCCTTATCATGCCTGTAAGAGATTGCCCGGTTGGTGAAGAGGCTTGCAAAACACTTCCTGCAAGAATCCAGCACACTCATCTTGCCACGGATATTTAGAAATGTATCCTGTTGTCCCGCAAATGAGGCATCAGGCAGGTCTTCAGCAGTAGCCGACGATCGGATCGCCACATCCAAATTATCAAGGCCTTCCTGGCCAAACTCAGTTGATAGCCTGGCATAGGCCGCATAGATTGCCTGTGTCAAATCAGGGGGGAATTCCGCATGGCTGATAATCTCACGGACCTTCCTGCCTTTGCCGGACAGGTTATCGAGGTCATGTGTGTCCAGATCCTTTAAAATTTTTTTGATCTCATCTTCGATCCCCGCGTATTTCAAGAAATAACGATAGGCATAAGCGGATATGGCAAAACCATTGGGTACCTCGATCCCCTTGCTTTTTAACTTCTGGTACATCTCCCCGAGAGAGGCGTTTTTCCCCCCCACCAGAGGAACGTCTTCTATGCCTATCTCATCGAACCACAGGATGAATTTCTTTCCGTTCTTTCCGGCCATGAGCTATCTCCTTTTGTCATATCAGTCTAGCCCCCTTAGAAATCTCAAACAGCTAAACTCCTACCTTCTCTACATATTTATTAGCACCCAAGCTGCCCGCCCAGCGCATGAAGAAGTCCAATCCATTGAAAGATATAGCATTTATAATTATCATTAACATAACTTGTTGTCAATTGGCAAAATATATTCTATGAGTAGACAACCTCGGTGTTTTTGCTTACCCTTTAAGAGACCTTCACATAACCGACCCAAACCGAGTGATATATGCAACCTAGTGAAAAATTGATCTATCTCGATCACAATGCGACGACTCCCGTGACCCCAGAGGCCATGGAGGCCATGTTGCCGTATTTTCGGGAAAATTTCGGCAATCCTTCCAGCGGCTATTCACTGGGGAAGAGGGCCAAAGAAGGAGTTGATCACGCCAGACAGGAGGTAGCCCATCTCCTAGGGTCTCAGGCCGGGGAGGTAATTTTCACATCAGGAGGTAGCGAATCCAATAATATGGCCCTTAAAGGTCTAGTAGACTTCAGGAGGCCGGAAAAATCTCATATTATCACCTCCACTATCGAGCATCCAGCGATCATTAATCCCGCGATGTATCTCGCAGAACTAGGGGTTAAGGTCACGTTCCTTCCTGTTGATCGATTTGGCCGCATTGATCCAGGAGACGTCAAGAAGGCCATCATGCCGGACACGACATTGATCAGTATAATGTTGGCCAATAATGAAACAGGTACTCTCCAACCGATAAAAGAGATCTCAAAGATCGGGCATGAACACGATATCCCGATTCATACCGACGCATCCCAGGCAGTAGGGAAGATAGAGGTCTTGGTGGATGAACTTGGGGTCGATTTTTTGACCGTGGCCGGACATAAGCTATATGGCCCAAAAGGGATAGGCGCACTATATATCCGTAACGGCCAAGACATTAATCCTCTTATTCACGGCGCAGGACAGGAATATGGAAGGCGGGCAGGTACGGAAAATGTTGTGCTGGCTATAGGCCTTGGTGCGGCATGCGGTGTTGCCAAAAAGAGGCTGAAAAATGATATCAAGGACATGCAAACCATGAGAGACAGGTTACAGGAGTTACTGTTTGATAGTCTGGATGGTCTGGTCTTGAACGGCCATGCAAAAAAGAGACTCCCAAATACCCTGAACTTGTCCTTCCCCGGATTGGAAGGCAGTCGTATACTCGATGGCCTGCCGACCATCATGGCCTCCACAGGTGCCGCCTGCCATGATAGAAGGGTCAGTCTCTCCCATGTGCTTTCGGCCATGGGTGTTACACCCCAAATAGGCATGGGCGCACTCAGGCTTACTGTTGGGAGAAGTAATACCATGGCTCAAATTGAAGAGACCGCAGAATTAATCATCAATCAGGTGAAAAGGCTCAGGAATGGCAAAGCACAATAAAGAGCTGCCGGCACTCATCATCATCGATATGGTAAAAGACAATTTTGATGAAACGAAAAAGCTCCGCCTTACACCCCTCGCCAGGAAAATCATATCGCCTATCAACACCCTGTGCAGCCTCTTTAGGGCCAATAGCTGGCCTGTTGTCTTTTCCACAGATTCCTTCCACAAACAGGACTTTATATTTAGAGGCGCTATGAAACCCCACTCACTTGCAGGGACAGAAGGGGCAGAGGTGATTGATGAATTAGACCGAGAGGCAGAAGATCTCTGGTTACCCAAGCCCAGATTCTCGGCCTTTTTCAAGACCGGCCTGGATCAGTGGCTGAGGGAAAGGGAAATAACGCTCTGCGCTGTTGCAGGAATTGCAACTCACGTGTGTGTCCTGAGCACTGTTCTCGATGCCATCTGTTATGATTTTAAGGTGGTCTTGCTGGAGGACTGCACGGCATCGTATTCTGAAAGCATACATGCCGGGATATTGGATATATATAGGCGAAACCCTCTTTATCCCTTGTTTAGGATTATAACATCTGACGAGCTTACTAGTGATCTAACGGCAAACAAGAGGCCCTGAATAGGAGAGGCTTGGGCCTGAAGCGAAGCGCAAGGGTCATTTGCTAAAGTGTTACGAATTTATTATTTGCCTGGTTCCCTTTGGTACTGTTTTATGTACCCCTTCCGCTGCAATTCAAGCAGCACCTCCTGGGCCGCCTCATCCGGGGTCATATCAGTAGTATCCACAATTACCTCTGGATTCTCTGGCGTTTCATAGGGGTCATCAATGCCGGTAAAGCCTTTGATCAGCCCCGCCCTGGCCTTTGCATAGATACCTTTACGATCCCGCTGTTCACACACCTCCAGAGGAGTGGCGACATAGACCTCGATGAAACCCCCATAATACTGCTCTATCATCTCTCTGATCTGGCGCCGAGAAAGCGCATAAGGGGCAATAGGCGCACATATCGCTATCCCCCTGTTCTTGGTAATTTCACTTGCAACAAACCCTATACGGCGTACATTTATATCACGGTGCTCTTTTGAGAATCCCAATTCGCTGGAAAGGTGCCGCCTTACGATATCACCATCTAATAAGGTTACGGGTCGGTCTCCCATCTCAAGGAACCTGGAAAGTAATACCCGTGCAATGGTCGACTTACCGGACCCGGAGAGCCCCGTGAGGAAGATGGTGAATCCTTGTTTATGTCTTGGCGGGAATGCACTTCTAAGCTCTTTTATTGCCTCTGGAAAGGTAAACCAATCTGAAATTTCACGGCCAGAGCGCAAGATATTCCTCAGTTCTGTGCCCGAGATCGTCTTGATGACCTCGTCACCGGATATTTCACTCCTCGGTAGGTACTTGTCCTTTTCCGGCGCATAGACCATCTCCTCAAAGGGCATTATCTGAATGCCAATCTCAGCTTCGTGCTGGTTCAACAAATCCTGAGATGCGTAAGGGCCATAGAAGGGTCTTCCTTTCTTATCAAGACCAGGCCCCGCATGATCGCGGCCGACGATAAAATGAGTACACCCGTAATTCTTCCTTATCAGGGCATGCCACAGGGCCTCGCGAGGTCCCGCCATCCTCATGGCCAACGGCAACAGGGACAAAAGCATCATATTAGGAGGGTAATGACCGCTTGCTGCCTGATAGCATCGCACCCTGGTATAATAATCGATATCACCAGGCCTGGTACGGCCTACAACGGGCTGCAACAGTAAGTTGGCCTTGGCCTCCCGCATGGCACGTAGTGTCATCTCGAATTGGGCCCGGTGCAAAGGATTGCGAGTTTGAAAGCCAACAATACGCCGCCAGCCTAGCTTGCCACAGGTGGCCCTCACCTCAAAGGGTGTCAGGCGTAAGTGTTTGAAATCAAAATGAAGGGGCATATGTACGCCCTCGACCCTCCCTCCAAGGTAATGAGTCCCGGTCTGGTGAAACAGATAGTCTACCCCGGGATGTGTAGAGTCAAGGGTCCCATAAATAGTCTCGGCCTCCCTTTCTTTGTCAATAGGCCAAATCTCCTCGACATGCATCACAGCAAGCATAAATCCCTCGGGATCTCGCAGTGCCAAGGACTGCCCTGCCTCCAGTTGCAATGCCTCGGTCTCAGTCAAATCCAGGCAAATTGGAATCGGCCAAAGACTTCCTGCCTGAAGGCGCATCCTGTGGAGCACCGATTCGTAATCAGGGTGAGTCATGAAACCTGTAAGGGGTGAAAAGGCCCCGTTCATGAGCAATTCCAGATCACACAACTGGCGCTCTGATAGCACAATGGAAGGGGTATGCAAGGATAAATCCCTTAGTACGGCCTGCCTGTCTTCGTCAACAATCAGGTTAATCAGATCCCCGCCATGCGGAGCAATCAAATGACTCAACGCTATATCCCCTTATTTACTAGCGTATCTCCAGAGTGACTAAAGTGTTCTAAAATGCCTAAAGTGCCTAAAGTTAAGGAATTTTATGTCATTTTGACCTTTCCCCCAAAAAGTGGACACAGAGTTAAGCTAAATCCGCCATTTGTTCAAATCGATCCGGGGAAAGGCCTCCTTCTGTTTTTATAAATTACGCTTTTCGGTGTGTCCACTGAAAGGGGGGAACTTCACAAATGGTTTACTTCAGAACCACGTTACTTTGTGCGCCCTGCTTTGAAACTCTCACGAACTTTTTTGGCGAGGCAAAAAATCTCCCTCACCCCAGAGGCCTTTGGTTCACAACATATTTGAAGTTACTTAGGAGCCCTTTTAGACAGACGGTTTTTTAAAGTATAGTGAGGGATGTCTTTTCTGCCTTGCCTGTCTGGATCAGACATGAAAAAGCAGTAGCGGAATCGCCGCAGAATATTGGCACACCTCTCCAAAAATGAACCATCGGTCAACACGGAGATAAAACATCCACCCCCACCCGCAGAGGTGCTACCTATGTAAGCCGCCCCTACAAAACTACTATCTGTCCCTGCCTGTACCCCACAGGAATAATAGGCCTTGATCTCTATATATGACAGGTCACTCCCATTATGGTCAATTAGCGAGCCAGGCACCATCCAGCCTTCCCCCCCTTGCAGCACATTACCGTCGGCATCGCAAGCCTGTATCCAGTTTGTGCCATCGTACAGGTAGACCCCAAGTCCACTGACGTTTTCGTAGCCGGGACAGGGTATGAAAATCTTTATAGGAGTAACAAATACAGTAGGTGGCATGATACTAATTGGATGGCCCGTACCCACAAATTCAAGGGACGGCGGCTCATCCAAGGGACCAAATATTGGGACTATAGGCTCGCTGCTATTATAGATAATTTTAGCTCCGTCAAGATCGCCACTGCTCACCTGAATACCCGCATCATATCCTTTTTCCGGTTCAAGGCCGGGATCTGATACGTTCACAGGTGCGGTATCTGGCAATTTAGCGATAACTTCATGGTGTTCTTGCTCTGTCTCAGTCCTAAAACTATAATCCTTTTCTGTATAAAAGCCCTCTGCATCCTCAACATCAACCGTAACACGGACCTCACTTCCATAGGGAAAGGAGTTTCCCCGTGCATCATCTTCTATCGTTTGGTATATTGCCCAGAAAAAACTAAGAGAAGTGTCGTCATGGTATTGATCCAGTTTCGTTATCCTGAGTGAAATATCCTTGCTCTCATCTAGGTCAACATCATAAACCGCCTCGCCATCGTCAATAGTGAAGCTTATACTATTTGGATCCGTCAGATCTATTCCATATGGCGCCTCAACAAGGACGGCAAACGACGAGTCCACCGGGACTATTGTATAATCCATAATCCCTGCCCCATCTTGCGGGATTGTCTTTATGATCTCTGGTTCTGACAACCGCATAACCTTGACAAACACTGAACGGGAAATATTACCGCCTTCATTGCTGGCCGTCAGGGTATAAGTGGTCCCGAGCTCAGGGGCAATTTCGCAAGAGCCGCTGATAGGATTTACAGCCCCGACGCCATGGTCAATAACAGCCGAATCGGCCCCGCTAATATCCCACGAGAGAACAGCAAAATCACCCTGCCAGATCTTATCGGGTGTTACCGTTAGGCTGTTAATCACTAGCGGCGCCGCCATATTAAAAATAGCTGCAATACTCTTGTCGGCGTCCATTGTAATCTCCACAGGATTAGAAGAACTCACAACATCACCGCTCCAATTGACGAATACCCAGCCCGCATCCGCCTGCGCACTCAATTGCACCACACTACCGGAAACATAGGATCCACCAAAGGACGTAACGCTGCCCCCTCCTCTCGTTTCCACCTGCAGGGTATAATATTCATTGGGTGGGGCCTCTGAGAATGTGGCCGTCACACTCTTGTGACCATCCATCGTGACGTACACAGGATTAGAAAAACTCACAATATCACCGCTCCAACCGACAAACACCCAGCCCGCATCCGCCTGCGCGCTCAATTGCACCACGCTACCGGCAACATAGGAACCGCAAAACGGCGTAACATTTCCTTCACCTGTCGTGTCCACCCTCAAGGTATTCTCATTGGCCGGGGCCTCTGAGAATGTGGCGGTCACACTCTTGTCACCATCCATCGTGACGTACACAGGATTAGTAGAACCTGTCACATCTCCACTCCAACCGATAAATACCCAGCCCGCATCTGGCAGGGCCCTTAATCGCACCACACTACCGGCAACATAGGAACCGCCTGAGGGCGTAACAATACCACTCCCTGTCGTTTCCACCTGCAGGGTGCGTTGCGCAGGATCGTATGCCGCCTCATTGGAAGGCCCGCTCTCCAGTCCAGCATTATCATAAGCAGTGGCAACAAAAAAGAAGCTCTCATTGTCGCTTAACCCCGTAAGGGTGAATTCGGGGTTTTGTGGGTCAACCAGATCCTCCTTTGCCACACTTATCGGCGAAGGCCCTTCCACGGCCCCTGAGCCATCATAATTCGCCAAGACACGGTTCCCCGAAGAGCCCGATCTGTAATATATCTTATAACCAGCAATGGAATCGGTATTGGCGTCCCATGCAAGAGTAATATCCCGTGCATAGCTTGTCGTGACCAAAGACAAAGGCAGCACAATGGAGAACACCATAACTATCAGGGCGCTAATAATGTTCTTCCTTAATTGACCGATGTGAAATAGATGCCGATTACATTTAAAATAAAATTTCATGGGAGTCCAACGCCACTTCTTTCAATGATAAAATCTCGTACGCATCCCCAAAAAAAAGAGCGCAATATAACATTGAGCTCTTGGCCAGTAAAACACCTTATATCGATTTGTGTTCCCATCTTTCCCCATAAGAGGTAGAAAAAAGAGGTTCACATACATTATATTGTATCTTATTCTATTGTTATACTACATTTTGTATTATGTCAAGAGAAAGAATTATTTTTTTAAACACCACCTTCTCTAATGAATCGGCATAATCTGGATCATCGGGGCCACACGTGTCCATGCCTAACCTATCTATTGAAAAAAGGCCAGATAATAAAAAGGATTTCCTTTAATGGATCAGCAAGACCTGTTACGGGGAAGGGGATAAGGTCCTGTATTTCTGATATCGCAAGATGTCTGCCAAAATCTACAGGTTTAGCTATAAAGCTATAACAGGCTGTTTCAAAAGAATATTTTCTTAAACCCTAAGAATCTGCCTTCTTGGATCTTAATATAAATGTACAATATTTTGTACCTTGAGCTTGCAAGACATGATATTTGATATATAATTGATTTAAATTGTAGCAAAAATATAGGTACAAAAAATTATACTGAGAGCATACGATTTTGTTCTTTTTCACACCCTGGAGGCAATACCCCCTCAGATGTCCAGCATTTTTTATTATCAATCTTGAGCAAAAACAGGGAGCCGCACGCGCTCGGCCGCCACACCTTTTGGCGGGCAAGCACGTGGCCTTATGCGGTTGGGGTAGAGGACTTGATTATTAGGCGGGACGTAACTACCCGGCTATTTAGGTCGAAGGCTGAAGGTTGAAGTATTTTCAGCCATCTCGTGCAATAATCTGTCTGCGCCACAGTTACGGCAGGCAGGCGCATAGGCGCATGATTTACCCCTATTAGCCTTCTACCTTCAGTCTATCTACCTGAATAGTTACGGCGGGACTCAGAGAAATTAGGCTATGCCATACCAGAAATCAAGGTCATGAAGTGAGTCCCGCCCCGGGCGGGATTAATGTAGATCTTCGCTCTTCTATTCAAAAAAATGGCAGAAATTCCTTAACTTTAGGCACTTTAGACATTTTAGATCACTTTAGTCACTCTGGAGATACGAGAGTAAACAAGCCACCTCTGGGGGCAAGCCAAAGCCGTGCCCTCTGGACTCGGACGGATTCTTTACTCCTGTCCTATGGTAGGATCAAGCTGAGGGCCAAAATGGTGGTTAGGCATCAAAAAACATCAACATATAGTGATACCGACTGCACACCGCCGGTCAAGATCTTGCCAAAATTTTTGATAAGTGTGGCCAAATGCCTTGAAGGGCTGTGAATTCGGAACCGTTTAAAGGAATATCTCAGTCCAACCATCAAACCGATTTCAGTCTCTGCCTTGATGCTCGGAGATCTGGATTCAGTTGTATACCCACGCACCGCATCTATGGCGCCATACTGCGGAATTGCGCCCTTATGAAAACATGAAAAATATCCGTCAGGATATGGACTAGCCTGGCTGGTTGGTCTGTTGGGCACTCCAGCATAGACCGCCGGGGCCATAATTAGCGTCAAAATCACAATTTCAATAATCAGCATACCGAGTTTCTTTTTCATAAGATTGTCCCTCCTCTCACATCCTCTGCTTTTCTTCATTAAGTCCTTTTCAAAATGACCTTGCCGGCGTAATTTCCACCGTTCATCTCAGAATGGTCAAACATCATACCTGCGAGGCCTCCCGCCACAAGGGATAACATCAACAGAAGGATTGATACATTATCAAACGGGATTCCATTGGAAGCAGCCATGATAAAACAACCACCACCCCCAGAATCACCGGCACTGGCAGAAGTCGCCTCACCCACGGAACTTCCGGCAACGGGATTATCGCCAGTAGAAGTGCTATCTCCACCCAACTGTACTCCAGAGAAATGATAGACCTTGATCTCTATCGTTGGCGGGTCCGCATCAGGGTGATCTTGCCTTGACCCGGGTACCATCCACCCCTCCCCATCGGGCTGCACATTTCCATCGGCATCGCATCCCATAACCCATTGGGTGCCATTGTAAAAGAAGATGCTAAGCTCGCTCACGTCGGTATCCCCTGGGTATGGTATGAAAATCTTCACAGGGGTATTGAACACGGTGGGTGGCTGGAGATCCAAGGGCATGCTTTCGACAGGCATGCCCAGCCCGGAAAGCTCCCCAATGGGCCCGAATCGTGGTGTCACCGGCTCACTGCTGTTATAGATGATCTTCGCCCCTTCAAGATCACCACTCATCACCTGGATACCCGCATCATAAGAATACTGGGAGTCTGCAAGATCAGGATCATCAGGAGAAATTTCGTCGGTGTCAGGCAGGTTATCGGGGGCCTGTGCCTCCTCGTGCTCAGACATGCTCTCAACAGCAAAATCGTAGCTCGCCCCTGTCATCCAGTCTTGGGTGCTATCTTTGGCATCCACCTTGATATTGACGCTGGCATCATATAGATAACACCCCAGGCCCTCTTCCTCGCACCTGTCATACACCACCCAGAGCCTGGTTACCTTGGTGTC